>SXGQ01332074.1_pt1 | contig 42231 bp, 40 predicted proteins | sample 3178371 | NCBI WGS metagenome assembly SXGQ01 (sample SAMN11356859, study PRJNA531348) | freshwater metagenome | isolation source: freshwater sample F1-20 | place: China: Fuxian Lake, Yuxi | collected 2017-12-25
ATGCAAAGTCGTCTCGGCCCGATGGAAGCAGGCCCGTACGGCTCAATGCAATTGTTTGCTGAAGTAGGCAAGTGGTTATCTTGGCGATGATCGGCACGCCGCGGAGGGGCAGGGCGGTGTCCGGCGTGGGATCGTAAAGCACGCCGTCACGCCCGACATCCGCATCGATGATCACTTCGGCAAGCTGCCGGACATCATCTCCGCGACGCACGAAGGAGAGGGCGAGGTAGTCGACGCCGTGCTCGAGCCCCCACAGGGCGCACTCGATGTCTCGTTCGGTGACGGCGGGAACGGACAGGTTGCTGTCGGGAAGGTTGAGGCCCTTCTTGGAGGTGACCAGACCGCCGACGGTGACGCGGCAGAGGATCCGTGTGCCGTAGGAATCGACCGCGAGCATGCGGACCGCGCCGTCGTTGATGAGCACGCGGTGGCCTCCCAGGACTTCCTTGGCGATGTCCGGGTAGGTGCAGCTCAGGACCGCCCAGTCGCCCGAGGGTGTCGGCGGGCGCGACTCGGTGGCGGTGGCGCTGATCCACACATCCTGGCCGGGCACCAGCTCGATGCCCGGCGCGGGGACCGTGCCGATGCGAATCTTGGGGCCCGGCAGGTCGCCGAGCACTGTGAGCGCGATGCCCATATCGCTCTCGACCTGGCGAACGGCGTTCAGTCGCTTGGCGTGGTCGTCGAAGTTGCCGTGCGAGAAGTTGAGACGAAAGTTCCTCGCTCCGGCCTCGACGAGCCTGGCGAGGATCTTGGGATCCTCCGAAGCCGGGCCGAGCGTGGCGAGGATCTTGGTCAGTGGCGGGCGGGTTTCAAGCATGGTTCACCACGGAGACACCGAGATGCGGATGGGCAAGTGCGAGGTACATCGATCAATCGTGCCGACAGGGCAGGACCATGCGGCAACGCTCATGGTCCACGCGGTGCATGGGCGTCGCCGTGTCCGGAACTGTCGGCCATCCGGATGATGGCACGATAGTTGGCTCTGAAGAAGGCCGTGTAACCAATGCGGATGTCGTTCATCCGCCCGTCCTTCTCGGCTTCGCGCCAGTCGCTGCGGATGGCCCGGTAGTTCGCCTCGTTGAACTCGACGGATTCGTCGCGGTAGGTGCCGTCCTGGGCTTTGGTGCGAAGGGTGTGCGTCGGCCACGCGAAGAACAGCCGCTCCATCTCGGCGAGGGTCTCGGCGGGCGCTCCCGCGGCACGGGCCCGGTTCATCGCGGCCCACGCCCGCGTCTGGTCGTGGTGGATGTCGATCGCAAACGAGCCCATCATCGGCCGCAGGGCGCTCCGCCAGCCGCGCGAAGGGGTTGTCGAGGCGATCTCAAACGCGTTGACGCGATCGACAAAGCGGTCCATATGATGCTCGTACATCTCGCGCGTGATCGGCATCCGGCGCAGTTCATACGTGGTCGGCCCAAGGCCGGGCTCTTCGCCTCGGGCCGGGAACTGCCAGAGCGCCTGGGCCTCTTCGGTCAGCAGGAACTCGACGAACCGCCGCGCCAGTTCCGGGTTGGGCCCGGCCCGCAGGATCGAGACGGGGTCGGGGTCGATGAACACCGCCCCCGGCGGGTCGATGTAGCCCACGCGCGAGGTCTCGGGCGTCTCGCCCGGCTGCATCACCGCCTGCGACTGGTACCGGCCGTAGAAGTCGATCGCCACGCCGGCCGCGGCCTCGCCCTGCGAGACGTCCAGCGGGATCTTGGGTGCGGTGTTAGCGAAGTATCGTGCGTTGGCGCACATCGCCCGAAGCACGCGCCAGCCCTCGTCCCAGCCGTAGTGGTCGAGGATCGAGTTGTAGGTCGTCTCGACAGAGCCCGATTGACGCGGGTCCGCCAGCGCCAGCCACCGCGCGTACCGCGGATCCGCCAGGTCCGACCAGTTCACCGGCTCGTCGAGCCCCAGCTTCCGGAGCACATCCCGGTTGTAGACGATGCCGAAGCCCGACAGCGCTGTCCCGATCCAGTACTGCTCGGGATCAAAGAGCTTGCCGGCGCCGATCACGTTCTCGCCGAACCACGCTTCGAGCTGCTCGGACGTCATGCCCGCCGGTTCGGAGATTGACAGCGTGAATGGCGTCGTTTCACCCGGCCCGGCGTCGCTCACCCCGACCTTCAGTTGCTCGTGCTCGTACGACCCGCCGCCGAGGCAGATGTCAAAGGGCATCGACGGGAAGTCATGGGCCAGAGAGCCGTCGGCCCGGATCTGCCCGATCGAGATCGCCTTCTTGTAGATCGCCTGCAGCTGCTTGCGGATCTCGCTGGTGCCGCCGGGGGTCCGCCAGTCGATGACCGCCGGCTGCCCGTGGACCCGGCGATGCCACTGGTCGAAGGCGTGCCCGAACTCGGCGCGAATCTGCTCGTTGTGCGGCGTGATCACGATCAGCTTGGCCGCCCCCTCGGGAGGCACCGCCGACGGCGGGCGGAACGCCAGCGGGATGCCCACCACCAGGGCGAACGCGAGCAGGATGAGCAGTCTCGGACCCAGCATGCCGCGTAGGGTAGCGTGCGGAACGGCGACCTCGGGCGCGGCCGCGTCAGGACCGCGCAAAGATCCTCGGTTCAGGGAGTCCTCCATGGCCCAGCAACGTGCGGCGATTGTGACAGGGGCGGGCAGCGGCATCGGACTGGCAACCGCCGCCCGGCTGGCACGCGACGGCTACGCCCTGGCGCTCGTCGGCCGTCGCGGCCCGGTGCTCGCCGACGCCGCCGCCGAACTCGCCCGGGCCACGGGCGTCAGCCCCTCCCGTCTCCTGACCATCAGTGCCGATGTCAGCCGCCCCGAGGACGTCGACCGCGTCGTCGACCACACCACCCGGTCGCTGGGCGGGATCAACGTCCTGGTCAACAACGCCGGGCTGGGCGAGGTACTGCCGATCCCGAGGACCGACTGGGACGCCCTCCGACGAGTCTTCGAGCTCAACGCCCTGGGCGTGGGCTATCTGATCCACCGGGCCTGGCCATCGTTGATCGAGCGGCGCGGCTGCATCGTCAACGTATCGTCCTACGCCGCTCTCGACCCCTTCGACGGCTTCTTTGCCTACGGCGCCACCAAGGCGGCGGTGAACCTGATGACCCTCTCGGCCTCCCGTGAGGGGGCTGCCTACGGCGTTCGCGCCTTCAGCGTGGCACCAGGCGCCGTCGAAACGCCGCTGCTTCGGACCGCCTTTGGCGAGGACCTCGTGCCGCGGAACGCCTGCCTGACGCCCGCCGATGTCGCACAGGTGATCGGCGACTGCATCGCCGGGCGCCGGGACACCGACAACGGGCGGACGATCTATATCCGGCGTGACGAGTCCGGCGGTGTCCACGAGCAGGTGCTCGACCGCTGATTCGTGCTACTTGTTGAGCGCCGCCGCGAACGCCTCGGCCTCATCAAATGCCTTGGCAAGATCGCTCACGCCGGCCACGATCGGCCACGCCGCGCCTGGGTGTTGCATCGCTGTCCCGCGGAAGCGGACCTGGCGGGGGGACAGGAACTGATCCGCATCACGACCCGCGTGCAGTGCACTGTTGACGCGGAGCGCCTGCACCGGTGTCATTGGCACAGCGCGATATGGCGACTCCCGCAGCCGCGCAAGCCCGGGTTCGGCGGCCTCGGTGAACTCTGTGGAGCCTCTTTTGGCGCCGCTGGGGCCGAAGGCTCGCCGCGTCTCCTCCGTGCGCAGGTCGTGGCTGTACACCACGGCGGTCGCCACGTTCATCCGCCACACCGTCCGCAGCAGCGAAAGGTAGTCCTGCCGTGCAGGATCGAACGTCGCTTCCAGGACGCTCGCGCCGTCCCGCGTGCCGATCCGGGTCCGAATCACGGCGCCAAGAGCCCCGATCTTCGCCTCAGCTACTGCCGTGTCTTTGACCTCGAACAGCACGGTCTCGAGCGTGCGCCCCTTGGACTCTTCCTCCTCGCGGAGCGTGAGCAGGTAGCCGGGGGCCTTTGACTCACCCTTGGTCAGGGCCGCGACCATGGCGCTCGCGACCGCACCGACGGTCCAGTCATCGCCTATCCGAGGGACCAGGTCCGCACGATCGGGCGACATAATGCGAACGACCGGGTTCGCCCACGCCGGCTCCTTGAAGGATTCCAGCACGGCCTTGTCAGGCCCCTCAACGTTGTTCAGCACCGCCACCGGCACAAACAGGTTCTCCGCCGCTTCGACGATCAACGGGTGCGACAGCACTTCGGCTCCAAAGCCCACGCACGTGTCGCACCCCGGAACCTCGGTGAAGACCACCAGCAGCGGCAGGCCGCGCTCCCGCGCCCGCGTGGCGGCGACATCGAAGTCGCGCACCCAACGCACCGCCCCAAGCTCGGGCGGGCTCGCCTCCGCACCTGCGGGATCAGCCTTCGGCGGCTTCACGGACTCCGGCCCTCCCATAGCGAGCGGCGACACCGCACCGAGCAAGGCGAACAGCAAGGAAATCAAAACCGGACGGCGATGGATGCGTGCCATGGTGTCTCCACGATCGGCCCCGCGGCCGCTGCGCTCCTAGACTGTACACGCAAGGCCCCGGTCGGCTGCCGCCCTCCCGCCCGGCGACGGAGAACACGCCATGAACGAAGCCAACACCGCGATTATCGACGCCTTGATCAAGGCCTACCACGCTGAGCTTGAAACGGTGATGAACTACATCGCCAACGCCGAGAACCTCGACGGCGTACGGGCCCGGCAGATCGCGCAGGCCCTCGCGGCCGACGTGCCCGCCGAGCTGGCCCACGCCCAGGCCCTGGCCAAGCGGATCAAGACCATCGGGGGGTTCGTGCCTGGTTCCCAGAAGTTCGCGATGAAGCAGACCTACCTCCAGCCGCCGGCGGATACGACCGATGTCGTGGCCGTCATCAAGGGCGTCATCGCCGCCGAGGACGACGCGGTCGGCATGTACGCCCAGATCATCAAGCTCTGCGAGGGCAAGGACTACGCCTCGCAGGACCTGGCGATCCGCCACATGGCCGACGAGGAGGAGCACCTGCGGGAGTTCCGCGGCTTCCTGAAGGAATACGAGAAGCGCAGCTGAGTCGGCCGAGACACCTCCATGCGGGTCCTGATCGCGCCCGACAAGTTCAAAGGGTCCATGACCGCCAGCCAGGCCGCGGAGGCGATCGCGCTGGGCGTGCGCGACGCGTTCGAGCACGACCGATGCAGCGGCGAAGCGGACATCTGCCCGATCGCCGACGGCGGTGACGGCACCCTCGAAGTCATCGCCAAGGCCACGCCCAACGTGACACGGCTCCACGCCGAAGTCTCGCGACCCCTCCCCGGCCACGACCCACGCGTGCCATACCTGGTGTTTCCCGGTGTCGACGGCGAGCCGACCGCGCTGATCGAGTCGGCCCTGATCGTCGGCCTGGCCCGAGTGCCGAAAGAGCAACGCAACCCCGAAGCGCTCCGCACCCACGGCATCGGTGAGGTCGTCCGCCACGCCGTGGGCTCCGGCTGTCAGCGCGTGGTTGTGTCCTTGGGCGGTTCGGCCACGGTCGATGGCGGCGTCGGGATGGCCCAGGAGTTGGGCGTGCGATTCATGAGCAAGGGCCAGCCGATCAGCGAGGTCACCGGCAAGGACCTGGGCCGCATCGACGCGATCAACACCGACGATGCCGACGACGAGTTCGGCGACATCGATTTCATCGGCCTCTGCGACGTCGTCAGTCCGTTGCTGGGAGCCGACGGCGCCGCCCGTCTCTACGGGCCGCAGAAGGGTGCCACTCCGCAGCAGGTCCGACGCCTGGAAGCCGGGCTGGCCAATCTCGCCGGCGTCTGCCGCAGGGCCGGCCTGCCGGTCGACGCCGAGTCCCAGGGCGTCGGGGCCGCCGGCGGGCTGGGGTTTGCGCTGCTCACCTTCTTTTGCGCCGAGCTCTATTCCGGCGCGGCTTCGGTCCTCGAGACCGTGCTCTTCGAGCAGCGCTGCGCCAAGGCCGACCTGGTCATTACCGGCGAGGGGCAACTCGACCCCCAGACGATGCAGGGCAAGGCCGCCGGAGAAGTCGTCCTTGGCGCCCGCCGCGCCGGCAAGCGAGTGATGGTGGTCTGCGGCCGAGCGGACCCCGCGATCCTGGGAACGCCTCCCGTCCCCTCGGGATCCGGGCTGGCGCCCGACGACGTCTGCTCGCTGATGTCGCTGGCGTCCACCCCGGAGGAAGCGATGGCCCACGCCCCGGAACTGGCGCGTCGGGCCGCCCGGGGGCTGGTGATGCGTTGGCTGGCCGAGCATCGTTGACCATTCCGGAGGCGCCCCCAGCCGCTCGCGTGCCACCCCGATGCCGCCACGCTACCCTTAGCCGCCATGTCCATCCCTGAATCCGACATCGTCCGCCTCTCCCGCCCGCCGATGAACCCTCTTGAGGCGGTCTACGTCCCCGAGGTGCTCCGCGGCTTCGGGACCACGATGCGCCACTTCTTCACGAGCTTCGGTCAGAGCAAGCTGCCGGTGCTCGGCGCGAGCAAGACGACCCGGGCCATGCAGTATCCCGAAGAGCGCCGCGAGGACTTGCCGGTGCTCGATGGCGGCATGAACCCCGGCAACTTCCGCGGCGTTCACCGCCTCAACCGCGACGAATCCGGACGCGTCAAGTGCGTCGCCTGCATGATGTGCCCGACCATCTGCCCCGCCCGCTGCATCCACATTGTCGCCGGCGAGAGCCCCTGGGACGACCGCGAAAAGTACCCAGTCAAGTTCGAGATCGACGAGCTGCGGTGCATCTTCTGCGGCATGTGCGAGGAGGCGTGCCCCGTCGACGCCATCGAGCTCACGACCGAGTACGACGTCGTCGGCCTCTCCCGTCAGGAGATGGTCTTCGACAAAGAGAAGCTCCTGAACGTCTACGACGCGACGATCGCCAAGAAGCCCATGTGAGCCCCGCGGGCCACGTTCTCGCTGAGGCTTCAGATGACCTTCGACGCTGACTGTCGGTCAGTTCAACTCCGGGCCCGGCCCGCCACAGTTTTGCCGGCCGCGAAGCTCGCCACCGCGGCGTCCAGGTCCGCCGGGGCATCCTCGGTCACGAACAGCCTGGTGCTCTCGAAGAACACCAGCGTGGTGTTGGGCACGCCCTTGAGCAGTTCGCGCCAGCGGTCACGCATGCCTTCACGCATCTCTTCGCTGGGCACCACGGCGTCGTCGGGGATGGCGGCGATGATCAGGAGCGGGGTGGTCAGCGTCTTGAGCTTGGGCATCGTGTCGCTGGCCGACATCTCCAGGGCGTAACGCGTGAGCGTGGTGTTGGGGGTGGATCCGACCATCGAGCCCAGCGCCTCGGCCCGCTCGGGGTTGGTCACCATGCCGCGGAGATGGGCCTTGAGTTGTTTACTGAGATCCTCGCGCTCCATGCTGGGCGCGATGAACTCACGCACGATCTCGAGGCGGTCCTCGCGTGTGGCCTCGCCACCGTGGTCGGGGGTGCTCATCGCCAGCGCCGGGTAGCCGTCAATCGACACCGCCCGAGCGAACACGCCGGGGTTGTTGGCGATCAGACGGATCGCGACGTGCCCGCCCAGCCAGTGCCCGACCAGCGTCGGCTTCTGAAGCTGCTTCTCCTTGACGAGCGCCAGGACGGCCTTCTCAGCATTGGCCAGCCACGCGCCGTCTTCGTACGAGCTGCCCTCGCGGAGCGGCGGCGGCTCGCTGCCGCCAAAGCCCGGGAGCGTCACCGCATGCATGGTGTACCGCTCGCCGTTGCGGGTCATGAACGACTCGAAGGTCGTCCAGTCGGCGCCCAGCCCGGGGATCAGGATGAGGTGCTCGGGGCCGCTGCCGCGTGTCTCCACGTGGGCCAGTGGCGTGAAATCCTTGGCCGGCGCTGCCGCGGCCGGCGAGGCCTTCGGGTCGGCATGGGCCGTCGTGATCAAGCACGATGCCGCGACGAGGGTTGTCGCGGCCAGAAGTGAACGGAGCGTCGAACGATTGGTGAGCATCAGGGTCATCCTTGCAGAGCGGTGAGAGTTCGGTGTTGGTGTCAGGGGCGCGGGGCCGGGGTTGTGGCCGCCGGCCGGGAGGCCGCGGGCTTGCCGCGCACGGGCTTGCCGGTGAGCAGCGCATCGATGGTCTCGTCGAGCGCCTGGGGGGAATCGTCCATCACGAAGTGTCGCGTGTCCTCGAAGAAGACAACGTCGGTGTTGGCGGCGGTGCTGAACAGGTCAAGCGACGAGGCGCGGATCTTGTCCTTGAGGCCCGGCGCCAGTTCTTCGTCGGTGATGCAGCTCACCACCAGCATCGGGCAGCTCACGTTGGGCAGCTCCGGTGTGATGTCGGCAGCCATCAGCTCCAGCACATACTGCATGCCGACGGCCCTCGGGGCCTTGGACATCAGGTGGCCGATCGCGGCGGCGCGCCCGCGGGCTTTGACCATCTGATCGGCCATCATCCGCTGCTGCTCGGCCCACATGTCGTCCGTCAGTTCGCGGAACCACGGCTCGATCTGGGTCAGCACGAACTCGCGCCGCTCCGCGATGGTCATCCGCTGATCGATCTCGCGGAGCGGGAACGCCGGCGAGGCGTCCAGCGCCACGACGGCACGCAACGATTCGCCGTGACGTGCCGCCATGCGCATCGCGATGTGGCCGCCCAACGAGTGCCCGACGATCACGGGCTTCTCGATCGACTGGTCCTTGATGTGCTTCATCACCGCGGCGACCGCGTTGTCGAGCCACACACCCTCGCCCACCCGCTCCTTGGGCGGCATGGGCGGGGCCGTGCTGCCGCCAAAGCCCGGGAGCGTCACCGCGTGCATGGTGTACCGCTCGGCGTTGCGGGTCATGAAGGTGTCGAACACCGTCCAGTCGCAGCCCACACCGGGGATCAGGACGACATTGATCGGGCCCGTGCCGCGTTTCACGACGTGCGCCAGAGGCGTGATCGCCGTGCCGTCGGTCGAAGCGGGGGCCGTCGCCGGGGTTGGCGCGGAAGGCGTCGGCTCGGCCACACCGGCCGCCGTCAGGGACAGCACCACGCCGACCGTGGTCAGCAGCAGGGATCGAAAGGGCGACATCGGGGCTCCTGGGTCATTCTGGTGATGGCGCGACCTGCCTCGGGCCCGGCGCGCCGGGGGGCGATACCGTTGGGGAATCGGGCCGCTGCGGGTCGGACTTCAACCTCCGACCCATCGGCGCGTTATCAGCCCCTGCCATCATCGAATGGACGGATCCCCCATGGATGCCCCGGTGAAACTCGACCTCAAAAAGGACCGTGGGCTCACCATTGAATGGGCGGACGGCACCACGTCCTACTTCTCGATCGCGCTCCTCCGGCGGCTGTCGCCCTCCGCCGAGGCGCGGAAACTGCGCGAAGAGATCGCCCGCAACCCGCTGACAGTGCTCCCCACATCTCGGACGAGCGCCCCGGGAGCGGCCTTGGTCGTCGATGCCGCTGAACTGGTCGGAAACTACGCCATCCGTCTGCGCTTCTCCGACGGCCACGACACGGGGATCTACTCCTGGGCCTACCTCAGAGAGATCGATCCCAACGCCAAGCCCCAGCCCGGTGACGGTCCCCCCGCCGGGCCGGAACCGGTGTGAAACGGTCGTCAAGCTGACGAACTCGGCTTTCGGCGGGGCTGGCTTTGTGCCGATAACCCCATGTGCAGTCCGGGCCGCGCCAGCGCTCGGCGCTCGCACGTGGGAGACCGATCGTGAGCCACACCGATGCACGCCCCGCTCCAGCAGATCAACGCTTTGTGATCGTCGGCACGCCGACATCTGTCGCCGGAGCGGTGGCTCACGTCAGAGCCGCCGGAGTCGATCCAACGGCCGCGCTGGGCGTGTTCATCGTCGGGGCCCGTGATCCCGGCGCCGAACGGGCCCTGGAACTGCCTGTCCTCGGAGGTGCCGAGGACCTCCCTCGCCAGCACCAGCGGTTCGGGTTTCAGACCGCGATCGTCAGTCTGCCGGCCGCGATGTCCTCGGCGATGGGGCGCATCGGCGGGCTGCTCCGAGAGCTTGGCGTGACCGAGCGGTTCCTCCCGACGATCCACGACGTCCTGGCCGGCGATGCGGGGCGTGCCCAGGCCATGAGCCTGCTCCCGACCGACGGCGACCTGATGGAACTGGTCGGTCGCCGCCCGCGCGCGATGGATGAAGCCCTCGTCAGGCCCGTGCTGACCGGGCGACGCGTGCTGGTCACCGGCGCCGGCGGCAGCATTGGGACCGAGCTCGCCCGGATCTGCGCCCGGTTCGATCCGGAAGTCCTGATCCTCATGGAGCGGAGCGACAACGCCCTCTTCGAGATCGACCGCGAGATCGGGGCCCGCTGGCCCGGCGTGCGCCGCCAAGCGGTGCTGCACGATGTCGTGGACGCCGAGGGCACTCTCAAACGCCTGACTGCCCTGCGGCCTGACGTGGTGTTCCACGCCGCGGCCCACAAGCACGTGCCCCTGATGGAGGACCACCCCGCCGCCGCGGTCACCAACAACCTCTTTGGTACCAAGTCGATCGCGGATGCCGCGATGGCCGTCGGGGCCGAGCGGTTCATCATGATCTCGACCGACAAGGCCGTGAACCCGACTTCGGTCATGGGCGCCACCAAACGCTTGGCCGAGGTGTACATCCGATCGCTCAATGCCCCCCGGCCTGATGCCGGCGGCGGCCGGGCGACCCGGTTCGGGCTGGTCCGATTCGGGAACGTGCTGGGCTCGGCCTGCAGCGTGCTCCCGATCTGGGCCCGCCAGATCACCGAGGGCGGCCCCCTGACAGTCACCCATCCCGACATGACCCGCTACTTCATGACCATCCCCGAGGCCGCGGCCCTGGTCATCCAGGCCGGGGCCATGGCCGGCCGACCCGACGAGGGGGGGAACGAGGTCTTCGTGCTCGATATGGGAGAGCCGGTCCGAATTCTCGACCTGGCCCGCCGATTCCTGATCTCGCGAGGATTCGAGCCGGTGACCGATGCCGCAGTCGACCCGGGTTGGACCGGTTCGGCACGTCCGGCCATGCGGGTGGTGTTCACCGGCATCCGGCCCGGCGAGAAGCTCTACGAGGAGCTGGCCTACTCGGCTGAGGAACTGCAACCCACCCGGGTGCAAGGGGTTCTGTCCTGGTCGGGTCAGACGCCCGCGCGGGCGGAGGTGCACCAGATGATCGCCGACCTGGCCGGGGTCCGGACCAGCCACGATGCCAGTAAGGTCATCCGGACCATCCAACGGCATGTACCGGGGATGCAGCGGTTATCGGACGTGAATAACCTGTCTTTGACACCCCCGGAAGCGGCATCCAGCCTTAACGCCGCTTGATACTCCCGCCCGGGGTGTGGAGAATCAAGCTTTGGGTTTCAGCCATGGAGGCCCGGCGGCCGATCCCTTCCCTGCCTGGCTCCCACGGATTGGAGACAGAATGAACAGGATGGTCATCGAAACGACTGACACCATGTTGACCGCCGAACAGCGACTGGTGCTGGAGACCAACGCCCGCCGGGATCGCGCCGAGGCGGTGCTCCAGAGCCTTCTGAACGCCAAAGCCGAGTGCGAGAAGCAACTTGCGCGGTTCCGGCGCCCCGACATGATGAAGTCCGTCACCGGCAAGTCGGCGCTCGACTCGGCCATCGCCTCGACGCAGCGGATGGTGGAGTCCCTGAACCGCACGCTCAGCGAGGCCCGGCGCGGCCAGTCCGAGTGCGGGTTATCAGACGACGGCCGGCGTCGTGGCTTCAGCGAGAACGCCGCCGTCCGCGAGACGGTGACCGCCGCCCCCATTCCCGTGCTGCGGGAGTCTCGCCATTGACCGCGTAGAGATGCGGGTCCGGCGGATTCGTTCAGGCGCGGTCATCCCAGGTTACCAGTCACAACACGCCGCGGGCATGGACCTGTCGGCATGCCCCGACGATGGGCGCCCGATCACTGTTGCTCCGGGCTGCATCGTGGTTGTGCCGTGCGGCTTTGCGATCGCGCTGCCTCCGGGATACGAGGCCCAGGTCCGGCCGCGGTCAGGGCTTGCGAGCAAGTTCGGGGTGACGCTCCCCAACAGCCCGGGCACCATCGACGCCGACTACCGGGGTGAGGTGAAGGTGCCGCTGATCAATCATGGCCCCGAGCCGTTTGTGGTCGAGCCGGGGATGCGGATCGCCCAGATGGTGGTGGCCCCGGTCACGCACGCGCGGGTGCTCGAGGTCACGGAGCTGGACGACACCGAGCGTGGCGCCGGCGGGTTCGGCTCGACCGGCGTGTAACGATCGCTGCTGCTTGTTCGTGATTCTCGCAGGGAGACTTTGAACCTCCGGGCGTAATCCCACCGTGATCTGATCCAGAACGTCGCTGCGGCGTCAACGGCTCGCCGGACGGCGGTCGCAATGGCCGATCGACATCACTCCGATCGTCGAGCTGATGACGCAGTCTGACAGCGCAGCCTCTGTGGCCCCCCATGAAGGAGGACCGCAAATCGGAGGACGGGGCCGGGTCCGAATCTGAACGGTGACACGGTCGTCGAAGCGGCGGATCTCTCGATCCTGCTCGCGAGATTCGGCACAACCTGCGGGATGTGAGAGCCCGCGGGAGCGCGGGAATCGAGTGTCCGGCGGGGTTCTTGCGGGTTCTTGGGGATACGGCGTTGCGGCCGGGGGATCGGCCTGTACATTGACCCCAGCGGGAGCGTCGGGGTCGGCGTGCCGCCATGACCGGAGGGAGCCATGCCAAAGCGATCGGGCCCGAGCACGGGCATTCTGGCGGTGCTGGCGGCGGTGACGGGTGTGACGAGCGCTCGCGCCGAGGATGTGTTGCTGGTCACCGATGCCGCGGCCGATCGGGTGATGGCCTTCAGCCCCGTTGATGGCTCGGTGGTGAATCTGAACTTCATCACCGATCCGGGCGTGGTGAACTCGGTGGACATCTTCAACCGGCCGCTGCACGCGATCGACTCGGGGCGCGGCACGGTGCTGGTCTCGGACCAGTTTGCGAACCTGGTCGCGGAGTTCACGTTCGACAACCAGTTCGTCGGCATCTTCGCGAACTCCGGCGCGGTCGACACAAACGTCCTGAGCAACGTCCGCGGGATCGGGCTGCTGCCCGGCGGCGACCTCCTGGTGACCAGCGGCGGCGGCACGATCGGCGTCAACGCCCGCACGGTCCAGCGCTTTGATCAGACGGGGGCACGGGTCGATCCATTTGCATTCTCGCGTTACGGCGGCATTCGCGGCCCATTCGGGATCCTCGTGCTCGACGACAAGGTGCTGGTGAGCGACGAGGGCTCGGACTTCATCGCGCAGTACACGCTTCAGGGCAAGTTCACCGGCCTGTTTGCCCGTAACCTGGACTTCCCGCAGCAGATGTCGCGGACGCCGTCGGGGAACATCCTGGTCGCGGTCTTCTCGGGCGGCGTGATCGCCGAGTTCGACGCCAACGGCACGCAGGTCGGCCAGTACGACCCCGGCACCCTCAGCGGCTACCGCGGCATCATCGAGCTCGACAACGGCAACCTGCTGACGACGACAGGCACCGGCGTTCATCAGGTGACGCGCACCGGATTGGTGGTCACTTCGCCGTTCCTGGGCTCCGAGACGCGGTACATCGAGCGAGTGACGCTGCCGGAGGGGCTGACGCTCGCCACGCTGCGGTCGCGGGCGACTCGCGAGCAACTGCCCGATCTCGGCGAGCACCAGGAGCGTGCCCCCGATCCGGAGCACGAACGCGGCGAGGTGGTCGAAGCCGAGCCCGACGCGCCGGCCGGTGCGGATCAAGGGGGTGCACGATGAGGCGCGGCGGCTTGGCGATGGTGCTGGCGCTGGCGGCGGCCGGAGCGGTCCGCGGCGGCGGTGTTGAGATCTATGTCATCGAGGACACCGGCTTCTTCACCCAGCCGGGGATCAGCCAGGGAACGCTCGGAAAGCTCAGCCCTTCGAACCCCGCGGCCGTCACGATCGTGGGCAACGTCGGGGACCAGTTCAACTACGGCGGGATCGACTTCCGGCCCGGGACGCCGGCGGCCGACGGCTTCTACGGCTTTGAGAACACCACCAACAGCGTGCGCAAGCTGGGGCTGACCGGCGGGCAGTCGCTCATCGATTCGGTGGGGCACGTTGATTCGGGGATCGCGGGCGTCACCTTCTCGAACGACGGTTCGCTGATCTACTGCGCGGGCAACGCCAACGGCTTCGGGCGCATCATGGTGGCCGATGCGGCCACCGGGGAGCTGGTCAGCCTGCACGACTTTGTGAATGTCAGCATCGGTGCGCTGGCGACGGTGCCCGCGGGGGCGGGACTGCCGTACACCCCCGGCGAGATCTGGGGCGTCGTGAACACGACGACCGGCGTGCAGCTCCAGCGGTTCAATCTCACGGACAACACCCGGGTGGTGGTCGGCGCGGTGCTGGGCATCGGGTTCAACGCGGCGTTCGAATCCGGCCTTGACTGGGCGCCTGACGGCACGCTGTACGCGGCGTTCCAGGGCACGCGGTTCGTGGGCGGCGAGCCGGTGGCGGTGTCGTCGCACCTGTACACGGTCAATCCGGCGAACGCGCAGGCGACCAACCTCGGCCCGATCCAGTTCGACGGCGCATGGGATGCCTCATCGATCTGCGTCGTGCCCGCGCCCCCGCCCTCGTGCCCGGGGGATGCCAACGGCGACGGCCTGATCAACGCGGCGGACCTGAGCGTGCTGCTGGCGAACTTCGGGACCACCACCAACGGCGGCGCTTCCAGCGGCGACTTCAACAAGGATGGCGAAGTGAACGGCGCGGACCTGAGCGTGCTGCTGAGCCAGTTCGGCGGGTCGTGCTAAGCGCTGGTATGCCCCCGGCCGGGGATCATCGCCGCAGACTGACGGTTCATCTGACGTACGTTGAGGCGGAGGTGCTGCGCTACGCAGTGTGGTGCTTCCGGTTTCGATTCAGCAGAACGAATCGGCCACGCATCAGGCTGGGGCACCGATGGAGATTGAGACTTGAGCGACGACTCTGGACGATCAGCAGAAGGGCTGAGGCTGCTCATGCCGCCGATCGGGCCGGCTCTGATTCGGATCTCGACGATGCGATGGTGTCGATCCGGTTGACTATGGCTGAGCTTGATGCGGCCGTGCGCATCCTGCATTCCCTTGCGTCGGAGTATGCGGACGATCCCATGATGCTGTCGTACTACATCCCGTTCCGGGATGGACTGGGCCGTCTGATTCGGCTTGAAGGGCGGCTGCGGAAAGTCATGGAGCCCGATCGCTGAGCTCATGAGGCTGCGACGCCGATCGCGCGCGGGAAAGCCACCTGTGGGATTTGAACCCACGACCTGTGCTTTACGAACCGGGGTAGGGTAGGCTGTGCACGAGCCGACAACTGCTTATGTGACAATAGGATACGACACGAATGGGCAAGACGCAAATGATACTGGCCAGCAGTGTTCTGGAGCGTCCAATCGCGGTATGCCCGTCTCAAGACGGTAGAAAACGGTAGAGGCCAGAGCAGCTTACTGTAAGCGAGCCGATCATTCCGTGAATGGCTCACAGAGATCAGCCACTAACTGCCGCAGCTGGCCACCATTTGCTCGAGCTGTGTCCAAGTAACGGTCACGGTGTCGGTGGGTTTCAGCGGATCGTGAAGCAGCTGGTTCATGTTCGGGTGATTGGTTTCGTAGACTGACTAGGACTTACATCGGGATTCAGGCGTGGCAATATGGCCACCGGCGGTCGAGGCGGCAAGTTCAAATCCTCTCAGCCCGACTTTTCGAGAGATCAAGCCCTTCGATGAGCACGTCGAAGGGCTTTCTCGTTACTGGGCAAAGAGTTGCGCCGTCGAGGGTGCAGTTCAAACAGACGATTTCGAGGATTCGCCGCTTCGTGGCGTAATCCGCGGAAAGCCACGTGTTTTGCAGTGTTTGCGAGAGTTCAAACACCTTCGCAGCCAGTTCGGCCGTTTCGTCGTGCGAGCGGTCCAAGACATCCAGTTGCAGCTTGATGGACGACAGCCGGTCCCGAAGCTCCGTGTGCTTCCGGGCGAAGGTGTCCTGATCCACGTCATCGCCGAGCCGCAGGTTCAGGAGCCTGTCCTGCTGGGCCACCAAGAGCGAGGATTGCCGCAGGAGTTCCTCCCGCTGGGCCCGGGCGTCTGACTGGGCGTCCCGCGTCTGGGACGCCAGGACGGCCCGGAACCAGTCCTGAATCTCCGGATCGTCGATCCGCATGCGGCCAAAGAGTTCGAGAACCTGCCGATCGAGCTCCGCTTCCGTGACACGGACACGGGGATGCCCGGGCGCGGTGTATCCGCTGCACCGGTAGTAGACGTAGTGCCGATCGCCGGACTTGGTCCCTTTCGTTTTCCGCTCGCCCGTTACCGCCCTGCCGCAGTGGGCACAGGCGATGGCGTCGCCGGCGTAGGTCATCTGGTGGGCGTGATAGACCTTGTCGCCAAGGAGAGCCTGCACGCGATCCCACGTGGCACGATCCACCAGGGGTTTCTGCTTCCCCGGATACCACTGCCCCTTGAACGGAATCTCGCCGATGTACGACCGATCCGTCAGCATCGCGTGGAGCTTGCTCCGCGTGAACCGGTGTGAGTCAGCTCGATAGCTCACGCCTTCTGCGTGCAAACGATCCCGCAACGCATCGAGCGTAAGAGGTTCGTAGGCGTAGAGGTGAAACACCCGACGGACAACTTCCCCAGCCGCGGCATCGACTTCGGTGACACAGCGTCCGTCCTTCCGGACGTTGCGGTATCCATAGGGCGCCTTGCCCACGAACCAGCCTTCTTGCACACGGCGAGCCAGACCCTCGCGGACATCGACGGACTGCTGCTCGGTGTAGAAGCTCGCCATGTTGGCGAGCGTCCGCCGCATCATGCGGCCCGCAGGATTGTTCTCGGTCGGCTGAGACACCGAGACGAACGCGAGGCCATGCTCGCTCTCCAGCCTTTCGAGTTCCACGTAGTCAAAGAGATTGCGGGCTGCCCGATCGACCTTGTAGAACAGCAGAGCATCGAGTTCCTCCGCGTTCTTCTTCGCGTACGCGATGAGTTCGCGGTACGTCTTCCGCTCATCGCTCTTGCTCGCCGTCTCGGCGATGCGAAAGAACCGGACGATTTCACCGCCCGCCGCGACGGCGTACCGCTTCAGCGCATCCTCCTGGACCGCGAGCGAAAAGCCTTCTCTTTCCTGCTCGCGGCTGCTGACCCGTGCGAGCGCCACAAAGCGTTTCATCGTCAACCCTCCAGAACCAGGGCGTCGATCAACCGAGCCGCATTCTGGATGATTGTAACGGCGTCATCGACGGTAAGCGGCCTCGAGTAGTGTCGCTGCCACACCCGGAGTGTCAGCCGCACAAGCTCGGGAGTGATCCAGGGCGGATGACCCGCCGGAATGACGAGTTCCGGCAACCCTGCCGTCGCCGTCGCGTCAGGTTTGGGGGCTCGTCGAACCACTCTCCGCCTCCACGCCGGGCCGATTCGATTCGAGATGCGCGTGAGTCGCGCCCGGGTTCTGAGATACCTCGGACTGAGTTCGCGGGACGTCATTCGCAACGATCGCCCGAGCTGTCCGAACCCGTGCCGCGTGCGCACGACGAGCGATCCACCACAGGCAGAGAACAAACACAAGCACTGTGAATGACTCTTTGAGAAGAATTGCTCCCGCGAGAACGAATACCGCAACTGTCATGATCAAAGCAGCAATCACGCACGGGCTCATCGGTCACTCTCGGTCCACAGTACGGTCGTCGCGTTCAGGCTCACGAGGCGGTTCCGCTCGGTCCTTCGCTTGCTCTAGGTGCGCTTCCAACTGCGATGGGGCGGCATCGTTTCGTGCAGGAACGGCATCGTGCTCGCCCTTCAAACCCTCCACAACCATCGACGGGGGTTTGGTGCCAAGCATTCCGTACTCAGGGGGCTGGGCGGCAGTGCCCGGTCCGTACAGAGCGGAGCCGAGTTCATGGAGACCCTGCCTGAAGTACGCCCCCAGGACTTCCTTGCTGCGGCTCATGTTCTCGCGAACGTTCATGGATTATCTCCTTTGACCCAGATTCACCGATTGCGACCATGCTGCATCTCGCGGAACCGCTCCGCGAGCGACTGCTGCTCGATCCACGCGTCGTTCAGTTCAACGGTGCGTGCTCGCTCGACCGCATCGATGGTGCTGTTGAGCAGCCCCGAAGCGAAAGCGGCGACCATGAGGTAGGTACCGAGCGGCTCGCTGATTGACGTCATTAGGGCACCAATCACGAAGACCACCACCGTCTCGGCGACCACCTTGACCTTCTGCTCTGGCATCTTCCGGAAGATTCTCGCCAGCCGTGGCCGGCCGTTGTAACGGCTGTGAACGTGCTCACTACGGGCCACCATTCGCATGCCCTCAACACGAGCGCGAAGCTGCATGAGGATGTAGAGACCCCAGAAGATCAGCAGCGGCTGCGGGTCCTCTCCGGGCCAGAAGAGCATCCACATCGGCAGTGCGAGGATGGCGATCGCAGATGGCACGCCGAAGTACCGAGATCCGAATCGCGTGCGCAAGAACACTTCGATCGGACTGGCGAGTACCTGCGCTGCGAGCACCATGAACCCGGCGCCCTTCTTGGCGTCCTCGACTGGTGTCCAGCCCTTGGGTTGTTGATCCTGCATGGCAATGTCCTTTCTGTTGAGTCACTTCCTCTGAGGGAATCCGGTGCGCAGCCACGTCCGGCCGTTCGGAAAGCGCTTGCCGCCCTGATAGACAATCCCTTCCGTGATCCAGTGTGGTGGCCCGCCCTTAGCCAAGCTGTTGAGGTCCGACGCCTGAAGCTCGTGCTCCCAGACTTCGCTGAATCCCGCGGAGCCGCCGGATGACCCGCCCCAAAGAGGAGCAAGCCAGTCGCCGCCGTCGCGTGTCTGGTTGCCGCTCATCATCAACTGGCGCGAGCGCCCGACGAGTTCCTGCATGTACTGGATGGTCCGGATATCCGTCTGCTGGTGGCAGATGCGGGTTTGCAGGTTCGCGAGCAGGCTGTGAACCTTCGCTTCTGAGTGCGGTCCGAATGCGTCGATCATGCCGGAGATACTCTGGGTGGCGTAGACCACCGCTGTCCGCGTACTCCGTGCGATCGCCTGAAAGTGCTGGTCGGCATCGACGACAAGCAGTTGACTCTCGTCGGCCACGATGAATGTGGGCCGTGGGCTCCGAGAATCGTCGCGGCGGGCGTGCGCCCGTTGCCACGCGAACTTCAGGATGACCTGGATCAGTGCACCGACTTCGTTGTGCACGAGCACCGGAAAGTCGGCGATCATGACCGCGCCGTCGTACATCATCGACGGCGAGACATTCGAGACGGGAGACGAGAGCATGTCGCGCGCCGCGCCACGGCTTAGGAGATCAGTCGCCGACGTGAGCGTGCTCTGGACCACGCTACGGGTGCGCGAACTCAGTGCTGGCAGTTCGTGCAGCAGGTAGCTCAACGCGAGATCGAAGTCGGCTTTCTGTGATTCCGCCTTCGGAGCCTTGTCCGCTGCCTGGAGGCATTCGAAGCAGAATGAACCCTTCTGCCAGGCTTCGCTCTGCACCTGTTCGAGCGATACTGCGGTGCTCGTAATGAGGCGATGCAAATCGGGCACTGTCACTGCGGGACGGGCCAGACTCAGCACGAGCAGACTGTTGCGAGCGAGCCGCATGCTCTCAAGGCGGAAATACCGCTCGCTATCGCCGCCTCCGCCGCCGGAAGAACGCCGATCGTTCAGTTCCGTCACCGTCATCAGCAAGGCGGTCAGATTCTCTACGAGGCCGACAGGCCCCCTGCTCTGCCGCTGCTCTTCCGCGATGAAGTTGTAGCGGATGCGATCCTCGGGTGAGAACACGAGGAGATCGTCCAGACGCCCAGCTTCGCGGACATAGCTCGTGTAAAGCGCCCGGTCCTCACCCTTTGCGGTGAGGAAGAGGCCGCCATACCCGGCGCGAAGGAACGCGCGACAAATCGCAGCCATCCCGCCGGTCGTCTTTCCCGACCCGGTGGACCCAAGCAATTGTGCGCCTTGAAATGACGAGCCAATGGACCAGGGCGCACCCGGCGTCCATTCGAGGAGCGGGGTGTCCAGATCCCAGTCAGTCCGCGCCTTTCTGACACGCTTGTTGCTGAACAACCATCCCATGACTGCCCCTCCTCACGAAGATGCCTGGTCCTTGAGGGTGCGGAAGTACGTCTGGAGCGAGAGCCCCTTCGCCTTGGCTCTTCTGGCTCCCGCCAGCAGTGGTTCGAGCCATTCGATCATCGAATCGAGCGTGAGCCCTTTGCCCGTGAACGTCACAGACCGATCGGCGCCCAACAGCGCTGTCGCCCGGACCACGCCTGCTTGTGCCGCTTCCTCGGCACGCCGCGCGCTCTTGAGCTTGCGTGTGAGCGCATCACGTGACAGCATCCTGCCCGCAGCCTCTGCGGCGAGCGACACCTGCTCTTGCGGGTCATCGACGCGGGCAAGGTGATACGCGGCGTCCGCAGAGATGCTTCCGCTTGCCACCTGAGCCTGAATGGACTCCGGCAGTTTGAGGAGCGCGAGCGAGCGAGACACCGTCGCCCCCGAGAGGCCCAGCTTGCGGGCGACCTGCTCGGCGTTCCAGGACGAGAGAGTCATCAGCCGTTCAATCGCTTTGGCCCGCTCCAGCGGTCCCAGTCCCACACGTTGCGCATCGATCACGAGTTGGCGGTGAATGACATCGTCCTCGCCAAGCTCCTCATCGGTGACAACAACCGGCACCTTGGTCAGACCGAGTATCTTCGCGGCTCGTACTCGGCGTTCACCGTCGAGCACTACGAGGGTGTCACCCTCTCGCCGCACCAGGAGAGGCGTGTGAATGCCACCGGACTCCCGGATGCTTGCTGCCAAGCCGGCGAGATCATCCGCTCCAAAGCCGGTTCGGTCTCTGACCTGCGGCCGGCACACGAGCGATTCGACTAGGGCTTCATGAACTTGCTGCGGCATCGTTCAGCCCTCCTCATCGGGTTTGAGGGCGAGTTCCGCATCGCTCCGAGCAGAACGCTCTTGCGTAGGTGATGCGGACTGCCGACCGAGTTCCTCCTCCGAGATCGTCGGGGAGCTCAGGACCCGCCACACGAGGTAGATCGCGTAGCCGTCGTCGATCCAGCCGATTGCAGGAATGAAGTCGAAATCGACCGGGCACAGCACGTATCCCACGCCGGCTCCAAACGCGATGAACTTCTCGACGGGAGTGAAGCCAGTGCGACAGCGTGCAAGCAGGGTCTGGATCGGATTCGCCATGAATGCGCTCCTAATCGCCAGAGGTGTCATTCGTGCCGCGATCTACATGCCGCGGCGAGCACGTGGAACATACGTGCGCATTGGCGGTAGACAACGTGCTCAATACATGCCGAACACGTGCTAGGAGAACAGCCTCCCGGGAATCGCCAGCCGCCATTGGGCGCTCAGGCGGGACTGCGGCCCAAGCCTTCGCGAGCCAGAGCCTTCACCGTGGCCGTCAGCTCACCCACAAGCCGCATCCCATCATGCCTGCCACTCGCGACGCCCATCGCTGTGTAGCGAGCCGCGAGCTCCCGTCCGCTTTCTTCAATGAGACTGTCGCGGAGACGCTTGCCGTCAGAACTGTGAGGCTCCAATGCACAAGCGAAGACTCTGGCCGCCAGCTCGCGCTCATGGCTCACCAGGTTGTAGATCAACACTCCAATCGCTTCGGGGTCGCTTGCTGCGCGCATGCGTACTGCGCCCAACAACAAGCGATCACTCGGAAACGGAACTGTCGTCCAATCCACACTCGCGGGCTTGTCGCTTCCGTCGCTCACAACACCGTTATCACTCCATGTATGACATGCACATGAGCACAACGCGTGGGTGTATGTCAAGCTTCATCGACGGCAGTGCTACATGCCAGCGGACGCCAGTTGCTCGGCGTTGACAATTTCGGCCTGGAGGCTCGGTCGCAACTGTGCCAACCGGGAGAGCGCACCAGGCTTAAATCGTGCGGCTTGTCGATTCTGTGATACTTCGAGCAGAGTGGGCATACCACAACGTTTAGCCAGATACACCAGGTGGTTATGTACCGTCGTCGCGCCCGGTAGAGCAGCGTCCTTCAATCCCACCTGTTTCCTGTTTGCGATGAGTAGGGCGGACCTTGCCAGACGACGAGCTGATACGGCATCCTCGGGCCACGCCAAACAAGTGTCCAGCAGGGCAAGGATGCTCTTCTCAAACTCGGCGACGGCTCTTTTGGCAACGCGAGGGCTGCGATTCACCGCATCTTGCAGCTGGGTTGGCACAGCGGGCAACTGTGATGCGTAGTCACGCCATATTCTCGCTTCGCGGGACTCGATCACTTCTTGCGGAATGGCTTCTAGGCACCTTTGCTTTGCGACAAAGGACTTCAAGCTCGATGCCCAAGGCTCGCGGAGCAATGCATCGAGTAGTGGACGCAGACCAAGGTCATCAATGTCGTTGTGAGCAATGTTCAACGTTGTCAGTGACGGACACTGGCTGTCCAGATTCGCAACCAGCCTTGCACCTTGAGAGCCGATCGCGTTATCGCTGAGGTCAAGCACGGACAACGTGTTCGCTTTGCGTAGAGCGTTGCACAACGCGGCGCAACCGATCGGGCCAGCCTGATTGGCGCTGAAGTTGAGGGTCTCGCAGCGCTCAATCCCTGCGTTCTCCAGAGCTTCTGCCCAGGCAGCGATGCCGGACGAGCCAAGCCAATTGGCGCTGACATCAAGAGCGTACACGTTGCTCATCAAGCCGCGCTTCCACATCGTTGCCATGGCGAGAGCGCCATCAGCACCGAGGCGGGTGTTTGATAACTGAAGGCTCCGGAGCTCCGTTGCTGCTCGTTGAAGCCATCCCGCCAGAAGCCGTGCCCCGTGGTCGTGCATCGGATTGTGACTGAGGTCGAGATCGATGAGTGTCGGATGTGCAACGTCCCATGCCCCGAGTAGTGCGCGGAGTCGCTCGGTATCCAAGCCGACGTTTCGCAGAGTGAGGGAGCGCAAGGATGGAAAGCCGAGGACACTACGACCAAGCCTCTCCATGGAAGCAGCCGATAGCGTCGCCCACTCCAGCCGAAGTGTCTCCAGAGCGCTAAACGACTGTCGCGCGTCTACTAGCTCGGCAACGCCCGTGTCACCCAGCCCGGTCCAACCAAGATCAAGGTATCGGAGGGACGCAAGGTGTCCGTCCCGTGCCGCGTCACACAGACAGCGCACGCCCAAATCGCCAATCTCCCACCGATACAGATCGATGCAAGTCAAGCGCGGCATGAAGGGGCTTAGGCAGACGAGCCGCTTCCACCATTCCGGGTCAACGAGGCTTTCGCGAAACGCGAGAGTGTCGACCAGATCCAACGCACCCTGCTTTGCGTGTCGCTGAAGACTCTGATAATCCCGGGCGCCGAAGGTCGTAACCCCAGAGCTGCTCCCAAGGTCGAGCCGCCTGCTCTCACCGCGCGAGAGCGCAGCGAGTTGACGCTGAAGCGGAGTAGTCTGCCTAGGACTCATTCTGACTCAGTTTATCCGTGTACCGGCGTCCCGTGACGCCGGCCATGCGCTACTCCCATGTCAGCGCCCGCCGCTGACACGGTGACAACCGCCAGCAGGATCGCGAGGCGTCACTCACGACCACTTGATGCCGTCGATGACAGTGCCGCTCGGGTCGGCCCTCATCGCCTCAGCTCGCTCGGTCTCCTTGATCCATGGCACACGATGCCGGACCAGCCCATCAAACAGGCGAACGGTCGGGCGAGTTTCCTTGTTGAGCCCTGATCCTGAGATCGTGATGGATCGTCCAGGCAGATGCAGGGTGATGCCCTTCTCGGGGTCGAACTCGATGCGTTCGATCCAGCCGTATCCAACGGCCAGAACGTGCCCGTCCTTCCGGCGCAGCTCCAGCATGATCGATCGATCGCGGACACCACGAAGCCATCCGAAGCAACCCATGTCTTCTTCATCGCCGACTTCCGAGCCGGGTCGGGCGACTTCACTGGGAGCCCCGCGCTTGGCGTACTTGTCCATGAGACTATCGGTCATAGTCGATCGCCTCCCTGTCAATCGCACGTCCGACGCCAGCGCCGGCGTGCTGCCCTTCCTGCTCGACAACGCGCTCGCGAATCACGCGATGACGGACTGGATCAAGACCTTCGACGAGTTCAGTGCCGCTCAGGCGCTCTTCGCTGCGGCTCACGGCACGCAACAGCTCGGCTTTGTCGTCCGTGAACACGACGACGCGCTCTCGGCCTCGGGAAGCGCTCACGTAGAACTGCTCCCTCGAGGATGCCGGGAACGACTCCGACGACTGTCCGACGATCACCCGGTCGAACGTCTTCCCTTGGCTGGCATGACTGGTCACGACCAAGCCGTGTGAAAGGTGGCCGTAGTCCTTTGGCACGATCCACCCGTTCTCAAGCTGGATATCGCCGCCGGGAGCGAACGCCTTGATCGTGTGGAGATCGCCGTTGTTCATGCGGTGTCCGCCTTCTGCCGTCGCACCGTTCCGCGTGATGCGGATGCGATCCCCAGGAGACAGGTCGATCCGACGTTGCCGGTAGACGCTGTATCTGGCCGCCTGATCGACCGGCGCCCGGCCATGACCGACGGTGATGCGATCGCCTTTCCTGTGGCCCTTGGCGTTCTGATGGAAGATCAGGACATCGTCGGGCTGGTAGCTGGCCGGATCGAGGCGCTGGCCGAGCGTCAGGTTGGCGGGAACAAGCTGCGCGAACTCCCGCGTCTCTTCACCCAGCCTGCCCTCCGACCGCAGGCGAGAGCGAATCTCATCCGTGATTCGATCGCCCTCAGCGTGTGTAGGCGATACCACCAACGCGGACTTCCCAGCGTTTACAGCATCAACATATTCAGCCGCGATCGCCCTGTAGCGGTCCTCATCCGGCACTTCCCGAATCCAGCCGAGTTGATCGAGCCGCAGGAACCCCGCCTCCGTGCGGTCCTCACTCAGATCCTTCACCGCGGCCTTGTACTGATCCTTCTGCCTTTGAATCTCACGGATTTCCGCGGGCCGCAGCCCGGCCTCATCCTCAAGAAGGCGCAGGGCGGCGCCGCGTTCGACAGAGCCGTGCTGACGCCGGTCGCCGGATAGCACCACGCGGGCATTCTGTCGCTCCGCCAGATCGAAGACCTGACGCATCGTCCGGGTGCCGACCAGGCCGGCTTCGTCAATCCAGATGACGCCGCCGGGCAGTTCAGCCTGGAGCTTCTGATCAGCGAGCAGTCGGGCAACGGTATCGGCCGATTCAAAGCCCGCTTCGCGCAGGACGCCCCGGCCGGCATCGGCCGATGGCGCGAAGGCAAACACACGCACGCCGGCTTGCTCCATTGCCTCGCGCGCCTCCTGCATCATGGTGGTCTTGCCCGTCCCCGCCGCTCCGCGAATGAGCACCACCCGATCGCGCGATTCCATAACATGCGAGACAGCGGCCTTCTGCTGGGTGTTCAACCATTCACGGTGAAACCGCCGCTTGTCCAGGCTGATCGGCCGGCATGATCCGCGTCCGCCCCGTGCGAACGCGAGCATGCGTGTCTCCTCCTCCAGCACTTCGCGTGTGGTGACGAGGCGACGGCCATCCCGAGTTGCGCGAATGAGCGGCTGCGCGGCGGTGAGGCGTTCGATGGACTCGCGCGAGGCAACGCCCACACCCTGCCGCAGAGCCTCTGCTTGCAACGTTCGCTCCGGAAGAACAGAGGATCGCTCGAAACTGTGCGCCATCGCCCGTTCCACGGCGTCAACTGCCGCACGGTCATCCTCTCCGATTGACTCACGTCCGATGCGCCGCGTGAGGCTATTGAGAGCCGCGGCTTCCTGTTCGGTCATGCGCGAGCGCCACAGCCCGTCAAGCTCGGGCATGGACAGTTCCTTCGCTTTGCCCGACCGGGTCTGCGCTCCCAGTTCAGCCTTCGCATCCGGGCTGGTGATCCCACGCTCCTTGGCGAGCTTCTCAATCCGGGCCGTCCGGCGAGAGAACTTGCCGAGCGTCTCCGGCGCGATGCCCCGAAGCTCCCAGCCGGTCGCGGTGCGCTGGGTGTCAAGACCGAGCTCTTCGAGCCGGCGCGCAAGCCGTGAGTGGAAGACCGCCTCGAAATACGGCGCGTCCCGCTTGATGTCTCCGAACTGCGCAGCCTTCCACCGGTTCTCCTCCGGGTCAAATGTCCCATTGAACACGAAGCAGTGTGCGTGCAGATGGGGATCGGGCACGCCGTCTTCTGGCCGTGCGGTGAAATGGGTGAACTCACCCCAGACGAGATTGCCTGTCAGCCGGTCTTCGTTCTTTCCGCCCTGCCTTACCCGAGCCTTGGCCTCCACCTCAATGTCCTCCATCGTGGCATCGACGGACTCCCGGAATGCCGAGAGAATCCGCTCATCCTGAGTGAGTCCGTACAAGAGCGACACGCTCTTGGGACAGTGGAAGTTGAAGTCGTAGCCGACCCGTCGCGCGCTCTTGCGCCGGGCCGTGAGCGGCTCGCCGGTTCCAGGCTGGCGATTGTCGCAGAGCAGATCCCAGTCAACGCGATCAATAATCCCGGAGAGTTGGAGCCGAGCGGCCCCCTTGCCGCGCCAGTGGCCGACGAGTTCCTGGCCTTCGGTGTAGTAGTCGGCCGTGCTGTAGTAGCTCTTGGCACGTGCCGCGCTGCTGCTCTGTGTCACGCGAAGCATGGTTCACCCTATCACGGAAATCCTGCCAATCCGTTAACGCTGAACGACCGCACCGAGTGCGCGTCGATGCTCACACTGCTACGCCGCGCAGATCGCGTGGTTGCGAAGTGTGTGTTGACACTTCCGCCGGGTGATGAAGGCGCCGGCGAAGTCCCATGCCGAGCAGAACGCCGCCCGCGTCCCGTTCATGGCACTGTGAATCGGCAGCCGGTCCGTTCAAGCTGCCAAGGCCGCTTTCCGCGAGCGGAAGCCTTCGGCCTTTCGCTAGACCGATGCGCTGCGCACCGTCTCTCGCCGCTTCGTTGACGTGCCATCGGGACGCGATGGGCGTGTTCCGCACACAGCAAAGGAGACTTCACATGACCGACACTAACACCACCAACAGCAGCGGCAGCGCCCGCACCCCCAGCCACATCGCCTACCAGGTTCGCGATCGCGAGGGCAAGAAGGGCATCTGGACCCGCATCGGTTCCGCGTGGCCGCACGCTGACGGAAAGGGCTTCAACATTCAGATCGAGGCCGTGCCTCTCGACGGGCGGATCAGCCTTCGGGTTCTCTCAGACATCAAGGACTAGCGATCAACTTGGGCGGGCCGATCGGCTCGCCCACCCTTCAGAAAGGACTACACCATGACATCGACCTTTATCGAACTTACCGAAGACGCCTTCGATGCCCTCTTCCCGCTCGTATCGAATCACCTGAATCCCAACGCCACCTGGTGCCTGAACGGCTCCGGCGGCTGTCTCTTCGAGACCTACGGACCCGAACTGGACTTTGTCCGGCAGCAGGACCCGCGCTCAGTCTGGACACTTATCGACGGCGACGACGGGGGGCAGTACCTCGCCAGCGGCGTGCACCTGATCAACCGCATCGGATACCTCGTCAGCACGGCGTTGCTGCCGGAGGGAGTCGAGGCGCAGGTCGCGCTCGAACAGGTCGGAGGCGACGATGAGAGTTTCTGAGATCAACCCGTTCTTCATGCGCCGTCGTACAGAACGACACGCCGTTCCATCACGGCAGCCCGAACCGTTGTTCGCCCGGCTCCCGCGGGCTCCGATCAACACGAGCCCCGTGCCAAGGCTTACGAGCCTGTACCACCATGCCGACGCGGGCGCATACGGGAAACGGAGCTATCCGGGCAACTGCGGCGGCAACCTCATCCGCGACCTACTGCTCTACTTCATGCCCCGACTTGTGCTCGACCCGATGAGCGGGAGCGGAACTTGCCGCGATGTGTGCCGTGAGCTTCGGGTTGAATGCCGAAGCGGCGACATCCACGAAGGGTTCGACGCGACCAGTGCCGAAACGATGCAGGCTCTTGCCGGTGGGGGTCTGGCCGACTTCGTCTGGGCCCACCCGCCCTACTGGCGGCAGAAGCTTTACTCCGCCGACGGACGCGACATGTCCCGAGCGCCGACGCTCGGAGCATTCCTGGAGCGGTACGCGCTGTTCATCGAGGCCGCGGCCGGTGTTCTCCGGCCCGGCGGCAAGCTGGCCATCCTCATGGGCGACTACCAGGACCGTGACGCTGGCTTTGTGCCGCTCGTGTACCACACGAAACGTCTTGCCTTCGACGCCGGACTCGTGCAGTGTTGCACCGACATCGTTCGATTCAGCCACGGCGCGTCGAGCGGCCGGAAGGTGTACCGATCCTCGTTCATCCCCGGCCTGCACGACGTGTGCGTGGTCTACGAGAAACCACGCACGCCAACGAGAAAGGAGGCGCGGCCATGAACACGATCGACAAACCCATCACCCACATCCTGGCCGGCATCGCACGCGAACGGCTGGGCATCGAGACGCTGGCAGTACGCAACCGCGACTCTCTCGACTTCCACGATGTGTCCGTCTCCTGCCTCACCCAGTCGCTCGGCGACGCCTACGAGGCAGGGTATCGGGCGGCCGTCGCCGCGGAACTCGGCGTCACCGGGGTGATCTACAGCCAGGACGCCGAACGATTCCCGTGGCAGGTCTTCTGCACCGAAGAGCGGTGCGTGCTCATCTCGCGCGACCTTAAGGACCACCTGGTCATCGCATCGGAGATGCGGGCCGACGACCAACCGCTCCGCGTGCCCGTAGAGGGAGTCCGACTTGAACTGCTCGAAGTCGTACGCCGCGAGCTGTACGGTGCCCGCCGGTGAGCGATAAAGCAGTCTGCAGCGACCTCTTCCACCGATGCGCTCTACGAGCGTTCGTGGAGCAGGCCGAGCATGAACAACAGTGGCCCGACCCGGAGGCGACCAGGCGGCTCGCCTTCCGGCTCTACGAGGACGCGCTGGCGGCCTCCGAGCGCAACCGAAACGACTCATCGTTGACCCCCTGAACCGCAGGCATTCTGAACGCACGGGCGTGGTCTGCGCTGACTGATTATCCGGAAGTCGGAAGGTGGCAGGCAGAGAGTAATTTGATTCAGACGTCTCCCCTAAGCGGTGCTTAGGCCGTCTTTCACCGTGAAATCTTGACGGCTGGCTGCCATGCCATCCTGCCATCTTGGCGCCCTGCCAGCCTGCTGGCTGGATAGCTGGCTGGCTGTCCATCGTGCCATCATGCTGGCACGTCAGCATGGAAGCACGCCAGCAAGCAACGCGGACAGCGTGCTGTCCTGCCAGCGTGAAATAGTGCTTGCCGGCAAGCCTGCAATCGTGCTATCGGTTGAAGCATGATCATCGTCGTCGCAAACTCCAAGGGCGGTGTCGGCAAGTCCACTCTTGCCGTCCACCTCGCCGCATGGCTTTCGCATCAGGGCCATCGCGTCACGCTCGCCGATTGCGATACGCAGCAGTCATCGTCGGAATGGATACGAGAAGCACGGCCTGAGGTCAGCGCCGTCCGACTCGATAATCCCGACACCATCCTGAATGAACTCCCGGTGCTTGCCCAGGACGCGGACTTCGTTGTCGCCGACGGACCGGGCAGCCAGACCGAGACCAGCCGGGCGCTTCTGCTCCGCGGCGACCTCGCCATCGTCCCATGCAAGGCAAGCATGCTGGAGGTCCGCGCTTTAGCGAAGGCGACCGACGTACTCCGCCAGGCCCAGGACATCCGCGCCGGTCATCCCAAGGCCGTCATCGTGCTCAGCATGGTGGGCAAGAACTACCGGCTCACCCAAGACATGAAGGACGCTGCCGCGGCCCTGTCATTGCCGCTGGCATCCACCGCGATGATCCTCCGCCAGATTTATGCAGACGCGCCCGGCCAGGGAGCCGTGGTGTGGGACATGGGAGCACGGGCCAGAGATGCCGCCGATGAGGCGGATCAACTATTCCGAGAGCTTCTCCCGCACGCCGTTCGCAAGCCAGCCGCGATCGGTGCGGGGAGGCAGAAGACCACATCCAGATAGAGGAGGGAACGCATGGTTGATAGACGCACACTCACGGAGGGGCTCAAGGCCACACCGCCACCCATTGACAGGGGCAAGGAGCGAGATTTCGTCTACGCCGGAAAGGAGTCCACACCCGCTGCGGGCACAGCAGGACTTGGCCGCATACCGATCAGTACGCGCGTGCGTGCCGACTTCGCACTCGCCCTCAAGAGGGCATCCCTTGAACGCCAACTCAAGGCGATCGAACCCAACACCCTTCAGGACATCCTGGAGGAGGCGATCGAGCCTTGGCTCAAAGCCCACGGCTACGTCTCGTGAACATCGACGAGCTGCCACCGCCGCCGGTATCGGGTCTCACGAGACAACAGTGGGGCCTGCTCATCACCGGCGATCAGGTCCGCCAGGAGCCGCCGGATCGGTTGCAGTTCTCTCATTCTGTGCTCTGCCAGGTGGGCCTTCCACGCAAGCACACGCCCGAGCGACGCTATGAGCGTTCAAACGGGAATCTCAGTCTTCTCATCGAGGCAGGCAGCCTGTGGAACGGGCTGTCATGGACCGAGCAGCCTCTGCCGTACGGAGCGATTCCCCGTCTCGTCATGGTTCACATCAGCACCGAGGCGGTCAGAACCAGGAACCGCGTTATCGACGTGGGCGAGAGCATGCGTCAGTTCCTGACGCAGCTTGGACTGCACACCAGCGGCGGACGCCGCGGTGGGTATACCGCACTCAAGAAGCAGCTTCAGGCGCTCGCAGCCTGTCGCATGACCCTCGGCATGACCGATGGCGACCGCGTCTCAACGATCGACGCAAAGCCGATCAAGCGGTTCGACGCTTGGCTGCTGAATGGAGACCATGATGGGTCACAGCGAACGCTGTGGCCGGGAGAGCTCGAGTTGTCGGAGGACTTCTTCGACACTCTCACACGGCACGCCGTGCCGCTCGACTACCGGGCTCTTGGAGCCCTCAAACACTCTGCGCTCGCGTTAGATATCTACACATGGCTCGCCCATCGACTCCCGCGCGTGACCAATCCCATCGGAACAAAGGTCAGTTGGTCGAATCTCAAGGATCAGTTCGGCCAAGACTACGGGCGATCCAAGGACTTCAAGAAGGCATTCCGTCACGCTTTGCGGCAGGTATGCACCGTCTACCCGGATGCCAAGCTCCGGGATGCTCCAGGCGGGCTGATTCTTCAACCGTCACGGTCTCCGATCCCTCGCACACTCGTTTCCGTGAGCACTGCAAACGTTTGCCAGATTGATTGACAACCCCTGTGGATAAACCACAAACGCAGAGACTTATCCACGCTGAATCACCCGCCCTCCGTGCGCTGAATCACCCTCCGAGGCCCCCTCTTCATGCGCTGAATCACCCCCCCGTAAAACCTAGAGCAACTTCCTAGAGCACTTCCTGTTGCTGATGCGATGCCAAGCGGTGATATCGAGATAGCCCAGGTAGCTGCCCAACGGACATGCTGCGGGCATGGAAGTGGAAGGACCAGCGGTAATCGGAGACGTCCCGCGACCCTTCATAGGCTGTGCAGATGAGCACACCAGATCAAAAGACTTCAGGTTCACCAGTCGACCCTAGCCATCCCCTCTTCAATCGTTCCGAACGACGGCTTCGAGAAATCGTTGATGTCTGCATGGGCTCACATGATGGAATGCCGCTGATCAACGTCTTGCTCTCTCGCGTCCCCGCCATCGGCGAGGAGGTAGCGGTCGAAGCCAGGATCTACCGCGTGATCGGCGTTCAGCATTCAACGCTGGATCTCGACGGACGTGCGGCATTTGGCACGCACGCCCACCTCACGGTGGTTGAGGTGCCTGATGTGGATTACCTCCATCGCCCCGAGAGCCCGGCTCTTCGCCGCACTCGCCGCAAGAAGTCTCGCAGGAATCCGGCACCAGAGCGAGAAGCGGATACAACCGCCGCGAGGACGCCTTCAAAGCTGGCACTCGTCAGTCGAGCCTTGAACGCGACCGAGTATTTCGAGTGAAGTGAACTTCGGGCGCCACGGCAACTCGGAAGCGTCTATCGGTCTATTCACATCGACACCGCCGCGAAGGTTGGTCTCGCTCGGCACGGACTGATCCGCGGGCAAGACTTTAGGGCGGAACGGGACTCGACACTCTCTCCCCCGAGACCGCCCAGTCTGCCTCCACGCAAACACAGTTTCGGATCGCGAGAGTTGAGCGACGAGCCGAAGCGTGCCACATGGTGGCAGCGCGGAATGCGGTTGCTCGCTCCCCATGAAATGCGTCGGTTCCTGAATGGCCCTGTCGGCTCACCAGGCTTTCGGCTTTCAGACGCTCCACTCCCGCCGTCACCGCTGCGCTTCCGGTTTCCGTGCCCAGCACACCTCACGCCAGACCCGCCGAGGCCCGCGCCCTTGCGGGTTCGGTCTGTCATTCGTTTGTGCAGCTTCGCTGGCCCTCCAACCTGCTGCCGGCCCCGTTCCGCTCGCTCCATTGCACCCGCGAGTGGCCCCTGTCTGTGCGAAGGGGCCGCACGTCGCGGGACCCGCAACGGAGCAAAGACATGAAAGCCGAAGAAGCCAAGAAGATCGCCGACCAAGCCCTCCAGAACCTCACCGATGCTCTCAAGAGCGGAAAGAGCGAGCGAATCACGCAGTACCTCGCGATGCTCGCCAAGTTCCACCGGTACAGCTTCGGGAACGTCCTCCTCATCCTCTCGCAGATGCCTACAGCGACCTACGTCGCCGGGTTCAACACGTGGAAGCAGATGGGCCGCTTCGTCAAGAAGGGCGAGAAGGGAATCGTGATCATCGCCCCGATGAGCATCCGCCCGAAGGAGGACAAGCCCGAGGGCCAGGAGCAGTCCGACCGAGCCAAGCCCATCCTCCGATTCCGCGGCGTGTACGTCTTTGACGTGACCCAGACCGACGGCGAGCCGCTCCCGGAGCCGGCACGAGTCGGCGGTGATCCTCAGCATCACCTCACCAAGATCAAGGAGCAGGTCGCGGAGCGAGGCATCAAGCTCGACTACGACGACCTGCCGCGCGGAGCCGACGGCGTCTCACGCGGCGGACGGATCAGCATCCGCCCCGGCTTGGAGCCGGCCAACGAGTTCTCAGTCATCGTCCATGAACTTGCCCACGAGCTTCTGCATCGTGGTGACCAGCGCCCCACCAGCAAGACCGTGCGGGAGACCGAAGCCGAGGCCGTCGCTTTCGTCGTCTGCCAAGCCATCGGGCTGGAGACAGGCTCGGCCGCGAGCGACTACATCCAGCTCTACGACGGCAAGACCGAGACGCTCGCAGCGTCTCTCGACCGAATCCAGCACGTCGCCGCGGACATCATCGCGGCCATCCAATGCCCCAACGAGCAGTCGATCGCAGCCTGACTTAGCGGCCGGCCGCCCGGAAGGGCGGTCGGCCGTTTTCGTGCAAGCCCCAGTCGCCGGCCGGGGCTGCGCGGCGTCTCGACACCCCAGGTATATTGGGGGGGCGGTACCGCCCGTCCGTAAAGGGCGGGTGTATACTTCCTGGATGACCGGCACAGACCCCATCCAGGCGCAAGTGTTTTCAGGGCACGAGAGCTTTCCTCTCCGCTTCACATGGCTCACCAAGGCTGTGCGTGGTTGCGAGAAACCGAAGCACCGAACCCTGTTTTCCAGCGACGACGCAATGGTGCGGCTTGGTGTTGGCAAGAACATGGTGCGATCGATCCGCTTCTGGGGTCTGAATACCGCAATGCTCGCGGACGATGAGCCTGAGGGCAGGGTAAGCCGACATTGTCCCACCAAACTCGGGGCCTTCCTCTTCGGCGACGAAGGCAGAGATCCCTTTATGGAGGACCCGGCCACGATTTGGTTGCTTCATTGGCAGCTCGCCGGCAATCGTCGGCTAGGAACTTGGTATTGGATCTTCAACGACCTTCGAGCGACAGAGTTTCACAAGCCCGATATCGTCCGCGAACTCCTCGCACGCGCCAACAGGGAAGGCTCCAAGCCAATCGCTTCCGACACCATCGAGAGAGACCTCGACTGCTTGCTGCGGACGTATGTGCCATCCGACCCAGACAAGAGGCTGTCGAGAGAGGAGCTCTTGGATTGCCCGCTCACTGAGCTAGGGCTCATCCGGAGAGCGGGAGACAGAAACACATTTACCTTCGTGCGATCGACACACGATTCGCTGCCTGCAACCGTGTTTTTGTTCGCCGTACTCTCGTTCTGGGAGTCCGTCGCACCTCAATCAAACACGCTCCGCTTTGATCAGATTGCCTTTGCCGCCGGAAGTCCCGGCACCATATTCAAGCTTAGCGAGAACGCTGTCATTGATCGGCTTCACCGCATCGCGTCGGATTCTGAGGGGTCTGTTCGATTCGATGAAACCTCCGGTCTAAGGCAGTTGCTGCGATCGAAACAAGAAGACCCGTTCAAGAGTCTGCGCCGGCATTACGCCGCCCGTCGGGAGGTGCGCAATGCCAACGCTCACTAAGACAAAGACCCGCACTCACTCGGGACCTGCCAGTTTTCGTCGATCATCGAATATCGAACGAGATCGAGAGGACCATACAGCGCTTGACGCGTTCATTCTGACCGCGTGCGCGCGCCGGACTCTCCGTCGTTTGTTGGAGGGTGTGAATCAGGAATCTCAGCAGCGAGCCTGGACACTCACGGGACCTTTCGGCACAGGTAAATCAACGTTTTGTCTCTTCGCAGCCACCTTGCTTGGTGCTGGCAATTCCCCCGCATCGCGGCGTACGCGGGAGCTCGTATCGCGAGCCGACGACGCGCTTGCTTCGGCCATCAACGAAGACTTCAAGTCTGGTCGAGGCCTGGTCAGCATATTGGTGACCGGCAATCGAGAGCCCCTCCAATCCGCGATCGCCCGAGGCTTTGTCGGCGCGCTAAGGGCTATTCGCAAGGCCAGCGCAACCCGTCTCGCAGCCGACTTGGATGGATTCAGGTCCGCGGTGCCTTCGACCTTTCTGAACCTCATTGACAGAGCGGCGAAGTGTCTCATTCAGGAAACGCCGGGTGCCTGCGGCTGCATTCTCATCCTAGATGAGATGGGAAAGCTCTTGGAGTTCGCAGCGGCGAACCCCGAGCAATCGGACGTATATCTCTTGCAGCAGTTCGCAGAGATGGCGTCCAAGCCCCACTCGGGCATTTCCCTGTTGGGAGTGCTTCACCAGGACTTTACAGGCTATGCCAAGACCCTATTGCCGGCCCAGCAGCACGAGTGGGAGAAGATCCGCGGAAGGTTCGAGGACATCGTCTTCGAGCAATCAGCGGAAGACATGATTCAGTTGATCGCCGAAGCAGTAGGCCGAAGTCATGACGGTCCAAGTAGTCCCCCAGCCAACCTCCGAGCCACATATCGGGCAATGTGGCAAGATGTGCTGAGCCTGGGGGTGTTTCCCGCCTCCAAAGGGCAACGGCAGAACCGCGATATCTTGGAGAAGTGTTTTCCTCTCCATCCGGCAGTGGCTCTGTTGCTCGGCCCGGTGTTCAAGCGATTTGGCCAAAACGAGCGATCAGCTTTTTCTTTCCTTCGTTCCGCCGAACCGTTTGGGTTGCCAGACTTTGCGGCACACCGCGCGGGGCCAGTTCTCTATCGACTCGTGGACCTCTACCAATACCTGACTGGTGTATTCGGTGACGCCCTTCTCGCAAGTCGAGATGGGCGACGCTGGGCGGACGCATTCAGCATCGAAGCGCAGAATCCGGGTCTGTCCGATGCCGAAAGCGACGTTCTCCGGACCATTACAATCCTGACGATCGTTGGTCGCTTGCACAACTTGCCAGCGACAGCCGATGCCGTGGCTCTGGCCGTCGCACCGGTCTTGAGTCGGGCGGATGCCGACGAAGCCCTTCGCTCGCTCCAGCAGAAGTCCGCAATCGTCTACCGAAAGTTCAACCGGTCCTTCAGTCTCTGGGAAGGCAGCGACGTTGATGTCGAAGCCAAAATCGCCGAGGCGCGAGCAGGCCAGGCGGGTGACGTACCCACAACACATCTTCTTCGCGGTATCTTCGCTCCCCGCCCTCTTGTTGCGCGTCGCCACTCGTTCGTGCGGGGCACGCTCAGATACTTCGATATCGTTCCCGTGTCGTCAGACTTGCCGGGTGAAGCTGCCGACTTCATCGCACACAGCACAGCAGATGGGCACCTCTTGGTCCTCCTCCACGACCTGAGTGATCCGAAGAAGCTACCAGTCGACATTGCACGCGCATTGACAGCATCGCCCGACGTGCTGCTCTGTGTCCCCGGGGCAGCGCGAGAAGTCGATTCACTTGCCCGTGAGCTTGCCGCGATCGACATGGTCGAACGCTCCATTAGAGAGCTTCACAACGATCAGACAGCCTTGCGGGAGCTAGCCGCTCGCAAGGATGAAATCCGCCGCCGACTAGACCAAGCCCTTGCCGAGTTGTTGTCACCCGCTAGGCAGGGCACCCGAGCGACCCGCTGGATCAGGAGCGGCTCCGACATCCGTATCAGGACACAGCGGGAGTTGAATGAGCGATTGTCGGAGATCTGCGACGAACTCTTTCCTCATTCCCCGATCATCCAGAACGAGATCATCAACCGTAGAGAGCTATCCTCTTCGGCAGCCGCGGCACAGGGCAATCTCCTCAAGGCGATGGTGGAGCATGGCGAGCTTGAGGGCCTAGGCATTGAAGGGAACCCGCCGGAGAAGAGCATCTACCTGTCGGTGCTACGCGAGCTTGGTATTCATCGTTGCCACCAAGGGCAATGGCAGTTCTCTGCCGGTCCTACCGGTATCGACGCCTCGGCTCGCCCGATGATGAAGGCGGTTCGCCGGTTCCTTGACGAATCGGCCGCAGAGGCCAAGCCGTTGAGCCAACTGTTCGCCGTGCTGCGTGCCCAACCCTTTGGCCTTCGAGACGGTGTCATCCCCATCGTCGCGTGTGCGGCGCTTCTAGCCCACGAGGCGGATGTGGCCATCTATGAGAACGGTGCTTTTCTCCCCCAGATCACCGAGCCCGTCCTTGAACAGCTCGTCAAGTCTCCGGCCAGCTACACAGTCAGGCGATGGCAGGTTGATGGCGTTCGCTCGGTTGTATTCGCGCAGCTTGCAGAAATGCTCGGCCAGAGCGCGGTCGCTGGCAAGATTGGACAGCGAGACCTCCTGGACGTGGTGAAACCGCTCCTCCGGTTCGTCCGACGCCTGAACGAGTTTTGCCGGGCCACCAAGACCTTTTCTCCAACGGCCTTAGCAGTGCGTCATGCGCTCTTGGACGCTTCTGAGCCGGACCACCTTCTGTTTACCGAGCTCCCCAAGGCCTGCGGCTTGGAACCATTCACGTCACGAAAGCCGGCAACATCAAGCGACATTCAGCACTTTCGTCGTACCGTTCAGAATGCGCTCGCAGAGCTTCAGAAAGGCTATGACACGCTACTCCACTCTCTCCTGGAGGAGTTAGGCAGCGCGCTGGAAAGTCCCCCACATCCCCGCGGAATCCGGGCATCATTGAGAACCCGCGCCGTGCAAGTTGCGCCCTTTGCACTCAACTCCGACCTTCGGGTGTTCAGCACACGGCTCGCTGACGCAGCCGCCGACGATCGATTGTGGATCGAGTCGATCGCGTCATTCCTGTCGAATAAGCACCCCTCGCAGTGGGTAGATGACGATCGCGCGCGACTCGGTGTACGCCTGACGCAGATCGCATCCGCATTCCGATCACTGGAAGCGCTGGCGCTCTCTAGGCGGCAGACATCGGGTCAGAGCACGGACGAGTCTGTTCACCTGTCCGTTGTCGGCTCGGGATTTCCGGAGTCAAAGCTCGTCGTCCACATTGCTCCGCATGAAGCTGATACAGTCTCGGCCATTGAAGGGCAGCTTCGTTCAGTAATTGACGCTAATCGCCTTGGAGGCCAACGGCGTCTTGTCGTCGCCGCACTTGCCCGTGTTGTTCGAGAAGCCTTGTCGGAAGAGGTAGCAATCCAAACGCCCGCGGAGGTGCCGTCATGAGCCGCCCCATTCGACACGTAGTCTCACTCTCCGGTGGCAAAGATAGTGCAGCTATGGCGATCTATCTGCGGGATCGCCTCCCCGAACTTGACTATGTCTTCAGTGACACCGACAAGGAGTTGCCGGAGACCTACGAGTACTTGGCTCGGATCGAAGCGTATCTGGGTAAAGAAATCGTCCGCCTTCGTGCGGACCGTGGCTTTGACCACTGGCTCAAAATCTATGGCGGCTATCTGCCCTCACCGAAGATGCGGTGGTGCACCAAGATGCTGAAGATCAGGCCGTTTGAGGCGTGGGTAGAGAAGCTTGGCGATGTTGATGTGCGGATGTACGTGGGCATTCGCGCCGACGAGAACCGTGGGGGATACAAGCCGACGAAACCAAATATCACGCCGGTCTACCCGTTCATTGAAGCGGGTATCACGCTGGAAGGAGTTCATCGCATTCTCGAAGAGAGCGGGGTTGGAGCGCCTCCGTACTACTCATGGCGCACTCGATCCGGCTGCTTCTTTTGTTTCTACCAGCGGAAGCATGAGTGGGTTGGGCTGAAGGAGAATCACCCGGACCTCTTCGAGAAAGCCAAGGAGTACGAGAAGATCGATGCCGAGACTGGTCAGCGCTACACGTGGAGCGAGCGGGAGTCTCTGAACGAACTGGGCGAAGCTGAGCGCGTCGCAGAGATCAAGGCAAAGCACGAGAAGCTGAGGCCCGCCGCATCGAAGACGACGAAGCTGCTGCACATTCTTGGGCAAGATGACGATGATGATGACGCGCTGCCGTGCTCCTTCTGCCACGTGTAGGTGCTGGCCGATCCGCCGTTCGGGATGACCTTCCAATCATGGCAAACATGCCCGTCGACATCGCGGATCAGGACGAACTGGCGGCACACCGCTTTGATTTCTGGCTTGTGCCGCGTCGGTGGACGGCCTATGCCTATCCGACGCCGTTGGCGTGGACACTGGTGCCGCTTCGAGCGGCGAGCCGCCCGCAGGTTCCCACAGTACCAGGCATCTACTCCCTGCTACTGCAACCGAGTATCGCCCAACATGGAGCATGCTCCTACATAATGTACATTGGCCAATCAGTTTCGCTGCATACCCGTTTTGGCAACTACCTTGGGCGGGAGAACCGACCGACCGGTCGGCCGAAGCTCCGACGATTGCTCTTCAAGTACCCAGAACACTTGTGGTTCTGCTTCGCCTTGGTGCCACAAGATCAACTGGACGCTTGCGAAGACGCTCTTATCGCGGCGCACCTGCCACCATGCAACGATCAATTTCCAGCCGTAGTGCGGCCGGCAGTAGGAGCTTTCTGATGCCCGAGCAACCGCTCGCTCCATTGACGTTGCCCGCCCTCAAGGCCCACATTGGCGATTGGAACTACTACGTCACGTTCATCCGATTTGCGGACGCGGTCCAACGGGTTCGAGCGGCTGAGGACATCCATACTGCATCGTCTCTGAGAGACCTCCTCCAGCGTGGACTTCGTGACCGAGCTCCTGACATTGCCGAATACCTCCGACATCAAGGTCAAAGGTTCTTCAACGCGATCGTCGTAGGCACGTATGGTGGACACCCACAGTGGCATGAGCTCGAAGTGACCCGTCCGGATTTTCTGCAAGTCGAGATTCCGGACTACTTGAACGGGGCCTTGGGACTGCTGGTACTTGAAGGCACGGAAACATTGTTTGCCATAGACGGGCAACACCGCATTGCTGGGATGGCCAAAGCCATCGCGGAAGACCCGGAAATGGGTAAGGAGGAGATCGCCGCGATCTTTGTCCGAGGTGTCGCCCAGTCTGAGCGTGCGCGCGATCCCGAAGGCTTTGAGCGCACTCGGCGATTGTTCACAACATTGAACAGTCGAGGCAAGCCTGTGGGCAAGCGTGACATCATTGCCCTAGATGAGGACGACATTGTCGCAATCGTTACGCGACATCTGGTCGAGGACAATCCACTCTTCAAAGACAAGGTCGATACCAAAGGATCCAAGAGCATCAACCGGAGCAATCGTGTCGCGCTGACAACGATCATCGCGTTATACGACGCGCTTGATGCGTACTTTGGCGACCTTGTTCAATCGCTCCCGGGGCAAAAGCTTCGCCGTCCAAAGGACTCAGTCTTGACACGGTTCGTTCGCGACTCGGACCGTCTCTATGCAGCATTGGTGCGAGCGTTTCCGCCCCTTCAAGCCATGCAGGAGTCCTCGCCAACGGACGAGGTTGCAGGTCAATACCGGAGTCGCCAAGGCGGACACCTCCTGTTCCGCCCGGTTGGATTCATTATGGCGCATCGCATCTTGCGGCGGTTTCGGGTTGCTGGCTTGTCTGTGACCCGCGCAGTCCGGTTGCTCGCTAGTGCACCCATGATGCTCGATGACGCCCCTTGGGCCGGACTGCTGTGGGATCCTGCGAATCGACGAATGATCACCGCTTCAGAGAATCAGCGAGTCGCGGAACGAGTCTTGTACCATGGCTTGGGCGGGTCCCTTGCGGCATACAAGACGTCAGCCGCGGAACTGAGGGCGGAATGGGCCGGCCTCATCAACCGACCTGTTCGCAGCGTTCGCCTGCCACGATTTGTCGCTCGCCCGTAATGATCCTGACAAACACCGATCACCTCTTCCCCTGTCCTCCGCTGGATACCTTTAGAATGGCCAGGGCTCTTGGCGGGTAGCGCAATCGAGGACTGATCGGCGGTTCCTCCCATCTACAGAGCCGTTGTTCTCGGCCCAGTTTGTGGAGGAACTAGTGCTTCGCGATGAGCCCACTATTCGCCCGAACCTCTACCGCCTGCCGCGGGATCCTGTGGCTCAGCAGATTCTCGTTCCCGCGTTTCGCCAGGCCCGGTATGTGCACGGTGCATTCGGATGGTTCTCTGCGGGATGGATCTCGAAGCTGGCGCCCGGCTTGGCCGTCATCCTCTCTCGCGAAGACGTACCCCCCATACAGTTCACCATCGCTCCCGCGCTCTTTCCTGCCGAGTACGACGCGCTCCACGAAGCCGTCTTTGACCGCGACCAACTCAGTGATCGAATCGCTCAGGTACTTCGGGATGCGAAGGCGCCGGGAGCGGACGCTTTGGCGGCCCACGCAGTGGACTGTCTAGCTTGGATGGTTGCTCACAATCGGCTTGTGCTTCGCGTTGCCAAGGTCCGTCCCGATTCGAACTACCACCCCAAGGTGTGGATCTTTGGAGACGACGAGGACGTAGTCGCTGTCCGAGGCTCCGCCAACGCGACGGGACGCGCCTATGGCAGGGGAGTCGAACATGTGGACGTGGACTGTACATGGGACAATTCGAGCCGTGTCGCAATCGCAGCCCAGATGGTCGAAGACTGGTGGTTCGGTCGAGATGAGGCGATCGAAGCGGTGTTTGACCTGCCGGATGCCCTCAGAAACACTATTGTCCGTCTCGCGCCTGCGGATCCACCCACCCCAGAGGACTATGTCGCCGCAATGAGTCGGTCACAGCCCAAGACCGCCAGATCGTCACCGCCTACAACGCCCGGGCCGGAGCTGTTCCACATCCCCGCCGACGTTCACTGGCGCGATGGACCGTACTCCCACCAAGGCGCCGCGGTTTCGGCTTGGGAGGCTGCCGGTCGGCGTGGTGTAGTCGCCATGGCAACGGGGGCAGGCAAGACAATCACGGCACTCATCGCCGCGTATCGAGCATGGCAAGAGCACAACGGGCCCTTTCTTTTGGTGGTGTCCGCACCCTCGACTCCCCTCATCGCCCAATGGCAAGGTGAGTGTCAGCGATTCGGCCTTATTCCACTCCTCCCCACGGAAGCCGGCGGCGTTTCGCAGAAGAACCAATCGATCGGCAACGCGCTGCTTCGCCTTCGACTTGGTGAAGCTGGCCAGATCGAGGCTCTGGTTGTCACCAACAACCTGATCAGCTCTCCGGCGTTTCAGAATGCGCTGAGCGATGCGAAAGCGCGGGTACGCGGTCTGAAGTGCATGCACATCGGCGACGAAGCGCATTCTCTCGGAAGCCCATCCTTCATTAAGGCACCTCCCGAGTTCTTTGACTTGAGGCTCGGACTATCTGCTACTCCGGAACGTCAGTACGACGATGACGGCACGAAGCAGCTTTTCCAGTACTTCGGACCCACCGTGTTCGAGTTTGGCCTTGCCCAGGCCATTGGGTTCTGTCTTGTGCCCTATGACTATCACGTTCACATCGCCCACCTTGACGGCACGGAGCTTCAGGAATTCCAGACCCTGACTGCCAAGATCGGCCAGACGATTGCTCGCGCGGGCGGGAATGTGGACTTTGGCGATGAAGCGCTCACGGCTCTTTTCGTTCAACGGCGTGCCGTCGTCGAAACCGCGTCAGCGAAAATGCCGGCGCTTCGCGCGATCGTTCAGCCTCAGGTCGGACGCATTCGCCACACGCTTGTCTACACCTCC
>SXGQ01344872.1_pt1 | contig 42217 bp, 37 predicted proteins | sample 3178371 | NCBI WGS metagenome assembly SXGQ01 (sample SAMN11356859, study PRJNA531348) | freshwater metagenome | isolation source: freshwater sample F1-20 | place: China: Fuxian Lake, Yuxi | collected 2017-12-25
ATGAAAAACCATGTGCGGCGCATTTATGACTCCGTCACCCACGATCAACTTTGCGCGCGCATTTCGCAACTGATCCGCCCCGCTGGCCTGGCTTGGAAAGGCCAACTCGATGTGGTCTATCAACGAATTGAAGGGCTCACCCAAGCCATGCCAAACCACCGTGGAATTTGGTACTTCAACGGCGAATATCCCACTCCTGGCGGGCTTCGGGTGCTGAATACGGCGTACCTGAATTGGCGTAAAAACTCTGAAAAACGGGCGTATTAAAGCCAATTGGCCGCGCCACGGTTATGCACACAGCCGCACAACCAAACGGAAAATTTCACGTTGAACTTGACCAACGAGGCAATTTAGAGTCTACTAGTCGACTCGCTGCAGTGCGACGAATCGCACAGCAGTTTCAAGGCTCTTTCAGAGGCAAAGATGGCTCGCTATACAGGTCCAAAAGTTAAACTTTCACGTCGCGTCGGCGTTCCAATTGCGGATATCCCGAAGCACACCGCAAAGCGGCAGCTCACCTCCAACGGCATGCACGGTTTCCGTGGCAAGCGCCCGAAGCCTTACGGCATTCGTAAAGATGAGAAGCAAAAGTTGCGCTACCACTACGGCGTGCTTGAAAAGCAATTCCGCCATGTGTTGGCAAACGCTGGCCGAACCACTGGCAACACCGGTGAAGTGCTCATGCAACTTCTAGAACGTCGCTTGGATAATCTTCTGCGCCGCGCTGGTTTTGCCCGCACTATTTGGGCGGCCCGTCAACTTGTTGCTCACGGTCACGTGAAAGTGAACGGCGAGAAGGTTGATCGTCCAAGTTATTTGGTTGAAATTGGTCACGAAATCACAATGCGAGAAGGCACGCACAAACTTGTTCGCGAGAACATGGAAAGCATGTCCAGTCACAATGTGCCAGGTTGGCTTGAAGTGAATCCTGCTCAGTTGTCCGCGAAGGTCACAAGCCTTCCAACTTCAGATCAGATTCCATTCGACGTCAACACCAATCTGATCATTGAGTTTTATCGCTAATATTTGAACCTTCGGGTCTTTGGTTGCCAATTCGGTTTCCAAAGCCCCGAGGGTTCTTTCTTTTCTCGCTTGGAGAAGCGCCATGATGAAATTCCTGCGGAAATACAACAAAGTATTGTTCGGTGTTTTTAGCGTTTTGTTGATGATTACTTTCCTTGTGCCCACCGCTATTCAGGAATTTTCCAAAAGTTCGGCTTCCTCCAACGCTGTGTGGGCCACGGTTGGAAATGGCGAGAAGATCACTCTTACAGAGCAACAGAAACTTACGCGTCAAGTAAAAATGATTGACGTGCTTCAGGTTCCATTCTCCAAGGAACTTGGCATCAACGGAAATCCTGGCCAGTGGTACTTGCTCGTGCGCGAAGCCAAACAAGCGGGCCTTGTTGGAGGCCCTTCCGAAGGCAAGGAATTGCTTTCAAAGATCGCTGGCGATGAAGCCAAACCAGGTGAGGCAATGAGCCAGCAATCCGCGATACTGCTTGGTGAATTATGCCGCGCGGGTGGCTCTCAACCGCCGATGGTTTATGAAACACTCGCTGAACTTTCAGGCGTTGCACGTATGTTAAGTTTGACAGGCAGCGCGCCGCGCCTCAGCGAAGCGCGCTTGAAGTCCGACGCGCAAAATGCCCTCACCGGTTTAAGCGCGGACGTGGTTGTGATCTCGGCGGACATGCCGCTTCCAACCAATGATCCACAGCCAACTCCTGAGCAAGTTGAAAAACTCGTCAAGGAAAATGCCGACAAGGAACCAGGTAAAGGATCCCATGGAATGGGATATCGACAAAGTGAGAAAGTGCAATTGGAATGGTTTGTAATTCCAGCCCAACAAGTGCGCGATCAAATGGCCAATGACCCGCGCCTTTCCAATGTGGAACTTCGCAAGGCATTCCTGCGCAATCCCACTTCATTTGGCGCCAAAATTGGCGAAGTGGATCCCAACTTCGACGACTTCAAAGACCAAGTACGAACCAAGTTGCTCAACCAAATCACGGCCAGTCGCATGGACGAAATGGTGAAATTCATCGCCGATCAAGCGCAATTATCCACACGCGCGCTTCCCAAGGACGGCATCTACGCCAAGTTGCCAACTGATTGGCAAAATCTTCCAGGACTTCCCGCGCTCGCCGCGGACATGGCGAAGCAATTCGGCGTGGCCGCTCCCAAAGTTGAAATTGTTGGGCCGGCAGTTGTCTCCAGCCTGAACTCAGTCGAGGGATTGGGCGCCGCAACAAGCGATCGCTTTGGAACGCAGCCAACACCGCTTGCTCAATTGGTTTCGATGACAAAAGAACTCAAACCAACCGAGGTTCGAGCCGTCTTGCAAGTAGGCGTGATTGGTCCACCGCTGCGCGCGCCAGATCCTTCACGAGCCCCGCGCGTCAATCCAAACCAAACAGCGTCGGCCAATCAAGATTTGACCACGGATCTGTTTGCGTTCCGTGTTCTACAAGCCATGCCCGCGCATGCGGCGGCGAACGCTGAAGAGGCTGGAGCCGTAGCCACACAAGACGAGCAGAAATTGCTGCGTTTTGCCGTGTTGGAGGGCAATCTTGCTGCGATTGAAACCAAGGCTAAAGAGAGCGGCTTGGAATCTGTGGCGCGCGAATACAACACCAAAGTTGATTTTGCGCCGCAAATCCGTGGCGCCGACATGAAGTTTGTGCAGTACGGGATGAAAATGCCAACCGCTATTTCGGGTCTAGGCGAGGACGCCACCGTTGTGAATGAAATTGTGAAACGAGCTTTGGCTATTCCGCAAGGCGAGTTCGCCAATTCATCCGACGCCGCGCGCACCTTCGTGATTGCGTCGCCAAACAAACTCGCGATCGTCGCGGTGCATGTCCGCGACGTATTGCCCATGTACGCCGAAGACTACAACGGCCTCGCAACCAATCAACGCTTCCGCAATGCGATCACCGATGAGAGCAATCAAGTCAAGATCGTGGATGAATTCTCATTCGCGGCATTGTCCGCGCGCAACCAATTCAAGATGGCCAAAGAACCAACGGGCCCTCTCGATGCGAGCGCCCCCGAGACGCCAATCGATTCCGCTGGCTAAGCAAATTCGCTTGGAGCACTTGATTCGGCGCGACACAATTTCAATCAATCCAGCGTGATTTCACCGCGGAATCAACTTACTTTCGAGCCCGCTTTCACTGGCTTATCAACGCTGAGAAAGACCACGTCGCGGGCTTCTGGACCAGGCTTGCCGTCGGCACCAATCACCGCCTCGGCTTTCAAATCACTGGCGGCAAGAATCATTCCCGCGCTCACTTCGCCGCGCAACATGCGCGGCTCCAGGTTGGCCACAATCACAACTTGCTTTCCAACCAACGTCGCTGGGTCGTACCAAGCGCGCACTCCAGCGCATACTTGCCGACCCTCGGGCGTGCCATCGTCCAACTTTAGTTTCAACAATTTGTCGGCGTTGGGGTGGGCTTCCGCGGCTAACACCGTGGCCACGCGCAAGTCGATTTTTGAGAACAAGTCGTAGGCAATGGCTGGTAGTGGATCGCTCATGTTGTGTCCTTATAAAAGAATTATTCCAAGGTTCTAGTTCGGCAAATATCCGCGTCGCATTTGTGTGGGTCAAACTTCGGCGTGATGATGTATTTCCAAGCGTCCATTATGAAACTGGATGAAGCGCCTTGAATGTTGTGACCGCGTCAAAGTCCCGTTGGCTCAACAGACCGCCGTCGCTTCTCATGGAAACGCTTTCATCGCGGCGACGGCTGCGCTCACAGCGCGGCGCCTCGCGTAGATCGATCACTTGCACGGCGCGGGCTTGCTGATCAAACTTGGCGCGGGAAACGCCGCAAATATCGGCGAAATCATCGGCAAATTTGCTCAACGTGCCGTCGGCGTCCGGCACGACCAACCCCGCGTCGAGCGTATTTTCCACGCCCTTCGCCTTGGCTTCTTCAAGCGCTTTCAATGCCGCGGCCCGAGCGTCCATGACCTTGGACCAATCCGCGTGGGCTTGATATTGAATATCCAAATAGGTTTGCTCATGCACCGACACATCGCCAGCGTTCATGGTGCGATAGATCTCATCGGCCGTGTGGGCCATGATTGGCGCCAGCAATCTGCAAAGCGTTTCGGCGCACGCGCGCATGACAATCTGCGAGCGACGACGGCGATGTGAATCTGGTCGATCGCAATACAAGCGATCCTTCACCGCCACGCAATACATTGACGAAAGCGTTTCGTTGCAGAAAGCGTACAAGGCCAAGTGTGCGGCGCGGAAATCAAAACGCACATAGGCGGCGCGCACATCCTTCTCAAGCCCGGACAATTCGCCAAGCACCCAGCCATCAATTGATTCCGGTTCAACGCTCTTCAAGGCGCCGCGCCAATCCGTGGTGGCTGGAAGATCACCAAGATTACTCAGCAAGAAACGAACCGTGTTGCGAACTTTGCGATAGGCCTCTCCCGCTGTCTTGAGAAATTCAAGGTCCATGCGGATGTCGGTTTCATATGCCAAGCCACTCACCCACCAACGGCAAACATCGGCGCCAAACTCCTTCAGAATATTCTCCACATCAATGGTATTTCCAAGGCTTTTGCTCATCTTTTTGCCCTCTTTGTCCACCACAAATCCGTGGGTGACAAGACGGCGAAACGGCGGCTGACCCGTGGAGGCCAGCGCAAGCAACATGGAAAGCTGGAACCAGCCGCGGTGTTGATCGCTGCCTTCCAAATACAACTCGGCTGGAAATCCTTGACCTCGCTCCTGCATGACCGAGTGCCAACTGGAACCGGCTTCAAACCATACATCGAAAATGTCAAACAACTTTTCAATCGTTGCGCTGTTGAAATCTTTGGGCGCGTCGACATCTGTCGCGCTGTTGTAGTGCGCCAACAATTCTTGCGGAGTATGGGTGAACCACGCGTTGGAACCATGCTCACGCATCACTTTGGCCACGGCGCGAATGCTGGCGGGCGTCATGAACGTGGAACCATCGGCCAACTTGAACGCGGGAATTGGCAAGCCCCAAGATCGTTGCCGACTCAAGCACCAATCTGGCCGCGACGCGATCATGCCACGCATTCGGTTGCGCCCCCACTCTGGAACAAATTCAATCTTGCTCTCCACCGCTTCGCTTGCAAGCTCGCGAATGGTGCGCCCGGAATTTTTCACTTTGCGGTCCACCCCTATGAACCACTGCTCGGTGGCGCGGAAAATAACAGGCGTTTTACTGCGCCAATCATGGGGATAACTGTGGGTGAACATAAGGTGGTGAACCAAATGTCCACTCTTGGTGATGTGCTCCAGAATGGTTTTGTTGGCCTCCCAAATGGACACGCCGCGCAACCACTCCGGCACAGAATCGTCATACGTTCCGTTGTCGCGCACGGGGCAATAGGCCTCAAGACCTTCCTTGCGGCCAGCGCGCCAATCTTCCTCGCCGTGTCCGGGCGCGGTGTGCACAAGACCAGTGCCATCTTCAAGAGTGACATGTGGCGCGGCGATTATTTTTCCGACACGATCACAAAATGGATGCTTGTATTGCAAACCCACCAACCGATCGCCAGTTGTTTCTGCAAGTCGCTCCACCTTCTCAGCGCCAATCGCCTTGGAAACTTTTTCAATCATATCGCTGGCGATAATGCTTTCGCCGCCATCAATGCGAACCAGCGAATAGTTGTAGGCGCCGCCAATGGCGATGGCCAAATTGGCGGGCAACGTCCAGGGAGTCGTGGTCCAAATCATGAAGCTTGGAGTTGAATCAAGCTCAACGCCGAACACCTTTGCAACCGCCTCGCGATCGGCGGCCTCGAAGTCAACCCAAATACTGGGGTCTTCACGGTCCTCGTATTCCAGTTCGGCTTCGGCCAAAGCCGTGCGATTGGCGATGCTCCAATGCACGGGTTTTCGCTCGCGAAACACAATATCTTGCTCAACCAAAGTCGCGAATAATTCAAGCGTGGCGCCTTCATACGCTTGGTCAAGCGTGCGATACGGATGCTCATAATCCGCGAACGTGAGCAATCGTTTCATGCCATCGGCTTGCACTTGAATAAACTTCACCGCGTCACTGGCGCAAGCCGCGCGAATAGCAACGCGCCGCTCATTGGCTGGTAACGCGTCAAGTTCCTTCATCTTTCCCTTCTTGGAAAGTTCCGTGAGCACGCGGTGTTCAATTGGAAGTCCGTGGCAATCCCAACCTGGCGTGTATGGACAACGCATGCCCTCCATCAGACGGCTGCGCACAACCATGTCCTTGAGAACCTTGTTCACCATGTGGCCAACATGGATTGGACCATTGGCGTATGGCGGTCCATCATGAAATCGGAAGATGGGCGCGGCGGCGCGCGCGGAATTCACGCGCTCATAAAAATTCATCTCCGTGAATCGCTGCAGCGTCTTGGGTTCGGATTGCGACAGATTCGCCTTCATGGCGAAGTCAGTGGCGGGCAGTTGGAGCGTGTCGCGATATTCAGGCATTGAGGGCGAGATGATAGAGGTGTTGCGCGATGAAGGTGGACAATTTTCTAGAGCGGGGCGGATTCAAAGCCGCAGTTGGCGCCGATTGAAGCGCGCGTTGAATTGGACAAAAAATCATTCATCCGGGCATTCACCAGGCTTCACGGATTCATCCAAATAGCGCTGAAATTCAGCCATTTTATAACTCACAAAGCAGAATGTGTGGTGCAGGGCGAACCACTCCATGTCCTTGGGGTCTTTCTCCAAATCGTGTCGCAAGCGGTTGAGTTCGGCCAAAACTTTTTCAATTTTCATGGTGCGTGGCTTTCTGTTGAATGATCGTGTGCGTGATCGTGCGGGTGGTCGGCGTGTTGCAAGGAACTCGGTGGCTGGGGCGCGGGCGTGGATTGGTGGGAATGACCGTGCTCATCGCTGTGCGACATGCTCTCCAAATTTCCAATGCCCCAGGCAATGGCCAAGCCTAGGACCAATGCCAACGAAAGTCGCACGCGATCGTGAGAATGAAAGTGCAACTCTGGTAGCAAGTCGCTGCCCGCGATGCACAAGAATGATCCCGCGGAGAAGGCCAACGCGTAGGCGGTGAATGTTGGATCGCCACCGCCGGTCTTCAATAGAAAAATTGCGGCGCCAATTGGAACAATCAGCGCGAAAAGAAAATTCACTACATGCAATTTGCGCGCGCTTGATTTGCCGGCGCGCAACAATGTGGTGAGCGTCATGGCATCGAAGGGTTTGTGCAGAAGAATGACAAGAAATGTTCCAAGCCCCGCCAACCCCGCGCCAGGATGCAGTGTGGTGGCTACCGAAATACTGGAGGCAAGCGCCACACCTTCCAGCAAACTATGCAGCGAGAGCCCAAGCGCCGCTCCCGACCATGTCAATGGCGTCACGCCATGCGAATGCGTGTGCGCATGGTCATGGTCATGCGTGTCGCACTCCTCAACTACATCATGTTGGTGGAAACTTGCGAAGCGCTCCAAGAAAAACATGGCCAGAAAACCAAGCGCCGCAGAAAGCATGACGGGATTTATGGCGAGATGGTCCATCTCATGACCAGAGGAATTGCGCTGCTCTGAAATTTCCATGATGGCGTGAGGCAACATGTGAAAAAACGCCACGCCCAACATGACGCCCGAGACAAAGGAAAGCGCGATCTGCATTCGCCGATGCGTCAAGCGAATCAGCGTGGGCAAAAATCCACCAAACACGCTTGCCACAGCGATCAATCCGCACGCAATCCAAAGCCATTGTGTGTCCACCGAAACAGCATAACTGCCTTTGAATTCACGTGGCGCAGTGGTGGCGATTGGACCTTGATCAGATTAGACTCTCCGACTCACATGTCGCGCGGGGGTGGTAGCTCAATTGGTAGAGCGCTTGAATCGCATTCAAGAGGTTATGAGTTCGATTCTCATCCACTCCATTGATCCGCCCCGCTTTCAAGCGGGGTTTTTTATTTTTAATTCGCTGTTCACGCGCCGAACTTTCTCCACGCTTTCGTATGCTTTATGAATGAGCGTTGCAACCCGTGAAACCCCCGCCATGAAGCAATATGACCGCTTCAAACGCGAGCATCCGGGCTGCCTCCTTTTCTTTCGCATAGGCGACTTTTACGAACTCTTTGACGAGGACGCCGTCACGGCTTCACGCGCGCTTGGAATTACTTTAACCGAGCGCACCAAAGGCGTGCCCATGGCTGGCGTTCCCCATCACGCCGCCGAGGGATATTTGCGCCGCCTTGTCGAGCAAGGGTTTCGCGTCGCGGTGTGCGAACAAATCCAAGATGCCAAAGACGCCAAGGGCGTGGTGGACCGCGCGGTCACGCGCGTTGTAACTCCAGGCACTCTGGTTGATGAAGCGTTGCTTGACGCCGGCGTCGCCAATCGCGTTGCCGCCGTGGCCATGAGCGCGGACGGCGCAAGCGTTGGAATTGCATCGGCTGAACTTTCCACCGGCGCGTTTGAAGTTTTCACAGTGGCCACAAATGAATGGCTTGATTTGATCGCGCGTTTGGAGCCCGCGGAATTATTGCTGCCCGAGGGTTTTGCGCACAAGGATCATGCGGCCACCTTGGTGAAGTCATGCCTTGAGCGGCCGGCGTGGAACTTTGCCGCGCATGACGCCGCGCAATTGCTGCAAAAGCACTACAAAGTGGCTGCTTTAAGCGGCTTTGGCTTAACCGACGATGGCGCCGCCACAAGCGCGGCCGGCGCGCTGCTTCGCTATTTCATAGAGACTCAAGCCGCGGGCAATGGCGCCGCGTTGGCGCATCTACGCGCCCCGCTTCCAGTTGAGCATTCACAATCCCTCATCATGGACGCGGCATCACTGCGCTCACTTGAAGTGGAACGCACCATGCGCAGTCAATCCACCGAGGGCTCATTGATCGCGTGCTTGGAGTCGCCGCGCACCGCCATGGGCCGTCGACTTGTACGCGCATGGTTGGTGCGACCATCATGTGATCGAAATCAAATCATGCTCCGCCATGATCGCGTGGCGTTGTTGGTTGCCGACACGCGCCGACGCGGCGAGATTGAACAAACACTTGATATCGTTCAAGACATCGCGCGTATCGGGGCACGGCTGGCACTTGGTCGCGCAACTCCGCGCGACTTGCTTGCGCTGGGTCGCAGCGTGGTGGCCGCGGAGCAACTCATGGCGCTTCTTCCCGCGGACAGCGCGTTTGATCACGATCGACTTGCGCTGCAAGAACCCGTGCGTGCTCTGAAGTCGTTGGCTGAAAAAATTGTGACCGCCTGCGTGGACGCGCCACCCGCGCACATGCGTGAAGGCGGCTTATTTCGCAGTGGTTTTAACGCGGAATTGGACGAGTGTCATGTCTTGCAACGCGACGCCGACGGTTGGCTTGCGGACTATCAGAAGGCGTTGATTGAGCGCACTGGCATCACCACTTTGAAGGTTGGATTCAACCGCGTCTTTGGCTATTACATTGAAGTCACCAATTCACATGTCGGAAAAATTCCCGTGGACTTCACGCGCCGGCAGACCGTGAAGAACGGCGAGCGCTGCATCACGCCGGAGTTGCGCGAGTTTGAAGTGAAGGTACTGGGCGCCGAGCGGCGCGCGCTTGATTGCGAGCAAAAACTTTTCGACGCGCTGTGCGTGGAAGTGTCCGCGCACATTCGCGTCATTCAACGCGTGGGTGAACTAGTGGCCGAAATCGACGCGCTGACTTCGTTCGCGTCAACGGCGCAGCGGCGCAACCATGTCCGCCCCACCATGGTGGACGAACCACTCTTGGACATCGTGGATGGACGCCACCCTGCCCTAGAAATTTCCCTTGGCCGAAAATTAATTCCCAACAGCGCGCTGCTTGGTCCCGCCAACCAAGTGAACAAGTCCACGCTTGCATTGATCACCGGCCCAAATATGGCTGGAAAAAGCACATATATCAGGCAAAATGCGCTGATTGTGATTCTGGCTCACGCTGGCGCTTTCGTGCCCGCGCACAGCGCCACCATTGGAATCACCGACCGCATCTTCACTCGCATCGGCGCGTCGGACGAACTGCACTTGGGTCAATCCACGTTCATGATTGAAATGTTGGAGGCCGCGCGCATTCTGCACCAGGCGACTGAGCGAAGTTTAATTGTGATGGACGAAATTGGCCGCGGCACCAGCACGCTGGATGGCTTGAGTTTGGCGTGGGCCATCGCGGAGGGACTTGCAGCGCGCGGTTGCCGAACATTCTTCGCCACGCACTATCACGAGATCACTTCTCTTGCGGATCGATTGCCGCGCATCACAAACCTGCATGTGACGGTGCGTGAATGGGACAATGGAATTGTGTTCCTGCACAAGATCGCCACAGGCCACGCCGATCGCAGTTATGGAATTCATGTTGCACGCTTGGCGGGCTTGCCGCTGGATGTGGTGGCGCGCGCCGAAGCCATTTTGGATTCACTGGCGGTTGAAACAGAAAGCCAAACTTCCGACCCTGGGAAATTGAGGCGCGCCGAAAAGAGTTCCAAAGCGGCCCCCACCGCCCCCGACTTGTTCTCGCAACTGCCAGGCTCAGATCAACAATTCGCCGCCAAACCCATTCTGAAAAACATTCAAAAACCAAGCCAAACGCTGCAAGAACTGCAATCCGTGGATCTAAATCAACTCACCCCATTGCAAGCCTTCGACGCCCTGCGCCGCCTTCAAGCCGCCGCGCTTGAAGAGTTGGGGCAAACCAAATCTTAAAAATAGCGCTTCCCTCCCGCCAATTTAAAATTGCCCCTTTTTCACAGCCACGCTAGGATTGCGACATCAATGCAATCTGAATTTTTCAACCGCTTCATGACTGTCTCGCTGATTGGCAGCGCGCTTGTTGGCTTGAACGCCTGCCAAAGCGACGACCCGTGGAACGAGGCGCGATTTGAAAAACTTGTTTCGCAATCCTCCGCAACTCCATGGTCATTGGAAAAAGACAATGAGGCGCCGCAAGACGCCAAAGGCCGCGCGGAAACAGAAGCGGAAAAACAATTTCAAGCGCTTCCAAAAGATGGCCCCAACACTTTGCCGTCACTTGTGGAGTTTGCGCTGGACAACAATCCAACCACCCGCGGTGAATGGCAGAAAGCCAAATCGCGCGCGGCGCAACTTGGTCGCATTGAAAGTTTATATCTGCCAACCCTCTCCGCCTCTGGCTTTGGTGGCTATGTGCAACAGATCGGCTACATCAACACTGAACGCTTTAGAAACACCGGTCCAATGATGCAAGGCTCGTTAAATTTGGCTTGGATCTTGGTGGATTTTGGTCGCCGCGACGCGCAAACTGAATCCGCGCGACGCGCCTTGATGGCGTCCAACTATTCATTCAACCGCGGCATTCAAAGAGTCATCTTTGAAGTGCAGGATGCGTACTTTAGTTTGGACGCCAAACTTGCCTTGCTTCAAACCGCCGAGCAAAATCTAGAGACCGCGCGCGTGCAACTGGAAGCCGTTGAAGATCGCCTGATTGTTGGATTGGCCACGCGCCCCGAAATGTTGCTGGCCAAACAGCAATACACGCAGGCTCAATTCGCGCTTGAAGCCGCGGGCAGCGCAACCTTTGACGCGCAATCCACATTGGCGCGCCGCGTTGGCTTGTCCGCAGAAACAGAAATCAAAATCACAAGTTTGCAACGCCTAGCCCTTCCTGAAGATATGAGCGCGCAAGTGGATGACTTGATTCGCACCTCCATTCGTGGCCGTCCTGATTTGCTCGCCGCCGTGGAACGCGTGCGTGGCGCCGACGCCGACATTAAACTTGCCGAGGCTCAATTCTTGCCCATCGTGAACGCTGGCGCCATGGTTGGACAAACTCGATTTTGGTACGACGGCCGCACATCTTTGGGCGATCCAACCACAAATCAAAATTTCTGGGGACCCGAGTACTCCGCTGGTTTGAACGGTTCTTGGCTGCTATTTGATGGTTTTGAGCGCACCAACGCCGTGCGTCAAGCGCGCGCGGACCGCGCCGTTGCCGCGGCCGATCTTGAAAAGATGCGCCTTGAAGCCACAAGCGAAGTGTGGGATTCCTACTTTGTGCATCTTGCGGCCATCAAGCAATTCGCGTTCGGCGAGTCGCTGCTCAAGGCCAGCCAAGATTCCTACGACTCCGTGTTCGAGTCCTATGTGAATGGATTGAGCAACATCAACAATGTTCTCACCGCGGAATCAGCGTTGTTCACCGCGCGCTCCACACTCATTCGCACGCGCGCGGAGTTGCTGGCGTCGGCGGCCAAGCTTGCCTTTGCCGTGGGATCACCCGAGGACACATCGCGATGGACCCGTAAATCCAATATGGCGTCCAAATCTTCCTCCACCGCGCCACGCGAATAATTTTGATTGTTCGAGTAATCCCCGCGCCACTAGCTTGTGCGCGTTGCGTACTATTGAGTCATGAACGCAACCCTTCTGCAGAGCGCATTTGAACAGTCACTGCCCTACGACCGCTATTTAGAAAGCGATCCTGGACGCGCCGGCGCTTGGCGCAGCGTTGAGAAAAGCGTGCGGCTCACCAGCGAGCAAGAAACACTTCTAAAATCTTTTGTGCGCCACATGCCCGTGCTTGTTGTCAGCGGCGTGTGGTGCGGCGACTGCGCGCAGCAAGGTCCAATGCTTCACGCCATTGCCAAAGCGTGTCCGCAGATTGATTTGCGCTGGATCGACCGCGATGCGCGGCCCGATTTGACCGAGCACACCAAAGTGTGTGGCGGCGCGCGCGTACCCGTGGTTGTATGGATGGCGGAGGATTTTGAATTTGTCTCCCTTCTTGGCGACCGCACTCTCAGCCGCTACCGATCCATCGCCCGCAAGCAACTTGGATTTACTTGTCCAATGCCTGGAGTTGCGCTGCCCGCCGACGAAGGCGCGGAAACTCTGCAAGAGTGGCTGAACGAATTCGAACGCGTGCAACTTTTGCTGCGGCTTTCAGGCCGCTTGCGCCAAAAACACGGCGATTGATTTGCGCGCCTGTGATCTTGTTGCGCTGAGCCCAGCGATGCCACAAAATTTATTTAAGAAATCGCGCGCCAAGGAGCGGCGACATCATGCTCTGCCAATTTCCAGCACGCCTCGAGCATTTCGCGCAAGCCTTCACCCGTGGCGCCACTCACCACCACGCGCCGCGCCGCGGGCACGCGCAATGCGTTGCACATTTTCATAACTTTCTTGGCGCGCTCCGCCTCCGGAATTAAATCCACTTTGTTCAACACCAACAGCTCCGGCTTGGCGCCCAATTCCGCGCTGAACACCGCGAGCTCGTTGCGGATCAATTCCACATTCGCTATCGGATCAGAGCCATCATCTGGAACCATGTCCACCAAATGCAAGATCACGCGCGTGCGCTCAATGTGGCGCAGAAATTCATATCCCAAGCCGGCGCCTTCGGAAGCGCCCTCGATCAATCCCGGCAAATCCGCGAACACAAGACGCCGATCGCCCGGCAACTCGGCGATTCCCAACTGCGGCGAAAGCGTGGTGAATGGATAGGCGCCAATCTTGGCTTCGGCGCGGGTTAACGCGCAAAGCATCGTGCTTTTACCGGCGTTGGGCAATCCAACCAAACCAACATCGGCGATCAATTTCAATTCAAAGCGCAACATGCGCTCAATGGCGGGCTCGCCTGGAGTGAATTCCGCCGGCGATTGATGCGTGCTGGTTTTAAAATTCTCGTTGCCCAAACCGCCCTTGCCACCTTTGGCAACAACCAATTCTTGATCGGGCAAAACCATGTCGCACAACAACTCGCCGGTCGTGTCGTCAAACACCAACGTGCCGCAAGGCACTCGCACAATCACGGATTGACCGTTGGCTCCGTGGCAACTTTTGGAAAGCCCTTTCTCACCATCGGTCGCGAAAAAATGTCGTTGATATCGAAACGCAAGCAGCGTGTCCAAGTGCGCGTCCGTCACGATTGTGATGGTGCCGCCGTCGCCGCCATCACCGCCGTCTGGACCAGCCTTGGGATTGGATTTCTCGTGGCGCATGTGGCTTGCGCCATTGCCGCCCTTGCCAGATCGCACCATGATTTGCGCACGATCAACAAGCATGTTTCATCTATCCGACCCTTGGGGTCAATATGGCCAGCCAAACGCGCCGGCCAAATGCAGTGTGTGAAATTTAGTTCGACGGCAGAATGTCAACGAAGCGTCCGCGGAAAGCCACCTTGCCATCGGCGCCCGCCATGATGGCGTCGTCCTTGGCGCGGAACGCGTTCTTGCCTGGCTTCCACTTGGTGCCGCGCTGATGCAAAATAATGCAGCCAGTTCGGGCAGCTTGACCGCCGTAAAGTTTAATGCCCAAGTGTTGCGCGTTGGAGTCGCGACCGTTTTCAGTTGAGCCTTGACCTTTTTTGTGTGCCATAGTTTGGTTCCTTCAAATGCGTTTCCAGAAATTCTGGGTCGGGCAGTTTAGCGAACATTTCAACTTTCGCCAAGCCTTTGAACCAAGTCTTTCAACGTTTTTTACATGGGATGAAATGGGGCAGCCAGCCCTGAAAATCACCACAAAATTCAACTGAATGTATTAACGCATGATCCAGCGGGGATTTTGCTCGTTCCCTGGGGGCGCCAAAGGCACTTCGCCAATCAACGCAACGCGATCGCAATTCATTTGGTAATCCACGCGCCAAGTCTTCTTCAAAATGATGGGCTTCTTGGTGGCTGGATCCACAACAGGTTTCTTGATATTTGAAAGACCCGTGACCAGAATTGAAAAGCGCTTGACTTCTGGTCCCGCTTTCCAAATCGCCACTCCGCTCTTCGCATTTTCCTCACCGGTCATGATGTCGCCAATCAACGCGGATTGATCTTCGTGCAATGGATTGGCCAACAACGCTTGCACCGCGCGTTGCACACGTCGTGGAACTCCTTCGCCGGCGCTGAAGAGACGCCCCTCCTCGTCAAGAAGTTCCCACTGCGGCGCGATACTTCGCTCACGCTTGGTTCGATTGACAATGGTGTAGGTGGAGTACCAAAATAATTCGCCCGTCTCGCCGTCCTTGAAAATACGCAATGGACCAACTTGATAATCCATCACCCACTCATCCGCATTGCGAATGCGCGCGACCGGCGTGGCTTGCGCGGTTGAATCTGCGGCAGGTGGCGTGGTCGCATCTATGGCGAGCATCAACAGTACGACAAAGGAAAGCATCGGGGTCATGGTAACCAATACGCAGCCAATCCTGAATCGGTGCTACGCTATTTTTTGTGAGTCACCAACCCAACATGGATGATCGGTCGCTGCCAGTTGAGCCCTCACAAAGGCTGCCCGCCCTTGAAAAACTCCTGGGAAAGCGCCGCGCCGAAAGCAGCCGCTTTTTGGAGGCTTTCAATCGCGAAGGCATATCCCTGAAGGACTTATGGAAGCGCGTTGACCATCGCGGCGACCTAGTGGCTGCGGGTCTTTTGTCGAGCAATCCAGGGCGAACCGCGTCTTTATTGATTTCACCAATTCAGAATCGCGAGCAAGCCTCCGAAACAACTTTGTTGATCCGAAGCATGGTTCAACATGCCATAGCGGATGGACAAATCGATTTAATTCAATATCTGGGCGAGCCCAACGACGATTTGGAGCTGAGCGTTCTAAAAGACGCGGGCTTCATTGATCTGGCCCTGTTGGTTTCCATGGAGCGATCCAATAGCCGCGGCGCCAAGCCTCCGCGCGCGCTGGACAATGTTGTGTTGACCTCTGATCCCATCGGCGACGAGGCCATGTTGGAGTTGCTGGAAAAAACATACGAGGATTCGCTTGACTGTCCCGGCTTGTCCAAGTTGCGACATGGACAAGATATTTTGGATGGTCATCGCCGCGGCGGAAATTTTGATCCGCAACTTTGGACAGTCTTGCAAATCGACGGCGTCAACGCGGGTGTTTCAATTGTGAATTGCACTCCCGCCGCTGATTGCATGGAGGTCGGATACTTCGGCTTGGCAAAATTCGCGCGCAACAAGGGACTTGGCGCGCATTTGCTCGACCACGCTTTGTATCTTGCCGCAAAACACACTCAACGCAGCGTTTTGCTTGCTGTGGATGAGCGAAATATCCCCGCTTTACGCCTGTATTCGTCCAGGGGATTTCGCGTGGTCACTCGAAGAGTGGCGTTGGCTTTGTCAAGTTTAAAATCTTCCACATGATGTTGACAGTTGGCGCAAAAATGCGGTGCACAAGTTTTATTTTGTCGTGAACTCCAACGAATGCAAGCCTTTGCGCGCGCAAGAATTTTTTCATGCGAATGAACGCTTGCACAACAAAAAACTCGCACTATTCTCCCTTGACTTCGCAGGACGCGGAACAGTTTGAGGCCAACCTGATTTGGTCGCAACCCTAGGAACGGATGACGCCATGCGCGATGGGGATCAACTGAGTTGGACTCGGTGTGGTTGTTCTATGCGCGCGTGGTTCCACTTGAATCGATTTGGTGCGATTGCTTGCCTGGCTTGGTCCAAGTTGGCTTGTGGGGCTTGGTCTGGCAAGGTTTGGCAAGGTTTGGCAACGTCTGGATTTGTGGTTGCGGTATCCGTCAATTTGTTTCAAAAACTCTTGGAGTCGCTTGCTCAATGGTCACAGAACGCACTTTGGAACTACCAAGTCGGATACGAAGCTTGTTGGGTGAGCGTTTAGGAAACCGCCGCGCCGACATGTGGTTTGATTCCGCGTCCACGGTGAGCGTGGAGGGCGGAAAGTTGGCGGTGGAAGCTGAAAGTTCCTACGCCGCGGATTGGATTCGCAAGAACTTTGGCGGCGATTTGCGCGCCGTGTCCCAAGAGGCGTTGGGCCGCGACGACTTTGAACTGCGCGTGAAAGAAACGCCTTCCACACACATCATCGATGCTCCCCCGCGCTCCACTGCCAACTCCGACCCGTCAGACAATCCTCCACTGCGAGCGCCCTTGCGCACGCACCACCGCACCACCGAGGCTTGGCGCCGCCTTGAGGATTTTGTGGTGGGTCCAAGCAACAAGATGGCGTTTGAATCGGCGCTGAATTTCGCCACCACACATTCAATTGGAAATTGCCTTGTGATCCATGGAAGTTGCGGCGTGGGAAAAACACATCTTCTTCAAGGGCTTTGCCGACGAAGGCGCGAGTCGCGTACGCAACAGCGCGTTCGCTACGTCACGGCCGAGCAATTCACCAACGAATACATTCAATCGGTTCGCAATGGAACCATCGACGCCTTCCGCGCCCGCGTGCGCCGCGTGGATGTCCTTGCCATTGATGACGTGCATTTTCTCGCCGGTAAAACCGCCACGCAAAATGAATTTCTGCACACGCTTGACGCGGTGCAACTTGCCGGTTCGCAAGTGGTGCTTGCCACCGACGAGCATCCGCACCTGGTGCGGCGCTTGAGTCAATCGCTCGTCAGCCGCATGCTCGCTGGCATGGTGGTGCGCGTTGAGGCGCCAGATCTTTCGCTGCGCAACGCGCTGGTCAAGTCCATCGCGCTGGGTCGATCCATCGCGCTTTCACAAGAAGCCATTCAAGCCATCGCTTTGCGCTGCGTTGGTGGAGCGCGCGAAATCGAGGGCGCTATTTCCAGTTTGCAAGCTCTGCAATCCACGCAAGAACAACCCAGCGAGATTTCCTGCGCCATGGTTGATTCACTCTTGCGCCATGAGAAGGCGACTGCCGGTGGCATTCCCGTTCGGATCTGCGCGATCATGAATTTGGTGTGCTTGACTACAGGAGTTGAAGTTGAGCAACTCGCGGGTCAGAACAGACATCGGCGCGTCGCATTGGCCAGAGCGTTGGTGGCGTGGCTTGCGCGGCAGCACACATCGATGAGCTTTCCAGAAATCGCGCGAGCGCTTGGGCGAAATTCACATTCATCCGTTCACGCAAGCTCGGTGAAGATTGATTCCCTAATCAAATCGAATGAGAGCGTGGACGCCGGCGCCGCTGGAACATGCTTGGTGGTTGAATTGACATCGCGTCTCAGTCACGCCCTGCGCAACTCGCCCAACATGAACTCACGCAATTCAGCCAACAATTCAGCCAGCAATTCAGCCAGCAATTCAGCCAGCAATTCAGCCAGCAATTACTCGGGCAATTCCCAAAGAGGCGGCCAGCGCAACGCCGTCCGCGCGAATCGCCGTTGATCAAATACTCACATCTTAGTACGGCTTCAAAGTACGGCTTCAAAGCACTGCGGCATTCAAGCCCTTGGAGTTGCGCTCGCCAAATCGAAAGCGCTGCGGCTACACTCGCCGAATGAAATTCGCGGCCGCTGTGATTCTTGCCACACTCATGCTCTTCACGTTTTCCGCGCAGGCCCAATACGCGCGCGCTGACCCCTACGAAACAGCGGTGACGCAAATTCAAAAAGCAATGTCGCCCAATTCCAACGGCGTCCAACATTTTCGCTGGGTATCGCTTCGACTCTTGGCGGATCCCGCCATGAATCCTTTGTTTGAAACCTTGGTGGCAAAAAAAGATATCGCGCTTCGCATCGATGGATTCATGGGAATCGCACTGGTGAGCGCCGACAAAAGTCTTGACGCGACGCGCGTGATTCAACTTAAAGATCCCGCGCTGCGAACTCTGTTAATCACTGAGGCGCTGGGGCTGGAACTGCTGAAACCCGCCGCGCTCAATGAGTTTTTACAGGCGCCGGATCTCACGAACTACGAACGCACGCTGTTGGTTGCGGAACTCAATCGTCAAGGGCAACCATGGGATCCATCATTGCTGATCAACGCGCCAACGGATGACGGCGCCGAGGTGGCGGGTCTGGCATGCATGCTGATGCTTGAACGCGGCGATCAAAACGCTTGGAAGAACTTGCTTGTCAAATACAACACTCTTCCTCCCGCAGATCAAACTGATCTCGTGCGGCAACTTGCCAATGCGGCGCGGCAATATCGCATTACTGCTGCGGCGGCGCCTCTTCTTGAAATCACGAAGGAATCCACGGGCTCAGATCGAATCGCCGCGATCACCACTGCCATCAACCTCGCGCCAAAAACTGCGGGGCGCGCCGCGGTGTTGGCGCAACTCAAGAGCAATCGATCGCAATCCAACTTGGTGCAAATGGGCTTGTTGATGTTGGCGAGCAAAGAGGGATTTGAAGCCGATGATTTCGCCCAGTTGCGCAGCGGCGATCCACTGCTTGAAGCCATGGCCAATGCTGGCGCGGCTATGCGAACTCCAAACTCCGATCAAGTGGCCGCATTGACCGCGCTGCTTGAAAATGGAAATCGATCCACCACTGAATACGTGCTTGGCGTGACGCCCACTTTGGCGCCTGAACTTGCGAAAAAAGTTTTGCTCAATTTACTCAACCGCCGCGCGCAAGCCAAAGGCATCCGCAATGAGGAACAAATTTCAACGCTCCTGGCGGTCCAGCAATTGCTGCGCATGCCCCAAGCCCACGAGGAATTACTCAGCATCACATTGCAAAATCTAAACAACAATCTGGAGCTTGTGGAGATAATCATGTCCGTCGTGGCGGACTCCTCCAATGAGGATGCGGCAAAATTCGCCCGATCAATTCGAACAAAGCTTCCCCGTCATGGCGACTCTTTGGCGCTGCTGGCTTTGGCCAAAGCCTCCACTCCACTCACCGCCGCGGAAGTGCAGGAACTTGGCTCCATCGCATCGGGCGGCGGCAAGGTGGATGAGTCATCGCAAATCCAGGCGGCGTGGCTTTATCTGAAATATTCCAAGCGCGAAAATGACGCCATCGTCCAACTCACCCGATAATCCACAATGCATCTTTCAAACTTTGTCACTGCGAACATTTTCCTCATGGAGCACGACTCTTGATCCCACTTTATAAACCAAAATTCATTCAAAATGACTTTGACGCAGTCATGCAATCGCTTCGCTCTGGTTGCGGAACAATGGGACCGCAACTTCTTGAATTTGAACGACAGATGGGACATCGAACCCGCCGCACGCATGCGATTGGTGTGAATTCCGGTTCGCTTGCGATTGAAATTTCGCTGCGCGCTTTGGGCATCGGGATTGGCGACGAGGTGCTTGTGAGCGCGTTCGGCTACAGCGCCAACGTGAATTCTATTTTGCATGTTGGCGCCAAACCTATTTTTGTGGATATTGATCCAGCCACCATGAACATGGATCCGCTCTCCGCCGAGCAGAAGTCCACGCCAAAAACCCGCGCCATGCTTGTGGCGGAAACATTCGGCAATCCCGCTGGCTTCCGCGATTTGATCGCATTGTGCAGCCGGCTGGAAATTCCAATGATTGAAAATGGAACCGAGGCTTTGGGCGCCTCCTACGGCGTGGACAATGTCGGACGCTTTGGACGTATCGCGTGCTTTGGATTTTTCGCCAGCCGTCCAATCACCACGGGTGAGGGCGGAATGATTGTCACGCATGATGATCATCTTGCCGCTGCGTGCCGCGCGATTCGCCATCAAGGCCGGGTGGATCGTTTTTCTTTTCCAGATCAATCCAGCGAATTGGGAATGAAAATGGAGCACGCATACGATGGATATGACGGACGACTTCCAGAAATGAACGCGGCCTTGGGATTGAGCCAACTTCTGCGTCTCGATGAAACCATCGCGCGCCGCTCCGAAGTGGCTCAGAGTTACACGCGTCGACTTGGTGGCGAATCCGATATTTTGCTGCTGAATCCCCCGCAAGATTGCAAAATGAGTTGGTCCAATTTTGTGATTCGCCTTTCGGATCGATTCACCAAGGATGATCGCGATCAAATTATCGATGGCATGCATCGGTTGGATATTGGCGCAGCGGATTGGTGGCCGTGCGCCGCTCTCTTGCCGCATGTGCGAAAAGTCACCGGGCATCACCCTGGCGATTTTCCGCTTGCCGAGCGCCTGAGCCACAGAACCATAGCGCTTCCTTTTTACGAGACAATTTCAGAGCGTGAAATTGATGATGTGTGCCAAACTCTCAAGACGCTCATGGATCGCGTTGGCGCCAACCGACAAGAGAAAAAAGATGCCGGTTAAATCCAACTGATTCCGTGGTGGATGAAATTCGGCATGACGGTCGCAAGAAAATAGGATCTTCAGCGCGCGGCATTATCCCGCATGCGAAACTTGCTCGCGCGTGGATCAACCACGCGCGATTTTTTTTGTGTCGTCCGCTGAAACTCGCAGCAGCAGCAACGCCAACAACGTAGCGCGCTCGGACAAACTATCAAGCTCTATAAACTCATCGCCGCGATGTAAATTTCCGCCGCGCACTCCCAAGCCATCCAAGCATGGAACTCCAGCGGCCTGTATTAAATTGGCGTCGCTCACGCCGCCAGTTGATCCAGTGGCAAGATCAAATCCAAGATCCTTTGCGACAGACTGCGCCATCAAAGCCAACTGCGACACTTCTTGCGTGCACGGTTTGGCTGGGCGATTCACCGCCATTTGAATTGTGATTTGCGGCAAATGCGCGGCATCACCAGAAGCCATCGCTTGAATCTCTCCGCTCAATTGCTGGCCATCTTGGGAGTTGGCGAAACGAATATTTCCCCAAGCGCGAGCGCGGTCGGCCACAATATTGGTGGCCGCTCCACCTTGCAGCGGACCAATATTCACAATGCGCTGACGCTTGAGATCGGTCATGCCAGCGACTTGAAGAACGCATTGGGCGAGGGTGTTCACGGCGCTGATTCCATTTGCGAAATCTCTACCCGAATGCGCCGCGCGCCCCAGCACATCGATCATGAATTGTCCGCTGCCAAGGCGCTCAACCACCAATCCACCGTTGGGCAACGCGGGCTCCAAAACAAATCCCGCGTCGCATTCCTTGGCGACGCTGGCCAAATGCTCGGCGGAGCGGAAACTTCCAGCCTCCTCATCGGCGTTGATGATAAAAATCCAGCGCACGCTGGGCGCGAATTTTTCCAGCGCCTCCAAGGCGCTCAGCGCCACTTCAAGTCCACCCTTCATGTCCGCGGCGCCCGGCCCCGTTGCGCGCGGGTGATTCAGCGGAGAGAGTGTTTGAAAATCTCCCGCGGGATCATGCACCGTGTCCATGTGCCCCGCGATCAATAACGTGGGTCCGCCGCGGCCTTGCAAGTTCCGCGCGACTAAAGTTGGCGAACCGATTTCACCGCGGTCATTGGGAGTGATCCATGTTGGCCTTTGCGCCGCAGCCATCTCCACAACTTGCGCGCCCATGGAACGTAGTCGCGCGGCAAGAGATACACGCATGGAATTCAAACCCTGCGAAAAATCATGTCCCGTTGGAATGGCGACCATGTCGGCCAATCGGATTTCCATGGCGGATTGCTGGGCGCGAATGTGCCGGGCGATTTGTGTTTCGGTTTGAGGCAACGTCATGTCAGTTGGCTTTCTGGGCAAGTTCATTGGACAAAGTTCCGCGGCACACTTCAACGGCTGGTCCCGTCATGATCACGCAGTGGCCTGGGCCAGCCCACTCCACTTGCAGCGCTCCGCCCGGCAATAGGACTTGGCATTTCTGGGACAACTTTCCTTCAAGGGCTCCGGCCACAAGCACGGCGCACGCTCCGGTTCCGCACGCCCGCGTGATTCCACTGCCGCGCTCCCATGTTCGCATCGTCACGCGTGAATCGCTTTCGCGTTGCGCGAAGTGCGCGTTCATCCGCTGCGGAAATGCGCTGTGATGTTCAATCATTGGTCCAACAATCTCAAGCGGAACTTTTGAAACATCATCACACCAAAAAATAGCGTGGGGATTTCCCATGCTGACAAGCGAAACCTTGCCATCGAAGCCACATGTATTTTTCCAATGCGATAAATTTGACGCAGTTGCATTGGCGTCAAATGTCCACCACGATGCGGGCAACTCCACGCCCACAACGTGTGACTCCGCTGCAATTCCTGGTATTTTTGCGGGAATCAAGCGCATTTCTAAAATAGGCAACCCCATATCAACGGAAACTTCTTGCACCTTCCCATGGGCGTCGGCGCGCCATGACACGGCCAGCGTGCCTCGTTGGGTTTGAATGCGTAGCGGATTCTTGCGGCTCAGTCCACGCTCCACCGCGAACTTGGCCACGCAGCGAATTCCGTTGCCACACATTTGCGCTTCGCTTCCATCGGCGTTGAAGATGCGCATGCCCACATCAGCGGCAGCTTCGGGAGCAACGTCGGCAACGGGCGCGCCCACCAAAATTAATCCGTCGCTTCCAACACCGCTGTGGCGGTCGCTGACCGCGCGCGCCAACTGCGACGGGTTGGCAACTCTCTCTTGAAATGTGTTGATATAGATGTAATCATTTTCAAGCCCGTGCATTTTGGTGAATTCCATGGTCATTCATCTTTCTTTGGGCGCGCGATACAACCCAAATCAACCACCATCGGACCATGACGGTAAAAATCCACATTCAATTCTTTGCGTGAAACAAAGCTGAAAACCAGGCAATTTGCGCGCGTGCTAGCGGCGTAGGCGAAGTCTCCCAAGTGCGGCCCCGCATATTGCATGTTGTCGTAACTCTGGCAATGCAAATGAAAATGAAATAAACCCGTGTAGGCGTTGTCGAACATTTTCTGCGACGATTCATAGCGCAAATCATTTCCTCGAACGCGCGGAGTCATCTCCAGGATCTCAGGCTTTCCGGCCGCGCCAATTCGAATCACGCCGCCGAATTCCGTGTCGCGATCGGCCATGTCCCGATCGGCAAGATCGAACATGTGCTGGCGCAGAATTGGAGATTCGAACATTTCCATGGCGATGACCATGGACGCCAGATCGCCCCATGTCAGTTTGTTGCGCATCTCGTACAAATTTTCCGTATGGTCCCCGCCATAGCCTTCAAAACTGGGGCTGACAATTCGTGAACCGTTCGCCTGCCGCCTCGCCTCCACAATTTGATACAGCTCCAGTGGAGTAAGTTTCAATAATTCTGGCTTCAGTTTTGAAACCGCCACCGCGATGGGCAACTCGCGGATTTCCAACTTCAAACGCACGTCCGGTGGCAATTGCATCGTGGCTTCCTTGGCTTGCGCCCAAAAAGCTAGATTTTTTGTGTCAAGCAACGCTTGCAGCCACAGGATTTCCTCCTTGGTGGTGGGAACAATTCCAAGTTCACCCGCGCAACTGCGCAAATTACCCAGCAACCGATCATCTGGTTTCACCGACGCGTCGGCGAGCAACCGCACAAGCCGATCGCGCTTGCCAAGTTTCTGAAGCATTTCCCAACAGCGCAATCGAAGGTTGGCTTCCGTGATTGGATTTGAATCCACCAACATCTTCACTAACAAATCCGTCAGTTGATCTTTACCGTTCAGTTGCTCAATGGCAATGCGTTCAGGCCGATCCTTGTCTTGCTCTATCCAAGCCGCCATCGGAACGCTCCACGCACGAACAAGAGTTGGCGTCATGTCGACCCACTGATGCTCGACAATCAGTTCGCACAATTTTTGCCGCCAAGCGAATGCCATCAACTTTGGCAATTGCAGTCGTATGATTTCTTTCAATCCAGTCTCGTCCAATTTCACCAATCGATCAAACGCCGCCAATCGCGATGACTCCGCAAAGCCTGGATGCCACATCATGCGCTTCAATGCTGAGATGTATTCGGGCGTTGGCGCCTCGTCTAATTTTTCCATTGCCGCCACTTGCACAACTGGTAATGACTCCGGATTGGACAGCGATTTCATTGGGTCTTTGCCCGCGGAAACCGCGCAAGCTTGAAGCGAGCACAGCGGCGCAAGCATCAGCGCGAACACGAATAGCTTGGGAATCACTCGCGCGAAAAACTCGTCGCATCTAAAAATACTTGATTGAGAAATTGATTGAGCAACTCCAGCAAAGCAAGTTTGCGGGGAATACACACGCGCAATCCAAGCGCAAGTACATGGACGCAATTTCATGGCGCAAGTCTAACGACGAACACTTGGCATCAACAGCGCTCAACAGGCTCCCAATGAGCGCCAAGTCCGCCGCTTGCGGTCTACGGTTTCAATTATTGCTGAGCTTCGCCACCCGAAGCGGGACGAATTTTGCCGACGATTGGGTTGCCATCTTTTTCAGTGGCATTGATCTGGTTCGCAACCTCACGGCGGTGAACCATCACTTCGCGGGGAAAGTCAAATGCGATCTTGACCCGGTCCCCTTTGATGGACGAGATACGGACAATTCCCAGCGGAGCCGCGGGATCACCAATCACAACTTCTTCACCTTCTCTACGGGTAATCACCAACATTGCTTTAGACCTCTTTGTCAAAGACCATCTCGCCGCGGTGCTCCAAGCCTCCGCGAATCCATGCGATCAAGTCTGCCGTTTGAAATATCCGAGAGGTCAGTCTACCTAAATCCACGCAATTTCAACCCGTAAATAAAACGCCCCCGCACCGGTTCACGGTACGGGGGCGACGACGGATAGAACCCCAAAAAACAGGGTTCCAGAGTCCTAACCGCCATCCTTGGCGGATCAAACCCTTCTCAACGAGCCGTCCATGGCTCGTTTGTTCTGTTCGAATGGGTCCCACTTCGCCGTCCTTGGAGCAGTGAGGTTGCCATTCGTTGCTCTCCCGCGTTGGGCCGTCCTTGGCATCAACGCAAGTCTTGAATCAAACCGCCGCGCACTGCGACGGGTTAAAAGTTTTTCCAAAGATCAACTCGAAGTTCTGTTTCGAATTGCCTCGCGAGCACGTCGCCAAATATCCGCGGCGGCGGGCTCAAGTAATTCACGTTCTTCCTTCCACTTGTCCGTGGTGCACAACTCCAAATGATCTCGAACACCAAGAATCATCACGTTTCCCGCCAATCCGTAGCGTGACAACATTCGGTCTGGAATGCGCACGCGCCCCGCTTTGTCCAGTGGACAACGCGAAGATTGACTGAAGATCAATCGCTCGAAATTCTGAACGCCCTCGTCGCCCAACAACGAACCGCCGAGAGCGTTGGAGAGATCCGCGAATGTTTTTTCCGGCCACAGCCAAAGAAATCCGTTGGGTCCAGGCGCTGAAACAAACACTGCGTCGTTGCCATCGTTGGGCAAACAACTGCGAATTTCTGATGGAACAGCGAGTCGCTGTTTCGCATCGAGAGAATGTTCGAATTCGCCTAGGAAGAGCATTGTGCACCTGTGCAGAGAATAACTTCTTTTCCCCACTTTGCAACACTTTGCCCCACTTCTTATCAAATTTCTTGAAATTTTTAGTCTTAGAACAAAATTAAACCCCACCAAATTACGTCCGATATATACATAAATACTTGTAAATAATAGATTTACACTAGTAATATATTTATTTGGGGCTACTGTAATAAATATGGCATCTCGATCCGACTGGACTCCGATTGAACGCTCTGGAATTGGCGATCTTTTAGATCAAATTCCAAGTGGTGTTTTTCTTTTAACCGGAGCCTTTGGCGACATGCGAGGCGCCACACTGGTTCGATGGGTGCAACAGGTCGCGTCAAACCCACCAATGCTTGTGATTGCGATTGAAAAAGGTTTGCCACTCAGTCCCATCATTCGTGATTCGCGTGGATTCGCGCTGTGCTTGATCGCGGTGAATGATCCAGTATGCACTCGACTGTTTCGCCAACTTCCTGAGCACACGCAAGATCCAATGATTTCTAGTCCGTGCATGAAAACACCTTCGGGTGCGCCAGTTCCACTGCGCGCAACGGCGTGGTTTGATTGTGAAATCATGCGGCACTTTGATATTGAAGCCGATCACGAGGTGTACATCGGTTGCATTCATCATGCTGGCCGCAATCCAGACATCGCAATTGGATCTTCGAAGTCCATGAAGAAGCGCGTGGCTCAAACTCCAAAAGCAAAATCAGCTGCTGCGCGGATTACAGCACGGGATAAATCCCGTCCACGCCGCGCGCGTTAAGTTTGACTCGCGCTTGAAACACGGACTACGATTCATCGCGTGAACCATCCCGATTCAACCACCATCGAGTCACCCACGCGGATCAATTCGTCAAACAGATTTGGCTGGAATTACCGCGCTCTTGCGCAACAATTACCAACTCTTCCGTTTACGATCACCGACGCGCATTCCCATGTGAACGGCGCGCGCGCCTGCAAAATTCTGCGCGAAGCAATGGATCTTTATGGTATCGGGTCGATTTGGTCCATGACATATCTTGAACAAGTGGACGTGGTGCGTGCCGAACTTGGCGCGCGCTTGCGTTTGATCGCGGTTCCTGATTTCGCATCCAAAGATCGCAAGCATGCTTTGGGCGCCGGATTTTTGGAACGAATCGGCAAGTACCGCGAACTTGGTTCAACCATTTGCAAAATTTGGGCGGCTCCGCGCAGCGTTGATTTTGCGATCGAAGCCGGCGACCCGGCCATGTTTCAACTGGACGCGCCCCTGCGAGTGAGCGCGATGGAATTGGCGTCAAGTTTGGGAATGTCGCTCATGGTGCATATCGCCGATCCCGACACGTGGTTTCAAACCCGCTACAAAGACGCCAATCTTTACGGCACAAAGTTGGATCAATATCTTCCGCTTGAGCGCTTGCTTGATCGATTCACCGTGCCGTGGCTCGCGGCTCATATGGGCGGCTGGCCCGAGGATTTACGTTTTCTCACGGGTCTTCTAGATCGTCATCCAAATTTATTTTTAGACACCAGCGCCACCAAATGGATCGTGCGTGAAATTTCCAAACATCCACGCGGCGCCACTGAAACATTTCTGGAACGCTTTCGTGGACGCATTCTTTTTGGAAGCGACATTGTCACAACGGACGAGCATCTGGCTGCCGGCGAAGCCAAAAGCGAAATGGCGGCGAAGGCCGACCGCCCTGAAGACGCCTTTGATTTGTACGCGAGCCGCTATTGGGCCTTGCGTACTTTGTGGGAAAGCAATTTTGATGGCGAGAGTCCGATCGCCGACCCTGATCTGGCCATGGTCGATGCCACGCGCTTCAGCGCGACGGATGCGCCAAGGCTTCGAGGACAAAATCTTCCGCCAAGTTTGTTGAAATCAATTTACGTGGACGCGGCCGCGAATTTTGAAGCGGCTGGCAAGCCGGCTGCTTGAGAAAAAATTCCGGGGCAAACGCGCTGCACGCTTTCTTGTATCGCGGTGAAAAATCCTTGGCGAGCACTTTCAGAGGCGTGCCTCACTCTGGACGCGCTTGCCATCTGGGCCAGCATCGATGGCTTCTTGACAGCCTGAATCATCTCAAATGCGAACGCGTTAATTCCTGAACGCGCGATGAGACCATCCACTTGATGCTCGATGCCCGCCGCCGCGAAACTTCCGGCGCTGGTCAAGACCGGCGCCCCAAGCGCGGCGGCCATGCAGGGATGCAAAGCAGTTTCATCGCGATTGATGTCCTTGAGTGAAAGCCACAGATCAACCGCGGGCGATATTTTCCAAGGACACTTCAAAGAAGAATCAAAGTGCACGCGCGAATTCAATTCCAGTTTGCTGGCGATGGCTCGAACTTCCCCGGCGTTTCGCATGTTTGGATCAAGCACCAAGTGCGCGCCGTGTCCCGCAAAAGCGAAACGCCCCATGGCATGAAACGCGAACAACGCGTCGCTTGAATGATCGCAAAGTGGCAAGACGCCAATCACCCAATCAGTATCCGCGGCGTTCCAATTTCGACGCAGTGAATTTCGATCAAGCGAAGGAACTTGCGACCACTGCGGCATCGGCGCATGCACGGAGCGAATACGAATTGGCAGCCACCCGGAACCACTCGCTTGATCGGCGAGAGCGTCACCCATGCAAAGCACCTCGGCGAATTCCGCGTTGCGCACAAGCTTGGCTTCGCATGGCGCGTCAAGCACAACAACCAAAGGCGTGTCCGGCAATGCGTGCGAAACCAACATGGCCGCGCGCGCACCCCAGGCCATGACAACCACCGGCAAGTCCAACTGCGCCACGCGCGACAAAGTTCGCCGCGCCAAACGCGTACTTTCACAAGGAATCGGAATTCGCCACGCGGGAGAAATGCCGCACTCAACAGCAAGTTGATGGGCGGCGGGCGTTCCCAGCACGCCCACTTGTACGGATCCAATTCCCAAAGATTGCTCAAGCGCGCGGACAGCCATGGAGCACGCCGACAATGTTGCGGCTCCAGCGCCTGGCCCCAATGGATCCACCACGCAAAAAATCCGCCGCGCAGAACTCACTTACGAATACCCAGATTTTTGCCGAGTTCGGTGACTTCATGCTTGTAAAACAACTTGGCAACTTCGGCGCCAATTTCGGCCGCGAGAATATCTTCAATTTGCCTGCGTCCCGCGGTGCTTTGATACAAATCTTCACTCACTTCGCGCATGGATGTGGACACGGGTTGCCCCTTCAATTCGCTTGGCGCTGGATACAAGCGCGATCGACCAGAAACATCTATGACTTTCACGCTGGCTTGCGCCGATGGCCGTGCGATTCCGCCAGGAGCCGAAAGCGCGAAGTCCTCAATTTGCACATAGATGATTGTGTCGGCGCCAACACGTTGGCCAATCTCACTGATTGGAATCGGCTTATCCACGGTTTCATCCTTGCGCGCGATCGCAATCGCATCGCGGGTGGCGATCGTGTCCGTGACCAAGCCTTGCTTCATGAGATCGGTGGACACTTTGTCGCCAATCACGGCGCGAAGTTGGGTGCGACTCAAAATATTGGTTCGATCATCCACAAACACCACGGTCTTGCGGTCGGGCAACGTGTATTGGGCGTCAATCGATGGCGGACCATCGATGATGTATGAGGCGGGAACAAGATAGTTGCAAGAAACCAGAAAAATTCCAGCGACCCAAGCCGCGACTTGGCTGATCCATCGTGCGGAATATTTAATTTTTTGTTGTGCGATTTTCATTTTTTGGTGTCGGGATATTTCTCTTCGATGTGATCATAAAAAACCCAAGCCGAGTTGCGAATAAATGTGGCCAGCAAACCAGTCTGCACTGACGCAAGGTTCATTGCCTCGCGGGTCACTCCGGCGTCCAGCGGAAATTGCGCCGACACATTCCACTGATCCACTGTTTGATCCGGATCAATTCCATCGCGCTCCGCAACGCCAATATTTCCCGCCGCCACGCCTTCCCATAAATAGCGATTTCCAGGGGGAGTTAAGCGATATTCGTACAAATCAACAATCACAAGCCGATCCACATCCAACTCCTCGGCGACTTGTCCAAGCGGTTGCGCAGACCAATTGGGCGTTTGATGTTGGAAATTCATGCTCACGCGTGGATCCATCACTTTGATGCCAGGAATATTGTCTTGCAAACGCTGCGCCAAGTTGAACGAAATATTTGGAATCGCGGTTGGGTGCTCATACACCGTGCCCATGTCGGCCTTCACAAGAATGGCCACGCGCTTGTTGTCCAAGCCAGCGTACTTGGCCAACACTTCGATTTTTTTCTCGCGCTCAATATTCTGCCCAATCGCGGAAGCGATGCCAAAGACTTGACAACTGGCGAGTGCGCCAACAACGCCCACGAAGCCCAGAGCGATCGCGGCGCCAAGAGTGATCCGAGCCAAGGCCACGCCGCGCTTGGTAATGACGCGCGTCAAGATATCCATCCTTGCATGCAAACTAATTTCCAAAACCAAGCGCCAAGGAACAATGACACCACGGCCGCAAATCCCCAACGATTCAATAGTGGATCAAACAACCTTTGCAATTGATATCCGGTAAGCGACACGCCCAACGCCACCACGCAACCGATCGCGCACGCGATGGCCAACAATGCGCCCATGAATTGCGTGGAGAATGCGTGAATGAATTGCACGCGCGCGACATACGCGAACGCCGTTGTCATGCCACAACTTGGACATGGAATGCCCAGCGCCGCGGGCCAAGAACACATGGGCAAACCAATTTGTTCGTGCGTGCCAATTCCGCGCGCGTCCGGCGTGAGCGTGGCCGCGATCACCAATGGCGCCAACAAAGCGCCAGCCAAAAGCAGAACAAGTCCGCGGGTGGTTGGGTTGATTGTTGATACTTCGGACATGATGCAAGAGTGTAACTGCTGTTTCAAAGGGCTAGACACTCCCTGATCGGGTGGTCAGAATGCGACCATGACCACCGCACCAAACCACGCCCGCATTGATGGACATCTTGATCTTGCCTACCTGGCGATGCAAGGGATCGATCTTGAGTCCAACTCCATCGATCGCGCGCGCTACGGCGTGAATTTTCCCGCTCTTGGGGAGGGTGCGTTCAAACTTATTTTCGCCACGCTGTTCACGGAAGTTGGTTGCGACGAACCTTGGGGTTACGCCAACCACATGGACGTTGATGCGGCCGCCCGCGCCGCCCGCTTGCAGTTGCGCTTGTATCAAGGACTTGAATCTCGCGGTGTGATTCGCATTGTTCGCACGCAAGCGGATCTTCTTGGTTGGAATTCGCCCGGACCAATTCGCGTGGTGATTTTAATGGAGGGAGCGGATCCGATCGAGTCTCCGCAACGCGCGCAGTGGTGGTTTGAACAAGGCGTTCGCATGGTTGGTCTGACGTGGGCCAAAGGTTCGCGCTACGCCGGAGGCAATGCCGCGCCCGGAGAATTGACCGCCGCGGGCAAGGACATGGTTCGATCACTTGATGCCTTGGGAATGATCCATGATCTTTCGCATTTGTCCGATCAAGCTTGCGCGCAAGTGATCGCCCTGTCCAAGGGCGCGATCGTGGCGAGCCATTCCAACTGCAGAAGTCTTGTGCCTGGCAATGAGCGGCATCTCACTGACGAAACAATTCGAGCGATCTCGGCGCGCGATGGCGTGTGTGGCTTGAATTTGTACGGAAAATTCCTTGCGAATGACCGCGTGGCCACCATGGACGATGTTGCGCGCCACGTTAAACATGTGCGCGAAGTGGGCGGAGCCAAATGCCTTGCGTTCGGCAGCGACTTTGATGGCGGCTTCACGCCAAGCGATTGTCCTGAAAACGCGCAGCGCCCTGAAGATGCGCCCAAGATTGAGCAGGCGCTTGCGCAAGCTGGACTCACTCCAGTGGAACTCGAGGGATTTCGAAGTGAAAACTGGTTGCGTGTGTTGCGGGCTTCGCTTCCAAAAAATTAAATATTGAAAGCTGCGTTGAAGTGCCGTGGCGCGACTATGCATGCGCGTGGCGAAATGCAACTCACGCTTAAGGCTTAAGCGTGCGCTCATCATTCAGTGACACGTGCACAAACTTTTCCTGCGCGCGAATCACCAAGTCCAATCGCACTCCACAGTGATGCCAATCGACGGCTTGCGTGGCGTCGGTGAACACAATGCGTTCAACAATCGGCAGCGGATCGGCGGCCAATCCTGGAAATCCAAGTCGAATTAATGATGCGTTGCGCAGCGCCCATGCGGCGGCTTGGCGAATGGATGCGGCTTGCTCAACTGGCGCGATGACGTGTAAGCGCCCCGCGTTGTCGGTGGCGAATTCAATCTCCGCGTTGTTGGGATAACGAAGTGCGACGGGCCACAAACCTGAAATAATCGCGGCGAATGAACCTGGTCGCATTTGCACTTGAAGCGGCTGCTTCGCGGCGGCGCTTGAGTGTCCAACAGTGTGCCCAATCGGTTGCGCGGCGGATGGCTTTGGCGTGGATGATTGAGATTGCTGCGCCGCGGATTGCTGAGTGGCGTTGTTGGAAATAACGCTCTTTGGCGCCGAGGCTCGTCGAGTTCCATCCACTGTTTCTTCCGCGGCGCGGATGGCCTGAAAAATTTCCGCCACAGAAAATCCGCCGGTGAAAAAAGCTTGTTGCGCCACATTGGTTCGCTCAAGCCGTTGATATGTTCCAGCCAACGGAACTGGCTGTTGCAAAAATGCTTGCGCCGCCGTGGAAATAGTTGCAATAGCCTCGTGCGCGGATTCATTTGAGCAGCCAACCATTGCGATGGGAGTGAGCGGAGGCACGCGATTATTTTTGCGCGCGCATTCCACAATCCTGCGCACCAATTGATACGCGGCAACGGTCGCGGCTTCGTCACCACCAGAGGCGATGACCACTTCTTCCACATCCATCACGGCGATTTCTTCGGGGCCGTGGTTGGTTGCGGGCGTGACAAACCAATGGCGCACCATGGCCGCGGCGCGCAATAGCCACGCGGCGAAATCCTTGTCCTCGCTTTCGGCGGGACCTGTGGCCTCTAGAAGCGAGCACTGAATACCTTCGGAGCTAACGCGCAGCAACGCGGCGGGTCCCTCGCGCAAACGGGCCGCGACATGCGTGAGCCACGGATGCGCCATCACTGGCAAATTGCCCGCGATCAGTGGCGTGATCAAACTTTCGCGCAGGGGTTTCTGTTGCACGGATTCATAGCGGGTCTCGCCCGCGTCTATCGGATTCGTATCTCCAAGAAACAGCGAAGTGAGTCGATCAAATCGGTCGTCGATTTCGCTCATGGCAATTCTCCACTCACAGGAGATTCGATATTTGGCGCAATCGAGCTGGAGATTTCCACCGCGATTGGAGCCGCGGCTTGTTGACGAATGCGCGCCAACAAATCCGCCATGCGTTCACCGCTTGTCGCAGCCGTGTTGGTGGGCGCGGCATCATCAAGTGCAAGTTCACCGCGAGCGGCGGTCCCCGAGTTTAATTTCTTACGCGTGCAAGCAACTGGATTCGCCTCAAGCCAATCCACCAACAAGACAAAATCGCGGCAGGCCTCCGAGCCAGGCGCGTACTCGGTGATGGGTTGACCAAAGCCGGCTGCCTCGCGCAGGGATTCATGTTCACGAATCACAAGCGGCATTGTGAGCATGCCGTGTCGCCGCTCAATGGCCGCCAATAAATCGGTGGCCAACTTGGCGCTTGGTCGATGCAGCGTGGGCAAAATTCGCAGCGGCAATTCGCGCTCAAGACGCGCTGACATTGCTTGAATCGCGGCGGCTTGGCGCTCGCTGCCTTTAAGCGAAAAGAAGCCAGTTTCCACGGGAATGATCGCCTCGTCGGCGGCGCGCAACGCGTTGAACGTGAGCAAGCCAATCGTTGGCGGACAATCAATCACGCACCAATCAAATCGATTCGCCACGCGATCAAGAAATTGCGAAAGCCGCGCGTCACGATCGGGCAAATGCGCCAAGCCTCCACGCGCAGCTTCAAGACCAGCAAGAGAAAGCGTGCTTGGAGCCAAGCGTAAATTTTTAGCAACTTCCCACAGCATCGCGTCGGGATCGGCGCCGCCTGGCGGATCGGCCAACAACGCCTCGGCTAATCCTTGCTCAATTCGATCTTCAGGAACACCAAGACCAATTCCACAATGCCCTTGCGGATCCATGTCCACCAAAAGCGTGCGGTGATTTTTTGCCGCAAGCGTTGCCGCCAAATTGATAGCGGTTGTGGTTTTGCCACAGCCACCTTTTTGATTCACAATTGCGACGCTACGCATCCTGCTCAGGTCGTCTCTAGAAAGTCAGCCAAACCCAGGCCGAGGGTCGCACCCCTTTGAAGCCTCCGGCTCCGCATGGGTGCCCTGCTTTATCGGTTGATTTGGTCAAAGTTCTTCCAAGTTATTGCGAGTTCTTCGGCTTGGACCCGTTGGGATTTCAGCCATCCCCACAACGCTTCTTTGCTCACGCGCCAATGGCGTCAAGACCGGCGTTGATCACGTGCTCACTGGCCACGTCAAGCACGCCAGGGCGACCTAGACCCTTGAGAAGCACCAATCGAATGGCTCCAGATTGACCCTTTTTATCGAGTTTCATAGCGTTTTTAAGTTGCTCCCGATCGACGCTGGCGGGCATGCGCACGGGCAAGCCCAAATCATCGAGTCGCTTGGAAATTTGGAATTTATCGGCGTTTGGCCACCAACCCGCCGCCTGACTTGCCGCCGCCATGGCCACCAAGCCAATGGAAACCGCCTCGCCATGGTGAATCTGATCGTGCATGAGAGATTCAATGGCGTGCGCGAATGTGTGCCCCAAGTTCAAGTGGGCGCGCTCGCCTTGTTCATGCTCGTCTCGCGAAACAATTGACGCTTTCACAGAAACTGATCGATGGACAAGTTCCACAAGTCGCTGCGGATCCATGGCGCGCAATCCCTCGCGATGTGTTTCAAGCCAAGACAACATTGATTCATCAGCTAGCAGCGCGTGCTTGACGCACTCCGCAAGACCGCAGCGAAACTCGCGCGCGGAAAGCGTTGTGAGCGTGCGAACATCGCTGACCACCCATGCGGGCGCGCAAATTGTTCCCGCCATATTTTTTGCCAAGTTTGGCGATGAGTGTGTCGGCAAGTTTGTTTGCAAGTCTTTGGAAAGACTTGCATCAAGCGCGTCACTGGACAGCGGAAGATTGACCGCTGTCTTTCCACCAATCGCGGCATCCACCATGGCAAGCAATGTGGTGGGAATCATCACCGTAGCAATGCCGCGCATGTACGTGGATGCGGCAAAAGCAGCCATATCCCCCACAATTCCGCCGCCCATGGCGCACAAGACATCGCTGCGTTGCACACGCTGCGCAATCAGAAAGCGCCATATTTTTTCAACTTGCGCGATGGATTTATTCTCCTCGCTGGCATGCACAACATGCGTGACCACGCGCAATCCCGCCGCTTGAAGCGAGGCCGCAACTTCACGTGCCCATGTGTGCTCGATGGCTTGATCCACCACCAACGCCACCACGCGGGCCTTGGGGATTTTTTGCGCGATGACCGCGCCAACACTTTGCAACAGCGCGTCACCAACATCAATGTCGTAATTCCCTTGCGCACTTTGCACGGAGATCGCTTGCATAGAGGCATACTCGCCCCTTGCGATCAATTCGGCAAGTGCTGATTTGAAATTCACCGCGTGCCCGCCGCGAGATGGGTTGCTCAACGGACCCGCACAAGCTGCCGCTTGAACAACGCGCACTTCAAGCGATCGGCGCGGCGGCGCTGTTGTGAAACGCGCGGAATTGATCAGCCTGCTCGCGGCCAAAGTAATAATCTTGAACGCGGGTGGGCATTTTCCGCAAGTCCATGAACATCAGCCCGTCCACCACATTGCCAAAGTCTGGATCCACATTGAAGGCGATCAAACGCGCGTTCAACTTGAGATATTGCCGCAACAACACCGGCATTTTGCGGCCATCGGCTTCTACTTCTTGGATGAGTCGATCCACGTCGGCGACATTGCGAACCGCTGCGTGCGTGTGCGCTGGATCCCAATCCAAAAACGGCTCCATGACTGGCGGATTTTTTGGCTTCACATCTTTTACAAATCGATCAATGGCGTGATGCGTTTTTAGAAACGCCATAATGAGCCGCTTGGACATGCTTTGATATGCGTCCGAAATACTGACGGGGCCAAGCAGGATTGCGTACTGCGGCCGCTGCAACGCGAAGCGCGCAATGCCGCGCCACAGCAGCAACAACGGCATTGGTTTCTTTTGATGCGCGCGCGCAACCCAACTTCTTCCAAGCTCCAGCGCTGGCCCTAGCGACTTCAACATGCTGGGCGAATAATCAAACAGCGTGCTGGTGTACAAGCCGTCAATTCCGTGTGCGGCAAGAATTTCATCGGTCAAGCCCATGCGATAGCCGCCCATGACTTCTTGCGTGCGCGTGTTCCACACCAGCAATTGCCGGTAGTGGCGGTCGAAGCGATCTATATCAATGGCTTTGCCCGAGCCTTCGCCAACGGCGCGAAAGGCCTCCTCACGCAAGCGGCCAATTTCCAACATGGTCAACGGAATTTTTTCGCTTTGCGTGCACCACACTTCGCACTCGCCTTGCTTGAGCAACAAATCGGATTGTGGCAGGCCTGAAATTTCGGCGGCTAATTCTTCGGGCGCGTGTTGCGGTTTTTCAAGCAACGGCGTTGTGTAGGCAATGGCGCCTGCATTGGCGGCTTTTTCATCCAGTCGCGCGCGCAATAAATATGTGCGCAAGCGGAAATATCCGATCAATTCTTCGTCGCCTTTGTATGTCGCAAATTCGCTGGCTTCAATAGGCGTGCCCACCGCCACTGAAATTTTCTTGCCAAACTGAAGTGGATAGCAATGCGCCAATAACGCCGTGCGCAACATTGGATGAATCAAACCCGCCAGTTGAAACCACCATGGATTTCGCCCCGCGATAAACACTGGCAATACCGCGGGCTGAGTAATGCGCGCCAACTTTGCAATTTGCGTTTGCCACAACGCGTCCACGGCGCGCCAACGAGTCCACGTGGAATGACTGACTTCGCCCGAAGGGAAAACGCAAAGACATCCGCCATCGGAAAGCCAGCGCAACGCTTCGCGCAATGTGTTCATATTGGTGGCGACGGTTGGCTTGCCAATAATTTTCACGCCCAGCGAACGCTCCGCCACCACGGGAATTTGACACAAGAGCTCATTGGCAATAAATCTCACATCGCCGCGCACCGAGTCCATCAGCGTGGAAATCACCTGCGTGTCCGGCGCGCCCATTGGATGATTCGCCACCACCAGCAGCGCGCCAGTTTTTGGAATGCGCTCGCGGTCCTCCGCGGAACACTCGGTGTACATGCGCGTGGCGCGGTTCAACGCGTCAATCAATTTTCCATCACCAACAATTTGGTGCGACTTCTCAACCACATTTTCAACGCGGTAGATGCCCGTGATAATGCGAATGATGGGCCAAAGAAAATTTGCGATTTTTGCGCGAGGCGGTCGGACTCGAAATGGTTTTATTTTTTCTGCCATTTGAATTGCGCCGATTATCTTGCACGCAACGTAGCGCGGGTATTCACCAATTATAAAAATTGCGTGAAATCCGCGAGTGAAGAATGACCCCAAGGGGATTTGAACCCCTGTAGCCACCTTGAAAGGGTGGTGTCCTAAGCCAGGCTAGACGATGGGGCCGGCGAACAATGGACTATAGAGTGAACGAGCGAAATCGTCGAACGACTCTTGCAAACAGTAAAGTGAAAGTGACCCCAAGGGGATTCGAACCCCTGTTCCATCCGTGAGAGGGATATGTCCTAAGCCGGGCTAGACGATGGGGCCAAACAAGCGCCAATACAAACAGATTCACGGATCAATTCAGTAGCGGAAAGAGTATAGCGAGCAAGTTCAACGCCACAAACCACTTGACAATACGCTGAAATTGAGGGCGTGGAGCGCTTTCTGGCTGGCATATTTATTTGATTTCATTCATGCCTTGATGATTGGCGCGCTCTTGCCGCTGCACAGACAAGATCGGATACCGTAATTGATATGACCACCACCCTGATGTTGTGCGCCATGAATTTTGAAAGCGACATTGCCAGCAAGCGCTTGGGCAAGCGCTGTGTGATCCGCACCATTGGAGTTGGCGAACATTGCGCGCACGCGCTGAAAGATTTGGCCAATGAATTTGGCGCGGGACCACATGTGATTTTGTGCGGTCTCGCCGGCGGATTAAGCGCGCGCGCCAAGTTGGGCCAGGCGTATGTCGCTTCGCATGTGACCGCGCCCAATGGCAACGTGATACCCGCGCCGTGGATGCCAAGCGGCGTGAACGCGCCGCCGCTTGCGTCAATCGAATCGGCGTCGGTTGCTACACCCATGAATTCCGCGGCACTGCCGCTTTTTTGCGCTGATGTTTTGCTGGCCGACACGCATGTGAAAGAGCAAACCGCGCGGCAATTTTCCTGCGACATGGTGGACATGGAGTCCGCGCACTTTGCGCGCGTAGCGGCGCAAGCCGGTTGGCGCTGGCTGATTGTTCGTGGCGTGAGCGATGATGTTCAAACGCAACTTCCGCCCGGCGTGTTCAACTTTGTCAATGCCGCAGGTGCCCCGCGCCCTTTGGCCATCGCACTGCATGTGGCCACGCATCCGTGGCAAATTCCATTGCTGCGGCACTTGGGGCAAAAATCCACGTTGGCCATGAACAACGCGTGCGATATTGTTGAGCGCGCGTTGATGGAGTTGCCTTCATGAGCGCAGTCTGCGCGCGAGTGCGTTGTCTGCGTGCGCGTGCGCATGAAATGCAACGCACATTGATAGGGCGACCTTCATGAGCGCGCGCAAAGTGCTTGTGTTTGGCGGCTCTTTTAATCCGCCGCATCGGCGCCATGTTTCATTGGCGCAACAAGCGGCCGCGGCCATTGGCGCCGATGAAATTCGCGTGATTCCCGCCAATATCAATCCACAGCGACAAGAGCAACCCCCCGCTTCGGCGCGCCACCGCGAGGCCATGTTGCGTATCGCGTTTGGTGGCCAAGCTCGCGCGGTGATTGACACGCAAGAGATCGAGCGCGGCGGCGCGAGTTTCACGGTGGACACGCTGAAAAATCTGCGCGCGCAATTTCCACACGAGCAGTTTTTTCTACTGATTGGTGGCGATCAAGCGATGAACTTTTATTCCTGGAAAGATCCGCAAGGAATTCTTGCCCTTGCCACGCCGGTGGTTGTGCCGCGCGCTCCACTGAGTGCGCCAGAACTTCTACAACACATCGCCGCGCGCCAAGATGCCGCCACCGAGGACTTGTGGCGCCCGTGGATTCTTCCGCTTGAAGCCGCGGGGGATTCAAGCACGCAACTGCGCGACAACATTGTGGCCGGCGCGGCTTTGGATGAGACGCTGATCGATCCCCAAGTGCTGGCGTACATCAAGCAACATTCGCTTTATCTCTAGGCAAAAGGCGTGGCATGTGCGGCACGCGATGAAGCATGTGCGGCAACGCATATCGATATGCGTATCTCCGCAAATATCACCGGACATATCACCCCAGATATCACCAAGGATCTTCTTCGACCAAATGCACCTCGGATTTTCTGCCCTTCATTGGCAGATGGTCCAAGGCTTCCGGCCGCTCATCAAAGGCCACGCGGTCAAGCGTGTAAAAACTTTGCAGCAACCAGCGATTCTCTATTTGTAAACGCTCGCGCGCCAACCGATCAACTTCAGCCGTGTTTTTAGCGGTCAGCCAAAATGTGATGTAACCGCCGGATGGATGCTCATTGGTGTCGTCGCTGTTGAGATCAAGGCAGACGGCAATGGAGTGCCACAGCGTGCTGCCAAGTTCGCGCCCAGCCTCGTCCACATTGGTGTCTGGATCCACATCAAGTTCAAGACCCCAACATTCGCGCACTTGCAAAAGAATTTCGTCAAGGTCGGGGCTTTGATCATCCTCGATCGCCAAGACATCGCGCACATGCGACGGCGGAGACAACACTTCATCCAGGGAATCGGGCCAGGTCTCCTCCACTTCGCGCAGTGAATGGCGGCGCAACATGCGCTCCACCGTTTCCTTGTTGTCCACCGCGACATGAATCAACAAACCTTTCCACGAATCGAGGAACACCTCAACAAATGGCTCCTCCGAGTTTGCGCCCACGCCAATGCTGGCGTCCTCCATGATGACGGGCTCAAAGCCCTCCCAAATCTCAAGGAAGGACTCGAAAGCAATCGGCTCGCGGCCCATGAACACATCCACGCTGCGGTACGCGTCGCGGCTGCCAACCTCCATGATCGGCGTCACTTGTTCGGGCAGCAAACCCAACGCCTCGCGCACAAGTCCAACCATGCGGTCATGGCTGCTGACTATGTGAAAAGAAAATGTATCGGGCTCACCCTCCTCGCCCTCGTGAAACTCAAGCGTGTAGCCCTGGGTTGGACTGGGCAAATTGATGGGCTGAATTCCAAGCGGAAGCGCGAAGCCATCAATGACGGCGCGCTCCAAATCATTTCGTATTTTATATTCGCGCATCGGACAGAAAATTCTCCAACGCAGATGGTAACTGCCCAACGCCTATGGACAAAACACTGTTTCAAGCGGAAATTTTGGGCATTTTAAAGATGCATTGCTGCGCGCGAAATTGTGGCCAAGCGCGTCGGCTACGCCAGCCACGGGCGTGGTCCGATTCGATCACTCGCCCAAGTAGGCCTCTTGCACCCGCCGATCATCGAGCAACTCACGGCCCAAGCCCGAGAGCGTGATGGAGCCAGTCTCCATGACGTAGCCACGGTCGGCAAGGCGCAAGGCCGCGCGCGCATTTTGTTCCACTAATAAAATCGTCATACCTTCGTCGCGCAACTGTTTGATGGCTTCAAAAATTCGCACCACCAAGATTGGCGCGATGCCCATGCTTGGCTCATCCATCATCAACATGCGCGGCTCGCTCATAAGCGCGCGGCCAATGGCCAACATTTGTTGCTCGCCACCAGAAAGCGTTCCACCCTGTTGACGATCGCGCTCCTTGAGAATTGGAAAGAGCGCGTACACGCGCTCCAAATCGCGGCTCATTGCCGATTGATCACTGCGAAGAAAGCCACCCATTTCTAAATTTTCTCGCACTGTGAGCCGAGGAAAAATCCGGCGGCCTTCTGGCACCTGCGCCAAGCCCATGCCCACCACACGATCAGGCGGTGTGTTGGCCAAGTTGTTGCCCGCGAATTCAATCACACCCGCGCGCAAGCGTTGGATGCGCGAAATTGTCATTAATGTCGTGCTTTTCCCCGCGCCATTGGCGCCAATCAGCGTGACAATTTCGCGCTCGCGAACTTCCAGCGACACGGTGTGAAGCACATCCGATGGACCGTAGCCGGCGCGCACGCCGCGCACACTAAGAAGAACTGGCGGGGAATTGTTGCTCACCCTATTTCCTCCTTGCCCAAGTACGCCTCAATACAAGCCGGGTCGTTGCGAATGTGTTCAGGCGTGCCCTGCGCGATTTGCTTTCCAAAGTTCAGCACGCAAATTCGATCGCTGACTCCCATCACAACGCGCATGTGGTGCTCGATCAACAACACGGTCACGCCCGAGTCGCGGATGCGGCGGATGAGTTCCATCAGCGTTCCGGTTTCAGTTGGATTCATGCCCGCCGCGGGTTCATCCAATAATAAAATGCGCGGCTCGCCCGCAAGCGCGCGCGCAATTTCCAAGCGCCGCTGTAAACCGTATGGCAAATTTCTGGCGGCCTCACCGGCGCGCGCCTCTAGTCCGACAAAGCGCAGCAACTGCAAGGCCTTGGCCTGAGCCACGTCATTTTCCTTATAAAATCGCGGCAAACGAAACATATTTGTAAGAAAGCCGCAGTGCAATTTGGCGTGCATGCCAACTAAAACATTTTCAATCACGCTCAACTCGCCGAACAAGCGGATGTTTTGAAATGTCCGGCCCATGCCAGCGCGCGCGATCAAATCCGGAGTACGCCGAGCGCGTGACCAAAGCGTGACAAATCCACCAGCTCCTACCGCGAAACCAATCAGAGCGGGAAACAACACGGCCCACAATCCCATGTTCCACAAACTTGTTCCAATAGAGCGCGCCGCTTGAGCGATTGGAAAAGGTTCGTCGTAGATGTAATTGGCCACGATCACATCTTTCCAAAGCGTGGTGGCGCGAATAGCCAACGTGACAAAGAACGCCAAGACAAATCCATTGAGCACCATGCGCGCAAATATGGCTGCGCTCCAATCTCGGCGAATTTCCTTGCCTTCAAATCGAACGCGCCCTTCGGTCGCTTGGTGTACGCCC
>SXGQ01195359.1_pt1 | contig 42147 bp, 33 predicted proteins | sample 3178371 | NCBI WGS metagenome assembly SXGQ01 (sample SAMN11356859, study PRJNA531348) | freshwater metagenome | isolation source: freshwater sample F1-20 | place: China: Fuxian Lake, Yuxi | collected 2017-12-25
AAACAACCCTAAATCCAAAATCACAGAAGATGCGGAGCGAAGAGCTGTTTGTATTGCCTATGTTGATGTTGACGGGGGTGTGACACCATTGTACCCGATCCAACCGGGAAAAGTTCTCGCGATACCTGCAAGGGAAAATACAGAAGTCGAGGCGGGTGATGTCCTTATCCGCATGGATGACACCCTTCAAAAGGCACAACTCGAGGAAGCGAAGGCTGATGTCCAAGCTGGCCAATCACAACTGGACCAGGCAAAGGTGATGTTTGCCCAACACGAGCTGAAAATAAGTGGTCAAAAATCCGCCATTGAAGCAAAGAGAAATGAACTTTCCGCCGCCATTGCTAAAAAAGACCAGGCCGAGCGACTTGCCAGCAACAAACTTGCAAGCAATGATGATGTAAACGCTGCAATTGCCATAGTAAAAGCACTGGAATTTGCTGTTGAAGGGGAAACAATCAAGCTCAAGGGGATCCAAGCGATCGATCCGCACCTTCCTGTGACCCTGGCGACAAACGACTTATCCGCAAGAAAAGCAAGATTACAGAAAGCAGAATATGCCCTCTCTGAGTGCGCCCTCAAGGCACCTTTCAAGGGAACCATTTTAAGAATCAACACCAGCGTCGGTGAAACTCTTGGATCAAACCCGAAACTTCCCGCAATCATGTTCTGCCCGAGTGCAAAACGCATAATCAGGGCGGAAGTCGAACAGGAATTCGCAGGTAAAATCGCACTTAATCAAATTGCCGTGATTCAGGATGATTGCAGTTCCTCCGATGCCACCTGGAGGGGCAAGGTTGTACGCATATCCGATTGGTTTACCCACCGAAGGTCAATACTCCTTGAACCTTTGCAATTCAATGATGTTCGCACTCTTGAATGTATTGTCGAATTAGACCCTGGACAACCGGTTCTAAGGATCGGACAGCGGGTTCGGGTCCAGTTGATTCCCACGGATGAATCAAAACCCTCCACCGCGAAATCAAAATAAATTTTGTTTTATTCAAGCAAGGTTATCAAAGGTCAAGGAGGACCAATAATGACATGGTTATTGATTGGTACCGGTTTCAGCGGAGCGTTGACCTTTTTATTTCTTCTGAAAAAAATATCCCATATATTCGTCACGCCCAAAGCCATTTCCGTGCATTTTTCACCTGCCGGAGGTTGTTCGGACGCATTGGTCAATGAAATCAATAAAGCCAGGCATGAAATTCTGATTCAAGCGTATTCATTCACTTCCAAGCAAATCTCACAGGCACTAGTTGAGGCAAAAAAAAGGCGCATAAAACTTGACATAATCCTTGATGGAAGCAATGAAAGGGAACAATACACGGAATTACATTTTCTCATGGAAAATGGAATCCATCCTGTGATCGATTGCCATCACCCGATAGCACACAATAAAATCATGATTTTCGATTCAAAGACCATTGCGACAGGCAGTTTTAACTTCACCCACCAGGCGGAGCAAAACAACGCGGAAAACCTGCTCATTTTAAAGGGGCACCCTGAACTGGTGGCCCTATACAAAAAGAATTTTGCAATCCATAAGGAACATTCCAGGGTGGCCCAGGTCAATCCTGAGGGCAATCCGGGGCAAGCAAGACACAATATGTTTGGCCATAACAACCAAAATCATAAATCTCAAGCGGCTTGAAAACCCAGAAATGGCACTTGCCTCTTAAACTCTGGCAAAGCATTAATTTTACTATGGGTTTTCTTTTTAAATAAAACTCCACTAACATAATAGTGACTGGCTTAATGCTTATTTAATGTCGATCATCACGGTTTTATTAATATGTCAAACACCACCATTGGCGACAAAGTCCTAAACGACTCATATTTAAAGCAACAGTTGCAGGTTCTAAGGCAAGCTGACAACTGGACAAACCTATATTACATCCTGATGGTTTACATCTATTTGGCCTCGGTCATAGCAAGCACCATCATGTTCTACCATAACAGGGAACCATGGGGACTCCCCTTCTGGCTTAACATCCCCGTTTCCATTCTTTCAATTATTTTAATTGGCGCAGGCCAGCATCAACTCACAGGGCTTGGCCATGAAGGGTCACACCACTCACTTTTCAAGACTAAAAAATGGAATGAATTCGCATCAGATGTTTTCTGCATGTTCCCTGTTTACAGTTCCACGCATTTCTACAGGCTTCAGCACATGGCTCATCATCAATTCGTCAATGACCCGGAACGCGACCCTGATGTTTCACAACTTCTCTCAAGCGGTCACTGGCTGGGGTTTCCTGCTTCACCAAACAAGTTCTATCGTTTTTTGCTAAGGCAGCTTTGGCTTCCGAACCTGTTCAAGTTCATGATTATTCGCGCCGCTTATAACTCCACGGGAACGGATTCAAACCCTTATGTGAAAAAAAGCACCAGCAAAAACAAGGTCGCAATCCGTGTTGGCATCGCGTATGTGTTTTCAATGATACCTGTGCTCGCGTTACTCACCTGGTTTGGTGATCCAGTTGTTGTCGCAGCAAGCTCTCTTTCAATTTTTCTTGTATTCTCCACGATTCTGATGCTTTTACCCAAGGACTGTTACCAACAGGCAAAAGTTCATCCCGTCTTTTCAGCCAAAACATCAACAGTCATGAGGCTTGGTTATGTAACCGTTGTTTTCACCTCCCTTGCGATCCTCCATCTCCTGGTGGATCCATGGGCGCCTTTATATTACTTCATCCTTTGGCTGGTTCCGATTTTCACTTCTTTTTCGTTCTTCATGATTCTCAGGCAGGTAGTGCAACATGGCAATGGTGACAGGGGTTGGATCACAAACACCCGTGTCTTTTTCGTGAATCAATTCATCAACTTTTGTGTGTTCCCGATAGGGCAGGATTATCATCTGCCCCACCACTTATACTCAACAGTTCCCCATTACAGGCTTAAAAAACTTCATGATATCCTGATGGAATATCCTGAATATCAAAAAGATGCGGTGAATGTTCATGGCTATTTCCATTCCCCTGAAAACCCACAAGTCCATCCAACTGTCGTGGATGTGCTGGGCGAAAGGTTCGCCAGCAAAAGTTTCCGTGGTGTTCACATCGATAACACTGTCCTTGATGACAACGAAGTGGAAGACAAGGAGGGGATTATAAACACTGGCGAGCGCGAAAAGCAAAAAGCCGAAGAACTTGCCCGAAACAAATCAACTCTTTAGGATCGTTTCAAATTCAGTGCCCCTCACGATCAGTTTAAGAATAGGCGTGGTCATGAAAGTTGTGATCAGCGCCATCATCACAAGCATGCAAAAAATATTGTCTGGTATTATGCCCAGATCTTTACCTAGGTTAATCACTATCAACTCCATAAGCGCCCTGGTATTCATCAGTACGCCTATGCAGGCGGATTCCCTGGTGGAAAAGCCCGAAAAATAGGCAGCAAACCCACATCCTGCCACTTTTCCAAATATGGATGCTGAGATTATGACCAGAGCAATCCCCCACACATGGATTGAATCAAGGGTGCCAATATTGGTCCTTAATCCGGTATAGGCGAAGAAGATCGGCAGAAAAAAGGCCGTGACAAAGTCCTTGAGCTTTGACTGCACAGCCCTGCGAAATTCGACTTGATCACAGAGGATGGCCCCGAAAATAAATGCCCCGAATATTCCAAAGATACCGATGAGGTTGGTCATGATCGCGGATAAAAATAACAAGCTTAATGTCACCGCAAGGCCTGATACCGAAATATCTCCATCCTTGACAAAGTAATTCAAAAGCCGGATCGATATGGGCCTTAAAACAAAGATCATAAAAACCGCGAAAAGCAATGTGCTAAAAACCATTAAAACCGTGTTGGAGACATGAAACCCGGTCGTGACGAATGCTCCAACTCCCGCGAGCAATATCCATCCCGCGGCATCGTCAAACGCCGCGGATGTTATTGTGACAACTGCAAGCCGGGTATGAGTCACTTTCCATTCCAGCATGATTCTTCCCAGGATCGGTAATGCGGTTATGGACATCGCTGTACCCAGGAAAAGACTAAAACTCCAGAAATTAGAAACAACTTCGGTAGTGGCAAAGATTGAATCAAAAAAAAGATAAGAAACAGCAACCCCCAAGCCAAATGGAAGGGTGATTCCCGCAAGCGATATGAGAAAAGTTGATCGCCCCATGGATAAAAGGTGGGAGAACTCGAATTCGATCCCTACAAGAAATAAAAGTAGAAGTAGTCCCACCTGACTAATGCCAACAAAAACCCAGTGTAGGGTTCCCTGGGGAAAGCCCTCAAGCGCCGGCCTGAAGATCATCTGGAAAGCATCGGGAGCGATCCATCCAAAAAAGCTGGGGCCAAGCAACAACCCTGCTGTAATTTCACCCACAACCTCAGGTTGGCCAAATTTTTTGAACAAAAGGCCAGTCAATCTGGCGGCAAGTATGATGATGACCAACTGCCACAATAAAGGCAACAAGAGCGCTTCAACCTGCATGGAAGCAAAAACCATAAAAACCTCAAATAAAATTAACGCCAGAAACTATCTGGGTCCTCGTGTGGGGTCCTGGCAAGCCTTAACAACCCCACAAGTTGGTTGAGTTGTGAATCATTCAAATGTCCCAGTTGCTTTTTACTGCACTCGAGGACTTCATGATCCAATTTTTGAAGAATTTTCAAGCCCTTATTGGTGATGGAGACCTTGACCACCCTGCGGTTGTCTTCGGGTCTCTCGCGTGAGATGAACCCTTGGTCTTCAAGGCGATCAAGAAGCCGGGTGATATCAGGCGCCTTGGAAACCAGCCTTTTTGCAAGAACAAGCGTATGAAGCTTTTGCGGATATTCCCCGCGAAGCAAACGGAGGGCATTATATTGCTGGGCGGTAAGGTCAAACTTTAAAAAAACAGAATCCTCAATCGAACGAAGTCGATCATAGGTGCGCCAAAGGTTCAGGTAAGCTTCCTGATGAATTGAATCAAAGCGGGAAGCCCTGGGGGTGGTGGTGGAAGAAAGAACTTTATCATCAGCCATTGTAGAAACCAGTATTAAAGAAACCCTAATACTTGTTCTAACAACTATTGTTCAAATAGGAAAGAAGAATCGCATTTAATTCAACCACGAATTTACTCCGGGGTAACACAGGATCATACCCCTCTGAACGAGCCTTCCTCAGCAATTCAACATCCACATGCGATCCATAACCCATGCAGGGTAACAGCGGATGCTGGCTGCGCCTTAATTCCTTGATGACCATCTGGAGGCAATCGCCAACAATTCCCAGATCTATCAAGGCGCCTGAGAACTTCTCCCTGCTGGAAATCTCAATCAACTTTGCAACAGTCTTCACCACCCTAGTTTCCAGGCCAACGGCACGGGCTTCACCGCTTATACGGCTTCCAAAGATAAGGTCATCACACAAGACCAATACGACCTTTTTTTCAACGGTCATTATTCAATTTTCCCCAACCGCTGGAACATGTGAAGAGTCGCCCACATTTTCGCATCTATAGGAAGGTCATGGTCATCGCACAGTTTGCAGACATCCTCGAAATCGAGCAATAACACCTCGATATCCTCACTGGGTTCAGGTTTCGCGCCCTGATTCGCGTTCACATCAACATAAGCCATCGCGATGGCCTCATCCGTGAGTCCCATGGAGGAATGAATCGGCTTGGTAATCCTGTTGATGCTGGAAATCTGATACCCGGTTTCTTCAAACATTTCACGCCTGATGGTGGATTCAATGGTTTCACCTAAATCCACCAGGCCCGCAGGAAAACCATAGGTATAACAGCCCAGGGGCACCCGGTATTCCTTGATTGCAACCAACCTGTTTGGCCTGCCTTTTTCCTTTAAAACCGGCACAATTATCACTGCTTCCGGAACATCATCCCCGGAGAACACCTTGGACTTTCGTGATGCGAATACCCATTTACCCTGATGCTGGTTGTGGGAATATTCCGCGACAAACAGGTTCAGCCATTTCTGCTTTGTCAACCTGCGAACCTTGTTTATTTTCATGATGGAATATCCTTAAATCGCCTCAGGTCCCCGTTCACCCGTTCGAATCCGCAGGCAATCCTCGAGGGGCAGTATGAAAATTTTCCCATCACCAATACGCCCTTCAGGCCCGGTTCTTCCAGCCTCCATGATGGCATTCACGGTGGGTTCGACAAAATCCTCATTAACGGCGATTTGCAATTGAACCTTGCGCAAAAGTTGGACGGTAAGCTCATGTCCCCGATAAACTTCGGTATGGCCTTTTTGCCTGCCAAAGCCCTGCACATCAACAATGGTAAGGCGGAAAACCTCGACCTTGTTAAGGGCCTCCTTAACCGCTTCTAGCCTGGAGGGCTGGATTATCGCCAAAATAAGCTTCATGATGATTCCAGAAAGAGTGTTATTTTTTGCTGCAGGGGATCATGGTTCCACCGCCGGATAGATAATCCGCCGTCACTGGATAATTCTCGAATTGGATTGTGTAGTAGGATTCAAACCATTTTCGTATGTCACCAACCAGGCCATCATCAAAGGAAGGAGAGACATGAAGGGTGTTACCCGGGACCTGAAGCCTGATCTCGCTCTTTTCCACAACCACTTTGCCGTATTTTATCACCATGAAAGGAAGCTCAAACATCGCGAGAATATTTGAAGACTCGTTATAGATGGTAATATCACCATCCGCCCCGACCCCCAGATGCCCCTTGTTTTTCAGGCCAAGCATGCGAGCAGGACCCGCGCGGGTTATGATTGCGATTTCATTGAGGGTATATTCCCGGTCCAAATCCTTGAGGCAACTACGCTCCAAAACCCTCGGGTGAACCCTCTTCAAGACTTCCCGCCTGTAGTTGCGATCCATCAACAACTGGATGATTTCGGGATAAGCCAAAAACGATCCACCGTTGGGATGGTCGGTGCTCATTGCGATCTGCCAAGGATCCTTCACCAACAGGTACCATTCCAATCCAATGGCCCACTGCAAGGCGTTGACAAAACTTTTTTCCTTGTAAACCATGGGAACGATGCCACACCCCGCCTCCATCTCGGTATCAGCGCTGGTCCATTTTCTCCCGGTGACCTTGTGAAGGTAATATCCCAGTGGACCATCACCAGTCATTGATGTGGTTTCTCCGAAAAGCACCTGGCCAACATCCACGGTGACCTCAGGATGGGAATTAACGAAGTCGGAGAGTTCCTGAACCTTGGAACAAAATTTTCCCTGGTCGTCTGGTTCACCACCGTAACTGTGGAATTGAATATGCGTGAGATGAGCCCTCCTACCCTCCAAGGCATCCATGGTCGACAAGGTGGTGCGCCAGTTCCCTGGGATACCAAGATTGTTGCAATGAATATGAACGGGATGTGGAAGCCCTATATCCATCGCAGTCTGCGACAGACCTTTTATTATCTGCCTGGGGGTACATTTAAAATGGCCGATGTCCTCATCAATTTCACAAATTTTGGCACCACCACTTTTCCAAACCTCAACCCCGCCTGGATTCACCAATTTTATCGCGTAACCCTTCGCTGACTCCAGCAACCAGGATGTAAAACTCCTTAACTTCTCAGGATCATTTGCCGCAATCTGTTGAAGGGCATAATGATTATTGCCAAGCAGCAGAAAAAAGCCCTTGTCAATTATCGGGGTGTCTTGAAGCTCTTCATGGGCATGCCTTGCGCTTAAAGGGGGAACCGCGGCATCAAAGGCTGTCGTGTATCCAAGGCCGGCGTACAGATACCCCGTCGCGAATGTACTGGGAACACTTCCTATTGTGCCTGACCTGGTAAGTGAAGTCCGGGACACATGAGGTGCATGGCGCTTATCCTCGGGTCGCATCTTTCTTGCAAGATTCACCTTGGGGCCCGCGATATGACAATGCATGTCAACGCCACCCGGCATGATGATTCTGCCCGTGGCATCAATTACTTTCTGGGGTGATTCAGCAGGGTCTACAGGCGGCGGGATTATCTTTCCGTCTTTTATCCATATATCACGGATTTCACCATTGACCCCATTGACAGGATCATAAACTTTTCCACCCTTGATGAATGTTATTGACATCCTGATGCGCCCATTTTTAAGCAATTAATTCAAAACATCTAGTTGGCAGCTTGCAACTTTTCCCGTAATAGCTGAAGCACCTTCTTTTCCAGCGCGTGTAGTATCTTCTCATCACTGGGATAAGGAGACTCAAACGCGGGGCGCAATGGAATCGGCACATCATCCATGCGATAAACCGTGCCGGGAACATTGATCCCATAGGTGGCTGTAGTGAAAGAAACCGCAGCGGCACGCGTTGTTGAAGTTTCCTTGGTATCCAACGCGATGAATGGAATACCCTGCAGATGTTCCCTCGCCTCCTGCGAGAAATTCCCCATCGGGTCCGAGGCGATTATCATAGCGGCATCGGCTTCTTTTCTGGCCAAGGTGTCGGTTGTGGTAAACTCACCCGGATTGAAACGGGGATAACCCCTTCCAAGGTTGACCCCAAAAGGATAACCAGTCTGCCAGCTAACCACATTGTCAGCTCCGGTAACATTTCCATGCCCACGCATGGGATTGGCATAGAACCTGGTGAAAGCATTCAAGTCCCGGGCAAGCGCCAATGCAGCTTCAACATTAAGATGTTTACCCCTTGTCATGGAAAGCCCCATGCCGAAGAATAAAACTCCAAACTTGCAAGCCTTCATTTTATCAACCAGATTTTGCAACTGCTCAAGGGTCACCCCGGTATCAGCCAAATCCGATTCTTGAATTGGAATCCCCTTCACCAGGGCCCGGAGCATCCAGAGAACCTCAAAATCTTTTCGAGGCTTGATCTGAAGAAAGATATCGGCGGCAGGTGCGCTTTTAGTTCTCCGAACATCCACCAATACCACGGTTCGATCCTTCCGGCCATTTGGAACAAACAGTCCTTTTGGCATGGTGGAATATCTACCCCAATGACGGGGATGAGACTCCGCGGGATTGGAACCCCAAAAAATCACTAGATCCGCCCGGTTACGAACCTCACCCAGCGAACAGGTGATCTCTCCAACTCCCTGGAAAGCCATCCCTGAGGGGCCATGACAAACTGAAGTGGTGGTATCAACCGAGGCTCCAACCCAATCAGCTATTGCAACCGCAATCCTCTGCGCCTCGCAGGTTGTATCAGACAACCCGTAGATGATCGGGAACCTGGCATTCACCAGTATCCGCGCGGCTTCCTCAACAGCTTCCTCCACAGTGGATTCCTTGCCACGAATGCGAGCGGCAGGCCCATCCCCCCCCTGATGATTCAAAAACCAGGCTTTTCCCAACACACAAGCATTCTTAGCCTTGGTTATATGGGTCCCTTCAACGGTGAGTTCGATGTCATCACAGACACAACCACAAAAAGTGCAGGTGGCATTTGAAACAACTTTTAATTCGTTTTGCATATCAACCGCCCCCAGGGTCTTTAATCTGTTTTACTTGAACACACCTTTGAAAGAAAAACATCAGTCCCTTTACTATTGGGCATTCCGGTTCCATGGGTATCTGAACCCATGAGACGACTGGACCAGTCACCATATGCCATGAACAACAATCCGGAGGGTAGTTCCTTTTCCTTTGATGCGACACATGGAATGTTGATGGAACGCTGGTCAGCCCTCAAACAAACAATATCACCAGCCACAAGTCCCAGCCTGGCCATGTCTTCGGGGCAAATCTGAACAACTCCGGTTTCCTCGATATATTCCTTGCTGAATTTGCTCTCATTCAACGAAGTCCCCTGCCTGGTACTCCGACCGGATATTAAAACAAACAACTCTTCATCATTTTTATTCATGATGGTATTATAGAGTATTATCAGGGCTTGCAATAAGATGCAGCGAACAATTCCTTGACTTCTTTAAAGATTGAAAAATACAAAAGCAAAGATTGTTGAGGCTAGCTTTTTGCCAATAAAACTGAAAGATGTTCTTTCACACCCTCACTCAAGCCCTCGAGGCTGTAACCGCCTTCAAGGCAGGATACCAACCTGCCCTTGCAACTTGAATTCGCAAGCGATTGAATCGACTTCGTTAAAACGCCAAAATCCTCGGACTCCAAGCCAAGATCGCCCACGGGATCCCTGTGATCCGCATCAAAGCCAGCACTTAGGATCACCAGTTCGGGCTTGAATTCAAAAGCTTTTTGCAGATTCTTTTCCCAAGCGGAAAGATAATCCTTTCTCGAGACACCATAGGGCAAAGGTGCATTCAAATTTGTTCCCAAGCCTCTAAGAGCACCTGTTTCAGATGCTGCGCCAGTGCCTGGATAAAAACCATTTCCATAGCGATGAATGCTGAAAAAGAAAACCTGCGGGTCCTCATAAAAAATATCCTGGGTGCCATTGCCATGATGCACATCCCAATCAACTATCAGGACCTTGTTTAATTTATGATGAGTCAAAGCCCTTTTCGCAGCCAAGGCAACATTATTGAACAAACAAAAACCCATGCTCTTGACGGCATTCGCATGATGACCGGGGGGACGTACCAGACTCAGGGCGTTCTGGTGTCTACCCGATAGAACCTCATCAACGGCTTTGACACAGGCGCCAGCGGCATAAAGTGAAACCTTGAAAGAATCAGGGCATATCACAGTGTCGGGATCAGCCCTGCCACCCCCATGCGCCGCTATTTGTCGTATTTGCTCAACCTGCTTGGGCCCATGGAGCTGCATCAGTTCTTTTTCCGCCAATGACTCCCATGAAACAGACTGGCACTTGGAGGCCAGTCCTGATTTTTCCAGCAAATTTTCGATTGCGGTCAATCGCTCCGGGCGCTCAGGATGCTTCCCTGTCTTATGCTTGAGAAATTCGGAGGATCTCAACAAAAGAGTCATGGTAGTTTACTGGTCATTGTTTTTTTCCTCCACCTTGGCTGGTGGCTTGGGCTTTTCATCCTTTGGCATAGGCATGGGTGGGGCAAACCCCGGAACGGGTCCGGGAAATTCCAATAATCTTTTACCCGTGGTGACGGGCCCAGGCTTCAACGCCCCCACAAGGCTCGAGAAATAAAGCACCAGTGCCGGCTCACCGGCAGGCTGCAAGCATGCTCTCTCAAGCTGTGTGACTTCTTCCAAGGACATGAGAATTCCATTTCGTTGAATATGTTTTATCAAAGACTGCACCGCGGCTATCCTGACTGGTGGGATTCTTTTACCATCCATGACAATTGCTGCAAGTTCAGGCTGAACCCTTCCAAGCGACAGATTGCCCAGGGCTTCTGCCAAATTCACCATTCCCTGGTCACTAAGGCGCCCCGGTGTAAGCGCGGATAGCAAGGCAACGGTTGCCGGCCTGGCATCATAACCAGGTAACTCTCCCCGGGATATCCTAGCGAGCCAAAACACAGCCCTCTCGGCATAATCCTTTCGTTCCTCTTCTGAAAGAGCTGGGGCATTAATCTCAGCAAGAGTCAACTGAATATCCCGCTGAATCGCCTGGCTGTCGGAAAAGTGCCCGGTTGAAACCACCCTTATATTATCCTGTTTGCGAAAATGCTTTTTAAGTGCATCCACCCTTTTGCCAACCTCCACCTCATACTCTTTCCCGACCGCATCAAGGATTTTTTTCAAATCAACCTCATCAATCAAAGTTTTTTGAATACCTTTGTACTTGAAGTTCAATTCCTTGATTTCCTGCAAATAACTATCCGAAAGGGTGGCAAGAGTCTCGGACAATTGCTTTTCAACATTTTCAACATCAGATTCCCTGCCCTTTTTTCGGACTTCCTTCAATTCTTTTTCAAATCTTTCATTGGTCTTCTTGACGGTGTCCCCATGATTGATCTCAATAACTTGACGATCTTTCTTGTATGAGGCGACAATCTCATCAATCTGTCGCAACCTGGCGCTCGCCTTGCGATATCTGTCAACCAAGTCCTTTGCCAAAGCACCCTCAGGAACTGCCGCAAGGAAAATCGGTATCCTGGCAGCGTAGGACTCCGCCTTGATACTGGAAAGCATGTGATGAATACCCGGGTCAGGCAAAGTTGACTCAATAAAAACCGCATCAATGTCCGAGGCTTTTTCCAACCTGCGGATGGTTTCCATGCCATTGACCGCGAGAACCGGTTCAACACCCGCATCCCGCATCACACCGGCAACCTTGTGGCGCCAATCCTCGTTACCAAGCGCCACCAAAACCCGGGGCTTGTTCATGGTCATCGGCTCAGAACGAAGTGCCCTTGCAAGAACTTCAACAACCTCCGCGCTTGCGTTTGCCATGCGGGAATTCGGGATGTTCAAAAGTGCCAAGGCAGCGGCCATTTCAACCCGACGATCGCCATAATTCAAAGCCATCACTAGTGGGGCGCTTCTGCTACCCCTGGGCATAGCGGCCTTTAATTCCGCGATGTCACCCAGTGCCCTAGTCACGGCAAGAACCACTCCCGTTTGTTTTTCACTCAAGGCCCGATCCAAAACAGCCAAAAGCAAGTCGGATTGAACCGTGTTCAGCAGGATATGCAGGTCCGGATTGGACCTTATCAAAGGAAGCCTTATATCAGTTTTTTCAAGATGGCCATTTATTGCATTGATAAGTTGCAAAACCTGGGTTTCCTTGTCAGTTGGATCAAGTATCAACGCCAGGGAACTGTAACGGGCCGCATAGTAGGCATTTGCTTTTTTAACATCGACAACGGGCAATTCAGGCCAACCCATCACCACCATCATTCCATCCCAGCGCCAGATTTGCACCCGGGCTGGATCGGGGAAATTCACTTTCCCCCTGTAATAATTCTCCGCGATTGATCGAAGCTCTTTCTTAGCCTCCGGAAGAGCCCCTAGCTCTATGTTTGCCAAAATTGAAATCGCTGTTTTAGCTTTCTTTCTCAAGGCTTCCGGCCTTCTGGGATCACTTGAGACAAACCACAATTCCGGCACCGCTTGGAAAGCACCCCGGGCAACCAAAACATCAATCAGGTCAACCTGCGCCGAGATGGGCATCCCTTCCAAGGCGGCGATCATTGGTGCCTCCACTTCAGAACCGAGCTTTTTGAGCGCGTCAAGGATGTAGGCTTTTTCTATGATGGATTGCTTTGCGAGGTCTGCAATCAATAGGGGCACTGAATAAGCACCACTTCGATAAAGTTCCTTGAATGCAAAAGAGCGCTCCTCAGGATTTCCCTGCAATTGCTGGATAAGCTTGGCGATTCTTTCAGGATCCTGAAGTTTTTTAAGAGATGCTGCACCCGCAATTTTGATCAATTCATCCACTTCCTTGCGGGCTTGATCATTCAAGGTCTTATCCTTGGACCAAGTTTGGACAAGCCGAAGCCTGAAAATCGCATTAAGGGTGATTTTATCAACCAAGCTTGCATACTCAGCTTCCGTGTATTTTTTCTCCATGAGGTCATGAAGATATCTGGCGGCAAAATCATACTTGCCCACCTCGATTTCAAAGCTTAGGGCCTCCCAATGATCAAATATATTTTCGGGTGTCTTGAAAAACTGCCTGTATCCATCCCTGCGGTTGTCAGGAGGCTTGGGAGCATCATCCTGGGCGGAAACAAATACCCCACCCATGCTGATGCACACAATCATCATGCAAAAACAAAACCTGCTTAAACCAATCATGACGGCCTCTTTCCTTATCTTCGCCCGTGCCAGAATTAATCCGGCAATGCAATCGCCTCAAGTTCGGGGCCAACCAAGTCCTGGTAAGTCTCCCGCCTACGAATAAGCTTGCTCTTTGAACCATCCACCAGCACCTCTGCCGCCCTTACCCTGCTGTTGTAATTTGAACTCATCGACATCCCATAGGCACCCGCACTGAATGTCGCGAGCAAATCACCCCTTTTCAATGGTGGCAGCGATCTACCCTTGGCGAGGAAATCACCCGATTCACAAACAGGCCCCACCACATCAACTTTTAATCCCCCGGGAATTTCAGCCTCGTAGTCTTCTGGAAGATTGGGGAAGTCTACCGAGGGTTGGGCGGGCCATATGCGATGAAATGAATCGTATAGGGTTGGCCTGATCAAGTCATTCATCGCGGCATCCTGAATCACAAAATGCTTGCCACCGGATTCCTTGGTATAGATAACCCTGCTGAGCAACAGGCCGGCATTACCCACAATAAAACGACCCGGTTCCAAAACAAGCCTGCATTTAGCTTCCTTTACAGCAGGAACAATCACCTCTGCAAAGGCCTTTGCTGGCTGGGCTTCCTGTTTTCGGTAATGGATGCCAAAGCCACCACCCATGTTCATCACACTGATCGGGTGACCCTGCTCACGCAACTTTGAAATCAAATTCAAAGCCTTGGCAACACCAAGGCGATATGGTTCAACTGAAAGAATTGGCGACCCAAGATGCATATGCAACCCAACCACCTTTACTCCAGGGTTGCCTAGAATCCCGCGGGCCACATCCAACACCGTTTCAATATCCAGTCCAAACTTGACCCCCTTCACACTGGTGTCGGTCTTCGCATGGGTCTTTGGGGGAAGGTCTGGGTTCACCCTCAACGCGACAGGTGCGACTTTACCCATTGATTTCGCGACATTACCAAGGGCATGCAACTCCTGCTCACTTTCCACATTGAACAGGAAGACATTATTATCCAGCGCGGTTCGGAATTCGGCATCGGTCTTTCCAACCCCTGCGAAAACAATTTTTTCACCCCTGCCTCCTGCGACCAGGGCCCGATGCAGTTCGCCCCCACTGGTCACATCAAAGCCTGAACCGTGATCTGCCATGAGTTTGCACAACGCTATATTGCCGTTGGTTTTGACGGAATAACAAATGAGAGGATCAACCTCCCTGAAGGCCTCCTGGATCTGATGAAGATGATGGACAAGGGTTGCCTTGCTGTAGATATAAAGAGGCGTTCCATAACGCTCTGCAAGCTCGGCAACGGGAATATTTTCACAATGAAGAGAACGATTGCGGTAGGCAAAATGATCCATGTAATTTCCATCCGTATAAAAAAGCCCTGGAATGATCTCGGCAGTACAAGCTGCAAAATCGCCAGAGCCTATTTTATCAGGATAGGCGATCCACCCACAATTTTATTTGTGAGGCGACCTGGACGGGCGCCGTCGACCCATAAGATCGAAACGCCTGCAATGCTCGAGACACTCCTAATATGTTGTATACCCCGCTGGAAAGCCCCGTGCGGACTTCTTCGTAATGTTCTTTGGACAAATCCACGAGCTTGCATCGTTTCTGTTCACACAGACGCACCAGTTTGCCAACTGCCTCGTGGGCCGATCGCATCGGAATGTCCTGCTGTATCAAATATTCCATTAATGTGGTTGCATCAAGAAAACCATCCTCCAGCCTTGCCTTGATGCTTTCATGCCTGAATTTGGTCCCGGAAACAAGGGGAGCAGCCAGATCCAATGAGGCCGAAACCGTGTCGAACGAATCGAATAACGCAACCTTGTCTTCCTGAAGATCACGGTTGTAAGCCATGGGCAAGCCCTTCACAAGCACCATCATGTGGGTGAGACTGCCTATTACCCTGGCAGTTTTTCCACGCATCAGCTCAAGGACATCTGGATTTTTCTTGTGCGGCATGATGCTCGAGCCAGTGCAAAAAGAATCCGGCAGATCAATGAAATTGAACTCCGTGGTCGACCAGATAATCCACTCCTCGGCCCACCCCCCCAAGTGCAATGCGATCTGGGTCAGACATCCCAGAAATTCAACAAGGAAATCCCTGTCCGAGGAAATATCAAGACTGTTTGCAGCAACACAATCGAATCCCAGTAATTGCGCCACCCTTTCCCGATTAATGGGTAATGAGGTGCCCGCAAGGGCGGCCGCGCCAAGGGGCAGAACATTCACCCTTTTCCTGCAATCCGCCAACCGATCAAAGTCCCTCTGCAACTTTTCCACATAGGCGAGAAAATAATGTGAGGCGAGAACTGGTTGTGCCCGCTGCAAATGCGTGTAACCAGGAAGAACAACCTCCGTGTTTTCTCGGGCGGATTCCAGGAATGCTTTCTGCAAAGTTCGAATTTTAACTTGAAGCTCGGCTATCGCCTCCCGGACCCACATTTTCACATCCGTGACAACCTGGTCATTACGACTTCTAGCCGTGTGCAGTTTTCTGCCGACATCACCAAGCTTTTTAATCAACGCGGACTCAATGTGGGAGTGTATATCCTCCATGCTGGTCGAATAGGCGAAATCACCGGATTCAATAGTTGTTTTTATTTCATCCAAGGCGTGATGAATGCTTTTCGCCTCATCCGGGGTTAAAAGGTTGACCTCTGATAGCATGGTCGCATGCGCCTTGCTTGCCGTGATGTCGTGTATGTAAAGCCTGCGGTCATAAGAAATGGACTCGGTATAAAGCTCAACACGCTTGTCGGTGTCCGCGGAAAATCGACCACCCCAAGTTTTTCCACTCATGAAATCATTCCTGAATACCCAAGGGGAAAGGGAGTCTTTCAACTCCCGTGAATATCAAAACAACATGCCATCAAACCGTTAAATGATCAAAGTCCCAATTCCTTGAGCTGTTTTGGATCGACTGTCGAAGGGGCGCCGGTCATCAAATCCCGGGCCTTCTGATTTTTGGGGAATGCTATCACATCACGGATGTTGGATGTTCCCGTCAGGATCATCGCCCAACGGTCCAGCCCCAATGCGACACCACCATGGGGAGGCGCGCCATATTTCAATGCATCCAAAAGAAAACCAAAACGGTGCTTCGCTTGTTCCTGGGTCATTCCCAGCACGCTGAACAACCTTGATTGAACCGCGGGATCATGAATTCGAATGCTTCCACCACCACACTCATAACCGTTGATCACAAGGTCGTAAGCCTGTGCTATGACCGAGCCTGGGTCACTCTCAAGCTTGTGCAGGTCCTCGACCCTGGGTGATGTGAATGGATGATGGTTTGCAACCCATCGTTTTTCCTCAGGATCATGGATGAACGAGGGAAAATCAACAACCCAGCAAATATTGAAGATTCCACCAAGGTTGTCAAGAATACCAAGCTGCTGGGCAACATGAAGGCGAAGCGCACCGAGGGAGCTGGATACGACATCCTCCTTGTCCGCAACCATCAAGACCAGGTCGCCATCCTCAACTTGAAGGCGGGTGCGAAGATCAGCCTGGACATCCGCGGGAAAAAACTTCTCAATGGAGGAAACAAACTTCCCAGCCTCAGCCTTGAGCCAGGCAACCCCTTTCCCTCCAGCCTGAATCGCAAACTCTGAAATCCTTCCACCCGGCTTGAGATCGGTGTTGGAGAATTTCGCAGCCCCACCTTTCGCGCAAATGGCCCTAAGCTTCCCGCCCTGCTCTATCGCTTCCTTGAAGACGCGGAATTCCGTTCGGGGTGCAAGATCCGAAAGTTCCACAATCTCCATTCCGAATCGGAGGTCGGGCTTGTCACTTCCAAAACGCCTCATGGCCTCGGCAAAGCTTATCCGTGGGAACGGAGTCTCCAACTTAAAACCAACACATTTTTGAAAAACATCAACCGCCAGGCCCTCGATCACTCTCATAACATCATCTTGATTTACAAACGACATTTCCAAATCCAACTGGGTGAATTCAGGCTGGCGATCCGCCCGCAAATCCTCATCCCTCAAGCAACGGGCAATTTGAAAATACTTGTCATATCCCGCAACCATCAACAACTGCTTGTATAGCTGGGGCGACTGGGGCAGCGCATACCAAGAATTTGGCCATACCCTGCTCGGTACCAGATAATCGCGCGCGCCCTCGGGGCTGCTACGCCCCAACAAGGGGGTTTCAAGCTCGAGGAAAGATTGGTTATCAAGGTAATCCCTGATCACCTTGTTCATTCGATGCCTCATGGCAAGGGTTGCATGCAGACTTGGCCTGCGGAGGTCCAGGTACCTGTACTGCAGCCTGACATCCTCGCCCGCCAGCTCGATACCGGGAAATTCGGTGACTTCAAATGGCGGAGTCGGGCTTTCATTGAGGATTTTTAGTTCCAGTGCAAACAATTCAACTTCACCGGTGGCGTGGTCCCTGTTTTCCTTGCCAGGCAGGCGCTTTCGAACCTTTCCTCTGACCGCGACAACGAATTCCCTGCCAAGTTTCTCAGATAACTTGAACATCTGTGAGTTTGTGGAATCCGCTTCAAACACAACCTGGGTGATGCCATAGCGATCACGGAGATCAATGAAAACCTGATCCTTATAACCACGATAAGCGTTGACCCAGCCGTTAAGGGTAACCTCATGATTTTCATGAGAGACACGGATTTCACCGCAGTGATGGGATCGACGCCAGTTGTCATTCAAAGTTGGATTACTCACGGAAACACCTTTTAAGAAAAACTATTCTTCACTAAGGAAATTGTAATAAAAACAGGGTTGAAAGTCAGAAAAAGCAATGAAAGTGCGATCAAAAACAGGAATTTAAGGGTCAGTTTTCCCGATTAAACACATTAATTAAGCTGGAAGAAGAGTAAAAGGAATCGTTGTTTCAAAATTCTGCAAAAACCTAGATATGACCTAGGGTTTGCTCATGCCGACGAAGTTGCCATTGTTTTCGCGGGCCAGGGCCCACAAAAAAGCCCCCACATCCGGACTTTCATAGAAAAACCCAACCGTATTGATTTTAACTCTGGGAAATTCAACCTGCGCGGGATTCCATCGGGTTTTCATCGTATTTCGAACATACTTTGAAAGGTAATCACTCTTGTCAAAATCCTTGAGCTCTTTTTCCTTACCCGGCGGAACACCATCACCCAGGTTAGGCAATCCATCTGAAAAAAGATAAATCGTATCCAAGCCCTTGGAACGCATTCGAAACGCCGCCTCAAACGCCATGGACATATTGGTACCACCCAATGGCTTCACCTTGTCAAGTCCCGCTTTCACCATCGCAACTGCTTCAGGTGAGTAATCAAGCCATTCACCCTCGGCGCCTAGAGGAAAAATGGTTTTATCTGAAAAGGCAATCACCTGGAATTTGGAAAGCTTGGGAAGGCTTTGCAAAATCCTGACCAATGTTGCCTTGACCTCATTCCACTTGTTTGGTGCATCGGTTTTTTCATCAAGCATTTCCATGCTTCCCGAGGCATCAATAAGGAACAAAACTTTTTCCCCGGCCAGCTCGATTCCAGCAAATCGATTCTCCACTTCAGACCGAAGCTGGGTGACTTTGGCCTTAAGATTGTTGGTATCATCTTCCAATGACTTCATCTCGCGTTGATTTTTTTCAAGAGCGGTCTTCTCAGACTGAAGCATTCGCTCAGATTTATCCAACTTGGCCTGAAGATCGGCGTATTTGGTCTGCCAGGGTCTTAGGTCAACCAATTCCTTATTTTTCTTCTCAACCTCCGATTTGAACGCGGATAACTGGACAGACTTCTCCTTTTCCAAAAGAACCAAATCATTTCGAGCTTTTTCCAGTGCCATGATTTCTGATTGCATCTGCTTTTCAGACTTATCAAGTTTCATCTGCAACTCAAAGGATTTGGCCTTGAATAGCCTGAGATCAGCAACCTCATTGTTTTTGGCTTTAAGGTCACCCTCAATGTCGGCGATTTTCTTTTCCTTTTCACGCATTAGATTCGCAAGTTCATTGATGTTCTTTTTTTGCGAGAGCAGATCTGCTGCGGCAAGATCCAACTGCTTGGTTTTTTCAGAAACCTCCATGTTTTTCGCCTGTAATTGAACTGCCAGTTGCTTTTTCAAGTCAATTTCCGTTGCCAGCGACTTTTGCAATCCCGTGGCATTGGCTTTCAGGATGTTTAATTCTTTATCCAAACCTTTGGCGCGGGCTTCCGCAAGGTCTGCTAGCTTCACCCATTGCGCGAGTTTTTCAGAAACCTCCTCCATCCGCCTGGACCGCTGTTCAATTTCTTTTTTTTGGCTCTCTATCTCCGCGAGATAAACCTGTTTCTGCTGCTGGTTTTGCTTGATGGTGTTGTCTTTTTTCTCAAGCACAAGTTGTTCGCTTTTCAATTGCTCCTGCAAATCCATCAATTTCTGGCCAAGGAGTGCGACATTTGACCTCGCAGCATCCCTCTCCGACAAAGCCTTGGTTTTTTCCTCCTCGAGCAAGGCGGATTGTTCAATCAATTTCTCCTCCGCCAACCTTGCCTCCCGCATGTTTGCAAGCCAGAGAAAAATCACACATCCAAGGGCGCAGCACAAGACATCTATCATGTAGATGTTGAAGAGACTGGGCGTTCGATGTTTTTTTTGCATTACAAACCTCGACCTCAAACTTTACCGGAGCCGATTGGCCAATTATATCCAGTCACAGATGTTCCACCCATGGAATCGAACCACCACTTACCCGCCATGGTCATCACATTGGAACATAGAGAAGCGGGGGGAACAAAATCATCTGGAAAAAGAACCGGGCACGAAAACCCCGATGCGACTTGTTGTAAAACATCAACCAACCCGGGGACAGCATCGATTTTACTTGCACACGCAAAACGAATTTCACCCTGGGAAAAATTCCTTGCACTCAGATAGCCCCATAACTTTTGCCTTAGGCTATGAACCATTGATGAAAAACAAATTTCAATCTCACTCCGTGCGACAACAAACTCCTTGCTGTAAAAATCGTCATCCAATTTGATTTTAAAATTCGGTTTTACCCCGATACCCTGCATAATCTTGAGGGATTGCTGGAAAAGCATCTGGTCCGATCGCACATCAACCCTCGGGTCTCTCCTGCAATGAAGGATTGTTTTTTCCGCGATCAAATCCGACAACTTCAACGCCCAACGATGCAAACCAAATTCAGGAAACACAACTCCAGAAACCAAATTCGCGACACCATCCACAATCCTCACATGGGAAACCGAAAGTGAAAATCCATCCAATTCAACCGCGATGGTATCGCAGGAAGATCGGGAATTCACACCTTCACTCAACGCCATGGCGGTAGCGGAGGCTAAACTTCCCTGCACTTGATATCCAATTTTTGAAGCGATCTGCTCGACTTTCCGAATTTGTTTCTGGGTCAGATAAACTGGCAGGGCAAAAGCAACCCTTGAGCCGGGTTGTAATCTCTTTTGAAGTTCCGAAAGATAAAACTCCAGGGCATAGTCCGCACTGATCTCAAATTTACCCAAACCCCAGTTCTTGTTCGAACCAATCCAAGGAAGAAAATCACAACAAACCTTGTGTTCACCATGCCTTGAGAAGGAATGGTTGTCCACCGGGATGATTTTATCCTCAAGCAAAAGGACCATATCCCTGCTCATGCAGGCTTGGGGATTATTACCGAAATCACTGCCAACCAACATTCCCGAGATGGAATGATGTGAAAGGGAATCAATATAAATGCCAACCACATTCATATTTAAAACAACCTTTACTTTTCAGAATTAAATTCAAGCTGGTAGGATTCATTGGATTCATCGAATGCGGCATCACTTTTTTTCGAGTCATCCAGTCTAGCAACCAGATTATCCAAGCAGTACTGTTTGCAGTCCAGCACAAGGTTTTCCTCTTCCTTTTGGATAATGTGCAAAAAAAACATCAATAAAATACTCAGTGCCAAGGCAACCAGGGTGCAATCAAACGCTACATTCAAATGGGCGGTTGCCTCCTTGATGAATGAACTCATTGCTTTTTCAGTTTCAGCACCCATGGAAAGGCTGCCTGCAAGCCCACGAACAGTTCCCAGGAATCCTATCGCAGGAAGTGACCACGCCAGGTAATTGACCGTGGACATGGATGTGACCATCCTATCAATCACAACATCAGATTGCATTTTGACCGCGTCAACCACATCCGAGCAGGATTTTGTGACACTGAAACGGTTCAACGAAGTTTCCAGGAGTTGTGGGAGAATCAAAGGCCCCTTACCTTTGGATTGATCCGCGATTTTTCGCTGGATAAGCCGGGCGTCCTGGGGAAGAATCCGGTGCGATGAATCAAGTGAAAGTAGATTGAGGGAAAATGCCTCGCACTGCCTTTCCACCTCGGCTTTTTTCGCATAGAGAATCAAGCAGGCCCAGGTGAAAGCAATGTAACAAAGGATTTGTTCAGGTCCCAGCAAAAGCCTTAACAACCTCTGTTGATTCCATTTACCACCACCACTAAACTGACCGGGCATGTAATAATCCATGACTGGGATGGATATCCCCGCCACCAGAACCACGGCAATCAAAAGCCTGGGCAGCTCTTTAATCGTGTTATTTCCAGAATTTTGCAAGATATTACCCTCATTCGATCCGAAACTAGCCAAACGGTTGGCAACCCTGTATTGTCAGTCAATCGATCATTATTTACATTAGTTATTCTGTAGATCTTAAAAAATATTAAACTTTTCCTGCGGAATATCATTATTTTAACAATTATTACATGGTACCGAATTCTATCAAATCTGAATTAAAGGAACAAATCCTTGAGAAATGACCGATCAATTGCAGTCTTATGGGACATGGATGGAACCCTGGTGGATACTGCGGAGCACCATTTTCATGCCTGGGTTCGAATTTGCAGGGAGTACGGCAAAGAATTCACCCGGGCCGACTTCACCGCGACATTTGGCAAAAGAAATCCCGAGATTATCGACTACCTCTTTGATGGAAAAATTCAAGGTCCTGAAGCTGACAAGCTTGGTCATCAAAAGGAAGAATACTACCGGGCAGAGTCAACAAAAACCGGAATCGAACTGCTGCCTGGGGTTTTGAATTTACTAAAGAGCCTGAATGAACTTGGCGCGAAGCAAGCCATTGGCTCAAGTGCCCCAAGGGGCAATCTCGAGCTTATTTTAAAACTCACAGGTATCGGTAAATACATGCAGGCGATGGTTGGCATGGAAGATACCCAGCGGGGTAAACCCGATCCCCAGGTGTTTTTGATAGGTGCAGAAAAACTTAAAATACAGCCCCAAAATTCAGTTGTGGTGGAGGATGCGATAGCAGGAGTGCAGGCTGCCAAGGCCGGGGGGATGAAATGCATCGCGGTAAGCTTTGTTGGGCACCACAGCGAGGAGAAATTAAAATCCGCCGGGGCCGATCGAATAGTAAAAACATTAAGCGAGTTGGATGGGGACGACTTTTACAAACTGGTATGGGGCTAAGATCCGGGTCTAATATTTGCCTGTCGAAAATCGCCTGCCTGATTCGCCTGCCAGTATTCCATGGAATTCAATTCGCAACAGGTAAGCCACCCGCCCCCATAAACATTGGTATCAACACAAAGCAGGTTCTCAAGGTTCAAAGGAACGCCTGAAGTTTGCCTGGTATGCCCACAGATGACTTTTTTACCCGAATAATGCCCGGGGAAATCCAATTTCAGCTTATCCCAAAAAAGAAGTTTGTCAGTTTGGCTGTCCATCGGCAAATCGGGATCCACACCGGCATGGACAAAAATGTGGTTTTCGTTTTCCCAATACCTGCTGCATTCGGATTGATAAAAGTCCAAAATAGGCTGTTCAATCAATTGAAAATCAGGGTTTGAGACATCAACGCCAAAAGATTCAAGAGTCTGCAACCCGCCAAACAACAACCAGTCGGAATTGAACCGCTTGAGGTGAATTGACTCGAGAAACATCAAGTCATGGTTTCCAACCAATGAATGAAGATCGGTCTCGAATTTAAGTTTGATCAACCTCTGAAGAACCTGCTTTGAATGGGGCCCCCGGTCAATATAATCGCCCAGAAAGATCACAGTATCTGAAGGGTCTGGCTTTAAATGATCCAATAAAAGGTTCAATGGGAGTAAAAAACCGTGCACATCACCAAATACCAAAAGCCTTCCAGCCATCAAAAACCCCAAGCAGAAGAAAATCAGGCTGCATCCAAGCCCGATCCACCTGAAGTATAACACCTGGATTCAGCAAGGACAGCATACTCGGTCAATTTTGCAGCTGTAATTCCTATGCGTTGAAAACAATCCACCACCACACTCTCAGAATCATTCAAAAGGGTGATCAGCAAGTCCATCGGATGAATGCTTTTTCTCGCATGTGTGAGACAACGATCTTTGGCCTCCCTTATTAATGCAATGACCTGGTCTGAAAGGAACTCCCTGTGCAGAAAAAGCTTTGGATGTTCTGGGGCTTTTTCCTGGTGAAAAAGCTCCTGAAACTGCATTAATAGCTGCTTCAAATCCGCTTTCAAGCTTTGCCCCCAGTCAACTATGCCCGGGTCGGGAAACGCGATCAATCCCATGAACAAATGCGATGTGCGTATGTGATCGGAATGGGTCGCGACCCCCAGCTTTATTGATTCTTCCAGAACCGCCTGCGCGTTTGAGCTAAAAAGCCCCAGTGATAATTTCCCGTTTTTTTCAAAGACATCGTCCATGATGCCACCTTGTGCGATAAATACTTTACAGGTTTTAAAACAATCCGAGGGAGGGATTATGCAGGGAAGACCAAAGTAAATCAAGGCGGACCGGAGATCATAGAAAATGGGTATTACACCATTCACCTAGTCGTCCTGTTTTGCCAATCATTGGCGGTTTTATTGGGAAGAAGATGGAGATTTTGGCGAAGGATACTATTTAACTTATCCAAGGAATCAGACCTGATTGTTATATGACCAAGTTTACGCCCGGGTCGAGGCTCCTTACCATAATCATGAAAATGAGCGCCAGGTATCTTGAGAACTTGGGCAGGGTCGGGCATGTTGCCAATAAGGTTTATCATCGCGGAAAATCCCCTCGGTCCAGGATCTCCCAACGGCAGGCCACTGACCGCGCGAATATGATTTTCAAACTGGCTTGTCTCAGCCCCCTCAATGGTCCAATGCCCGCTATTATGAACCCTGGGGGCCATTTCGTTGGCAATCAACAACCCATCTTTTTCAAAAAACTCAACCGCAAGAACCCCAACATAATCCAGGGCTTTAAGAATTCCGCCAACTTGCGAGATGACTTTCTTGTAGAGATCCTCGGAATGAAAGGCTGGCGCCAGGGATAGCCTTAGAATCCCATCATGATGATAATTTTCCACAAGGGGATAAAAAACTGTTGAACCATCAGTCGCCCTTGCAGCCAACAGTGAAAGCTCCCGATCAAATTTGACAAAACCTTCCGCAATGATCCCCTTCTGCCCTAATTCCCTGAATGCAGTGACAGTCTCCTCGCTCGATTTGACCAAAAACTGGCCCTTGCCATCATAGCCAAATCGCCTGGTTTTTAGAATCATGGGTAAACCAAGAGAAGCCATGGCATTTTCCAGTGAGGCAAGGTCGTCAACTGGATGAAAAGGGGCCGTGGCAATGCCATGCTTGTTAAAAAACTGCTTTTCCACAAGCCGATCCTGACTTGACTCCAAGGCTATTGGAGGGGGGTAAACACCGCGAATTCGAGCCAAATCACCAACGACTGAAACTGGAATATTTTCAAATTCATAGGTGATGACATCCGAGGAATTGGCAAGTTTATGAAGCGCGGAGGAATCTTCAAAGGGTGAATTGATATGTTCGCCCACGCACGAGGCGGGAGAAGAGGTTGCGGGATCCAAAAATCGGAACTTGAATCCCAGTGGTATACCTGAGATTGCAAGCATTCTGGCAAGTTGGCCCGCGCCTAGAATTCCAATTGTTTTCATACTCAGGACCTGGGATCCGGGTTATCAAGAACTTCCCGGGTCTGATTTGCGCGCCAGGCCCGCAGTGCTTCGCGAACTACTGTGTTTTCAATCGCAACGATTGAACTTGCAAGCAAACCCGCATTGATTGCCCCGGCCTTTCCAATCGCAAGGGTACCCACGGGAACGCCTCCGGGCATCTGAACAATTGAAAGCAGGGAATCCATCCCCTTGAGAACTTTTGACTCAATGGGAACCCCCAAAACCGGAAGAATTGTCCAGGATGAAACCATGCCAGGCAAATGGGCGGCTCCACCTGCCCCGGCAATCACAACTTTAAGCCCTCTTGACTCCGCACTGGTTGCATATTCACGAAGCAAGTCGGGAGTGCGGTGGGCTGAAACAACCCTCACCTCGTGAGGGACTTTGAGTTTTTCCAAAACCTCAACAACATGCTGCATGGTTTCCCAATCAGACCGGGACCCCATGATAACACCAACGACTGGAGGCATGATGCACCTCAAATAAAGTAAAAGGTTTCCATATCAATGGTTTATTCCAAAAAACAGGAAGAGGCCAGCAATAAGGGCTAAAAATAATCAACAGGTTAGAACCGCGCCAGTTGCCGGGACAAGAAGCCATCTAGTCCATCTGAATTTTCCAGACACCAGCGTTTTGGGTCAGCTTCGGGGTTTTCTTTTTGCAACTTCCTGCGGTGCGACATTATCGATGGAATTTCCCCAAGGAAGCTCAACTTACCCATGAGGAACGGAAGGAGGGTTCCCTCAGTGCCTCTTCGCCAGGCTTTTGCAAACAATGCCAGCAAATGAAGGGGAAGGGTTCGCCAAAGCAACTGATTTGGTATATTGCGCCAATAAACCCTTTCCTCGTTGAGAGACTGCATTTCCAAAAGATGTCGATTCAAGCGGGGTTTTCCATAGGATGCGGAAACCCGATGAAGGACTTTTGAGCAGGGTTGAAAAACGACATCAAAGCCCGCCCAATGCAATCTGAAGGAAAGGTCAACATCCTCAAAATAAGCGCCAAAATATTCCGGGTAGGAACCAACCTTTAGAAAAATATCCCGTCTGTAAAACGCGCTACTCCCGCTCGCACCAAACACGGGTCCCGAAACCATCCATTTTTCTTCCATGCTTTGACCGTTGCCTCGCTTTGTCGCGATTCCCGAGGCAAAGTAGGCATCACCAGCACTATCAATGATCGCCCGGCCCTCAATTTGCCCGGGCCAACGCAAAACCAGTGGAGCAACCGCTGCGACCTTGGGGTCCTCAAATGCGTCGAGGGCCATCTCCGCCCAACCGGGACAAACTTCCGTGTCATCGTTGAGTAATTCGACCACCTCATTTGATGCGGCTTCAACTCCAAGGTTGGCAGCCTTGCAGAAACCCAGCCTTTTGGAAGCGCGAATCACCCTCACACCCTTGAATTTTTGCGCAACCACGCTTACTGAGCAGCCTTCCGATGCATCATCCACCACTATTATTTCCGTGTCGAGGGGTGCGTTTCTCCTTAAGGATAACAGACACCTTTCAAGAAGGTCTGTCCGGGAAAAACTGGGGATAACCACGGATAGATTGTGCAAGGATCGTGCTCCGGATCGAATTAAGTTGTGGGCTCCGCAAGCGCGGCAAGGAACTCAACCCTTGCCTTGCTTAGGCTTCCTGAGGACATCAACTTTGAATAACGCGCAAGCCTGTCGTACCATTTCGCCGCGCGGGAATCCCCCACAAACCGCGACCAAAGGCCCCTTGCAAAAGCCTCGGCACGAATCAGCCTGCACATCCATATCGATTCCCTCTTGCTCCAGTGCTTTCTGGCATAGGTCATAAGCGCCTGGCGCGTTATCACCCGCAATCGGGGGGGAACCCTGCGGACATGAATGGGGGCATGATGCACCACCGCAAGAGAGGGTTCATAACAAACATCATAACCAGCCTTGGAAATTCGCTTGCAGAGATCAACATCCTCATAATAAAGAAAGAAGTCCGTATCGAATTTTTTCAATTTCTCAAGGCAGGTTCTCCGGGCAAGCATGCAGCAACCTGTGATCCAATCGACCTTTTGAGCCTCATGATTATTGCGCAAACTGTATTTACGCCATGCCCTCGGTAGAAACTTGCGCACTAGAGTGCTGCTGAATGTGGGGAAAGGTCCAGTTGACCCCTGAACGCTACCATCCGGATTCCTCAACCCGAAACCAATGACACCAATATTCCCATGGTTCAAGTTCCTGGAATTCAAATAGGAATCAATGTTATCAAGGAATTTATTCTCGGGGGTGATGTCGGGGTTGAGAATTAAAATCCACTCCCCACTGGACAACTTGCAACCCTCATTCACAGCGCAGGAAAATCCCCTGTTCTTTGTCCACCTTCGAAGTGACACAAAAGACTTTGAACGCAACCTGCGAATCGCGGGGTGATAGGAGGAGTTATTATCTATGACTATGACTTCAGCATGCCCTTTGCGGATCAGTTCACACTGGGCTAGCTTTCGCACCAATTGCTCGGTGTACTTCCACTGGCGGTAATTCACGATCACCACTGAAAGTTTTACTGGATGGGAATATCTTCCACCTAAATCAACTGGAAGTTGTTTTGACTCTAATTTTGCCTGTATCGATATGGAAGAATTTTCAAGATCTGGCATCTTGCCCCATTTCTCTCATAACCGTCCTTGGTTTATGAGATTATCAAGCATAAACTAATGTGCCAGACCTCAGCAATGCCACTCATTTACGATCTGTCAGAGAACCTCACTCATCATCCCTGTAGTCGCCGCAATCTATTGCCCCCAATAGCTTTGTGTCATTTCTTAAAGATGGCAAAAATGGGAACAACCAGGCTTTTTTCTCAGGATCAAGCTTTCCCCCATACTCCGAAATCTCAAAAGCCTCGATCAACCTGATTTTTTCGCCTTTCTCCACTCCGTAGGTTTTTACAACCTCATCCCGAAAACGATCCGCATATGGCTTGATCCATTCGATCATCGCTTTTTTTAGCCAATCCTGTCGATCATTGCAATTTTCAGGAATGGCATCAAAGAAAACCCCATTGTAAGGCAGCCATTCATAGAACTGGGAGACATGGCAATCCAGCATCCCCATGATTGAATCAAAAACAGGCTCTATATCGACCACAATATCGGCATGAAAAGGAATGGGTTTTCTAAAATCATCTGCAAAATAACCGAAGATGGGATTATGCCTTAGGTGCGGTGTTTCCGGACAAACCGCAGGAACAGTTACCATATAAGCAGCGTCTTGAACCAATATAGAAGTATAGCGATGATCGGGATGATAATCATTTGGCCGATGTGTAAGAACAAGATCGGGTTTAAAACCACGGATAAGCCTAATTATTTGGTGCCTGGCTTCCAATGTGGGCATCAAACCACCATCAGGAAAATCCAGAACGCGATATTCAGTTCCAATCACCTTTCCGGCCTCAGACGCCTCGGCTTTCCTTCGTTTGGCCAATTCGGGCCCCTTCATGGTCTGATGGCCGCCACTGCCATCAGTTACACTTATTAGTAGCACCTCGCAACCATGCTTGCGCCACAAAGCGGAAGTACCGCCCACTTTTATGTCAACATCATCGGGATGAGCCCCGATGGCAAGAATTCGTGGGGAAGCCATTATAAATACCCTCAAGCCAAATTAATGATCCAAAGAAAAAAATATACCCCGGGAATAGACAATATTCCATCAAATGAATTGAATAATCGCTCCAATTTTAATATTTAGTGTGCCTTGGGTCCCAATAACTAAGTAGCTTATGCCTTAGACCATCCCGCAAGCTTTGACATTTTCATTATTAAATCATCATTTATTGGTTCTTTGTTTCTTTATTTGGTACAGTTGCCTTGGTAATATTAGGCCTGATGGTCGTCAGGGAAAGGCGGCGTGGTTGAAGAAGTTTCTCTCAATTCGCGATTGTAGGATGCGCAAGCCCATGCATTTTCGGTCGCAATGATTTGATCGGGAGACTCTCCTTTGGCTTTGCAAATGACACTTTTGTTTGCCTTGACACTATTTTCAAGTGCGACCCTTCTGTTTCTTGTGCAACCAATGGTTGGAAAAATCCTACTTCCCTACTTGGGTGGAACTCCCTCGGTTTGGAACACCTGCATGGTATTTTTCCAAGCCGCGCTTCTGGGTGGTTACACCTATGCTCACTGGCTCACAAAAAACAGGCCATTTAGATCACAAATTTTCATCCATGGTATTGTGCTTGGCCTTGCGTTCCTTCCCCTTGCGATCATGCGTTTCGACGCTGGGATACTCGCAAGATCCATCCTTCCACCCCCAACCTCAAGCAATCCCTCCCTGTGGTTGCTTTTTGTTTTGACCTTGGTCGCTGGATTGCCATTTTTCGCAGTCTCAACATCCGCTCCTTTGTTGCAGAAATGGTTTTCAACCTCGGATCATCCCGATGCAAAAGATCCCTATTTTCTATACGGCGCAAGCAACCTTGGAAGCATGATCGGGTTATTGATCTACCCTTTTGTGATCGAGCCTAAAATTGGTGTCGCCACCCAGGCGACTCTCTGGGTTTTTGGTTATGCTGGCCTCATGGCGTTGACATTTTTTTGCGCCCGGATGGCCTCTAAAAACCAATCCAACCCAATCTCAAGCACCACCACCGCAACTGAGGCTTCTCCCGGAATTCTCACCAGGCTCAGGTGGATCGCACTGGCATTCATACCCTCCAGCCTTATGCTGGGTACCACCACCTATCTAACCACGGATATAGCCGCTATCCCCCTTCTTTGGATATTACCACTTAGCTTATATATACTCAGCTTCATCCTTGTTTTTTCAAACATACCTCGTTCGGTTTATCTTTTATTCGTGATCTCGCTTCCCTTGATGTTGTTTGCTAAAAGCGCTAACCTCCCGGAATGGCAGGGCTTTGGTTTTGATTCACTGATGAATTGGCTGGATGATACCGCCCGAGCCCTTAAAAAAGACACCACGGTTTCCTTTTTCCAGATAGCTTACACCCTGCTTGGAATATTGTTCGTTGGAATTTTCTTCAAGTCCCACAACCGCATCAGGCTGGGAATGGTGGTGATCACTCCGGTGCTGTTTCTTTTCGTGGTTTTCATGCATCAAATCAAAACAGCCCTCGACCTCAGGGAGGTTGAGATCATTGGCATTCATCTCGCCTTGTTATTTGTAACCGCAATGCTGTCACATGGTGAACTTGCAAGAACCAGGCCACCAGCCACCCATCTGACTGAATTTTATCTTTTGATGTCGCTTGGAGGGGTGCTGGGTGGAATTTTCAACGCCCTTGTCTCACCCATTGTCTTTCCCCGCATACTTGAATACCCGCTTGTCGCAGCTTTTGGCCTGATTCTTCTTCCTGGCTTCTCACTGCCTGCCGGGATTAAATTTCTTGCGCTTCCCATTAGGACTGCCAGTTTCCTGGTTGGAATAGTATCTGTTGCGATTATTCTGGTTCAAAATTGTCTCGACAGGAGTTACGCGCTTGAAAAAGCCAACAATGCCCCGGAATTCGTTCGTAGTTTCGCCCGCATGATCGCGACCGGATGCAATGACCGAACCAACCTGCTTTTCGAGGAAAGAAATTTCTTTGGATGCTTCACCATACAAAAGTGGGAAAGCCCCACCACTGGTGAAATGTATCACACCATGTATCACGGCACGACCAATCATGGAATGCAATGTGTTGAACCGGCGGATAGGAGGTTGGACACCCTCACCTACTTCCACAAACTTGGCGCGATCGGACAACTTTTCGAAGCGGTTGAAAAGAAAAAAAATGGCTCCCCAGTCAACATGGGGGTACTTGGTGTTGGAACTGGAACCCTTGCAGCCTACACAAAAAAAGGCTGGAACCTCACCATGTATGAAATCGACCCCGCTGTGGTCAAATCATCCATCGACCGCTCTGATTACTTTTCATTCGTGACCGATGCAAAGGCGAGAGATGTAAAGGTTGACATTGTCCTTGGAGACGGCAGATTGCAGTTCCTTAAAGCCCCTGATGCCTCCTATGATCTTATTTTCATGGACGCTTTCACCTCCGATGCGGTCCCAGTGCATCTATTAACCCGCGAAGCCTTTGATATCTATCTGAAAAAACTCGCCCCCGGCGGCATCATTGTTCTGAATATCGCCAATCGTTACTTGGATTTTGAGCATGTATTGGGCAACATGACGGAAGACAGAAAATTAGTAGGCATGATCCAAGGTGGATATGAAGTCAGGGAAATTGACAAATATGGAACCAATTGGGTTGTAATGGCCCGAAAAACAGAAGATTTTGGAGTTCTTCCTGATTTAAAGGCTGAGCTTAAGACTGATTCAGAAGATTGGGTGGAAACTTGGAGAAAAATTGAATCCAAACCCAAACTTGGCGTTTGGACCGATGATTACTCGAATTTGCCAAGCATATTCAAATGGAGTCGATAAACTAATATTTTACTTTTTATTTCCTAGCCAGGAGAAAGACCTTGTCTCCCTTTCAAATCAACATGTTGGCGGCATATGCCTTCACACTGTTTAGCAGCGCAACCCTTTTGTTTCTAGTTCAGCCCATGATTGGAAAAATGATCCTTCCACTTTTGGGAGGCACCCCTGCCGTATGGAATACCTGCATGGTGTTCTTCCAGGCCCTTCTTCTCGCCGGTTATGGATATGCCCACCTTAGCACATCATTTTTTGGGGTCAGAAAACAAGCCCTTGTGCACATGGGGGTCATGCTTTTACCAATTCTTTTTTTTCCCATCGCAATCAACAAGACATTCATTGAGGGAGGAGAAGACAACCCCATCCCGGGTTTGCTCCTGCTTTTGTTCACTTCCGTGGGTGTGCCATTTTTCGTTGTTTCAAGCAGTGCCCCAATCCTTCAAAAATGGTTCTCAAGCACCAACCACCCCGCTGCAAAAGATCCTTACTTTCTTTACGGTGCCAGCAACCTCGGAAGCATGCTTTCCCTGGTGGGCTACCCCATGTTTGTCGAACCTTATCTGATCCTGGCAGACCAGAAAAAGTATTGGGCGGTTGGGTATGGCTTCCTGATGCTGCTTACCGCGCTTAGCGGCTGGCTCATGTACAAATGCCCCCCTGCTGAAGTCTCCTACTCCAATGAAACCGAGGCTGAAAACGAATCAGAAAAAGTATCATGGGGCAGAAGAGGTTGGTGGGTTCTTCTCGGTGCGGTTCCATCCAGTTTGATGCTGGGTGCAACCACTTACATGACTACCGATATCGCTGCAATCCCATTGCTTTGGGTGCTCCCATTGGGCTTGTATCTTTTAAGCTTTATCATCGTTTTTTCAAGGGTTCCATCATGGGTTCATACCTCGATGATAATTGCAACCCCGATGCTTGCCTTGCTTTTGGTGTTCATGATGCTTTCTGAAATCAGGCCACCCAAGGTTTATTGGACTGTCGCAATCCACCTTGCCTGCCTATTCACCGTATCAATGGTTTGCCATGGTGAACTTGCAAAAAATCGACCAACCACCAAATACCTGACCGAATACTTCCTATGGATGTCATTTGGCGGCGTGGTGGGCGGGCTTTTCAACGGCCTTCTGGCCCCCATCGTCTTTTATGGAATTGTTGAATACCAGCTTATTCTCATGTGCACTTGCTTTATTCTTCCTCCGATTTTCGCAAGCAAACCAAACAAATGGAATAACCCCGCTGACCTGAGCCTTGCCTTGCTTTTCCTCATTGGCGGATCGGTTCTCATCTACCTTAGAACCAAGGACAAAGACATCGATTATGAAATGTTAAAGAGCACCAAGAATTGGATCTGGCATGCGAGCATTGTCGGATTCGTGCTGGCTTACGGGGTTTATCACATCTTCAAAAGTAAGGACTCCCGTCTCGAACGGGCGCTTGATATCGTTCTCCCCCTGACCTTGGCTTTTCTTTCCTTCGGCCTTATTTGGGGACTTTTTTCAGATACTCTCTGGCCAAGGGTCAAGGGACTTGCTGGCTGGATAAATCTGAAGCCCGCCCAGACTCTCGCCATCCTCACTTATGGTGTGCCCACCGTGCTTTGTTACACCTTTGTCGAACGCCCATTCCGCTTTGGATTGAGTGTGGGGGCCATTTTGCTTGCCGCAGGTTTTAATACTCTTTTCGACACCACCGTCTCCTACCAGGACCGTAGTTTCTTTGGTGTTTTGAAAGTTGAAAACGATCGATTCTTCCGCAGGTTGGTTCATGGAACAACCCTGCATGGAAAACAGTTCCTTGATCCGGACGGTCATGGCATACCACTTACCTACTACCACGACACCGGCCCCATCGGGCATGTGATGGCCGCTTACAATGTGCCAGACAAGGATAACAAATATCCCAACTGCGCCTTTATCGGTCTGGGAACCGGAACAATGGCGGCCTACGCCCAAAAAGGCCAGCATGTGACTTTCTACGACATTGATCCCGTGGTTAAACGCATTTCCTTCGATAACGACAAATACTTCACATTTGTTGAAAACGCCAGGAATCGTGGTGCCAAAGTGGACCTGGTCCTTGGCGATGCCCGACTTACCATGGATAGGCAGGAACTTTCCGATGATGAAAAATACAAGATTGTTGTGGTGGATGCATTCAGTTCGGATGCAATCCCGATCCACCTTATCACTCGAGAGGCCTTGCAAATGTACCTGAAGAAAATCACCCCGGATGGCTTGATTTGCTTCCACATCTCGAATCGATACCTGGACCTCAAGCCTGTGCTTGCAAACCTTGCCAGGGCGGAAAGCCTCAAGACTCTTTACTTCAGTGATGATGATGAAGCCGAGGCGGGAAAAGCCCGTTCCACCTGGGTGGTGCTCGCAAAAAACCAACAGGCACTTTCCAGATTGCTCACCAAGGAAAACCTGAAGCCTATTCAAGCTGAATGGGATAGGCCGCTCAAAATGTTATCCGGAATATCTTGGGAACAGGGCCCGGGCCCGGGATCTTTCGCCCTCATGCTTCTAGGCGCGTTGAAAAACACGGATGCCCCCTGGGAACCAGTGAAAACCCGAGATGATGTGGGCGTTTGGAGCGATGATTACTCCAACCTGCTCAGCGTGTTCATGTGGTGATTCAATGACTGAAAAATAAAAAGGCCCGCCTGAACTTACTATTCAGGCGGGCCCTTTTGTTTAAACAATTCACTACCATTCAATCTGCTGGCCCAGGCCTTCAGCTTGTGCTTTCTGGAACACCTTTAAACCCACCGCGAGGTCTTCTATCCCGATCCCCAAGGATTTAAAAAGTGTGATTTCAGCAGGGTCGACCCTGCCCTTGTAACGACCCCCGATAATAGGCCCCAATTCCCTAACCTCACCCCACTTCAAGGAACCATCCTCAAAGCCCTTTTGAAAATCTCCCGCTTCCAACCGGCATTGATCCCTGCTGTCAACCACGATCCTGCTGAATTTCTGAACCGCCTCAGGGGTCAATTCAGCTTTACCCATGAAGTTGGATCCTATCGCATTCACATGCATTCCTTCATTGAGCCATTCAGCCTTGAAGAATGGATCTCGTACTGATGTCGCGGTCACGAGTATATCCTTGTCCTTTGCCACATCATCAGGGTTTGCAACAGGAATAACATCCACCCCGCAAATCTCGGTCATCTCCTTGGCGAAGGTATTACGATGCTCCTCGTTAGGGCTGAAGACTTCAATCTTGGTGATTTTACGAACCTTGCAAACTCCAATTAACTGGGTTCGCGCCTGCTTTCCACTGCCGAATATTCCAACTCTGGAGGCTTCGGGGTTGGCCAAATACTTGGTGGCGACCGCACTTGCAGCCCCCGTTCTTACCTGCCCCAGATAATCCGCCTGCATCAAGCTGAGAAGATTTCCTGTTTTCCCATCAAATAGGGTGAATAGAAACTGGGCGTTTCCTTTTCTGGTAGTCGCATAAACCTTGGAGCCCATGCCCCCCAAAGTTTTGGCGGAGGCACCCATCGTATGAAGCACCCCATGGTCAGTCACCACGCGGGCGCGGTTAATGTTCATGGCTTCTTCAATACCAAGTTTTTTTAGTCCGATTTCTACTCCTTCCATGGCCATTTCCATGGTCAATACTTTTCGGACATCATCTTCTCTCAGTAAAAGTGCCGGCATAAAAAGTCTCCAATCAATTTATATCCTGGGAAAAATCAAACTGCTGTCTTAAGCCACTCATGAAATTTATCCAGCCCCGCATCTAAAACTTCCTTGCTGGTGGCGTAGGAAAGCCTGGCATAGCCCTCCGCGCCAAACGCAGAACCCTGAACCAAGTTCACATGGGCCTGCTCCAATGCCATCAAGCAGAAAGAAGCGGAATCAGTCACCTTTTTACCACCAAAAGACTTGCCAAAATAGTATGAAACATCAAAGAACGCATAAAAAGCACCGGGAGGCACCTTGCACTTGATCCCAGGCATACCCTGAAGTTTCTTCACTACAAAATCCCTGCGAGATTCAAATTCTTTCCGCATCTGCCCCACACATTCCTGCGGGCCATCCAGTGCCGCGATTGCAGCGGATTGGCTGATGCTGCATGGGTTACTGGTTTCCTGACTTTGAATATTGGCCATGGCCTTGACCACGGCATCAGGCCCGATTGCCCAACCGATGCGCCATCCTGTCATCGCATAAGTCTTGCTCACACCGCTGATGGTAATGGTGCGGGCTTTCAAGCCCTCTCGCAATGTGGCAAAACAAGTCGCCTTGGCATCGCCATAAACCAACTGTTCGTAAATCTCGTCACTAATCACCCCGATATTTGATTCCAAAACAAGGTCAGCGATGGCCTCAAGTTCCGCGCGGGTATATACAGCACCGGTTGGGTTGCTGGGAGAATTAATCAACAGAAGCTTTGTACGGGGGGTGATGGCCTTCTTGATTTGAGCCGCAGAAACTTTGAAATCAACCTCCATCCCACAAGGTATAAGCACTGGGGTCGCACCAGTCATGGAGACCAAATCACTGTAACTAACCCAGTATGGGGTTGGAATAACCACCTCGTCACCCGGACCCACAAGGGATAATAAAGCATTGTGAATTGAATGCTTGGCACCGTTGGAAACAATGATTTGATCAGCGGTGCAATCAAGGTTGTAAACCTTCTTGTACCACCTCGAAATCGCGGTCCTAAGTTCCGCGGTTCCATGGGCGATGGTGTAATGGGTCTGGCCGGACTTCATCGCTGCGATGGCAGCCTGGCAAATATGGTCAGGAGTTGGAAAATCTGGTTCCCCAAGGCTGAAGTCAAACACCTTTACTCCCTGGGCACGCAACTGTCTGGCTTTGGCTCCTGCCGCCAATGTTGCAGAAGGTTGCACCGATGAAGCCAACTTCGATATTCCAAGCATCTATCTCTCTCCCGCATGAATATTGTAAAACACCCTCAAGGATGATGGACACTCCTGTCAAGGCATTGTATCGTACTTAAATTGTAAGTGGAGATCCCCCGGGGAAACACCTTGGCTTTAAAGCTGCTAAACATCATACAACGCTATCCACCCGCACTTGGTGGGTCGGAACTTTACTTTCAAAAGCTCAGTGAATTTCTAGCCTCCAAGGGTCATGATATTTCAGCATGGACCAGCACCGCCGACAATCTTGAATCTTTCTGGTTAAATCGGCATCCCATGCTTTCATGCGGTGAAGAATTCATCAACAGCGTAAAAGTCCGAAGATTCAAGCTTTTCCACATTCCAATGCAACGATTGATTTTCAAATTAATTTCAAGAATCCCCATTCGCCCCCTGCAGTGCCTGACATTCTCTCACAACCCCATCATGCCCGGAATGCTCGAACTTGCCTCAAGATGTGATGAAAAATTTGATGCGGTTCACGCTGGATGCTTCCCTTACGCCTTTCCAATCCACTCAGGGATGAAACTTGCAAAAAATAAAAAAATTCCCTTTTTGCTTACCCCATTTCTTCATTTGGGGAACCTTGATGATCCCAGAAACCGAATCCGCAAAGGGTATACCCACCCGGCACTGATGAGCCTCGCGCATCAAGCCGATGCCATTTTTGCCCAGACGGAATTTGAAGCTCAAACACTCGAGGATCTTGGCATTCCACATGAAAAAATTCATCTGCAGGGCATGGGTGTTGAACTGGAAACATGCACCAAGGGCGCCCCAGAAATAGCCCGTAAACTTTGGAGTATTCCCCAACACGAAATCATCGTGGGGCATCTTGCGAATTTAAGCTGGGACAAGGGATCCACTGACCTGTTGTTGGCGATGGAAATATTATGGCGAAAAGGCATCGGTGCCAAATTGGTGCTTGCCGGTCCCGCAATGCCATCCTTTGAAAAGCTATTCCAAGCATTTCCATTCAAGGATCAGGTAATCCGCACAGGCCCTCTTTCAACGCAAGAAAAACAAAACTTTTTTGCGGCGATCGATATTTTCGCACTACCCAGCAGGTCTGATTCATTCGGCATCGTACTGTTGGAGGCATGGGCCAATCGTAAACCCTGCGTGGTGTACAAGGCGGGGGGACCCGGAAGCCTGGTGAAACATCAATCGGATGGAATAGTTGTCCCATGCGACAACATCGAGAGCCTCGCTAACGCCCTTGAAAATTTAATTGAAGACAAAAAATTATCGGAGCGACTCGGGTTGGCGGGACATGGAAGAATCGCAAGAGAATTTCTCTGGGAACAAAAGCTCCAAGTTTTTGAAAATGTGCTGAAATCACTGACCTAACCTGTTTTGTGCTAGGGCTTGATCTTGCGAATGGATTCAAATGCCGCATCAACGACTTTTTCGTCCTTGTCCTGCAGTGCCTGCTGAAGTGCCGGCATTGCCTTGATTGCCTTGGCGCCTATTTCTCCCAATAATTTTGCAGCATTAGTTCTGACTTCCGCATCCATATCTTTCAATAGCCTTGCAAGCACCATAACACCCGGCTCACCCATTCTCGGAGCAAGCTTTATAGAAGCCTCGATTAAATTCCCACTCGGTTGATTATTTTTCCAACCACAAACCTGGCCCATTGATCGAAGAGAGATTTCAGCAATATCCCTCTCAGCCGATCGAAAAGAATTGATCAACCAAGGCAAGGCTGGGTAACCGGTGGTTTCAAGATTCCCCAAGGCTGCGAGTGCGCGAATCTTGGTATCCTTGTCAAAATGATCTGTAAGCGCGCAAAGTTCGGGCAGGGCAGCCTGCGCATCGGGACCCATTCCTGCTAGCGCCGTTAATGCAAGCAACCGGACACCCTTGGGGCCATTGGCAGAAAGTTTTGCAAGGGAAGACACTGCGACTTTACCCATCTGCTGAAGTGTGGAAATGGATTTGGACCTGATTTCAAGGTCAGGATGAATAGCGAGCTTTTCCAAATGCGCTATTGCAGGGGCATCAAACATCCCAAGCGCCGAAATAATCACGATCATTCTCGAAGGTTCAGGATCCGCATCCAACTCTTTCACCCATTGCTGCAGATTTTTTCCCTGAAAAATTTTTTCGGGTTCAAGCGAAAAAAGCAAGCTTGCGATCAATGTCAATGAAATCAGCAATTCCCACCCTCAAAAAAAACCTTAACTTCTGGACTTTTGGAAAATCGCATCCACAGATTTGCCTTTGCCATCCTCCGTCGCATAAAAAGGCCTTTTCTCAATATCGAAGGCAGTCTTCGGTGATATACCCATCGCGGTGAAAATTGTAGCATGCATATCGGGGATAGAAACGGGATCCTTGGTCACGATCAAAGGTCTTTCATCAGCGGTGACCCCATGCACATGGCCTTTTCTCACACCGCCACCAAACATCACCGCGGAACACGAACCCGTGAAATGCCTGTGTAAACCATAATGCTTGGGTTCTTTCAGGACATCCGATTTCGCCCTTGATTGATCCGAGGCAGTGCTTCCTGGAACCCCCTCGATCATCATGTCCCGACTGAATTCGGTTGCAAGCACGACAAGAGTCCGGTCCAGCATTCCCCGTTTTTCAAGATCAAGCACTAGCTGGGCTATCGGCCTGTCTATCTGTTGTTTCAAGTTTGCCAAAGTCGCATGGCCATTCTCATGGGTATCCCAATGCAGGAATGGAACATATTCGGTGGTTACCTCGATAAACCGTGCACCCGACTCGGCTAATCGCCTTGCCAGAAGGCAACCCTGGCCAAACCTACCGGTGTTATAAATATCGTAAATTTCCTTGGGTTCACGCTCTAGTTCAAAAGCCTCTCGTTCGGGGGAACTTAAAAGCCTGTACGCGTTCTCCATTGATCGCACGATGGATTCACGATGATAATCACTGGTCTTATCCCCAACGGGACTGCGCTTGACCATTTCACGCCATCGAGCCATCCTGGCTTCAAATCGTTGCGGTGTCATTCCCTTGGGTGGCCTTACGGAATTGGCAGCCTCCATGGGAAAGGGAATATTAAATGGACCATACTCCCCACCAAAGAAACCCGCTGTGGTGAACGCTTTCAATTCCTCGGATTCGCCATGCCCTTCTAGTTTTTGACCTATGTTGATGAAAGCAGGAATGGCGGGATTTCTTTGGCCAAGCACCTTGGACATCCATGCGCCAATATGTGGAGCAGCCACGGTTTGAGGGGGAATGTACCCTGTATGCCAGTGGTATTGGTGTCTTGAATGCAGGATGGTGCCAAGGTCGGGCATGCGATGGGATCGCACAATCGTGCCACGGTCCATCACCTTTGCGACATTTTCCAATCCCTGCGAAATGCGAACCCCGTCCACCACGGTTGGAATGGAAGGAAAAGTGGAAAGGATGGTTTCAGATCGCACGCCCACCTCGTAGGGGGTGTATCGCTTGGGGTCAAAAGTCTCAGGCCCAGCCATACCCCCGCCCATCCACAAAAGAATACAGCAATCAGCGGTGGCTTTTGGCTGTTCGACTTTTTCAGCAGAAAAAGCAGTGGGTTCATTTAAACCCATGGTCGTTATACCAGCGGCGGCCAACTGGGCCAGAAACCGCCTTCGTTCCATGATTTTTTCGGTGGTTCGATTATTATTTTTCATGTTTCACCTCAACTTATCAATTGAAATTCGGGAAGTAAAAAAATCACCCAGAGTAAATCAGCCAGGGAATCCGCATCTGGTTTTTCACCCAAAAGGAGAGATGCACCACTCAGTTCCGATGCGTCTGGATTTCTTCCAAGGGAACGCATGTAGACATTTTTAATGATGGCATCTTTGCTTTTGTCCTTGAGTTCCGCCAGTATCTGCCTGCCACCCCTGGTGACCAGGTCGTGAAAAATTGAACCCGATGCAAGGTCAAGCGCCTCAAGCGTGGTAAGCAATTCCGCCCTGGTGGTAACGACCTGTTCCCGATTTGGCCTTCCCAGGGTTCGCATCAGCAAGTTGGAATGAACAAGCACAGCCCTGATCATATTTCGCTTGGCTGAACCAGATGCAGCAGGAATATCCTTGGGCAATGGGGCATCGGCTTTGGCAGGAGCGGTTCCCGTCACCAACCAAACAGCATCCATGAATTGTTCCGCAGTCATGCGCTTATACATTGGCCCGTTGAAAACATAATTTTCAGAAGCAGGTTCCTCCGCAAATGTCGCTGCCTTGTATTGATAAGCCCGCGATGAAGTGATATGCCCGATCAACTTCTTGAGGTCATATTTGTTTTCCTTGAAATAACCCGCAAGGTAATCGACAAGGTCATCATTCCAAGGTTTGTTGGCCATCATGTCCACAGGATGGACAATTCCCCTGCCCATGAGTTTCTGCCAGATTCGATTTGCCATGGTGCGCGAGAATCGCCCATTATCCGGATGGGTGACAAGTGAGGCAAGTTGCTCGAGCTTTTTATCTTTGGGAAGTTTTGAATCAATCGATCCGAGTTCTGGCCAGAGAAACCCGGCAACTGCGGTCTTACCGGTGGCTTTGTCGCATCGGTAAATTTCAAGGGGTTTATCCGAAACGATGGCTGCAAGCGCATAGGCATCATCAAGCTTCCAGTTGTCGATGAAACTATCGTGACAAGAGGCGCACTTCATGTTGACGCCAAAGAAAACCTGGGAAATATTCTGGGAGAATTGCAACTCCGCCACCTGGCTGGCATTAACCCTTCCCCGCCATTTGATCCCTTTGATAAAACCCTCGGAGTCCGGAGTGGGTTTGATGAGTTCCCTTACGAATTGGTCATAGGGTTTGTTGGTCAGAATGGCGTTATATAGCCAGGAGGTTATCTGCTTTCGCCCCCCGTCAATGTATCCTGTCCCCTTATATTCGTTGCGTAAAAGATCATTCCAGAAACAAAGCCAATGATCGGTGTAGGCTCGGTTGTCATTTAGAAGGCTTTCAACAAGTTTTTCCCTTTTTTGTGGATCAGCACTGGCAATAAAGCTTTCAATCTCCTCGGGTAGAGGTAGCAAACCAACTATATCAAGCGATGCCCTGCGATAAAAAATGTCATCTGTAACCAGAGGCAAAGTACCGGTTTTCTGCCTTGCAAGGTAAGGGTCAAGAATACGATCAATTGGATGACCATTGCCAGCGGGCACCTTGACCTCCCGATATTTCAACGGGGCCACATAAGTCTCGACCTTGAAAGTGAAAGTATCATCCCAGGGAAGTTTGGAATCTATCCAGCGTGCGAGAATTTGCACTTCTTTTTCACCAAGTGCGGGTCCCTTGGGAGGCATCCTTTCCGCTGCATCATTTGAAGTTATCCTTTTAATTAGTTCACTTTTTTTGCTATCACCTGAAACCACAGCCTTGCTTT
>SXGQ01155573.1_pt1 | contig 42115 bp, 47 predicted proteins | sample 3178371 | NCBI WGS metagenome assembly SXGQ01 (sample SAMN11356859, study PRJNA531348) | freshwater metagenome | isolation source: freshwater sample F1-20 | place: China: Fuxian Lake, Yuxi | collected 2017-12-25
CAAATTGATCTAACAACATCAGCAGGATCATTAAATTTAGCAGCAGTATCAATAAAAGATGCATCATCAATACTACAAGGTCAAATTGGTCCATTTAGTTCATCAGTAACAGAATTAGCCGGTGTAATCTCTCGTATACCATCCACAATAACACTAACAGCACAAGGATCCATACCAGTAAATGGAACAATAACAGTAACATTAGAAGGTCCAGGAGCAGGAAATCTTGATGAAACTAACGCAGAAAATATACAAAAATCTGTATTTGATAAGATAGCTCTTGCGATCAACCAAGCAACTGCTGGATCATTAAATATTGTTCAAACTTAAAAGGGGATTAATTTACTATGTCAATTAAATACTATGCGAATAAAGTTCAAGAAACTTCTGTATCAACGGGCACTGGAAATTTTGTGCTTAATGGCGCACCACTAGGATTTCGCACATTTGTATCAGCATTAGGATCATCTAATAAATTTAATTACTATATTTATAGACTAGATACTAATTTTGAGTGGGAAATTGGTGTTGGGTACATTCAGGTTAGTGGTGGCTTAAATATTTTGGTCAGAGAGAAAGTTATATCTTCAAGCAGTAGTAATAGTTTAGTAAGCTTTACTTCTGGTACTAAATATATAGAAAGTATTATTAGTAGCGATAGTTCAAATTCATTAAATAATATTAATTTAGAAGAAAAAAACGCAAGTTTCACAGCACCCAACGTATCCGCAACATATATAGTAGACTCATCTGTTTCGGGTGTAACTGTTTCTTTACCACCTGTAACATCAGGATCTGATCCAATTGTATTAGGCTTTGTGCTTGATAAAACAATAGGCAATCAATACGAACAAGCAAATGCTATTCTATTAACTCCAGACTCATCTCAAACTATTAATGGTACGGGAACCTATGATATTTCTATTATAAAAGATTATCTACAAATAGTTTCTGTTCCATCTCAGAGCGGATGGGTAACTCTTGATCCTATCTTAGAATCTTCTTATCCATATGGCAATAATGGCGCAATACAATTTAAATATGATAGTGCATTTAGTGGCACAAATGCGTTGAGTTGGGATCGTGTTAATGAAGCCATATTAATTGGTGGTACTGGAAATATTTCTACCGCTCATAATATTCTACCAGGATATATTGGCTCCACCACAGTATTTAACGAACAGTCTCATGCTAATAGTTTTAGAGTTGAGGGTACTGGTAGAACCCACATGTTTTTTATTAATGGTAGTACTAATAAAATTGGCATTAACTCATCTAGTCCAAATGATATTTTAACTATCAATGCTAGTGGTGGAAATGGACTCACTATATACAACAGCGGTTCTGGTCCAAAAATAGTTTTTTCTAATAATTCTCAAAGCGGAATAACAACAAATAATATAGTTGGCTCTATAGTATTCTCTGGATTAAATAGTAGTAATAGTAGTGTTAGCTATAATAGAATTTATTCTGTTATTGACTCGGCCCTAAATTCTAGTGAAAATTCTTCTATTCATATAGAGGCTCTTAATAATGGATCTAACGAAGATGTTGCAGTTTTTAGTTCTGACGGAGTAGTTCTTGGATTTAATAACCAAAATACTAATGGTGTTGTAATAGGAAGCGCCTCATCTAATGAAGGAAATAATATTGTTATAGGATCATTCCATAATATTTGTGCAGAAAATAGTATAGCTATTGGAGATTCTTTAATCCTATCATCTGGAACATACGGCGGATTATTTGGTCTTAACCACACCGCCTCTGGAAATAATATCTGGGTATTTGGAGGTTCTGGAGTTAGTGTTACTGGCAGCAATAGTGTTTACTTAGCATTAAATGATAATACTAATTTAAGTTTAGGTGGCTCGGGATCTTTAGTATATTCAACACTATCTAATAATGATATTAATTTTATTATTGATAATACCTCTATTTTATCTTCTGGTATTAATGAAAATATTGTTTTTAAGTTTGTAAATTCTAGTGGCGTATCTAAGACCGGTTTAGTTTTATCTTCTAATATCAATAACACAACTAATGGAAATGAAAATTCAAAGTTTATTTGCAAAATCGCCTCAACAGGATCCTTGCTTAATATACTTGATTTATCTAATAATAATCTAACAATAGGAGTTAATAATTATTCAGGCAATAATGTTATTTATGGATTTAATAATAATATAATTAATAGTGGTAATTTTATATTCGGTAGAGATATTCAGGCGACTGGTACTAATAATATTTTATTCGGCAAAAATATCACATGTTCTGGCATTGATAACACAATAATTGGTCGTGATAATAGTTGTTTAACTAGTGGCAATATGGGAATTGTTATTGTTGGTAATAGCAACACTATTGATGAAGACTATGGCATCTCAATTGGTATCGACAATGCTAATAACGGACTATACTCAGTTTCATGTGGTTACTTAAACGGCGTTCATGGAGACTATTCTGTTGGTATCGGAGAAAGTAATACTGTTACAGCCAATGGCTCTGTTGCTTTTGGGCGTAGCAATAACGTATCAAACACAGATATATCTGCAACATTGTTTGCTCTTGGGGTTGGTAATCTTGGAACAATATCTGATACTGGTATTTTATTTGGTTATAATAATGAATTATATGGTGATGGAGGATTTCTTGTTGGATCAAGACTATATTCATCTGGAAATAATAATATTCTTGTTGGGGATAATTCTTCCACAAGTGGATTGTCTAATTTCATATTTGGTTCTTCATCAGATATTTCTGGTAATAACTCAGTCATTCTTGCTAATTTATCTAATTCTATTGGAAATTCTAATATTTTAGTTGGTTCTGGTATCACATCTAGTGGTAATAGCAATATTATATTATCTAATAATGAATCGGTTTCATTTAGCGGTAACAACAGTATTCGTTTATATGTTAATAATCAAAATCATATTATACTAGATCCAAGTGGATCGATTATCAAAAGCAGTTCTGAAAACTTTGTATTTAATAGAAATATCCTAGTATCTGGTAATGCTATTATAAACTCTGGAGTTACTATTGGTGGTAATTTAATTAGTTCTGGAAATATTATTACAAATTCTGGTATAACCATAGGAACCAACTTAGTATGTTCTGGAACTGGTATTTTTAGCTCTAATATAATTACTAATAACCTAACAGCTTCTGGTAATGCAAACTTTAGTTTTGCTTCTGGTAATGTTGTACTAGGTTCAACTGGAATTTTTCAAAATATAATTTCTAGTGGTAATCTAATTACTAACAGTGGATTAACTTTTAATTTTCTAACAACGCCAACAGGATTAAATATAACTCCATCTGTTATGCCAACTGGAGTTAATCAAATACATAAAATAATTTATCAAAATGATTCTAATAATCCATATGTTAACAGTAAACTTAGATATGAAACATTAGCAACCTCTGGTGTTCCATCAAATCCAAATTACCTATCCAGCAACGATGCTGAATACCAATTTTTACATGCAACAGGCACTGGTGATGTTTATTTACCCAATGGCACTGGATTATATTTAGGCAAAAAAATACATATATTTAATATAGGATCTAACATTATAAGTATATATAAAGTTGGTTCACCATCATCACTTGAGATTTTATATAGCAATAATAATATTGGTTTTATTCATGCTGGTAATAATAACTGGATAAAAACATCTAGCGCTAATGCTAATTACTAAAGGAAAATAGGACTTAATTATGCCTACTATTGTTATAGGTTCTATAACGCTAGATGAAACATACGCACCATTTGCCAATATGTCCTATGAATATTTTACCAGTCCAAATGGTGAAATAATAGGCGGCTCAAGAATATTTACTGTCACAGGCACGGTTTCTGTTTCTCAAGCGGCTAAATCTGGCGCAACAGTAATGTCTAAACTAGCTCAAATAAGAAATTTAGGTCAAGATAGTGGTTGTGTTAGTGTTAGTATTCCAAATTTATATAGCGGTATGGGTAAAATTACTAATGTTAGCATAGACCAAGGACCAGACCCATCGTGGGTCAACCAAGGGTCTTTTACAATAGAAATTAAAACTAAATTAAAATCTATTCCACCAAATTCTATGGGAATAACTGTTGATGATCATGTTGTCTCCATATCCAAGTCGGAAACAATAGAAATTGGGGAAGAATCTCACGGTTTTGTATTTCTAAATGATCAAAACAATATATCGAAATCTTATGTAAAATTCAGTTGTAAAGCATCCGCATCGTGTAGGCCATTATGTGATTCGTCAAATCCTCAAGAAATTGCATTACGACTAATTAAAAAATTTGTCGCATATATACCTAACCACCCTCTTATAAGCGCATATAAAAACTGGAAACCTTTTGCTCAGTCTAGATCTTTAGAGGTTACTTCAACAGAAACATCGTTCTCTATTGATATAATATTGCTACCACCTTCTGTTTCAACAGGGGCATTTATAGATTTAGAATTTGAACATAATAAAACATACCAAGAAAAAGAAGAATCAAAAAGAATTACTGGATCAATTATAGGATTAGCATCAATTTCTTGGACAGATCTTATTGATTTACCAGATACAGCATCAAGCTCAAAATTAGCTTCAGCAGAAGAAGCATTTGATAAAATTATAAATAAGTATAATTACTTAAAAGAGTTTGATAGGAATGGAAAAACCTTAATTTTAAATGAAAAACCAAATTGTCCTCCTGTGGGCGGTGGGGTTGGAGGATCTTCTGTTGGAAATTGCAAAGGCTTAGACGATGATCCTGAACAAGACCCTCAACAACAATTAGTAATAAAACCATCAACATCGTCTGTATCGAAATCTCGTTCAGAAGGCACTATAAATTTTGTTTTTGAATGGTCTTCATCTTCATCGTCAAATAATAATGACTGTGTTGATGGCGATGGATATAAAAGAGAACTTGTGGTAGATATAACAGAACCACAGCGCCAAATTGTTGAGCATATAATTCCTTCATACGGAACACTAATTCAAGATATAAATGCATGTAGTGCTAAACGCATTTCTTTTACTAGTAGCGCTAGTAGCTCAGATGTATGTGTTGCAACAAGTGCTAGACCAACTGGTGTACTCGAACCTTTAGACCAAGCGGTTAAAGACTATTTAGGTTCTGCAACTCCAAAGGATTGGTTATTAATTTCTCATACTAGTTTAGTATCTAATAAAAATTATACAGTTACTAAAGAATTTATAAAGAAGTGTTAAAATGGCTGCATCAAATTTTGATTCTATTTTTGTTGCCGGTATATCGCTTAGACCAGCGCCATTTGTTAGTACCTCTTATGAGTATAATAAATCTGGAGAGTATGTCATTGGTGGTCTTTTAATAGTTACATTATCTGGTAATCTAGTTAGTGAAACAATAGATGATGAAGTTGCAAAAATAAATCAATTACAAGCAGATGCTGATTGTGTAACGCTAAAAATAGGATGTTCTGGTGGATCAGATTTTTTAGATGGTACTGGCAGAATTAGAACAGTAACTTTTTCACAAGGAAATGGGCCTTATTCTGTAAATTATTCTATGGTTATAGCCATAGAAACTATCAATGGCGCCGCTGCTGTAAATCCAGACCAATCATTTTTACAAGATAATTGTTTGTCTGAGGGTGGTCAAAAAATAGAATTTTTACAAAACTATAGCGAAAAACTAAGTCTTATAGGGGAGGCTTCTGCCATATCAAGTGTGGACAATGTATTAGACGCAACAAAATCATATATTAAAATATCTGGTGAAATTAATGTCTCATCATATGGTAGAACTATATGTGGTAAACCATCATATAATCCAACAAAAAACTCTGAAGATATACTCAAAAGAAGAGCTACTAGTTTATTATCTTTAAATGGTTGTAATACTAAAATTTTAGATAAATATAAAGGCTGGAATAAATGGTTAGATACTAAAAAACTTACTATTAATATTGATGGTAGCTTAACATGGTCTTTTGACATGTATCTTAGTCAGGGTGGAGGAAAGCCTTACGCATGGATAGATTTCAATACTGAAGAAAAAATTGATCAAAGAACTACTATGAAAAATAAAGTATTAAGTGGTGTAATCAAAGGATTATCTAAAGCATCTATTAGTGATTATCTAGAAAACAAAGCAACTGCTAACGAAAGAATAGCTAATGCAGATAGGGCTTATGCTGCATCGCTTAATATAATATTAAATGGAGATTGGCATCATCATAGTATAGTTTTATACGGAGGTAGCATCGAACCACCAGCAACACCAAAGCCATTTTGTTATCAAAGATTATCTAGTAATGTAAAACGATCTGTGGTGGCTGGCGAAATATCATTTAAATCAGAGTTTGGAGATATCAATTCATGTACCACAACAGGCGTTGGAAATATAGATGTTACAATAGAAGAAACATTTTCAGCTATTAGATACAAAGAATTTATAATCCCTAATTCTGCGAAAGCTATTGTTCAACAAATAGCTCCGTCTACACCCCAAAGGCTCATTATTACAGGCAAGGGAACATTAAATGGTTGTGATAAGAAAAAAATGTCAACATTAGCTAATTGTGTGGATACTGAGGTAAATAGTACGTTCTCGGCATTACCTAATGCTTATTCTCTCATATTATTAAATGAGAAAAAAAATATTATGTCAACCTCATATACTATAACAAAAGAATATGTGTTATGTGGACAAGGAGCCCTAAACAACCTTACTTGCACAACTAATACTAAACCAATATATAAATAAGTATTAATTATGGCTACAATAAACTATAGGAAAGTTGATAATTTATGTAAAAACCAACGCAATGGTTTTATAGAAATAACTCAAATTATATTAATTACACAAGCAGAGAATACTAGTTTTTTTAATAATATAATAGAGTGGAGTGGCGATATTGATGATGATACCATAATTTCTACCGATAATAGATTGATATCTAACTTAAAAAATGGTAATTATGAATTTATTATTCGTAGTTTAATAGATAATTCTATTCTTGGGCCATACACCTTTAATATTGAATCTCCTCCAGAATTAAAAATTACTGGGGTCCAACATAAAGAATATTCATGCAATAATGACGCTAATATTTATATAGAAGTTTCTGGCGGCTCCCCACCATATATTTATGATATTAAAGAGCAAACTCTTGTTTCCTCAGAACCATCAGTAACAATTCGTAATTTATCTGCTGGTTCTTATTCAGTATCTGTTGTCGATAACAATGGATGCTCGGTATCAGGGCCATCTTTTTCAATAGTTAATATAGAAACCAAATATCTAGATCAATTTTCTATACCACCAACTGTATTTGATGGTTATGGTACTTTAAAATTTGATATAACTGGATATGGTCCATTTAGTTTATTATTCACAAATGTTGATGATCAGGGTCTTATATATTTTTTAGATGCGTTTGAAACAAAATATATTACTAATGTGGATACTATAAATAATAGATATTCATATCAAATTACAAATTTACTGATGCCAGGAACCTACTCACTAGCCATCGAGAATATGTATGGATGTACCACAGTTATTGATGATATCATTATACCAAATATTAATCCTCTCTCTGTTTCTTTAAAAATTACGGAAGATATAAAATCTAAATTATATTCACCAACGATAACGCTACCAATTTATGATACTATTCTAATACCATATAAACTTATTAGTAATAATTCTGCTCTTTGGCAGTATATTAAAACATTAAAATTAAAAGATAATATAATAATTAAAATTGATAATAATCCATATGAATTCTTAATAGTACGTAATATGTTAGATAAGTATAGTATTCAAGATAATGAAATTGAAATTCTAAAATTAGGAAATTCATCAGAAGATTGGTTTTATTATTTTTATATCGCTCCCGGACTAAATCCAAACGCTAATCCAAACTTACTAAATAGTATTTTACAAATTTCAAATCCAAAAACCAATGAAGCGTTTGATTTATCTCTAGGATTGTCAGAATTTGGAGATATAAATAATGAAAACGCAAGTCTGGCTAGAGGAAGTTTTATACTTCAAGACAATGTTCATGCTCAATTTACAAACTCTAGTTTTAGAGAAATAACATCATCTAGAATGGATAATGTTTATGTTTCTATTGGAGACAATACAAATAACGAGGATTTTTATCAATTTAAAACCACTAATACAAAAAAACTTGTTTATAAAAATTTATACCAATTGAATTACGTAACCATTCTTAGTTTTTTAGAAAAATTTAATGTTTTAAATCAATATGTTACCACTAGTCAAACTGTTTGTGATAGCAGTCCAGAAGATTCTGCTTATATGTTAAATATTAAAAACTTATTGAGATCAATAAATAAAATTAATAATTTATCAGAAATTTATGTATATAATCTTGATAATGCGACACACACAGGTGGTATAGATATAGTAATAGATGGAAATTCCTCGTATCTTTTACCAGATAGTACAACTATCGATAACAACTATATTGTGAACTTTTATGTACTAGATAATAAGTCTAATTCAATAAAACCTCTTATGTCAAATAATAAACTTATTGATAGTTCTAGCATAAAAGCATTATCAAATGGATATATTATTATTAGAATTAAAGATAAGTATAACAATATTCCAAATAATATTATATATAATAATTTAAATAAGAACTATGATAATCATTTTACCATATCTAAAAAAATATTACAAGACTATAATAAACTAGTAGTAGATCAATTCTTGTATGGCGATATTTTGGTTTACGTAAGAGCTGCTGGTGAAAATACAACTATTGATGAATATCTTCCACAACCACGACAAATACCAGCTAGTATAACCACTCCTGTAGAAGCATATCAAACAATTAAACAAACAGAGGATGAAACAAATACTGCTAAATTATTGGTCAATATTGATAAACCAATTAAACATACGATATATGGGCCAAAAAACTACAATAAAACCTTTGCTAAAAATACTTTATTTATTAATCTACTACCCGGTGTGTATACAATAATGGGGGATGAGCAGGAATTATTAAAAAATAATTTATATCAAAATGAATATAGGATATTAGTGGAAGATAATCTTGATTATTCTATAGATATTATTTTTAATTCTTATCAAGACCAAATATTCATTATGGACAACTAAAATGACCACAACTTGTAAAACTATTAGCTCTGCTTTTGATATGATCTATGCTAATGGTGGAGGTAGGGTTTTTACAGGATCAATTTATTTATTAAATTTCAATATTAATATTGGTATAGGCTCAAATAGTTCAATATTGGATTTAGAATTAATTGTTGATCCGTGTGGCACAGATGCTGGGGTTGGATTTACTTTACCAGATGTTGGCAGAGCAGTCATATTCTTTTCTACTACAACAGCATTTGCATTTGGTGGAATAGTTAATAGTGCATCCGTTTCAGAATCTAGTAATGGCTATACATATAAATTTAAAATTATTGATCCAAGAAAAATTTTAGATAATGTTTCTGTTTTACTGAAAGACTACTACTGCAATGATGCTGCTATAGCAACGATGCCGAATTTTATTAATTTTGCGTATTTCCAAGAAGGAGTGACTTGCGCTGTTTGTCCTCCTGGAGAAGATAGTCAAAATTGGCCGCGTGTTCAATCTTGTACTGGTTTTGGAACTTCTGGACCAGGAACCAGTAGTTCACAAAATGGAATATCTTTATTAAAGGTTTTACAAAGATTACAGATAGATTCTGGTGGGAGAATTTTTACAACATCAGGCGCCGACCAGTTGAATTTGGATCTTAGTAGGTTAATAGCTGTTACGCCAGAATGGTCTATAACATCTAGCTCATCGATGACTATTGGAGAAATAATAGATCAAGCATCTAGAGATGCTGCTTGTGATACTTTCACAACTTTAGAAGGCAATACTATCATAATTTGGACAGTTGATAGATCAGTTGCTGTTACAAGCTCCCCAATAACTTATCTTATTCAACAAGCCAAAAGTACTGGAACTTTAATAAATAGCGAAGAAGGAGAGGTTGAACTATACGAAAAAAGCAACAGAATTATTATTGGAGATAATGTAAATTATTTATCTGAGGTTTCATTTAAAAATAATGTTGATATGATGTTAGGATATTTAAAGGACGGTTCTATTGTTAGAGCGCAAGGAACTCCTTTTAAAGGAGTAAAGATAAATACATCGGCTATTAATACTCTTTTAGGAGGAGGACTAGGAGATAGTTTTGCAATTGACGAGACGGAGATACTAGCAACAAAAACACAAGAAATCTGGTTGCTTTATGGAGCTATTAAGCCAAATAGTTTATCTGCTAGAATTCAAACTATATTAGGAATAAACGCATTGATGAATGAAATGTTAGTTGCTTTTACAACTATAAATAATGCTAATGATGCTACCATTATCAATCGTAATCTTGCTAACATAAAAGGTATTAATCAAGCAGCCGCAGATAAACAGACTGATGATTTATTAAAATTTATCCAATGCTGGAGATGGTTTACTAATTTTATTCAAGAATATTATGGTAAAAAATGGTTTATTCCAATTAATAGTCCTTGTGTTTATCCTGCAAATCCTCCTGAAATTATACAGGGTGAGGGTGGTCCGTATCTTTTATCAGACTATCCCACTAGTGATGGATATCCAAGTCCATCTCAACAAAATGGTAATATTTTACAATTAAAAAATAAAGAATTTTTTGAAACAACAGATGGTAAATATAATGGTTTTTTGAGATTTAATTCAAATGATAAAGTATCTGCTGCAATCAATCGGCAACCAGTGGATTTTAAGTTTAGCTCACATACTCTAGATAGTAATAGTCTAAATGAATCTCCAAATATTTTTATAAAAATTAATGGTGCTTCAGAAATTATTAGATATAAAAATAAATCACAAATACTAGTTGAATCTGATATGATTCCTCTTATTAATTCTCCAGATGGTAAGCGTATTCTGACTGCTGCTTTGAGAACATTTGCGGCCTTTTTTCCAGATAAATTAGATAAACTCGCAGATCAAGGAATAAATCCTATTCAGTCTTTAAACATATTTCAACTAACACCAGTTGCTGCTAGACCAGAAGCGGCTTGCGTGCCAATGAAAAGTAATATATATGTTTATGGTCCATGGGGTAGTTCATCTCTGTCTATTGGATCAACAGATGTTGTGGTTGATTCATCATTAAATCCATGGAGTTTTGGAGGTTACTCTGCAATGAATATTGCTGGTGAAGCATTAGCATTGCAAGCAATTAGACCAGTCAATAAGGAATTTTCTGGATCTGTTACTATAGCAGAACCACCAGGATGGAATATACAATATTTTATACAAAACTATGCTATGATTCTTGATAGCATGAATGTTGTTTATGGCGCTCAAGGATCAACGACAACATATTCATTTAAAACACATATTCCGAAATTTGGTCAGTATGGACAAGCTGTTTCTGCAACTTTACAACAGATGAATAAAGATAGATCATCTTCTATTAAACTATTTAAAGAGAATAGGAAGAAATCTAGAAATGAAATTAATAGTATTTTAAATGACTTTGAAAAAAGGAAATACGAAAGAAATCCTTTCAAAAAAGATCCTAATGAAGCAGCAGATGACAAAAACAGTCCATCAGTATTATTAATTGGTGGCTTTTTCGATGCCGTATCTAAAAATAATTCTTCATCAGGCTCAGGTCAGTCAGAATCTGTTGCAACGGCAGTAGAGTCATTAACTTGTGAAGAATTAAAATCATATACACAATCTTCTGGTTCGACTGGCACAGAGTCTGCAACAGGATCAGATACAATTCAAAGAACAATTAGTGTTGGACTATATCCTCAGAACGAAGTTGATATGTCATTTTCTAATGAGGCCTTTTGGAACATAGGATCAATTTCTATAGATGGTTTATTTAGTCCAGTATCTATTGATGGAAGACATGATAGGCTTAGTAGATTTTCAGAATATACAGCAAAGAACACGATATCTTCGGTCACTAATAAAACACCAATACATAGATCACGACCAGTAATGCCACCAATTACTACAAATAAATTAAATATTCATCAAGAGTATATAAATCCAATAACATCCTATGCCTTATTAAGCAAATGGGATGATAGAAAAGGATCATCAACAAAAGGTTTTAATATTTTATTTCTTACTTACGGAGATAAAATTCAAGAAATTTTTGGAACAGATGAAAAAAGACAGGCTGAAACAGACTTTGGCTTTTTGGGTCTAAGAGGACCACTTGTATTACAATCATGGGGCTATGACACAGAAGGTAAACCTATTCCTAATGCTGTAGACTCTCCTTCAGACACAGAGAGTGGCAAATTTAAAAGACACGGAACAAAAAATAAGTTTATGTCAAATTGGTTGTCTAATCCTAAAACATGGCCTGTTGGCCCAATAGATTTAAGATGGGATAGAGATAGGGGCGTATGGGTATCTCCTCCCTCTGAAAGAATTCTTGTCGCACAATTAATAGAAGAATTATCGCCTTATAAATCTGCGAAAGCTATTTTGTTAAATCCTTCAGCAGATAGTAAACTATATTATGATGATTATCCAATCTACGGGGATAATGGAGAAAATTTGGGTACATCCCTTAAATCTGTACAAATTACTATATATGATTATTTGGGGCGCAGTATCTGTAAAGGTTCAAGAGTTTATGCTTATTATGAAGATAAGAGATATATCGTGCTTGAGTCTAATATAGGTTCGTCATCAGATAACAGTTGTTGCTCATCAGAATCCTCCTCATCAGAATCTTCCTCTTCAGAATCAGAATCTGAATGCCCAAACGATGATTGCGGATTATCTAGTTGTTTTACATCTCTGGGTACAGCACCAGGATTAATTGGTCTAAATGAAAGTAATTGCTTAACATTGTATCCGTTTACTGAATGTGAAGAAACATCAGAATCAGATTTTTGCGCAAAGATCGACGAGTGTGGTGGTGGTGGCACAGACGGCGGCAGTCCGTAATATAGTTATATATTTTCCACATCAATATAACTATCTAAATAATTTACCAGTTCAGTTTTTACTGATGGCCATGGTAACAAAGAGCCTTTGTCTATATGCAACCATATATCATCGATTTTTTCACAAGTATTAGCCACTGCTAATTCTTTGATTTTTTCATCCCATTTTTCATAACACTGATAGATATTTTCTACCTTAATAATTGGCATTATTATCCTATTAGATAGATCTTTTGAAAAGCATCCTCTCCATATAAATATCATTTTACAATAAAGTGGTACATAAACATTATTACTATATTTTTCATTTAAAGATATTTTTTCCATTAATCTTAAATCATCGTCTATATAAAGATTTAAAGCATTGTCTAACCTATCTGAAACACCCAAAGCAATATTAAAACCAGCAGATCTCATGCCTTTACGCATAAGATTACTTTCAATATAATTATCAAAAATAGGATCGACTAATTCTGATTTTTTATTTTCATCACATATTAATGTAATATTTATATCTTCTACTATATTTTTTCTTAAATATTTTGCGGCCCCTACAGATAATATTTTACTATTATGAGTACCAATATATGCGTTTATCATGAATTCTCCTTAAGGAACAGTAAACTCCAGCGTTCCTGTAACACTATCATCACAGCTAAAGATGTTAAATGTTTTATTATTTAAATTACCACCAGTATTACAATTTGGTTCTTTTGCTCGCCCCAATATGGCTCTAGCTAGTGTCAGATTTGGATAAAAGCCAAAGTATATATCTACATATGCGCCAACAGCAACCTCTAATACTTCACCACAAGGTATATATGTTGCACAAACAAGAGAAACATATATCCCTAACTCTGGATTATACCAAACATCACCATTTCCTTGAAGAGTATAGTTTCCCATGGTGCTTGTTATTGTTAATATATAATTATCAAATATACTCCACCCATGACAAAATCCAGTGCAATTAGGAGCAGTACCACAACAACATGAATTACTTGTTGCTATTTTGCCATCCCTCAATACAATTTTACCACCTTGAGAATAAACATTTACCATATTTATTTAGCGTCTTTATTCCACTTGTGCCATCCTTTGTTTGGTAAATAGTTTCCATCATCATCTTTACGCTTGGGAAACAGAGTACCGCCTTTTTTATGTTGACCAAATGCTAATATAGCTCCACAGTCAGCACAACGCAATTCATAATAGTCATTGCCTTCAACATTACGAACAACAAATCTAAGATTGGTACTACCGCACAAACCGCACTTGTCTTCAGCAAAAATTTCTTGAATTAACGCTAATTCTTTGAAAATTTCTTTTTGGCCAGCACCCTCTAATTCAAACTCTAATTTATCACCAACCTTATATTTGACTTTCATAATCTACTCCTATTTCCAGTTAGCGTCATACCCCTTGATATTTTCTGAGATTGTGGAAATATCCTGTTGATATGACGACAATGATTTAATAATATTAATAGCATCACTATGCTCTATATTATAAACATTTTTTTCGGTATAGCCAAAACTTTCTAACATATTATTAACATTTATATCTAATCTTTTACTAATTAGATCGATAAAATTAATCTGATTACTGCTTATTTTATTAACACTATTAGCATCAGGATGGTCATCAATATCTTTGGCCAATTCCTCAGCAGCCACCACCTTGCGTAATTTTAATGCTCTTCTAAGAGCCCTACCTTCGGCTCGTGTTTCAGCCACAGCCACAGGATGATTTCTATAGATCTTGTCGCAATTACCCCAATAAACGTCTGCTGCGCCACTCACAGACCTGTAATTTAAGTTTTGCTCAGGCGATACGGGTCCATTTAAAACATAAGATAATCTATGAATAACCGTTGCTCTTTTTTCATTATCTGGACTAGGAGACTGAACAACCTCTGACAACGAATCAATTACAACACAATCTAATGCTACTTCAAAAATTCTTCTTAATCCATCTGTAGTTGGATTTCCACTTATTTTTTCATCATCGGATAATAAGCTTAATACGTAGTCTGTCCACTCTATATCATTGGGAGTAACAGATTTATTAGTTACCTCAACAGACACTGTTTCATTAATGGTTTCTGTGTTTCCAACATCTTTTTTGGGTCTAGCCATCATATTATCTATCTCCTATTTCTATTATCCTATTATTTATATCCGGAAATTTAGATTTTATCTTTGATAATTCTTCAATAAGTTCAGAATAAATCACCGCTGCACGAGCAACAGAAAAGTCCCTTGTCTGCTTAATTCTAATCAGAACGCTACCTTTGCCAAGAATTAGTCCTGTTTTCTTGTTGTCGTATTTGATATTTCTATTCAGCACATCTTCTCCCCACACTGGTAAAAAATGTGATGGCCCATCAATCTCTATAGCGGTATTTAAGGTCGGTATGAATAAATCAATTTGTAGTTTCGTATTAGATAAAATTTGCTCTTTATGAAAGTCTACTTTGTATCCATCCTTTAGTAAATGGTTTAAAATAAACTTCTCCAATTTTGATCCTGTCTTACTAGTCTGCCTTACTGCTTTATTAGCATTGCTAATCATTAAATCCTTCTGGTCCTGAGACATACTATCCCATTGCTGTTTAGCTTTCTTTTTTCTATTAGATAATTCTTTGTCTGTTAATGAGTCCCAGCTATTCATTACTCCAGTGCCAATTTTTTGTTTAGTCTCAGAGTCTCTTTTTGTGCCTTTTGTTGGATGTTTACACGAACCGTTTGATAAAGCATTTTTTTGTGCTTCGCTCTTATCTCTAATAGGAATATTAAACTTTTTAGCATCTCTACGAATTTTATTCGCATATGTATTTAATTCGTCGGCTATTTGCTGAAAAGACTTTCTATTTATTGTATATAATTTATTTATAATATTTTCTTTTTCAGAATCTTTCATTTTATCATAGTGCATATATTTTTTCCATATCTGTTATTGAATCTATAATTTGTATATTTTTAGCAGCATAGTCCGTGGTGGGTTCTGTGTTTTCTTTTAGTATAAAATATCTATTATTTGAAAATGCTTCAAGTAACCAAAAATCTTCTTGACCTTTTATTATCACATTATTAGATGAGCAGGCCAAGTACATAGTATGAAATACAGGTATAAAAATATTTGATTTTAACTCATTGCTATCTGAATAAAAAGCATACTGATACTTATGTAGCGAATCCTGACTATGAACAATATTCAACAATTGAATAACTCTAGGATCCTTTAAAATATCATCGTTTAGTAAGTTTGAATATATGGAAATATTAATTGGTAATTTTTTTGATGAAAGTGTTGATGTCATTTTTTTGTCTCATTTGTGTAAAATATAAAAAATCTTTACTATTTATAGAACTAGACTTAACTAACGATCCACTACTAATAAGCATGTTCAAAATTTCGAAATATAACAAATTAAAGCGCCGATACTCTATATTATCTAGTATTTTTTGTTTGTCTATTGACGATATAGAAAAGATATTACAGAATTTATTGTCTGGTAAATCTAAAAATATATGCTCCACATAATTATCCTTTATGATGCATCCTATTTTTAATTGTTGATTTTTCTTATCGTTAACATATAAAACTGATGATTCTACACTAGAAGATATATTATTTAATATTTTTGGTTTAAACAAACATCCATAATCCATAAAGATTAACTTATTATATTTTGCCTTTGAACAAGCCACATATATTGGATTAGATCTTACAGAAGAGAATATCTTTATATCTGGATCTATAATTTTTTGAATTCTACATAGATCAAAATTACATATCAATAAGATTTCATAGTTTTTATTTTTGCTGTTTGATCGTATCCATTCAAATTGGTGTTGGAATAATTTTTTTTTATTAAACTCCAATAAACCCTTTGAGCCGTAAGATTTCATCCCTTTATCTGGGTTACATGCTAATATTACATAAGTGATATTATTCATTTTTTAAACATTCTATATAGTATTGTACTCCATTTAAAAACTTAATTTTATTAACAGTTATGTTACTAAATGAATCAATAAGTTTGCGAGTGTCGTTTAACGACATGATATTTTTTTTATTTAACCCAAACAGAATTGAGCGAAAAATATTAGAATCTATTTGACTATCTAAAACAGCCAAACACAAAGACTTTAGATCTGTACCTTGAATATGTATTTTTCCATCAACCACAACTTTCTCGGTTATTGTTTTAAAAATTTCATAAATATCAACATAATTGATATATTCAAGCAAATCATATATTAATACCTCAGAGATTGAATTATCTTTTAATTTATTTAACTTGCTTATTTCATAAAATTCAAAATCATTAACCTCAATTTGAGGCTTATTTATATGAATATAATATTTTTTATATTTTGTTTTATTTTTCATTTTATGTTATTGTTATATTAGTTTTAGATAGTTGGAAAATTAGATTTCTCCATATTTCTTTATTGCTTATATCTAAATCATTAAAAGATATGATATTATCATGAATTGAGCCCCAAGATGCCGCAATTGGCTCTGACAAAGCAACAGAATAAACTTGTTTAATTAAAAAAGAAGTATTAATTTCATCCTTGATATGACTAGATTTGATTTCATGATCTACTATTAATATAGGACAACATAGAAATTTTGCAAGTTCTAGGGATCTTTCTAAATGAGTAAGCCGATTATTGCATAAAATCAAAGTAATATCATTAATTCCATAGTATGTTTCATTTAGGTCTAATAAGTTGCAAGGAGAACAAGTGTCTTGAATAAATTTTTTAAACAATATATTATCACAAGGAGTCCATGCTATATTAATAGTATCTCCAATATCAGTAAACTCTCTATGTACTATTGATGATATCATATATTAATTAATGTTTTAGATATTGATTCTATAGAAAAATTATTTAGTCTATCATTTTGTTTTTCTACTCTTTTTTCACGATTTTCTTTAGATTCATTTCTTGCCGTGTTCATATTTACAATTAAACTATCAATTTCTGGCTTGTGCCAAGACTGATGATAAGAATTATATATATGGTATAGTCTTGATGAATCTTCGCAACTTCTTTTGTAGACATTATTAAATAAGCCACAATCTTCATCAATAATCTCAGAGCTGCCAATATGATCGTTTACGATAAGTTGATTATTAAAAGCCATAGCTTCTAAAGTAGAATAACCAAAACTTTCGCCGCTAGATACATTTATAAAACAGTCATTATTATTGTGTAGATAAAGCATTGAATGGTAGTCTATATCTCCAAATACTATGCGGGGACGCTTCTCATAGTTTTTCTTGATTCGTGAATATATTTTATTTAATTCATACTCAATTTCTTGATCAGTAGCTACTCTTTCCTGATTGCTAATAATTTTTAAAACTAAATCAACATTATCATCGGTATCGTATGCTACAACAAAAGCTTTTACAATCTCATATAGATTTTTTCTTTCTGATAGATCCCCAATAGCATAAAAAGAATAGTTATTTTTAATAGATCTAGCATTATTATCTCTATATTTTTTAATAAATTCTAAATCTATAGGCTCTGGCACAACCTTAATTGGTTTGTCAAAATTAATAGAAGACAAAGTTTTATGTACGAAATTACTCCCCACAATAATTTCATCCATCATATTGATATAATTACTAAGATTAGAATAATAATTATTAGATTCTAAATGTATAATACCAATATTTTTTTGAAAACGATTATCGTAATACAGTTGGTGTGGATAGCAGTGTTGAATTAGAATATCATATGGCTTAGAAATATTAGATTCTAGTTCTAGTATTTCATAATCAATATCTTTTTCTGGATATGCCTTAAATATATTGTATATTGGACGAATACCAATATTGTGTCCAGCAACCAACAATGCTTTGATATACTGTCTGGCAGCATTACCCATTCCTGTAAATTCACGATACGGACCTATATATAGAATATTACTCATTGAGATAAAAAGTCATCAGAAAGAATAGTTTGCCCCGACCTAATTTGTTCACATGACATTTTACTATTCATATACATTTCTAGTGGCTTTAGTGCTTCTTGTCTTTTTTTAATTACCAAGTCTTGACTAAGACCAAAACACGATTCGTCTAAATTTTTTATTATAGATTGTGCAAAATGTGTATTTTTTAACTTTGGTTCCATAAGAATATTATCAATAACAAAATTAATAAAACTACGATTTGGTAGTGAAATAGGAGCACTTAAGGAAGTGTTAAATTGTAAAGGCTCATGCCATATGTTTTTTGGTTCCAAACTATCAAATACTTTCATTAAATTATTAGCAGTTATATCCCAGCTATAATTATCAACTAATAATTCTCTTGTTCTTTTAGATATTTTTTTCTTTTCTAGAGTTGATTTATCCATCCATTTTAAAATTTCTGCAATTAGATGATCATTGTCTGGTGTTGCTCTATCAGAACCCGTCTCCAATTCTTTACTTAATAAATAGCGGAGTTTTACTCCATCTACTTTAGAGGTAATTTCTTCCATTCCACTATAATTAACAGAAAATAATGGTATTCCACAAGCCGCTGCCTCTAACTGTGGTATGCCCAAACCTTCGCAAATTGCATACTGAACATAAATATCAAATAAATTATAAATTTCACATAGTTGGTCGTTGTTTACGCCATTTACCACATTAGGAAATATATAAGTTTCGTTCTTGTCATTTGCAAAAATTGCTCCTTTGAATGGAGAAACTAGAATATTCTTAGATTGTGGATTATAATAGGTAAATAAAACATTATTATATACCCCATATTCTTGTAGTAATTGCGGTATGTCCCATCCAGCAGGTTCTGGAAAAGACGTATGTAGATACAAATATATATTTTTATTACTAGATATGGATAATAATTTTTTAAGACTTGAGAATAATTCTGCTATTAATTTGCGTTTCTGATTTCTCATAACAGAACCAATAACAACAGAATTTGATGGTATATTATACCTAGTCTTATGAAAGTTTTTTGTCCAATTTACGGGCTTAAAAGTGTCTGGATCAACAGAATCAGACACACAACCGCCAACATTTATTTTTCTATTTAATGATCTCAAATAATCGCCAGCCCAGTCTGTATGAGTAAGAACAACATCTGCGTTTTCAAAAGTTTTCAACCACTCTGTTCTTTGAGGTATAGAGTCTACAGTAGGAGCAATTACCCAATGAAAATATTTTCTAAACGCAGACATCTCTTGATAAGCAAACATCCAATAATCTCTAATATCAAAAACAATATCTGGCTTGAAATGAGATACCACTTTATCGAAACGCCATAAACCAAATTGATTAAGTGGATTTTTTTTGTAGTTCTCGGCTTCCGGATGAGAGTCATCTACAGCATTTGCATAAACTTTCCACGGTACTGTTTTTGTTTTACCATAGTTAAAATAAGAAGCAAATTCTGCGATCTCATAATTAGGATTATTATATAATCTTTGTAGTATTTCCTTGGTATATCTACCAAATCCAGAATTTATATCATGTGCTTCTGCACACATTAATATTCGTTTTTTTTTCATATAATTTTACAAAAAAGGGGCGTTGTCGCCCCTAGTTTGTGTTAATGGTTGTGTGATTAATTATCTTAGAAAGAAACGCTTTCTTCTGAAACTTCCTTTTTCTTAAGCTTTGTGATCTTAGAAAAATTATTAACTCTTACCTTTAGTGTGGAATGTTTGACACCATCCTTTTCCCAAGAATCATTACGAAGACTTCCTTCAACCATAACCAAATCACCCTTCCTAAAGGATTCTCCGATTATCTCTGCTCCACTATCCCATGCTTCACATAGAAGATAAGATACGATTTTATCCTTGGTTCCATTAGCTCTGGTAAAATCTCTAGAAACAGCAACAGTAAAAGAAACAACAGATGTTTGCTTTTCTCCACTATTAACTGTTCTTAGCTCTGGGTCTCTTGTCAAATTTCCTCGTAGTAAAACAATATTCATTTCAAAACTCCTTAAGTTGCTAAAAGAAGAAACACATTCTACTTTATTATACAGATTGTGGTCTGAGTGTCAAGCTATACAACAAAGATTTTTTTTATGATCACAGAACTATCCTTTTTTGACTTCTGTCCATTAAACATCAATACTCTACCAGCCTGTAATAATGCTTTATTCTCGGTAAATTCTTCTGGAAATAATACACAATCTAGACTGCCATAAGAGTCTGATATTTGTATAAAACACATTTCTTTTCCAGGAGATCTTCCACGCTTAGTTACAATAATATTAACAGATTGAATTTCTGCTATAATAAAAAACTGTTTAGTATCTGGAAAATTACGAATATCTTTACAATCAGTATTTGCGTATGATGAATCATAAGAATCTGTTTTAGTACAGGTTATTGGAGCACCCAGTAATTCTCTTTCGTTATCAGATATCCATTCTGGACTATCTACAAGAGAATATGGTGGTTCTGATAGTTGATTAACTATACTTAGGACTTTTTGCTGTCTATTCTTAGAAATTTTGGTATTAGCGATTAACTGCCTTATTAACTCAATGATTTGTAATTTTGGATTATCTTTGATTAATTTAATTGTATTTTCAGTTTCTTTTTTTGTCAGTTCGCAGACCAGATTAAACTCATATAGCATTTGATTTCTTGAGACTTTTAAGTAATCTAACGCACCAGACTGAATCAATGCTTTGGCTGCTGTCGAATTAATATTTAATAATATATAAAATAATGTTTCGCTCCAAGTGTATTTAATTAAATCTATATCGGCAATAATTCCATATAATTTATCAAACACAGATTGACCAACACCCTTGATATTAGTTAATCCAAAATATATCTTTTTATTTTGAATTTTAAAATCTTTATTTTTAAGCACCATAGTGGGACAAAAAATATCTATATCCATAGACTTAGCATTAATGATCAATTCAAGAATTTCTTCTTGAGGATCTATTTTATCTTTGGCTAGTCTAAGATATGATAAGAAAAAGATAGCAGGAAAATGAGCCTTAGCATGAGCGGACATAAAGGCATTTACAGCATAACTAACAGCATGGCTTTTATTAAATGAATACCTTTGACTTTTTTCTATCCAACCAAACAACTGCTCCGCTTCATTATTAGTAACCTTGCCAAGATTATTGCATCCGCTAATGAATTTATTTTTGATTTTGGCCATTTCTTCTGGTTTTTTCTTACCAATAGCTTTTCTTAACATATCAGCTTCTTGTAGATCAAATCCAGCAACCACTTTGGCAATTTCCATAGCCTGTTCTTGATAAATCATTTCTCCATAAGTAGCCTTTAAACATGGCTCTAATGTAGGATGAAAATAATCAAGACTTTCTTGACCATTCTTTTTGTCTATATAATGATTACTAACACTTTTACCTTCTCTAAAAGCTTCTAGAGAACCCGGTCTCATGATACTAATTAGCGCGGCTAATTGCTCAATATTTTCGGGCTTAAGTTTTTTAGCCATACTCTGCCCTAACCTAGACTCTAATTGAAAAACACCTTTAGTGTTTCCTTCAGAAATCATATCCCAAGTTTTTGGGCAATCAAACTTTATTTTATTTATATCATAATCAATATGTAATTTACTATCACTATTACTATTGAATTCACAACCGCAATTAAACTTAATCGTCATTCAAAAAAGATCCTTTAAATGAAATTTTTGGACATAATTTCCTGTGCAATCTCATAAACCTAGTTAGTATCATAGCACAGTCTTTAACGTCTTTCAAGGCATCGTGAGCACCATCTTTTGAAATACCAAGATATTCTCTAACAGTATCCAAAGAATAACTTTTTAGATCCGAACTTTCAAACCAATAAAAAACTAAATTCATAATATCAAGAACATCTCTTGGATAAAACAGAGATGATGTTTTTTCTTTTGGTTCAATAGTCTTGTATTTCTGGCTTAGTCTATTGATAATTTTTAAATCAAATCTATTAATATTATATCCAGCAGCTATAGGTGCTGTAAATATATTTTTTTTCTTTCTACCAAAGCAATGATACTTGTCTAAATATGAAATAAAAGAATTCCATGCTATTTGTTGAGAAGGATATTGTCTCCACTCTTTATAAATATCTTCTTGACTACATCCTTTCACTCTAGAATGAAAATCTATAATATCAGTTTCATAAATATAGTCGGGATTTTTTTCTATTACTTCTGGCTTACAATGAACATTAAATTCTGATCCATCAATTATTTCTAACTTGACAGGATCAATCATGACTGCGGCTAATTGAACAGGACTACATGATTCTGGATCAGAGCCATCAGTTTCAAAATCAAAAACACAAATTTTTTTAGTTAACATAAATAATTAGGATTGTACCTCTTCAACTTCATCTTCTGGTGATATTTTTGCCTTTTGTTTTGTTTCCCAATTTTGACAATTAGCAGTTGTCTTACAGCAGTTTGCTTTTTCTGCTGGGATTTTAACATAAATAGTGCCATTATGTTTGAACTTAGCATTTATCTGCAATTCATGAAATTTCATCTGTAACTCCTTCTTTAAGATATTTAGAAATATACATAATTTTATCCAGCATCGCAACACCTAGAATATCAAATTTAACAATTCCAATACTTTCTAAGTCTTCCATTTCCATACCAGCAATTTTTGTTTTTGTTTTTGTGTCATAAATAGTTGGGCAAATTGTTGACAAATCTGTATCTGCTATAACTACCCCAGCGGCATGTTTAGATTGGTTAACTTTAGTACCCTCTAATCTTATAGCCTGCTCAAATCTTTTTGCAAGTGGTCCTTGTAATTCATTATTTTCGTCAATATGACACCAATCTTTGAGTTTTTCTCCTTGGTTTTCTAAAGCCCATCTTATGATAGAGGCTTCGCCGTATTCGTCCTTCATTTCTTGCAACTCGTCTGCTATTTTAGCTTCGTCTGGTATATTTTTGGTAATTCTATTCATTTCCTCAAAAGATATGTTACCATAAACTCTGAGAACATCCTTTATAGCACCACGACCCTTAATCGTATTAAAAGTAACCATCTGAGAAACCTGATTATTACCATACTTATTTTTAATATACGTAATAATGTCTTCTCTTTTTTCTATTGGTACGTCAACATCAATATCTGGCATACTAACTCTATCTTTTGTATTACGACCAGAATTATAAAATCTATCAAACAATAAACTGTATTTTATAGGATCAATATTAGTTATACCTATTAGATATGAAACTAAACAACCAGCAGCAGATCCTCTTCCTGGTCCGGGTAGCCAGTCGTTCATTTTAACATGGTTCACGATATCTTGCACAATCAAGAAATAACTACTAAGACCAGCCCCCTGTAAAATATCTAATTCATATTTAATACGATCTATATATTCTTGTTGATTTTGCTTATCTATATTATTGGCTATCTTATCTCTCCAGCCATCTCTACATAATTGTCTTAAGAACTCATCTGGGTTTGGTTTACAATCAAATGGCGGTAATCTTGGTCTACTATTTATATCGTAAGACTCGCACATATTAGAAACCAACTGTGTATTTTCAATTTCTTCTTCTGTGTGAAGATTGTTAATCTCTTCTTGTGATAGTATATGAAAATTATCTGATAAGAAAAAACAGTCCATTGGCACCGGCTGGTTCATATTGATCTTGCGACTAATTTCAGGCATGGTTGTTTTTAGATTATTACACAAAAGTATTCTTTGATCAGAGGCATCTTCTTTTCTAACATAATGTGCATCTGGAGTACAAATAATTTTAGTGTCTGTTATTCTACCAAGCTCTCTGATACAACCAGTCAATTCTTTTTGTATGGGTGTGTTTATATGATCCATCATTTGGGATTCTAGAAAAATATTATTTTTACCAAAAAGATCTCTTAATTGACCAATAATTTTTTCTCCTTGGTTTTTCCAGTCTGAGATTATTTGTCCATTATCTATTATATTATCGGCAATTAACGATCCTAGATGTCCACAAATTCCAATCAAATTGCCGTCGCAGAACCTCCCTAGATTTTCCAGATCAAGTCTGGGCTTGTGATAATAAAAATCTGGACGGTTAGACTCTGAAACTAAACCAATGAGTTTTCTCCATCCTTCAAGGTTTTTGGCCAATACCAAAAAATGTGTTAAGTGTCTATTTTCTTTACTTTGAATATTTGGACTATCTTTACAGAGATAAATCTCACAACCTAAAATTGGCTTAATTCCAACCTTAGTCATCTCTTTGTGAAATTTAATAGCTCCGGCTATTGAACCGTGATCTGTTAACGCACATGCAGTTGCTCCAATTTCTTGACAACGATCTGCTATTTGAGACGGCTTAGATAAGCCATCTAGCAAAGAATACATTGAGTGACAATGTAAAGGATTATAATTTTTCATTCTGTGCTACCGGGTGCCTTATATTTTCCAAATGAGTGTTTATGATATCTATATTCTTTAATAACTTCGTTCATTCCTTTTAGTTCTATATCATGCTTAACTTGTTCACACTTTGTCATGATTGAATCTTTTTTACAATGTTGATTGTCTCTATATTCAATAGTTGGTGTGATGTGGGTGTCAGCGAAACTTGTTTTTCCGAAGTGACATAGTTTACTACACATCCATGTTTGATGCAACCTTGGTTTTTTAGTTTGTTTTATTATTTCAAATTTCTTTCTTAGCATTTCTTCTGTTCTTAGCAAGTCGCTCTTATCAAATAATATTGAGAACGCACCACCATCGTTAATAAAATATATGGTTAGTATGATATGTTCGTATTCTGGAAATAAACGACTTATAGCATAATAATAAATCATTAACTGAGGATCGTTTTGTAACTTCTCTGGTGTTTTTTCTTGTCCTGTGGCCCAATCTAATCTTTTTCCGGTTTTCCAATCTATCACTTCTATAGTATTGTTATCTATTTTAGTAACAAGGTCAATAGTGCCTTTAAGACCAAGGTATCCTTCTAGCAGACCATCTGGTGAATCATAACTATACTTTGCCCAAGGTTTTTCGATTAGTATATCGAAGTGTTGTTCTGGACATAATATGTCTCTATTTCTTGGATCAAACATTCGATTATTATATTCTATAGCTTTGTAAACCCATGATTTACAATCTTTAAAATCTTTATCGGACCACTTATGATGATTAAAATTAGTTGTATAAAATTTATATGTTAATTCAATGATATTGTCTAAATTATAGTTATTTGTACTAACTTTACCAATTAAATCATCTTCAAACTCTGGTATACCATCTTGAATATTCTTTTTTATAATTGCTAAAATTTCTAATACTTTATGACAAATAGTCCCTTTGTCGGCCTTTTGATTTGACGGACCTCTCCATCCTAGCACATACTCAAAAAAATATTGCTGCTCGCACATATTATGAGTATTAAAAGAACTACTGCGAAAATAAGTAATTATAATGGTAAAATTCCTTTACTTTGGAGATAGCCTATAATAAACGATTTTTGTTCATCTATAGTCATTGTTGCATTATGTAATATAAAATCAAAATTTTTCCAATCATAGACCATGGGTTCCAAAGCATTTTCGCTAGGATGATCAGAATCAAATGGTTTGCGTGTTAATCTAATAACAATACCACCGGCTTTCTTAACAGCATCAACTTCATTTGGGAATCTACAATCTGCGATTATTGCTAATGGTGGTTTTTCTTTATTAATTTTTAGTATTGTTGCACCAGCCCAAACGTCCTGTTGCATTTTCCTAAATATATCTGTGCCAACAAATTGCATGACTTCTCTAGCGGTTAGTTGAACACCTTGCCAATAATTATTTGTTAATTGGTTTTTATCCTCGTCTGATCCATAGCACTGTTCATATGTTAATCCAAGAATATTCATGCAAACATCTTTTTTTAGGGGGTCTGCAAAATTATATATTTTTGAGGAATTGAATGGTTCAAAAGATCCATTAAAATAAGTAGCAACAGCCTCGGAGCATGTGGTTTTGCCAGATTGTTTGGTCCCAGCAAAAGCTATAATTTTTGTCATATATATTTCTTAATTTGTTGATTAATTTCCTCTATGGACATCTCGGCAACATCTGCCTTATCTATATTTAGATTTATAATATTGTATGTATTTTTACACTTATGATTAATTGTCGTGGCTGCTTTTCTTCCGGCATCATCATTATCCATTAATACTATTATAGTCATAGCGCCAGATCCATCTAACATTATTTTTTGTCTATCGCTTAAGTTTGAACCAAAAAGAGCAACAGAATTATGAATTCCAGCTTCTTCTAGTTTCCAAACATTACCTGGACTTTCAACAAGAATAACTTTTGCCGATTGTAGAATATGTTCTTTTGCGAACCAAAAATTATATAAATGATTTTGGCTTTTAAAGTCTTTATTATGTTTCCACTTAGGATATTTCCATAACTCTTCACTATTTGGACAACTCCTCTGTTTATCATGATAATGTTTACAAACTTCGCACTTATCAAAAATACTTCTACCTGTACATCCAACTAAATATTTGTGATTATTATCATATACTGGAGCAACAGCTCTGTTATACATTTCTTTATCTTGCTTATTGCATAGCCCAACATCGTATCTATTTAAGATTTCCTTATCGAAACCTCTGTCAATAAAATAATCGGATGGAATAATTAATGATTGTCTAATACTAGATCTATTAATTTTTTGTTTAATATTATTAGATGATTCCTCAGTTATATTTTTAACAATATTTGAAAATGTTTTTTTCTCTATTTCTGTTTTTGATATTTTTATATTAGATAAATTATCCCCTAAGAAGTTTTGTATAAATTCTATTGTTTCTTTAAAAGTAGCCGTTTTATCTCCATCTTTTTGCCAATTATATTTTTTAGTAGATAATACGCCTCTAATAAAACCAATAATAGATCCCTTAAATATTTTATCACACTGGTGTGTTCTACACTTCCAGTTGCCTCTATAAGAGTCTCCTGTTGGATAGAGATTGAACGCTGTTTTGTTATCTCCATTATGTATAGGGCATTCTCCAACATACATTTTACCATTATCATTAATTTCTGTTAGGTCTAAAGTTTCTAACAGCCTATCGATATTATCACATAAATTATCGCATATAACTTTTAATTGATGTTGATTATACGAAGGGGATGTTTTTGTCATTTGAGTTGTCATCTAAAATAAATCCATTACTTGTGTTTTGTTGGTTAATATTATTAGCAATTTCTAGTTTAGTTCGTCCTTCGGTAATTTTTGCACACCAGCCCTTCATGTGACAATTAATATAGTCGTTATCATCAAGACCACCACCATGACGGCTTATCACTGGAATTAATTTTCTATTACCCTCATTAGGACCATCTTCTGCAATTTCTTCATCAGACTTTCTTTTGAAAATGGTAAAATTACTACATAGCCAAATAATTCTGTCCGAGCCGCTTGCTGTATCTGTGCTTTCTTTAGTAATACCATCTCTATTTAATTGGACAAAAGCCACAACCGGTACTTTATATCTAGTTGCAAAATTATGTAATGAGGTCATCATGAAGCCTAGAACTTGATACTCTTTAAGATCTTGACTCATTCCAGAACTATCCATAAGCTTCAAATAATCATAAAAAATAACACATGGCTTTGCTGTTCCATCATCCTCAAGACCAACTTCTTTCACAATCCATCTACGCATTAAAGCCAATTGCTCCTCAAAAGGCTTTCCAGCAATAGACTTATAAAATAATTTTGTATTTAATAGTTCTTTTACAGCATTTTCAATCTTCTTTTTCTTGTCTTGAGAATTTGCAAATTTACCAGTTTCTATATTATTGATTTCTGTTTCCGTTATCATTGCTAAAATACGATTAATATGATCGTCTTTAGTCATTTCTGTATCCATATTCAATACAGGTATTTTTAATTTATTTGCAATATAAAATCCCATATTATCAACCAATAATGTTTTTCCGGTTTTAGGTCTGGCGGCAATAACATTAACTGTGCTTCTTCTTAAACCACCACCAATAGCCTGATCATAAACAGGAAATCCTGTAGGAATACCAACTTGATCAATTGGATTATCAATTAAATTTTGAATATATGCTTCTAAATCATTACCTATACACACAGGATTATTATCTGTATCATTAATTAATGATGTAAAATCAAATACTGTGTCTTCAGCAATTGATATTATACTTGTTACTGGTTCGCTACCAGTTACATCTAATAATTTTTCTTTAGCTTTATCTAGTTGCTCATACAGTAATCTTGCTATTTGTAATTTTCTAATTTTAGCAGCGAACTTGGGAATGTTCTCTATATTAACAGGAAAATCAATAATAGCCTTTAAATGTTGAGCCTCTTCTTTTCTTGATAAGACATGAGACACTCCAAGGTCTTGAGCAACAGAATAAATTGATGCTATATCTATAGATTTAGATTGATTCTTTTCGCAAATCTCTTTGATGCACTTAAATATGATACCATTACTATCAACGGTAAACGATGACTCTTGTAGAATATCTGCTATATCAAGATAAACTTCTTCGCCAAATTTACAGATACCAGACAATACGGCTCTTTCTGCCGACGGGTCAGCCAAAATCATTAAATCAACCTCCTGAGCTTGATGAACACTTATTACATCTATATCTATCAGCAGAGTCTGGCAAGATTGCTGGATTTATTTCTTCTTGCTTACCACAAGATCTGCATTTGACTTCTATTGGCTGATATTGTCTATTTCTTGGTGTTGGCGGATACCTTGATAACTTTTTATCAATTTCTATATCGCTTTTAAACATGTTAATTTCTGGCATATTTAAAAATTTATTAGTAGAATTATTAGTTTGTTTTTTTTGTCTTGTTTTAGTTTTTACCTTAGAATTTGGTTTTTCAACGGATTCTTCTTTTGAAGATGTTGTGGATTCTTCTTTGGGTAAAAGAGATTGTAGTGCTTGAATCAATGCTTTAATTTGCTCTGGATTAGTTAGATTATCCATGTTTAACTTTCATTTTTTGAATTGATAGAATAATGTCAGATAAATTTTTTACCGATGCTGATATATAGCTTAATCTGTCCGATCTCTGTTTAGCGTATTTTTTAATCTTATTTAAAGATGATGCCTTCTCGTTATGTTTAATTGCTTGCGTAGATTTTTCTATATATCCATAGCCTTTATAGTTATTAATTTCATCAGCAATAGTTTCTTTCAAAGTCTCTTCTGCCCAGTTATATCTTGCTAATTCTCTATTAATAGTTCTTTGAATATGAAAAGAAAATTGAGCAAGTCTGTAGGATATTTGAGCACAATCTTCTGGTGTTAATTTTTCTATAACATTTCTATCCATTGTTAAATATTGATTTAGTTCTTCTTCTGGTAATACCTTGTTTGCATAAGCCGGCAAGCCTAAAGAAGACTCATATTCATCTAGAACTTTATCCCAATAGTTAACTTGATCAGACGATGTGTTTTTAGTTTGTATTGTCATTTGTAACTATATCTCTCCAAGTTTCAATCTTCTGGTCATATGGCAATACTATATATTTGATTCCGTTGATTTCGCACCATTCCTTTTTTTCTCTGTCTCTCTTTTGAGATTTTAAATAATTAAGTTGATTGCTGTGATAAAAAGGAACAAACTTATAATGTTGCTCTCCATGAACTTCTATGCATATTTTTTTTAAAGGTAGGTAAAAATCTAGATATAATGTTTCATTTTTTCTTAATGGTATTGGAACTTCTTCAAGAAGCTGTAAAGTAGGGTAACTATCTTTTATTACTTGTCTAGCCTCAATATGAAGCGAAGACTTGTGTAATAAATTAGCGTGAGAATAATGTCCAGTAAGTTGCCAGTTTTGAATAAAACCATCTAATGATTTTATTTGCATTTAATACCCATGGTTTCTTTAACAGATAGCTCTAATTTTTTATATTCTTGAGGATTATCAACAAAATATTGTCTAAGTTTTTCCATACCTTGAAATTTTTCTTTATCATAAGTGTACCAAGCGCCGCCCTTATTGATAAGGCCAATATCAACAGCAAAAGTTAATAACTCTGTATGTTTATCTATACCCTCACCATATCTAATATAAGATGTTATTACCCCACCAGGAGGACCAAGAGCAGAACAAACAACTTGCCATTCTATCTCTTGGCCTATTTGATTACTGTCAGCGCTTAATACCCAAGGCTTAAAAGTTTTAGCTCTAAGTTTAATATCTGTTTGATACGCAATAGCTTGACCGCTCTTCTCTTTAAACTCTGCTCCATATCCCGTTGGATTACCCATCAAATGCGTAATACCAATAACTATATTCTTATTTACTGGAATTACATTTGCTACTTTACGACAAAATTTTGCTAATAGTTTTGCTCCGTCAGCACGTTGCATTTTATCCATATCGCTTGTAATTTCTGCTTCTGTACACAGAGCAGAATAAGAATCTATTATAACTACCGATCCTGGTATTTCATTTATAATTCTTTCTGCTATTTGAAGATATTCTTCAGCATGTAGAATTTTACCCGTTTGAGATCCTATAATATGAAATTTATCTAATTTTAGTCCTGGTATTCCTTCTAAATCTCTCTTTTTTAATCTACCTTCGATATTTAGGTAATACACTTCTCTACCATCTTTAAAAGAGCTGTGAGCATACTCATCTCTTTGTGCTGTAGCAGAAAAATCCAAGGATGTTGTCGTTTTACCACACTTAGGTTGCCCTGTCAACACAACAAAACTACCCTCCGGAATTCCACCATTTAAAACAATATCTAAAGACGGACTAATTGGAATTGTTAATGTTGTCTTATCAACCACCGCATTACCATTCAAAATAATATCAGAGCCAAATTGCTTAGTGATATCCTCTTTTAAACTCATTCTAATTCCTTTAATTTGGATAATATGGATTTATTTTTTAAGTTTTTTGTGTTATAAACTTTATTTTCTGATCGATCAAATTCTTTAGATAAATTTTTATTTTCTAATGCCAAAGCTTTCTCTTCTTTTTCTATGATAGGAATAAGATGAGGAGCACGCAAAGAATAAATTTTCTCTGCTTCTTTAGCTTTTATTGCCCTAATTATCGCTTGTTCATCATATTTTAAAAGCAATTGATTAGCAGTGGCAATTTGATTCCTGTAGTATGCAGACCATTCTTTATTAGTCCAAAATCTATAATGTAGGTCCTTTTTTTCTTTCTTAGCTTTATTTTCACAAATAATTTCTGTTATATATTGAGCACATGATACGTGTTTACCATTGGAGTATTTTGAAATATATTTCATTTGTTATTTGGTCTATGTATAGCATCTCTGCTAGTCCTAGATGTGGTATTATTAATCTTTTGTCTAAAAGAATCATTAACTTCTGATGCAGATTTTGTCATAATTGCAACAGATTTGGTTTTCTTATTTGATGTTTCTCTGATCATTAAATCCTTACTAGTGACCTTTGAAGATGTGGTATTTATCTCAGAATTTTTTTCAACTTCCCTAGAAGAAATTATATCACTCACCATCTTGGAAGTCAATCCAAGTTCTTCAGAAATTTCTTTTATAGATTTATTCTTATCAGATAAATAATAAACCGCATAGTTATTAATCGTTTTTTCGTTTTTCTTCATGCTAGTTCCCTTTCTGCATTGTTTAGCCATGCTATATTTTTTGTTCTTAAGAAATTTACATACATATCAAAAACCTTCTGATTAACCTTACTAAATGTATACTCGTTCTTTCCAATTTTTGATAAGAATTTTTTCGACTTACCTTCAGAGAACAATCCTATTGGATTATATATTTTGCCATATGTACCAACTTTGATATAGTATTGCTTATCTTTGTCGTTTTGTCTTATATAAGCAAGACAGTTTTCTTTATTACCTATTCTGGGATTGCCGTCATCATCAATCGTTTCATGATCTCCCAGAGTTGTATAATATACATAATCTAGTACATCGTCTGTTTTATTATTAATTTTAAATATATTATCCATTTGGTTTTCTTCTCTTTTTTATTTGTTGATTATTAGATCCAGGCCATTTTGGTTTTGGGGGTTTTTTCATTCTAGACATTCCAGAAGGTAATTCTTTTTGATTATCCTCTAGTTTATATGCGTTGTGTTTTAAATATAAGCTGGCTTTCTCGTCATCGCTCATTCTATCAGAATTTCTTTGAGCCAAATCACCTATAGTTTTAAGTTCACAATCCAATTTCCTTACAGAAGCACTCTGCGTAAGAGCGTCTTTATTATAGTCTCTATTAGTCTTTTTGCTTTTACAAACCGTACATTTTGGATGTTCGATATAATCTTTGATATAAAAAAATAGTTCAAAATTAGAACTACAATTATCGCATGAATATGAATAAGTTGGCATTAGAAATATGATTCTGGTAAATAAATTTTCCACTCTTGTGGAATGTTCTCTTTTATAGTAGATAAGCGAGATATCACCGGCAAGTATCTTATATGTTTATTGGTTGGTATAGAAGGAAATGTTTTTAAAGGCATATTGGCCTGTGTTGGGGTTTTGTTTCCCTTTCTTCTATTGCAATCAACACAGGCTGTAACAATATTAGTCCATGATGTTAATGAAGATATTGAATTTTTCCATTTACTTTTAGGAATAACATGATCATAAGTTAAATTTTTAATATCAAAAGAATTGCCGCAATATTGACACGTATAATTATCTCTAATGTATATATTTTTTCTAGAAAATGTTATAGGTTGATTATTTATTCTAAAAAATCTTTGAGTTTTAGCTACTGCTGGAATAGGATATTTTTTATTATTGGTTCCATTGATAAAATCATTTTTAAAGAAATCAATAATTTCTATACCATATCTTGGGTTGTCTTCATATTTAACCAACCATATTAAAGACCTTTTCCATGATATAATAGAAAGTGGAGAATAATCTGAATTTAGTAACAAACACTGTTTATTTTTGGTTTCCATTTTCGTAAGAATCTAGTCGTGATAAAATTTTAGCAATAATTGGGTTTCTTACAATATCTGATGATTCTAATTTAGAATTACCAATACCTTCCACTCCGTCTAAAGCATTTATTAAATCTATAAAACCACCCTGTAAATGTCTGCTTAAGTCAGATTGGCCGATATCTCCTGTCAATACTAATTTACTTTGTGTTCCAACTCTTGTCAATAGCATTTTTAACTGCTCATACGAAGCATTTTGACACTCATCTGCCACAATAAAACAATTATGAAAATTACGACCTCTCATCAATCCTAGTGGCACAACCTCTATCTTATTATTTAATTTCAAACTAGCGTACTGGGCATGAGAAATAAAATAATTAATTTCATCAATAATAGGTAATAAATAAGGATGTAGTTTCTCTTCTGCTGTACCGGGCAAATAACCAATTTTTTCACCAGCCTCTAATACCGGCCTTGTAATAATAATTCTATTAACTTTATTTTCTAATAAGTATTCTAAAGCCATTCCTATGGCAATATGCGTCTTACCACTACCGGCCAAACCTTGGCAAAAAGTAATAGTACTTTCTGCTATAGTTCTAATATATTCTTTTTGGTTTTCACTTCTTGGCTTTAATCTATTACGATAAAGCTGATGTACAACCAATTCTTGAGTAGCGTCAATAATTTTAGATTTATTTTTAGAGTTCTTAGAATTTTTTCTCAAGTTTTACCCTTTACAATAGGAGTTGTTAAATTAGACAAGCACCACCGGCGCAACTAATTTCTTCAATTCCTACTGTATTGTCCTCAGTCTCTGATAGTTGCGTATAATCAACCTTCTTGAAACTATTAAATAGATCACAATAGATCTTCCAATTATAAACATCTTTCATGCAATATGTTAGACGTTTAAGGTCACTATTGAAATATTTACCAGCAAAATTTTTCATTTTAGTCACAAATAATAACCTATCCTGACTATCATTCTCTTTTGCTTGATTCATACTAACATAATCACAAGCAGCCCATAGATTATTATCAAAACTATTTAGTGCTAATTCAATTAAACCAGAACACCACAAGGCAGCATCACCATATTCTTTAACTATTTCTCTACTAGTATAAACAGTAGTAAATGGTGCTTGTGGGTAGTCCTTATCTCCACTCTGAGGAATCAGACTAATACCAGCAAAATATTTACGATTATCATAAATAAATTTGGTAACATCTTCCCATTCATCTGGTTTGACCGTAACAGTATTGCTAACATTATGACTCAAATAATCTTGGGTGCATAATGATCGATTTTTACCAGAATGAACCCAGTTCTTTTGAGTTTCTTTGACCACTTTAAGCATATCGACTGCTGGCAATTGGTTCTTTAATTTGGCTCCGTCTGGAACCTCAATTGGGAACTTTACCACTTCGTCTGTGTTGTTGGCTGACCAACTAGACTTCTCACACGCTTGTGGGTTTAATTTCTTAAAGTGCTGGTATGGTGCTTCTAAAACATTTGCCTGTACATGGCGTATATAGCGTTTAGCGTGATGAGGATGAATACCAGAACTGGTTCCAAGCATACTACTGCTGGTGCCTTCTGGCTTTAAACAGGTTACTCTGGCCGCTTGATTAATTTTAATCTTTTTGGCCAATTCCTTGTTTGTTTCCACAGCAATCTTAGCACCCCTTGTTAAAACCTTTTCGGTCAATACAAGTTCGTGCTTTTCCATTGTGCCTGTTAAAGAAACGCCAAGCAAGGCTTCTCTTTCAAAAATCTTTTGGCTAATTTCACCAAGATATTCTAATTTAGTAAAACCAGCTTGTAGAGTGCCAATAATTGCTGCTGCTCTGCATCTTTCATAAAAATCATCTTCATCGGTTACGCTAGAGCAGTTGATGGTTGATAGATTGCAGCCTTGCCACCCACTTTTACCGCTTTCTTCATCAACAGGCCACATGCCAATTTCCACACAAGGATTAAAAATCATTTCTGTGGATTCGCTCCAAATAAATCCTGGCTCACCAAACTCCTTAACACTCTCCATTAAAACCTTAAATTCTTCAAACTCTGTTTCACTTTTTAGCAAGAGGGCTGAGTTATTACTTCGTGCTCGTTGTGGATTATCAATATACCAATTGCCAGTTTTGGCTTTGGCCATTTCTTCATCATTAGGACTAAACAACGCTAATGAGGCACTTCTTCTAACACCACCACTTAATACAGCATCGCTACTGTGCATCACAATATCATAAGCATCAATGGGTCTTAGTTTCTTTTGACCATTATTAATACAACGATCAAGTAGTGCTCGTATTTTTTCTAAACCATTTGCTAGTGGCTCATATCCTGGGGCTTTGCCAACACCACTGGCTAACGATGATCCCTTTGGACGAATTTGTGAAAAGTCAAATATAACATGAGTATTTTTCCAGTCTTTGAATTCTTCAACCGGTTTATTAAAATAACTACTCAATAGAACACCAAGACTATTAGCCCAACCCTCAATACTATCTTCAACTAAATATACTCGTCCTTTACCATCTTCCACATCGTGTTCTAATGATGGTAGTTTAGATATATGGTGCTTTTGCACACTAAATCCTGTGCCGCTACCACATAGTAATAGCCAGAAACATTCTTGAAAGAATCTTAGTCGATCACAATAACTTGCTGTGCAGTTATAAATTTTAGCATGGCGCTTTAATATTGGTTCGCCACCAAACTGTAATGCTCTTTGACTACCAAGAACACGCTTCTTATACATTACATCATAAGCCCAATCAATATTATCTGCTATACCAAATTCACTATACTTGGTATGCATCATATTTTTTACTCGTTCAACCGCCTCTTTCCACGTTTCACGACGGTTCTTATCCTCTAGCCAACGAGCATATTTACTAACAAATGTATAGTTTTGTAATTCTTGAAGAGCAGACATCTCATCTCCTATTGATTAGAACAAGTAATCCTGTCACAACAGTAAAAGAAAAAGCATTCATTATTGAGTTGTGATCAGTGGTGAAAATTATAGAATATAAATAAAACATTAAACATATATAAAAACTAATTATCATTTAATACACCTCTCATTTTTGTAATCCATGAAAGATCTGGTTTAATATATTCTATATCCATGCCGGTCATTTTTATAAATATATCAAATCTTTTTTGAGCTTCACTATCAAATAAATGTGTACCATGATCATCAGACATAATTACTTTTGTGACCCCCTCTTGCCATAAAGCCATTATGCAATCATTACAGCATTGTCCAGTAACATATGCTATTCCGTTCTCAGGACGCACAACACAATTTGAAAGAGCATTACGCTCTGAGTGTATCATCCATGGATATTTGTCTGGCCTAGTATTTGGTAATAATTTATCATCCAAACCACGAGCAAATCCATTATATCCTACTCCTAGTATACGGTTTTGTCTATCAGTAATTACGCAACCATGTTGAGTTTGAATATCGTGACTACGTTGAGAGACTACTTTAGCTAGTCCTAAGAAATAGTTTGTCCAAGATGGACGCATTTTATTTTGTTGATAATTTGTTGTATAGGACCAATGCCACAACTGCTCCTACAACACCCATAAATAATCCAGATGCTTGCAGCGGACTCATTCCCAGCAGATATGTTATTATACCTCCAGCGTATGATCCAGCAACCCCTAATACTATTGTTTTTACAAAGCCGAAATTTTCATCTCCTGGAACTATTGTTTTTGCTATACTACCAACAAAAATTCCATATACACACCATACTAATAAACTAAACATTTGCTGCCTCCACTAAAGTAATAATTTCATCCTCCTTGAGATTTTCTCCTGTGTCTAAAATAGCTTTTGCTAAGTCATTGCCATATAATTTATAATCTTCTTTATCTAATTCTTTACGAATGGATTTCTTTACAATCATTTTTGTAAACCACGACCTTCTAATAGAAATATCTTTAACTTGCTGCCCATAATATTCGTATTTTTGTTTTCTATTGAAGATGGATATTTTCTTTTTATTGCACTCCTGAATAACTCTGATTAATGTTAAAATAATACTTATAACCATAAGTATCATAATAATACTACCAAATTTTTCTGGTTCTTTATTAGGAACCTTAGCGATAATTTTTTCTGCAATAACTTTTAAATCTTCATTATTCATTTTTTCATTACCTTAGTTTTGCAATTACCACCTTTAATAATTATTGGCGGATGAGTTATTTCAGATTCTTGTTTTTCTTCTGGTTCGCAATATCCACAGGGTACTTTTTGAATATCATCACCACTTATATACCATCCTTTGCCTTTACAAACAGGACAATCTTTTCTTTTATATTTTTTAATACTTTCTGAGTGTTTAGCTTTAATAACTCCACCAACAACAGTTACCACAGCAGTTGTGGAACCGTTGTAACCATATGAAGAAAATAATATTAATGAACACACAAGAACACAACTAGTAAATTTAATCATTTTACTGTTTCTTTTTTCGTCTAATGTTTGGAAAAAGCTTTTTTTCTTTTGGTTTATCTATAGTGTTTTGATCACCACTTTCTGGTAAACAAAGTTTTACTATAGTTAGTATAAAACCTAGTATTAAACTAATTAATCTATTAAGAGCAATTTTATCAAGTAATCTCATATTAATAACCTCTCTTATTAATATAAATACACCGATATTTTATAGATAATCTTCAAATCCGTATGAAGGAAGTTTTTGCACCGGAAAACCGTCAAACTGACTAAAAGCATATGCTCCGCTTTGAGATAACATTCCTTCTGCGGTTTCTGCATTAATTAAAAACGAACCATCTGGAATTGGACCCCATTCTGGATGACCACCATCATTCCATTTACCCCAACTATTCTGCACTAAAAACGATGGCTCTTTTCCAGTATCGTCACATGCTATCCAGGCCATAGCGTGTGCCCAACTGCCACTAGTTTTTGCAAAACCCTTACTATCTCTTTTGCTACTAAATCCATAGTTAGAGCAGACTGCTAAACCATAACCATTGGCTAAGGCGTCTCTTGCTTCGTCTATAGTTCTAACTAGACTTACTGTTTTGATTTGGTGGTCATTGGCTAGGTCGATTACTTTATCTGGAAGACCTCTGCCTCCCCAACCAGCACCAAGACTACCGTTATATTTTGATAGATCTATAACACCTTTATAATTTTGTCTAACTAATACCCCGCCTATTTTACTAACAAACTCGGCTGCTCTTGAACAACTCATTCCTTGGCCAGCCCACCCCCTAGCACCATAAATCGCTTCTGTAGCACCTCTTGCTAACCAACTCTCCTTATCTCCCTCTATATCAATTTCTACAGCACGAGTAACGTCTACAGCATTTCGTGTTGCATGACTAACACAATCTCCTGTGGTTTGTCTTTCATTGTAAGAGCTTTTGTCAAACTTAAGCACACTCTTATATGGTGTTGATAGTTTTCCTTTTCCGCTACCTTGGATTCTTTTAGCCCCATCTCCAAAATATGCGTATTTAGATTCTTCTAAAAGCCTATCAAAGATATGTTGTTCCCAAAGACATCCTTGAAAACCTTCTTTATAATTTTCAAATAATTCTTTTGGTGAAAAACGAGGCATTATTTGCTCCCCTCATAACAAGCCCACCCAAGACCCCTAAACGCTTCAACAGCAGAACTTCGTAATTCTTTTGTTAGAGTTACGTTATCATCTCCTATTTGACTAACAACTACTGCTTGACAATCCTTAGATAATGAAGGATACTTACCTTTTATATCAAGACGCAACATTGCACCAACCAAACTATTTGCTTGTTTAATTTCTTCTGTATTTTTAATGACCATTTCTTCTCCGTCTAATTCAATAAGTCTGGCAATATCCAAAAACGTATTTGAAAGTCTACGAGCATCTCTTGGATTACCCTTTAGAGTTTCAATAACTGGTTGACAAACTTCTCTAAGTTTTATATCTGCTGGTGGTGTTACGACTATTATTTCGTCTACAACAACAGGATTGTTATTACGATTGATAAATTTTGATAAATCTGGTTTAGTTAAACCAATAAACACCAAAAGACCAGCAATAACAAGCACAATTTTTTGATTCATAGATTTTCATCCTTATTACAAACGCTTGGACTTAGAAATGGAAACATTTCATCTGCAACCCTTACGGCTTCCTCACAATTGCTTTTCACAGCAAGATCTCTAGTTTGTTTCCAGGATGTAATTAATTGATAAAAGACATCCTCACCATGTGTAGTAACAGATGTTTTATTCATAACAACATCAGTAGTAGTAGAAGATTTAGATTTATTTGTTGATAATAAATTTTTACCTTGGTCTACTAGAGATAGTATAAGTTTTTGTATAGGGCTTAGTCTTTCCTTAAATAAAACCCAGACAATAATTCCAACACCAGCATACAGAGCCAAATCCATTGTGCTCACGTTTCTACTAAATTCTTCAAAACTTTGAGTAAAATTCATATTAACCTACTTTCTTAATAAAAACTCCAGCATTTCTAAAAGTTGTGACAAGAGCATCAATTGTGGCACTTAGTAATACCATGAGAAAAGCTTTCACATACTTATGTATCATAGGCTCCAAAAAGTTTGGCACAACTGGAACATCAACAACGGTAAACACACTATCATAGAATTTATTAAGAAGTTCCATTGCTAATGCTTTTTTATCTGGACCAGCCAAATCATTACCAATAGATTCAATAATTTGAATAATTGTTGCTGTTGCTAACTGTAAAATTTTCCATGCTTCATCTACTGCTATTCTTTTTACTTCTTGTACTTTTACTTTTGTTGTTGCTATTAGTTTTTCTACTTCTGTTTTTATTAGTTCTTTGCTTGTTAGATTCATTTGTGTCTACCTCTTTAGAAATTGGTACTGATTGACTGTTCCACCAAGATTGTTTAATATTTGATCTACCCTTTATATATTTGTACAGTATAAACAATTGACCTCCTATTAGGATGCACGATTCAACACCATGACTTACATCTCTAATTAGATCTTCCTTATCTGCGTTATCTGTTATAATACCAGCTAAAAATAATCCACTAAAAATAAAACTAACCATCGTGAACCAAAATTCACTAGTTCTATATCCGGGTTTTATCATGAATCACCTCAAACGGTGCCGTTATCAACACTATCAATAAATAAACCATTATAAAATCTATAACCATATTTACTTTGAATATCTGTAATGACTGGATATGTTTGAACGTATTGATCGTAAACCTTATTAAAATAACTACTGGAAGATCCAGTACGCAATCCACCAGTAGCTACTAATAGGGTGCCATTTTTAATATTATTAGCGCTTATTGATTTGGTTATGTCTGTGAATGGTCTGGCCATAATTAGCTCCATTAATAAGGGTTATGTTTTATATTACACCAATTAGGGATTTTTAGGTTTTGGGGTTGGTCGTGGCTGTTTTGGCGCTGGAATATCATCGGTTGGGGTCAAAGAGACTAACCAATCTTTCCAATCATACCATGTGGTTCCTTCGGTGGTACAATCTGTTAGTAGATCATCTTGTACTATCCAGTTATGATTATTAGATTTAACTGGCATAATTTTACGATCCTCATGAGCATCGTTGATACTTTGTAGAGATGTATATTGACTATCATTTACTAATAAAAACATTATGTTATTTTCCTTCCTAAAGCTGTTTGAAAAGCTTGCATAGCATTATTATATGATGATGCTTGAGATAGTGTTAATCCTAATCCGATAGAGTATCCGGCAACAATTGTATCAGCTGTAAGGATTTCGGTGGTGGCACACCCGTCCACACTATAACTAGTTCCACATACTAATAGAGGTAAAGTATTACCTGCTGTAAATTCACTATCAAGCGCTCCAACAATATTAGTCACATCAATTCCGTTTCTATATGTAGCACCAGTATTTATACTAGTATATGTTCCTATAGCAAAGCCATTATTAGTAGTACCAAGTGTAGCTTGTATGGTATGATCGCCATTATCAGCTCCTCCAATATAATTACCAACGAAGGAATACCACGCAAATGCATTACTATCATAACAACCCCAATTAGTATCATTTGCACCCATCCAGTCTCCAGTATTTAAATCACTATTAGTAATATAAATGCCCATATGATTACTAGC
>SXGQ01754875.1_pt1 | contig 42084 bp, 28 predicted proteins | sample 3178371 | NCBI WGS metagenome assembly SXGQ01 (sample SAMN11356859, study PRJNA531348) | freshwater metagenome | isolation source: freshwater sample F1-20 | place: China: Fuxian Lake, Yuxi | collected 2017-12-25
AGGTGTAGGTGCTGGAGCAGGTGAAGCTTTTACTACAGGTGTAGGTGCTGGAGCAGGTGAAGCTTTTACTACAGGTGTAGGTGCTGGAGCAGGTGAAGCTTTTACTACAGGTGTAGGTGCTGGAGCTGGAGCAGGTGCTGGTCTTGGTGCTGGTGCTGGTGTTGGTGCTGGCATTGCCTTGGGTATAGGTGCAGGTGTAGGCTGTGTAGGCGGTGCAGGCACAGCCTTTTGACTAATCATACCTGGTAAACCACCTGATGAATTCCCTGTTTGAGCAGGTGGTAGTAAGGTAGGAGTAGGAACTGTTGGAGTAGGAACTGTTGGAGTAGGAACTGATGTAGTAGGAACTCTTGTAGTAGGCACTGTTGGAGTAAGAACTGGTGGAGTAGGAGCAGTAGAAACTGATGGAGGAGTAGGAACTGGTACTGGAACTGGTGGAGTAGGAACTGGCAAAGTAAACGGTGCAGACGCTTCTCCAAAAGTTCCATCTTTATTAAACCTTCTTGATACCAACTTAATATCATATTTACGATCAGGATTTGTAATATTCACGTTTAATTCATCCGCTCTACTATTCTTAATATTATTGTTATATCTACAAACTTCTACGCCTAATTTAGTATCAGTTATTATTGCTTCATATACATGGTCAGTATTTGGATTCTGTATAATATACCTTATATAAGTTTTATCTGGTGTCTCAGGACCGTATAAGGGGGGATTCCCCCGCTTTGTCATGTCTTTACCAATTACGGGACGAAAAGTATTAGGATAGCTTACACTATTTATAACTGGTGTAACTAAGGGTGTGGCATAACTTCTTTTTGATCTTTCTACTAATTCTGCTTTTTGTGTAGCAGTAACTTCTGGCGTCTTTAAACTATTGGATGACGCAGAAGTTACGCCAAGTCCAATATCATTTATACCAGTTACCGTAAATGTATATTCAATCCCAGGTGCCCAGCCACCTATTCTTCCTTTATTCATATTTGGTATATTTACTACGCGTAACCCAGGAGGATTAGAAGTTATTGTATAGTATTGAATTGGTGCAAGGCCTTCATCAAGTGGGGGATCAAAAAATACTTCTATCTCTCCAGAAACCATTTTTGCTTTTATATTTGTTGGAGCCCCTGGGGCTCCATTTGGCATTACAGTATTTGCTGTTGCAGAAGTAGTTCCATAACTGTTTATAGCACTTATAACAAATGTATGTGGAAGATTTCCCTGTAATCCTGTAATTGTTGTAGTTATAGCATCTTTTCCGAGATTTATATTGTGTCCATTATTAGAAGTTACTTTATATCCTGTAAGTGGCGAAGTTACATATAAATCAGGTTCTTCCCAAGTGATAATAACACTATTATTCGGCAATGATTTTGCAAGTAAATTATATGGAGTTCTAGGCTGACCAGTTTTTTGTTCAGGAAAAATTCCTTCAGAAGGAGTAGGAAGCTTTGCATCAGGAACTACATGAGCCTGATGCCCCGCATCATTCGTTCTTATTTCTGTTCCATTAGAGTTTATCGCAATTACTCTGATATTATAGAATCTACCATTTCGCAAACCTTTAAAAATCCCACCTAAACTACTTCTATCAAGATTATATGTAAATATTTCTTTAACTTTATAATTGTTACTGACACCAGTGTAAATTATCCTCTGAACTTCTACTTTATACGATGTCGGTGCTACACAATCTGTGTATAGAGGAGCATCCCAAGAATACGCAATAGCTCCATTATATGGTGTTGGCATAGATTTAGGTCTAGGCGGACAGGGTATTTGTATGTAAAACCCCTCAACGACCCCTTTATTTTCAAGAGATAACTCGGAGGCATCTCTTGAAAAATTATTATCCAATAAATTAAACCCCAGAACCTCGTTAGGGTTCATCTATAATTACCAATCTTTAAAATAACTACTTAACATTGTGTAAAAGGTGTTTGTTGGTTTGGCTTTTTGTGTATTCGAATTCGTTGATCTGAAATGTTCGCATTCGTCATCGCACGTCGAATTCATTTCATCTTCACAGGTTTCTTTTCTACGTTCTGCTTCTCTTCTTGAGGCTATGTGTCTTGTAAGTTGGTTTGCTAATTCTTGCCGTGTTGCAGCCTGTTGTGCTAATTCTAGCTGTGTTGCCTTTTGTTGTGCTAATTCCATTGGCGAGGGATATACACGTCTTGGGATTGGAATGTTCATACCTGGCAAACCTCCTGATGTAGGTGGTGGAGCTGGAGCTCGAGCTGGAGCGGGTGCTGGAGCGGGTGTAGGTGCTGGAGCGGGAGCTGGAGCAGGTGCTGGTGCTGGTGCTGGAGCTGGAGATGGTGCTGGAGCAGGTGCTGGAGCTGGAGCTGGAGCTGGTGCTGGAGCTAGTCTTGGAGCAGGTGCTGGAGCAGGTGCTGGAGATGGAGCTAGTCTTGGAGCAGGAGCAGGTGCTGGTGCTGGAGCTGGAGCTAGTCTTGGAGCAGGAGCAGGTGGAGGTATAATCTTTGTAGGCTCAGGCACAGGCAGAGGCCGTGTAGCCTGTGTAGGCGGTGGAGGCGGTGTAGGTGGAGGCGGTGTAGGCTTTGTAGGCGGTGGAGGCGGTGTAGGTGGAGGCGGTGTAGGCTTAGGCGGAGGCGGTGTAGGTGGAGGCGGTGTAGGCTTTGTAGGCGGTGCAGGCTTTGTAGGCGGAGGCGGTGCAGGCTTTGTAGGCGGAGGCGGTGCAGGCTTTGTAGGCGGAGGCGGAGCAGGTGCAGGTGGTGCAGGTGCAGGTGGCTGTCCTGTTAAAGTTACTGAAACTTGATCTGAACCTTGAGATAACGCGTTTCCAATATAAGATATAGCTTTTACAGTAATTTTATATGTCGTATTATTTTTTAATGGAGTTATTTCTGCTGAAGTAGCAGGGTCTACCGTAATAGAGTTTGATATGATATCCTTACTTACATTAATTCTTCCAAGAAATTCATTATAATTATTAGGTATAAGACTTACGTTATATCCTTTATTTTTCACATAAAACTGTGTATTGTTACTTTTTGCTTGAGTTGCACCCGCTGGCACAGGAGGAGGTGCAGTCCATTTAACTGAAGCTTTAGCATCCCCTGGTACTACTGTCAGATTTGTGGGCCCTGCTTGCCGTATCAGGTTGAAGCTATACGATTGTCCAATTTTCCTATAACCTTCTGGAAATATATTCGGTAATTTATAATTATTAAGTTGAGCATTTTTCTTAGATTGAATCTCATCAACAGCATATATAAGAATATCATACACAATATTATCTTTTATATTATTCGTGGGAGGATTATTTGTATTACCCCTATTATCATAAAGGTAGTATTTAGCACTAAGATCTACAGTAAATTCCCTACTCGCATTTTCAGTTCTGCCTATGTATATTTTCAAACTAGATTCAAGCTCCCTTAATACTATGAAATAGTGATTGACTGGGCTACTTGACCATCGCGTTAGGTTAGGCATATCCCAAGTGACTTTTAAGTTTGCATTGGACTGAAGTGTTACAAAAACAAGTGGAGCGACTTCAGGTCCGTCCCGTGCCTCATACCCATAAAACCCCTCAACAACCCTTTTATTTTCAAGAGATAACTCGGAGGCATCTCTTGAAAAATTATTATCGTATAAATTAAACCCCATAACGTTGTTGGGATTCATCTACAGTTAAGTGCTGAATTTAACGGTCCTAAATTTTATCTAAACTCTATTCACTAAATACGGCCATCCAAACGCCGCTTTCATTTCCTCCTGTTTCAAAGCTGCCAATTTTCTTTCTGCTGCTTGACGTTCCATTAGTTTCTGTGTTGCTACTTTTTGTGCTGCCTCTAACTGTGCCGCCAATATGTCTGCAATCTGTTTATGTTTTATTATCAGCTGTGCTACTGCTTTCTGTGCTGCAGCTATTTCTGCATCTATTACCCGTGCTGCCTCGCTGTGTAATTTTTTTAATTCTGCTAACACTCGTGTTGTTTGTTGTTCTTCTTCAATGGCTTTCCGCTCCCGTTGGCTTACTTCAGTTGTTGCAAGCCTTAGAGCCACTAGATCAGCCGCCGCTTTATCTTCCGCAGCTTTCTTTGCAGCAGCTCTATCTTCAGCAACTTTCCGTGCAGCCGTTGCCGCCGCTTCCCTTGCCTGTGCGTCAGCTAGATCTTTAGCAGCTTTCTGTGCCGCCGCTAGCTGTTCAGCAGCTTTCTGTGCCGCTAGCTTTGTAGCTGCTAGCTGTGCCGCCGCTTTCTCCGCCGCAACTTTATCAGCAATAGCTTTCTCCGCAGCAGCTTTCTCTGCAGCTGCTACCTGTGCAGCGGCTTTCTGTGCAGCTAGTTTTTCAGCAGCTTTCTGTGCCGCAGCTTTGTCTGCTGCAGCTTTCTCAGCAGCAGCTTTCTCAGCGGCAACTTTCTGTGCCGCCGCTAGTTGTGCCTCGGCTAGTTGTCTAGCCGCTAACTGTGCAGCTGCAGCAGCTTTGTCTGCAGCAGCTTTATCGGCAGCAGCTTTCTCAGCCGCAGCTTTATCAGCAGCAGCTTTCTGTGCCGCTAGCTGTGCGACAAGTTTCTCTGTAGCAGCTTTGTCTGCCGCCGCTTTATCAGCAGCAGCTTTATCAGCAGTAGCTTTCTCAGCGGCAGCTTTCTGTGCCGCTGCTAGCTGTACAGCTCTCTGTGCTGCCGCAACTCTATCTGCAATAGCTTTATCAGCAGCAGCTTTCTCTGCAGCAACTTTATCTCTTTCTGCTTGCTGTGGAGTTGGTACATAACATCCATTTGGTCCTTTAAATTCTGGGCAAGAGGAATTGCATGTATACACATCCTGAGTAACACATTCTCCAGCAAAATTCTTGTAATTATTTGTAACTATTTTTTGACGCCTGTATCCTACTTTAGAATCGCCTGGCTTAACGCCACACCCTAAGTCTTCTACAACAGTACCTGCTTTTGCACAAAATGGCATAGTATAAGGGACAGACTCTTCTCCAAACGTTCCATTTGCATTGATTTTCCTTGTTACGAACTTAATATCATATTTACGATTAGGATCTGGAAGGGGTACATACAATTCATCTGATCTATGAGAATCGCTGTTATTGTTAATTCTACACACCTCTGCACCTATTTTAGTATCAGTTATGATTACTTCATATATAAGATCAGGAATGGGGTCGCGTATAATATATAGAAATAGATTTGGACCAAGCACGGCTACATGAGGTATAGCTGGTGTAATTAATTTTCTGGCGTTACTTCGTTGTGATCTTGCTACTAGTCCTGCTTTTTGTGAATCAGTCAGAGCTGGTGTGGTTACAATATTTGATTCTGCGGAAGCTGTGCCAATTCCATTCTCATTTATAGCAGTCACCTTAAATGTGTATTGAGTCCCTGGTGCCCAACCACTTAGTCTTCCTTTATCCATATTTTGTATATTTACTCCACGTATTCCAGCGGGATTAGAACTTATTGTATAATATATAATCGGTGAACTACCTGTATTGACTGGGGGAATAAAGAAAACTTCTATTTGTCCAGCAACCATTCTTGCTTCTATATTTGTTGGTGGCCCAGGGACTCCTGTAGAATTCTCTTGATAAAACCCCTCTCCAAATGTCGGCATAACCGTGAGACCTCTAGCCACCTCCTTAAACAAGTTTTTCTTAATCGGTTGAACAAACCGAGTTTGTTCAAGAGATGTTAAACCTAAATCGGAGACATCTCTTGAAAAAATATTATCATATAAGTTAAAACCCGGAACACTAAAGCCACTCATCTACCATTATCAACGTTTAAAACATTCATCTAATCTAAAAAGGGCTACCGTCAAATCTTTAATTTAAGAACCCTCTAGGGTTCTTAAATTAAAGATTTTAGTGACTAATGTGAAGAACCAAAGTGAATGAACTCCCCTTCCCTTAGGAGAGGGGAGTTCTTAACTTTGGTATTTCACGTTATACGGATGTAATTTTAGAAGAAGTAATTTTAGATGTAATTTTAGTTTCCTCCTTTTTATTTTCAGCTAATCTATTTGTTAATGCTTGCCGTTCCGCTGTTTTCTTTATTGCTAGTTGCTGTGCTGCAGCTATCTGTGCAGTTGCTTGTTGTTCCTCCCGTATCTTTCTTTGTTCTAGCTTTGTTGCTTGTTGTTTTGCTTGATCAATCTCTACTTTTTCTATGCGTTTCGCCTCTGCCTGTGCTACAATTATCTGTTGAACCACTCGCTTTGCTGCTTCCTCGTCTGCCACGGCTTTCTTTACAACGACTTCCTGTATTGCCACTTGCTTTCGTGTTTCTGCCTGTTCCACGCCTTGATTTGGTGTTCCTGATTGTTTAAATCGAATTGCTGAAGGAGGTAATCCATATCTGGGCATACGATCGGCTGGAGAAGCCGTAATGGCTCTATTTGGTATAGTCTCTTGGGTTTCATAAAACCCTTCAGCACCCCTAAATGTCGCCATATTCATGGCTCTGCCCTGTTGTTGCTGAAACCGACTTATTTGTAGGTCGGGGACATCACTTGAAAAATTATTATCGTATAAATTAAAGCCTGATATGCTAAAGCCACTCATCTACCATTATCAACGTTTAAAACATTCATCTAACTAAAAAGGGCCATCCAAATGCCGCTTTCGTTTGCTTCTCTCTCAGATCTACTACTTTCTTTGCGGATGCTTCACTTACGACTACTTTCTGTGCTGCAAGTTGCTGTGCCGTAGCTATCCGTTCCGCTGCTATGCGGGATGCCTCTTTCTTTGTTAGCTCTAGTTCTACTACCGCTTGTTTTGCTTTATCTAGCTTTTCCGTAGCTAGCCGTGATGCCTCTTTCTGTGCGAGTTTTAGTTCTACTACCACCCGCTTCGCTTGTTCTTCTTCTTCTGCTTTCTGTTCTTCTTGTTTCTGTGTATCTTTCGCAGGTTTATTTGTTGCAACATCAACTGAAAAAGGCCATCCATTTGTAGGTTTACTTTCTTGATTTATTCTGTTTTTGAATACTTTATATTCTACAGATTTCTGTGTTGCGAGTTGCTCTGCTGCAGCTAGTCTCTCTGAAGCTTGTTTTACCCCCTCTTTCTTTGCTAGCTCTAGCTTTACAACTTCTTGTTGTGCTTCAGCTATCTTTATAGCAAGTACCCGTTCCACCTCTTTCTGTGCTACAATTAACTGTTCTACCGCTCGTTTTGTTGCTTCTTGTTCTGCCACGGCTTTCTTTTGAGTTGCTTCTTCTTCAGCAAGTTGCTTTCGTGCTAGTTCTTGTCCCGCAGCTTGGTCTATGATTGATACTGGTAATGCAGTCATTGGAGGGCGAGGTGGTGGCGTAATTACTTGAGGTTTCATACCTGGCAAACCACCTGATGGGTTCTCTGGTGGAGGTGTTCCCTGTATAGTCACCGAAGTAGATACTTCATTCGAAGTCTTCTCAGTATTTGATGCGGTAAGCCGAAACATATACGTTCCAGGAGGTAAAACGGCAGTTTTATAAAAAGCGGTAGTTATATCATTGTATTTCTCATTGTTCTTGCATGAAACATCACTGCAAACCATAAGAGTGTATTTAACACGTATATCACCTCCTAAGTTACTTGGTGCGTTCCATATCAATGATATCCTGTTATCAGATCCAGCAGTAGCTCTTAAATCTGTTGGAGCTCCAGGGGTTGTTTTAGGTGGAGTTTGTGGAGTTGTTGGTGCTGGTGTAGGTTTGGGTAATGGTGCTGGTGCTGGTGCAGGAGCTGGTGCTGGTGTAGGTTTGGGTACAGGTGCAAGTGCTGGTGCAGGTGTAGGAGCTGGTGCTGGTTTCAGTGCTGGTGTTGGTACAGGTGCTGGTGCTTGAGTATTCATACCTGGCAAACCACCTGAGCTCCCTGAAGTTCCCTGTATAATAGCAGAAGTTGATATATAATTTGAAGTTTTATAGGTGTTTGACGCACTAACCCGAAATGTATAAGTACCTTCAGGTAAAACCGCAGTTGTGTAAGAGGTTGTGCTTACAGTATTGAACGTATTTAATATAGTAGCACAAGCACTGTCTTTACAAATTATAACATTGTATGTAACACTTGTATCGCCTCCTAAATCAGTGGATGTAGTCCATGTCAATGACACTTTCTTATCAGCACCGACAATCGCTTTTAAATCTGTTGGAGTTCCAGGGGCTGTTTTAGGTGGAGTTTGAGGAGTTGCGGGTGCTGGGGTTGCGGCAGGTGGAGCTTGAGTTGGAGTGGGTGGAGGTGGTGGAGGTGGTGGTGGAGGTGGAGTTTTTGCAGGTGGAGCTGGAGTTGTTGCAGGTGGAGCTTGAGTTGGAGCTGGAGTTGCTGGAACAGGAGTTATTTGACTTGGAGTTGGAGAAGTAAAAGTTCCTCTCATAGGAATATCAACTTCATCATTAATTTGAGATCCTGGAGGTCTTGGTACTGCAGAGGTTGATGGAAAAGAAGGGGGCCCTGTTCCAGCAGAATTTGTAGCAACAATTGAAAATTTATATCTTCTTCCTTCTGTTAAACCAGTGAATGTTGTCTTTGTAGGAACTTTTCCAGAAGTATCTGCACGAACAGTTATTGTTTTTCCGTCAGGAGATTCTGTTATTATATATGAAGTAATTGGAGTAGGAGAAGGAGGAGCAGTCCATGAAATATCAATAGACTTATTCTGATTGACATTTTTTATAGCCTTTACATGTAATGGAGCTCGAGGTAATGTTTTAGCAATCTCCAGCTCTACATCTGTAGGTCGAGCACCTGATATTGTTACAGCACTTGATAAAGAAGGAGCCCCTGTTCCAGTAGAGTTTGTGGCAGTCAACTTAAATGTATAAGTAGTTCCAGGTATTAAACCGCTAATTCTTGCATATGTGTAACTATTTAAAGTATTTATATCCTCTTGAATAAATTCATTTACTATATAATCTTTAGTTAAACTTGCTATTTGTCCATCGCTAGTCAATAATGTGTATTTTATAATTGGCGATCTTCCAGTAGAAGGTGTTTTCCACCGAAAATTGGCAGTTCCAGGTGGATCTGTTACTGTTACTTCTAAATTTTCTGGCACCCCAGGAATTCCTTGAAGTCCAGTTGGAGTTGTTATACTTATAGGATTTGTTGGAAAAGAAAGGGGTCCTATTCCAAACCTATTTGTGCCACTTACCTTAAATGTATATGAAGTTCCAGCTATTAAATCATATATATCTACAAAAACGAAAGTTCCAAGAGATAAATTTTTGAATTTTAACTGTTGTGCCTCGTCCGTCGTATAAATCATTTTTCGCCCTACGATTCCTTCAAACGATTGATTATTCAGCTTATTTAACTTAAACACCATCGTTTTTCCATCACTAGAATATATTGTGTATTCTTTCGCTCTACTATCTCCTATACTATCATTTAGAGGAAGTTTCCATCCAATTGTCAAACCTCCAGTTTTATTTTTGAAAGCCCATACATGATCTGGGGCGAATAGCGTCCCTGGTAAATAGACAATACGAGAATAGTCTGGAGGTTCGCTATATTGTCCTCTACCTGTAGCATTTGTGGCAGTTACCCCAATTAAATATTGAGCCCCAGCTCTAATATTAACATTAACTCCGATATAATATTTTTTTATCCGTTTACCTTCATATAAATCTTTTTCTAATGGATCTAAATCAGGCCTTGTGCCTACATTATTGTTCAATACTTTCATAGAATTATTAATATATTGTATATCATAGTTCAATATTGTATTTACAGAACCACCAAGATATATTGTATATCTTATAATACGATTGGGTCCTTCCATATCATAATTTACAGGTCTCCACCGAATATAAACGTTTTTAGTTCCAATTTCTGGTCTTATTTCTACGTTTTCTAAAGTGCTTGGAGTCCCTGTAGGTGCCTCCCTCATTGCTATTACATATCTTGAGGGAGGAGACGCTGGTCCTGTTCCCGTAGCATTTGTAGCACTTACTGTAAATGTGTAAAAGGTTTCATCTGTTAAACCAGTGAAATAGATACTTCTGAGTTTTACTAGTGATTCATCTTCACCAATTACACCATCTTTTTCATTAAAAGTCACTGTTTTTCCACCAGGATTAGCTCTTATTGTATATGATGTAATTGGAGATACACTAACTGGAACATACCATTCGACAAGAACACCTAGATTTCCTTGTGTTTTTACATTTGGAGGTGATATAACACCAGGAACAGCGTTTTCTGCATAAAACCCCTCTTCAAATGTCGGCATAACCGCCAGACCTCTCGCCACCTCCTTAAATAAATTTTTCTTAATTGGTTTAACAAAACGATTTTGTTCAAGAGATAACTGGAATGCATCTCTTGAATAATTATTATCATTTAAATTAAACCCCGCAACGCCGCGGTTCATCTATTACCGTTTAATACTAAATTTAAGAACTCCCCCTCCTAAGGGAAGGAAGGGAGTTCCTTGAAATTAAGTAGGGGAATTGCCGAAAAATTAAAATCCTAGGGGAAAGAATCTCTTTCCCTTAGGATTTTAATTTTGACGGTATTGAAATCTGTTAAAATCTAAATACGAAACAAGATTCCTCCAAACCCATTCGTAACTCTCAAAACATTGTGATTGAGAGCATATATTCGAACATTGGACGGTCCTCGCTTTGGTGTCAAAAGTGTATCATCGGTCATCTGTAGCTGTAGAACAATACTGTCAACACGACTCGCATTCATACTTCCACTTGGCTGACAATCTTCTGGCCGGAAACAGAATGAATAAGAATACACATAATTATTTGGCACGACTGTGTGATACTGAAACGGCTGTACTAATCGGAAATAATCAGCATTTCGTTCATCAAACCGATCATACCCATCCAGTTTCAAAAGTGCTTTATTGATTAAATTTAAATATCCAACCCTATTTGATGTTTCCCCTATGGCAAGATTCGTATAATTAAAATACTGGTTCGCATTGGTTGCAGCGACCCTCTGGATAAACCAATAAAGCTCTCGTATAGGATGATTGAATTCCATCGGCACTTGAACTGACGTAGCCTTCGCGTCAATGGACTGAAGAGAAGTATACTGCACTTGTTCAATCAAATACTCATGGGAATTCGCAACAAATCTGCGGCGTTCTTCCACATCCAAGTGAATAAAATCGCCATATAAGTTGAACGTTGGAACTGAATCCGCTTCAACAGTAGCCGTGCAAGGAACCGCAGTAGGATTATCAATCACGAACAGCTCCTGCAATGGCCTCAATGTTATATTTATACGAATAGGATGATACTGAAGTGCTATAATGGGCAATGAAAGGCCAGGATTCTTGCAAAACCAGAAACGCAAGGGCACGTATAAATAAAGAGGCCCCTGTTGATTTACTTGGTTTGATGAAGCCGTGCCTTCACTGGCACCCGCCGTTTTCCCAATCATATTGTTCCATCCCTGAATTTTATCTTGTGTGACTACATAATTGGACCATAATTCCATCCATTCACCCGTCTGTTTATCTATTTCCTGCTCGCCAATATCTATACTAATTTCTTTAATGAGTGCATGTGCAATGGCATTTGTGTAAGAGGCTGAATTACCTCTTACCCCATTGTTATTTAAATAAATAGCCGGAAGTTGAATCTCTAGCCAGAGCGGGCCTAGTAAATCACCCTTTCTTGGTATGACTGTCGTAATCCTTCTTCCAAAATCAGGCTGGTTATCAAAATTAATAATGGAAGATTCAATTGAAAAATTCGTATATCTTCTATATACCATTTTAAACCACGTGACTTGAGGATTTCCTGTCAAGAAAACATCTTGTTTTCCCATGGCCACAAGTTGTAATAATCCTCCCCCCTGTGTCATCTGATTGAGTGAATTATTCTTCATAAGACAAATCCCGCATTGAGTTTTCTGTGCCGTTTAATACTAAATTTAAGAACCCCTCCCTTAGGAAAGGGGTTCCTTAAAATTCAGTGCTTAACGGGATTACAGAAAAATTAAAATCCTGAGGGAAAGAACCTCTTTCCCTTAGGATTTTAATTTTGAGGGCAACAAGGAGAGAATGTCCGATACTATTCTACTTCGCAATGTATATGCCGTGAATTCAAATACAGGATTAACTCTATCATCAGGCCAAGTTTTACTAACCGATGGCATCGGTGGAACAAACTGGACAGATATCATATCCACTATGCTAATTGTTGGTGGGCCTGTTATGAGTAATCTTCCTTCCTCTATAAGCACCGTGAATGCTCACTCAATTGAAATATCAACCATGTCATCCATTTTTACGCAAGGGATATCTACCGCAATCGGTGTTGCGAACGCCACGGGTGCGAATATTCAGACAGCAAATCTCGGAACACTTGGATATGTGAGCGTTGCCACACTATCAACATCCATTGGCCAAGCGATCAGCACTGTAACACAGAGTGATTCTACAATCAGTAGCCTTGCTCCTTCCTTGAGCACCTTACAATACGTGAATACCTCAAGTCTATCCACAGTAACTGCTTCAAACGCAGCCTCTAATTTAAGTACGATCGTGGGCCTTGGAACACTCGGATATGTAAGTACGTCCATGTTGCTAAGCACGATCACAGGCCTCGGCTCACTCGGCTATATCAGTAGTATAAATACACCTATTAGCTTCACAAGCACTGTGGCCGGCCTAGGATCAATTGGATACGCGAGTACATCATATGTTACGAATGTCATCAATACAATGGGGAATCAATATGTCAGCACAGCGAGTTTAGTAAGCACTGTCAAAGGACTTTCTACCTTTGGATATGTCACAAATATAGATTTGTCAAGTGCGGTGCTTAGTGTAAGTGCCATGAAAAATACGCTTCGTTTCGACACCGTTGGAAATGTATTTTTATCAGGGACTTCCAATGTAATTAATTTTACAAATGCCTCCAATATTATATTCACATCGACATTTTATCAAAGTAGTATCTTTTATTCTGGGGCAAGTCCAGGTGTTCAAATAACTGGAAAAGTTATTAACAATAATGATTTTGAGTTTTCAACCGCTGTTCTGAAGTTAGACGGGTTAAGTTCCTTTATTACTTCGAATTCACGAGTTACAATTGATGTCTATCCAACCTATACATTCTCAAAGCTAGGAACGGGCGCCGCTGGTCCAACCGTCTTAAATATATCGTCTATGCTGAAATTCAATAATACCATATTAAATACGACTGTAGATACCACAGTTACAACTTCCTTCTTTGCAGGAAATACACGCGTGCTCATGGAAAATGGAAATACAGTTGATTCTTCAAATGTATTTAATCAGCCCATTAAAATGAGTGTTCCTCCTCGCACATGGGACTGGACAGGAATATATACACTTTACCATTATATGCCGAGCTCATTACAATTTGGTGCAGCCCAGAATTTCCTACATAATTGTAACATAACACCTTACTTTGGTTCAACTGGATCAATCTTTGTGAGCGTGCAGAATTCTGCCTAAATGAGCGTGCAGAATTCTGCTTGAAATTCTAGCACTTAACGGTAGAGATGTCAGGCAATTCAATTGATACGAATACCATAACCATACGAAAAGTAAATGCTTACACCACAAGTAATACGTTTATCCCAGCTTTAACAACGCTTACATCCGATGGACAAGGTGGAACATTCTGGGCAATCCCATCAAGTCTTGGTGGTATTCCTGCCTTTAATCAAATTGTTGCTGATAATTACGTTATCCCCGCAACCTCAGCTTCGAACACGCTCTACATATCCACATCACAAGGCATGGGCTCATTTGTAAATTCCACAACAAACCTCGTGACCTTCTATTCAAAGGCCTTTACGCAGATTGACATAAGTGGTGGAAACACACTTCAATCATATTCGAATTCTGTAGTTTCTCCGACATTAAACCTCGTTGGACGAAATGGTGTCCGTATAACTGGTGACCCATTTACACAAACTCTTTTTTTTGACAGTCAAGCAACAGCAATTAGCACGGGAATTTATGGATATTCGCAATTCAACGTCATTTCAAATGCTTCCACTATAAGTTTTGACTCAATAAATAATTCAAATAATACCGTTATAACCGCTAATTCAACATCATCCATTCTGAACTTCGTGGGCGTTGGAGATATTCTATTGAATGCCAATTCAAATGCTATATTATTGACAATTTCTACCTTTAACAGTGCGGATTACTTAAGAATAAGCACGGTGGCATATGAATCCTACGCGTCTACTCTAAGCACTGTGAGCACTCTCTTCTGTCCCCTATCTACCTTAATTCAAACGAATAGCACAATAAGCAGTGCCTTGACACTCTCATTGCTAAGCACATCAGCGGGCATTGGCACAAGACAAACATTTACTGAAAACAATGTTATGAACAATTATACAAATGTTAGTTTATTTAATATTTTATCAAACAATGTGAATACGTTATCAACAAGTATAACAAGCATTTTTACATCCAGTATAAATACAACAAGTTTCATAGGAGCTGTAACAGGAACAGCAACGGATGCGAATAAGACTCTGACGGTAAGTCCAATTAACTTTCGCCTTGATTCCATGTCATCGCTTATTACCAATCCTTCTCAAATCAAAGTCACCTACTCTCCATCTCTTCTTTATAACTTCACGATAGGCCACGATGAATTACTCATGGTTTCCACATCTATTACCGCGTGTAATTCAATCATAGATGAAGGAAACTTTGTCAGACCATTTTTAATAGATAAAACAGCACCAGCATATATATACACAGACACGATGAGCCTTGTATTGAATAGTCAAAATATTACGAACGCATTGACGTCATCATTTACTATAAATCATTATATACATTTTAATTCAAATAACACCGCAAACACAAGTATGAGCAATTTAACATCTGGAACGAATGCTTTAATTATTTCACTGAGTTAAATTCGGGACTTAACGGTAGAAATGACTTCAAGAATAACAATAGACACTACGACCCTTTCAGTTCGTGATGTCTTTTGTTACAATAGAGATACAAATGACTATATACAACCTTTTTCTATCCCGGTTATTGGCACATTTGGTAAGGTGAATTGGTTCTCTAGTCTAGAGTTTTTAAGCACAATTAGCGTGCCCACAGGTGTTTCTTCAAGCGATTCTGTTTTGAATCTTCTGCAAACAATATCACCAGGACTAAGCAGTCTTTCTACAATCATTGTTTCCACGGCCGCTGCAATTACACGCTCAACCGTTACTGGTTTAGGAAGTCTTCCAGATGGGAATGATTATATAAGCTCATCAAAACTATATTGGAATTTAGCACATTTATCATTAAACTATGGGTATATAAGTTCAACAACTCTTTATGATTGTTTCACAAATTTGGCCGATATGCAACATATTACAAATAGGCTCGGTCCAATGGGCTACCATTTAGGAGGGGCTGGTAGCAATTTGACAAGAGGTTATGTAAGCACGATGAATCCAGGCCAATACAAGATATACAAATCAAGTATTGGACTTCAGGGATCAAATGTAGACACGACTCTAGGAAATGGAGGAAATATCAATTCAGGATTGATTGACATCACAGGATATAGCACGAATATAGTTAATACTTCACAAATGCGTATTGATATAAATGCCAATATACAGCTCAGCTACGCTGCTGGTTCTCACGCAACAACCTTTAGCACAATCTTAATAAACCCAGCAAATTCCGCCATTGTTGGCGATCCTGTTCGTTTCACGTTTAATAGTTCAAACGCCACAATTGGAAACCTATCGTTCCTTATACCCCCTACCGCGTTAAGAACACCTTTTCCAAGCAATCTTCAACTAAAACATGTTATGTCAAATGATGGCACAACTGTTAATATAAGAACAGGAATTCCAGAGCTAGGTGGAGTTTTCGTAACGCTTGATAATACTGATTAAATTATGAATAAACTTTAGAATGTTTGCTTATATTACTAATATTCTAAAAGGACTTTTTACTAAATCACAATTTCCTCTTGACTCTACAACAAGTAACCATATTGACTCTACAACAAGTAACCATATTGACTTAGAAAAAGCTTACATAGAAGAATGTGCTTCTAACGATTTAGAGGAAGTCCCTCTCTTTCAGCCAACTCAATCGCCCAAGGCTCTAGAGTCCCTCTCACAACAGCTGTGGGGCGATATGGCCAAGGACATAAATACACCGCATTTGGATGAGCGTATTCACGTGATACAGAAAGATGTACGCCGTTTAGTTGTTTAAGAATTCTTTGACCGTCTTGTATTTCAGCAATATTTACACTGATGGCCATTCTATTCTTTTCCTTCTGACTGAGCCCCTCGAGTTTGTGTAAAAGGGTTGTCATGAAGTGTTGATATGCGGTCCTTTCCCAAATGGTAGCCTGATATGTAAATACCATCTCTATTTGAAAATCAAGTTCTTCTAAGGAGGTTCCCAAATATTTCCGTTTTGACTTTGGCCCTGGACATGGCATGAGGCGAACAGAATGCACAGGGCCTTCTGGGCCCTCTGGCACATAAGTGCATAAAGCAGAAAACGCTTCTGCGATTTCCTTTTCCATCGGTCTTCCTTCTAAGAGAAAATCCTCCTGCATCGGAAAAACATACTTTATATTTGATGGTAGCAGTTCTGTTGCAACGGCACGGCTTTCTAGAAATCCTGAAGCAGTCATTGGCAACTTCAGAATAACTAGATTTGGATGCTCTAACGGCGGTAAAAGTTCTGGAGCCTCTGTGGCGAGATAAATAGGCCATTTTAACATAGGAGCATATCTGTGTAAAAGGGTTATGTGGAGAGGAAGCAGGTAGAAATACTTGGGGGTTGTATTGATAAGATAAGCGGTGTCTGTGCGATCCATTTTAATGAATAGATTGGCGGGACTTTAGCCTGGCCTCTAGTGCCTGGGCCTCTAGGGCCTCTAGGGCCTCTGCCTCAATGGCATAAACAGAAAACAGATATTCTTGATTAGATGATTGCACAACATCCAATTACTGGCAAAGAGATACGCGTTATCCAAACAGAAGCCAGTCTTTGGAGAGAAAACAAAACGCTTTTCTATGGAACAACACCGTCCGTTTGGGATACAGTTTCAGATAAGCTTCTTGACGATGGAACAGCACCGCTGTATCGTATTCTCTTATCTTCTTCTTCAGAAGAGGTAAGAACAGCATCCAAACGTTCTCAAATCATCTTGCTGTCAAATGTCATCGTAAAAACCATTGGCCTTGACAAATTCAAACGCCTTGGTCTTGATAATGTAATGTGTCTTGAAGAGATTCATCTCATGTATCCTCATCTTGGAGGAGCTTGGGACGGTAGCCTAGAAGACGCAGCTATCCTGATGGCCGGCCTCTTACGTTACAGAAGGGTAGCGGGTGCATGGAATGAACGTGCTGTTACACTCGGTCTTTACAAACAAGATAAGCCCCCAGCCCAGCTTTGGCTCATCACGCAATTTTTCAAGCACAGCAATCCTGATCGTGCAGCAGAAATCAGAAAATGCCTTCGTGAAAATACGAGTAGTCGCCTCATTAGTAAAATTATTCTTATGAATGAATCTCCACAGAAAATCACCATGCAAGGAAAGATCCAGGAAGAAATTATTGGTCGTCGCCTTACATACCAAGATGTGTTTGAAAGAATCTACGATATTCCAGATAATACGATTGTGGTCTTCGCCAATGCCGATATTTTTATTGATGATTCATTCAAGGAGCTCTGGTCTTTGAATCTAGAGGACAAATTCCTCGCACTTCTGCGATATGATCTTCCAGCAAGTGGCGATACATCAGAAGCCCAGATCTTTGGTCCTCGTGCCGATAGTCAGGACACGTGGGTCGTGCGATCCGATGATGTTAAAAGGAGGGATAGGGCTTGTTGGCAGAAAATGAATTTTAAGTTTGGAAAGATGGGATGCGACAATGGAATCGCCATGGAAATGCTGAGACAAAAGTTCCTTGTTGTAAATCCTTCTCAAACCTTGCGAACATACCACGTTCATTCTTCTGCAATTCGTAACTACTCAAAGGATGACGTGCTTGATATGCCGATTTTTCATTATATACAGCCATCGGGCATTCACGACTTGATTCCTGAATTTAAATTGGAAAAGGGGGCTACGCCGGCTACCCTAAAGAATGTCGTGAGAGGGAGTGCTGAGGCGATTCAAGCATGGAAAACGTCTATCAAGGAACCGTTTGAGGAAGTTGTTTTACCATCCGCAGAACAACGCATTGATCTGAAGGTCCCTTGTTTTCAAACGACGGACGGACTTGTGTTTGATTCGAAGAAGATGTATATAGGTGAAACAGACGTGGCGAAAAATCTATGGACGAATTCTAAAATTCATGGACTCATGAGCACAATGGAGATTGGTCGTGCTTTAGTGGCTCCTTGGCCTACAGAAGAAAGTGGAGAGAGTGGAGACAGTCGAGAGATCTATTGCCTACGATATTTGAGCAAAATTCTACGACTATGGGCTAGCGAGAAAGGAGAATTCTTTGGTTCTGAAAAACCTGGCTTTGAAGAAGTCCTTCATTTATTCAACTGGAATTCTGAAACTCTTCCAATTATTGCCAGGGAAGAGAATTCTCTCCTTTGGTGTAAGGAGGGTGCCGTTGGTTTCTGTCACGAAGGGGAGCATGTGTTAAAGGAGGATATGGATGCACTTCGTAAGCATATGCGTGGATGGTCCGCCGATGTAGATGGTAAGAAACTGATCATTATGGAAGACGGTGTTGTTTTAACAAAGGAGTTTGTTCTCAAGGTCGAGGCACAGTTGGAAGATGCCGGCTTTGATGTGCGTATTGTGTATCCCAAGAAGACGAGTTTAGAAAGAATACGAGATATGTATTGCGGTGCATGGGGGATTATATCCGCCTCGGATGTTTCAGCTGTTGGATGGAATTGGATGTTGCCCAACGGTGCCAATGTGTTTGAAGTCAGTTCAAAGACCCTTGGAATAGAGATTTCCACGGCCGCGAATTTAGTTCATTGGTTTGTGAAAAAGGATGGTATTGTAGACCAGATTCGTGACGTAATGGGCAAGGAAGTCGTGAATAAGGAGCTTCCAACCATCTGGATGCCTGTGGCCTCAGGATTTTTCGCACACCCTGGCGATTCTTTCCGTGAAATGGTGCGTCTATGGCAAAAGGCCGGATATGTCAATGTCTGTGAGCATCCAACGGCTACGCAGGTTTGGTGGGGATCTGTTGGCACCGAAGGGGTCTTGCTATATGATCGTCCAACGAATGAATGGAGGCTCGCAGCACCAGTGGAAGAGCGTGAGTGGAAACTCGCCTTGTTTGGAAATCCCAAGGTGCCTGTGCCAAACGGTGTGGCATGGACCTTTTGGCCTCGTCGGCCCTCGCTTGTTGAGGCACTTGTAGACGCCGGTGCCGCTGCAAAGGGGTTTGACGCGAGGTCTGAGGGGCCAGTCTTTTATGGTAAGACGGAAAACGCGATCCAGGAAAGAAGGCGAAAGGGTGATTGGAAATCTGTTTGCTCTGAATGGGTCATGGTAAAAGGGGATGAAACATATCCTTTTACACAAACTGAATACTTAGAGAAACTTGCTGGTGCACGTTATGGTCTTTGTTTGCCTGGGTATGGCCTCAAGTGTCACCGAGAGATTGAATGTATGGCGATGGGTTGCGTGCCGATTGTGTCAAAGGGTGTTGATATGGATTCGTATGCTGTTCCGCCCGTTGAGGGTGTTCATTATCTCCGTGCTGACGAGCCTTCTGATGTTCTGAAGGTCTTAGGACTATCAAAGGATGGTTGGGAGAGGATGTCGGCTGCGTGTAAGCTTTGGTGGAAAGAGAACGCATCTTGTGAGGGATCGTTTCGTTTGACGGCTCGTTTAGTGGGGGGCCTAGGGGCCTAGGTGCCACGGTTAAAATTTGAAATCGTTGCCGCGTCCAACAAAAAGTCCTCATGGATTGTTCAATCTGTTGCGAAAAATACACGTCCCATCTTCGTAAGGCGGTTTCGTGTCCTTATTGCGAGCACACATCTTGTACCGTATGTTTAAAAAAGTATTTGACCGAAGGGAACCTTGACGCTCATTGTATGGGATGTCGTCGTGCTTGGAATGATGAATTTCTGGATCTGAATTTTACACGAGCCTTTCGTATAGGTCCGTATAAGAAGCATCGTGAAGACATTCTCATGGAGCGGGAGATTGCGGTTCTTCCTACTCGGCAGCCACGAGTCGAAGCTAAGCTAAAGGTGCGTGAGACTGAGGCGAAGATATATGAAGTGAATAAACAGCTTGCCGCAATTGAGGTAGAGCGTTCATAGATTCTTCATTCTTCTCATCGCCTTGCTGCTCAAATCACGCGATACACGGCCGAGAGTGAGGGACGAGCTCCGCCTGCTTGGACTCTTACGGAAGGCGAAAAGGCTGCGACTCCAGAGAAGGCGAAGTTCATCATGAAATGTCCTGATGCCGAGTGCCGTGGCTTTCTGAGTACCGCGTATAAGTGTGGGACGTGTCAGATGTGGGCATGTCCTGATTGCCTAGTGATTAAGGGTAGAGATAAGGATTCTGAACACACATGTGACCCTGGGCAAAAGGAGAGTGTTGCTTTGATTATCAAAGAGTCAAAGCCGTGTCCAAAGTGTGGTGAGCGAATCAGTAAGATCGATGGTTGTGACCAAATGTTCTGTGTTGATTGTCACACGGCATTCTCGTGGAATACTGGCAATGTTGTGAATGGGGTGATTCACAATCCTCATTATTACGAGTATTTGCGAAAGGTTGGCAATGGAGTGGCCCCGCGGAATGCGGGTGATGTGCCTTGTGGTGGGGTTCCTTTCTACGCACATGTTGATCGTGCTTTACGTAATTTCCCGCGACTGGTGCGTGACGCGATGATTAGAATTCATAGACTTACCTCGGAAATTGCCGATGAACACATACAGCGATTTCAAGGTGGGTTTAATTTGAATGATAATGGTGATTTGGGTGCGATGTATCTGTTGAAGGAGATTACAAAGGACGCGATGAAGCGGGAGTTGGTAAAGCGGGAGCTGAAGAGGAACAAGCATATGGCCATTCGTGCTGTGTTAGAGATGTTTGTGACGACAAGCACAATGATGCTAAATAATATAGTGAATAATACACCAGATTCCGACGAGGACCTTTCTCTCGTAATGCTCGAATATACGAATCTGCGTAAATACGTAAATGATAGTCTTATGAGTGTGAGTAAGATGAAAAACTGCAGCGTTCCGCAGATTGGTGACAAATGGGAATGGAAGCAGTTCAATAAGCTTTCTACCGCACGGAAGCCGGCAGAGGCTCCTGTGGCTCCTGTGGCTCCTGTAGTTCCTGTTACTCCTGTGGCTCCTGTGACTCCTGTGACTGAGCCTATTTAGAAACGCGTGAATCATGTAAAAACTATTTTTTTCTTGAGTAAAAAATGTTAATAAAAAGTATAATGTCAGGAAGACCACAGCCGATACGAGCAGGTAATTCTGGAACTGCACATGGAGGTACTCAACCACCAGAATACGTCGTTACGCCACCCGTAAGACCAAGAAGACGCAGTGAGAGAAAGGCAAGACGTTCCAGAAAAATCACTCGTCGCAGAAAGAATCGTATGGTAGGTGGGGGTAACTGCCCTCAGGGAGGAAATCATAACTGTGTTGCTACTGGGTCTAGACTAAGCAATGTGACAAGAAGATGTAGCAAGTGCGGTCAGGCGTGTTAAAGGGTTCCATTCACAGGATTTTCTTAACCGGCATGAATATTCTTAGTGTATTAATAGAATGCAAGCACTAGAGTCTTTCGGTGTATATGTAAACAATGTAGCTGGTGCAATTACAGGAAAACATGAAGGATTTTTTGATGCGTCAGGTGCAACTGTAGTAAATTTTGCAGCAATTGGTGCGTTTGGTTTATTTTCATTAGTATTAATGTTTATAGTCGTATTTGCGAATTGTTATGGTGCAGCTAGACTTTCATGGTGCTATAACACCTTCTATGGTGCTGGAGAAGGCGAGAAGTTGTTATATGCTCTTCTATGTTTCTTTTATCCTGGAATATATTACCCAGTCTATGGTATCTTCCTAGACCCTGTATGTGGTCGTGTGGCACAACGTGGTGGCTCAAAAAAGCTCTAAACGCGTGCCGTAAAATCTATAATTTAAGAACCATTGATTCTTAAGTTTTAGATTATGTTGAAAGATATTTACCGTCAAATCTTTAATTTAAGAACAGGGGTTCTTAAATTAAAGATTTTTAGTGAGTAACCTGAATAGCCAACGTGAAGGAACTCCCCTAGGAGGGGAGTTCTTAACTTCGGTATTTCACGTTAATCCATCTTCTTCGCGGCCTTCATCGCATCGCCGAGTTTGTATGAAGGGTTCTTCTTCTTCATCTCGCGGTACACCTTCATCACCTTCTCGTTCCACTTCTTAAGTGCGGGGGAAAGCGTACGCTTTCCCTTACGTGTGCCCTTCACAGCCTTTCCCTTTGTCACCTTTGTCACCTTACGAGTTGCCTTTGCCATTTCTAATACCGTCAAATATAAAAGTTAAGAAGGATTCTTAACTTTTATATTTTCGGAAATGCTTTCAAGTATCAAATTTAAGACCCCAACGGGGTTCTTAAATTTGGTATTTGACTGTAGTGTTAAAGGAAATGTGTGGATGAACTCTATGAATTACGCACCTTCATTGGAAATCGCCTCGATGTTTCAGGTGACTGTTGTAACAACTTTCTTCCAGAACTTGTTATGCGAGGCAGGTCATGATGCACAGACGGAAATCGTTCGCAGTTTTCTGCCCTTTCATCAAGAGATGGGCGTCGGAGAGGATTTTTTACGAACCCTCTTGGAAGATCTGGGGAACTGTGAGATTGGTTCTATCAGAAACTTCGCTGCTCATCTAGTCAGATCGCCTACGGCCTTGTATTCCGTATGGAGAGTTATTTACGGGATTTCCGGGTCTTCCTAGACTTTCTGGATTTCCTGGATTTTCTGGATTTCTTAGAACCAGTCGCTTGTGGAGAAGAGCCATTCGCGTTTATTCTTTCTTCATTTTCATGAATTACAGGCAACCTAGATCTAAGTTTGGCAAGTTTGGCAATACTAGCGGCAGCATTACGCTTGGCCTTATTTGCTAAAAGGGGTGCCATGTTAATGACGGTATTGGGTTCTCCCTTTTCTAAGTTACTCATCTATTCTAATCCAAGTTTCTCTTTTCCCCAAATATAAGATTCCTTTATTAGCTTCGCCGTAAGACTTTTATTATACGCACGGAAATCAAATAATCGACCCTTAAATAATTCATCTTGACCCACATACTGTCCTGTACTAGGCCAATTGCTCTTTCCTAAATAGCAATTCGTCATGTTCGCCGTTTGTGGAAGCCATCCAGATTTTTTCTGTTGAGTAAATTTACCGTTGATATATATGACTATATCAGGCCTGAAAGGATCTTCGCCACTTGTTGTGACTGTAATATGAATCCATTTCTTAAGAGGAATCGCCGAAGGGATTTTAATTTGCATTTGCCGTTTATCTTCCTGCCATACCTCATAAATAAGGCTCGCACTCGCCTTTATATTGCTAACGTCTTGTCGTTTATTTTTTAGTCCATACTCTGATGTCGTTATAAAATAGTTCTTTTCATATTCAGGTGCGTTTTCTTGAGATACCGTCAATAAATCCTGCGGTGACATTTCTTCAACGGGCTGTGCACCAGATGGCTTCTTTGGAACCGTTGACTCTTGTTCATCACAAGGGTTATCTTTCTCCTCAATCTGTGAATTTAGGTCGCCTTTTCCAACAATTCCTAAGAATACATTATTCTTACCACTGCCATTTCCAAAATCAAATATCTTCGCGTTATTTGTAAAATCATCAAAGTATGCCCAACACATAAATGTTCTCAATTGACGAAGAGGGACCAATGTACCCATACTTAAATCAGCCTCTTTATCATACATTCTTATATACTGTGTTCCATCAAATCCAAGCCCATTTGTTGCTTTCGTGCGAGGTGTTTCATCAATCTTCATATTTCCTGCCGTTTTCACTTTGGAAACACGCAGTGTATCTAGCATATCTCCATTGAAACGAAACCATATTTTACAGGAATCATAAAATCTTAGAAGGCGTTGTATATCATCGGGTGGATTTGGATCAATTCGTTCCTGACTTTCAAATCCAACATCTGTTGCATAAGAACATACCGGCTGATACGTATTATCCTTCCACGGCAAGATTCTACAGTAATCATCACGACCATCTCCATTTACATCTCTCATATAATCGTCATAACTGACTCTAAATCGCACGATACCATTCTCATCCTTTTTTGTCCCAGGTGTTCTGAATGACGTAGAACTTAGATTATCTGTTCCAGCAAGCCCACATGTAAAGAAAAGATTGGTTAAATCATCGGAAGGTGCCACCATACGACAAAAATCATACGGAATGCCCAGGCGACTTACATTGGCATAATCATTGAAATACCGAGGATCTCTCACATAACCAGCAGACTCTTTTATCGTATCTATATCACTACGGGGACCAGTAAAGGAAGACCAATATGAAGTAACAGGCTCGCTTGTTATACTTGAAAACCCTTCTGTAACGAGCCCTGGAGCGAAGAGTTCTGATACTATACATAAACTTAGTAAAAGTAAGGTTGCCATGAGTATAATTTGAAACGATTCCATACTCTTCTTCTACCTTGTGTGCTTTTATTGGAGGAAATATTACTATGATAAAACAGATGTGGGCGGAATCTAGAAAAATTCATGAGGGGTCATATGGTTGTGTTTTATCGCCTCCATTAAAGTGTAAGAAATCAAAACCACGAGGTGCTAAGGGACAAAGATCTGTTGGTAAACTGATACGGATTCAGAATTCCAAGATAGAATTGTCGGTAGGTTCGCTTATAAAATCTATCCCAGACTGGGAAAGATATTATATTATTGCCGAGGACGATAACTGCGATGCTAAGAATTTCAGTACTCACCGCCAAATATATGAGCAGATTTGCAAGGTATATAAACATTCTTCTGACTCACAGCTCGCACAACTTATCTCTCCCTATGCCGGCTCAATGCTTCGTGTCATGGCATTTACAACTGATTTTGACTATATTGCCAATTTGAAACATATGTTAGAGGGTGTTTCTTTACTCAATAAACAAGGGATCTGTCATTTTGATTTACATGATGGAAATGTCCTAGTTGATTTCAAAGAAACCTTCCGTATTATAGACTTCGGTTCAGCATTTCTAGGCGATCAACTTGATGAATCAGGTGTTCGAAAACACACATATGAATTTTCTCCGAAATTTCCTCCTGAGTCCACCGAATTATCTGTTATGACAGGGATTGCTGGTGGAATGACAATGGGTGATGCGATTGAAAGAACCATGAATGCCGTAGGTTCAAAAAAGGAATTGTATGAATTGGCGTATAGACTTATTGGCGTTGATAGATTTACACAATGGCGTAATTTAATAGAATTCTGGAAAGAAGATGAAACATGGAAAGGGGAATCCTGGGTTCTTTTTTTCAGAACATATTGGCGTAAATGGGATTCTTGGGCGATCGGTGTTATGTTTTTAGAAATCCTTAAGAAATGCTTTTTAATGCCTTCATTCCTAAGTACAACTTGGCCAGATGAAGGAAAACGTATTAAGTCTGTGTTAAAGGGATTATTGGAGGCGAATCCCAATAACCGTTTTACGGCAGAAGAGGCGTTGGCTGAGCTTTTAGCTGCTACGCCGTGAACGCCACTCAGCGGCGTGAGCGACGTGTTTTCTTGAATTTACGCCTACCGCCCACTTTAATGTAGAGGGGCTCGTGTCTAGGGATACAGAAATATCCGCAGAAACGATCATAATTCAGAGGATCTTTGCGTTTTGAATTGCTAAAATTATGGTCCGCTAAAGCCACGTCAAATATTTCATGACCTTTTGCGTCCAAATTCGTGACAGGCATAGCTCCACTCTTTTGCGAGAACATACCAACCTTTGACCCAGGCTTTGGAGCATCCTGACGCAAGAAATGATAGTCTTGATCTTCGTCGACAACGAGAGCGATTTTGGAGGTTCCTCTCGGACATTTCAATTCAAACGAAGAAGGGATGATACGCCGAGGATTATCTCCCATTAGACGTGCAATCATGTTTGGGCATGTTTTTGGATCCGTATCGTTGAAACGCGGATATCCTGATTCACTTCCTGGTTGATGAAAAGGAGGATCGCACTCAGGATCCTTCTTGCAATTCTCAATTTGTTTGGGATCAATGATATTATACGAATAGCTGAAACAATTGTGAGAGAGTCTTATAGTATTGTCTTTATTCCATCTATCGGGTTCATACCTCGGCTCAGATCCACTCAGGGGTGCACGACGAGGACAGAAAGACATATGCTTTTTACAGAATGCTTTGCCTTCTATCGCGGGATTCGGACACGTAGCCATACATTGACAACGACCTGGAGAATCATTCATCTTAATCGCAGAGGGTAAGAGATCACTTATATTCTGCACTTTATTTCTACGAGTCTTCCTGAACCCTAACCGTTGGTACATTTGACTTGCCATTTACTTGTTGGTTTGATTTTTCTTGAGGCTTTTCTTCACTAAGGCCAAACAGCCTGAGTGGCGTTGGAGGAATTAATTTATCTCCATCATTTGGTTGAGAAACATTATTCGCTTCATTTAGCTTATAATATTCTTCTCCTATTTGTTTCATACGAATCTTTTCTAAACATTGGCCGAAGAATATATATTGATTCTCATGTGTAGGTGTTTCTCCAGGTGTTTTATAACCACTATATTTTCCAGACAATTCAATATACAACCATCCCTCGCTTACAATTTGATGTAATGTCGTATGTAGCGTATAATATTTCTTATCTATTTTAAGGAGATTCATTAAGGCGTTGCTTATTGTGACAAAGAGGGAAAGAACCCATACAATCCAATATACAGATGAACTAACTGCGGTTGTGCTTCCACTGGAAGAACTTGATGAGCCTCCTGTGAATTGCACTGAGAGAAGTGCTGGAACAATGAGAGATCCAACAGAAATTACAATTCTTAAAGTGTGAAACGCCCTGGAATATCTTTTTGAACGAAAGGTGTATTCATCCAATAAAGAAATGAATCTATATTTTATGGATGATTTCTTTTGAAAATCTAAGTCAAGTGAATCAAAGGCTTCTGTAATCAGATATATTTGATTCTCATTATGCGTTTGTAGAAATCCTGGCTTTGTCGCCAAGAAGAATTGTCTGGGTACATTTGCTGTTGCAGCATTATCTCGAGCATTCTCTGGGGCTATACGTAAGCTCATACTAATAAATGGGTTAAAAAATATTCGTGTTTTATAAAAGAGATGGAGATTTGTGTAAAAGTATATTCTAAGATATATTTGGATGTGGATGATACGACGTGGTGTGCACGACCCACGAAGGATTTAATGCGTCGCCTACAGAGCCAGGATTCCGCACGTTGGATTGCAGCCTTTGATGGTGGAAGAATTTCTATCGGCGATCCTGTGAGTTTTATAGAGTATGATAGTTTATTTGTTCCTGGATGGTTTATGGAAACAATTGGATTGGAAGATGGAACGGAGGTTATGCTGACGTTTGAAAAATGTGAAACTTTGCCGAAAGCAACACGTCTTTCATTCAAGGTCGTTGGACAGGTAGATCTAGATATTCGCGATTTGATTGAAGAACCGCTTTCACAGCTGGGGGTTATACAGGTTGGTCAAACGATTCCTGTACCGTTGATGGAAGGTGCTGTATTACTCTTAATGAACTGCGAACCGAGTGGGACCGTCTTTTTAGACGGTGCAGACATTGGGCTAGACATTGAATATGAGGATTCTGGGAATTCTGCTTCTGTGAATTCTGGGAATTCTGGGAATTCTGCTTCTGGGAGTTCTGGGAATTCTGGGAATTCTGCTTCTGGGAGTTCTGATTTTGGCCCCATGTTACCTTCTATAAATTCTTTGCCTTCTGATTTTGGCCCGATGTTACCTTCTGCTCCTTCGTCCACGTTTGTTCCTTTTCAAGGAAGGGGCCATAGGCTTGGGTAGAGGAGCAGGAGCAGAAGAAGCAGCAGGATCTACAGGAGCAGAAGCGTCTATGATTCTCGCATAGGTTATGTCACGGCTTATAATGTAGGATGAAAGAGGATTTACTGGATTTCTATAATTTATAGAAAAAAACATACTTATCATATGGATAAAGCGAACAAAAATAAGCTCTTGTGCAGTTAATTGGAAGCCACTTGCATATGCTACAATTAAATATACACTTGTGCTAAAAATATAATGTAAAACAAAAAATATATGGGGATGTGTGCATGGAAAGATGAATGGAAAAAATATAATGAACGCTCCTTCTGTGCCCATTACCCATGTTTTAAAATAGATTCCAAGGGGCAATTCTAAAGAAAATAGGCCCATACACTGCCATAGAAGCCTTTGATTTTCACCAGTATCATAAGAAAAGGAATAATTATTCTTTAACTTAGGCTCTCTTTTACAGACTAGGCAATGAATAGGGCTAGTTGCGGATAAACTTTGTATCCATTGCGTTTCACAGGATTTATGAAAAAGTGCCACATTACAGCCACAAGAAAGCAGATAAAGAGAGTTTGCTTTATTTGGAGGATCAAGGCATATACAACATATTTCAGCCATTCCTCCCTAAAGACATTATATAAATATCCTTAAGATGGAAGGTTGTGAAATGATTCGCAAGGCGATTGAAACAGCCACGGGTGGATTATTAATTGGTCGTTTTGGAACCATTGAATTTGATGTACTTTGGGAGCATGCGAATGGGAAAGTAATTCCCAAACATATGCTTTCTATCTTAGAGAGGAATGCCGGTGTATTTGGCACGGAAATCGTCCAGTGGTGTGTTGAATATATGGACGCCGTTAAGGCAGCGGATTTTATGGCTACAGGATGGTATGAGCCGATTAAAGTTCGGGAACAGCGGTTATTGACGGGATTCACTGGAAAACAAGTGGCACTTCGTTCATTAGAACCTTATTATTGGAATGAGGATGTGCGTTGGAGCCGTGTGTTAAAGGGTAAAGTGTGTGTTGTATCGTCGTTTGCTGATACAATTATGAAACAGGTGCGTAACGATATGAATGCTGGGATATGGAGCAAAGTGGATGGAAAGATGTGGGATACTATAGAATGGTCGGCCGTTCGGACTGGCTACGCACCTTCTTTGGCCTTAGGGCGAGCGTCTTGGTCATGCGATCCTTCATGGTGGAAAGACTGTGTGGATTATGTTGTAGAAGAGGTTTTACAGACGGGGGCGAGAACAGTTATTATTGGCTGTGGAGGGTTGGGAATGATCATTGGGGGACGGCTGAAAGCAGCGGGTAAAATTTGTATTGTCCTTGGAGGAGCAACACAGGTTTTATTTGGAATCAAGGGACGGCGTTGGGAAACGCATATACTTTCTAAACTATGGGGGCCAGATTGGGTTTGGCCTGCAGTGGATGAAACGCCTGGTGGAGCCTCAGAAGTAGAGAGAGGGTGTTATTGGCGTTGATTGGCTCGGCGAGTCTTTCTTTTGTTTGTTGTTTGTAAAAAGTCCATATTTAATACGCGGCGTGTATTGAAATTCTTGATGGTTTGAAGGTTAACGTTAAAGTCCTTGATCAAGTGTTTAATGACTCGCACAACAGAATCGTGTGTTTTCTTCAAGTCCTTCTTATGCATGGCATAATCAGGGTCCTCAATCAACTCGTGAAGAGCCTGGCGTAAGTGCAACATCCCATTCACTGTGCTTAACGCATATGAATACTGAATATCAGCATCGTCTATGCTTACAATTCGCCCTACATGCTCAAGTTCGTGATTCGCCCATTCCATAACACCGCGAACGGTGGATTCGTAATGGTGCTTCATCTATTAAAGGGGAAGATTTTTCCAAGGTTAGAGTTTCTTCCACACTTTACTAAATAGTTTCGCAACATCTTCTAAGCTGTGTTTTACACGGCGTGTTTTACGTCCTCCTTTCTGGGCCACACGCGTCTTTCTTAACCCAGGAACATATTTTGGAGAATTTGGGGGCATGGATTGAAGTTTTCTTATTTCTTCTTGTGTTAAAGGTTTGGCACCGTAGCCTCCTCTCGCAATTTCTTCTATTGGAACACCTTGTCTCAACCTCTTAATGGCATTTAACATCGCAGGTGAATTCGGTTTTACTGGGGCTAGAGCGTCTAGACCAAAAGGTGGGGTAGCAGGGCCAAACGTAGGGGTCGTGGGCCCTCCAGATACGGCTCCATAGGATGGCATGTTATCAAATGGAGGTGTTACAGGAGCATAGGATGGGAAAGGGGGTGTTACTGGGCCTTCAGGCATAGCCCCATACGTTATACCCGCGGGTTTTACACTTACAGTAGAAGGTTTCTTAGCCACTTCCTTTTGGTAAAGTGCCGCCGCCCTTCGTATGCCATTTCTGAACGTCTCAGGAATTTGAATTCCAATTTCATCAAACACTCTCGCAACAACGGGCGGGCGATCAAACACCATTGCACGAGGAAGACCATATCCCTTATCAATACCATATTTTTCCATGAATTTTTCTGGTATAAAGTTGCGAAACATGAGGAGATATGACATGGCACGTTTCTTTGCCTCATCTGTATCAAGAGGAATCGCTAGAAATCTATACGGTTGTGACTTCCCTTCAGGAAGAGGAACACGAAGACTCATAGGAATCACTTGTGGTAACACATAAAATCCAGTTCTCGTATCCAACTTCATTTTATCATTGCCAAAGGTTGGAAGATCAACGCCTTTCGTCTGTAACATATCCATGTATTCTGCGATTCTTCTTTCTATTTCTGGTTGTTTATTGGAGGATGGAACAGAAAAATTATTTGCTGATGAACCAAGAGATTCGTATGTAAAAAGCCCATTCACCATATCAACTGTCCCTTTAGCAGTAAAGGTGGCGATTGGCAGAAAATTCAAATTGTCTTCTTTGGCTTCCTTCGCCATCCATCGCACCGCATCCTCCTGTCCTCTACATACGCGTTTCAAAAGTTTGGAGCCTTGATGCTTCTTGTAAGGATACAAGGCGATTTCTGGAAACCCGTGGTGTCTTGCCGCATCGGTGTAAGACCACGCCGCAAGTTCAGACGCTTTTCCTGGCATTCTTTTCTCCAATTCACGCATATATGTGCTCATGGTTGATTCTGTAGACGTTTTTCGTTTTGGGTTAAAGGAATCTAAGTCGGCCAATGCCATCCATCCCCTCGTCCCTGAGCGTACTTGATATTCTGGACTTAGACAGTTGTCATAAGAGAGTGCGTCCTTCTCTTTTGCCGATAACGGATGACAACTGAGAGGGAAGGTGTCACATCGTTTGTAAGGAGCTGTTCCAGAATATGCTTGACCTGTACCACGAACCCATTGAGATGGGGAAATAGATGATATAACCGTGGTCGGATGAACAAGCACAACCATTTGCATCATGTCAAAGGTTTCACCGACCTGATTCGCTCCAAAGGCGATATAGGGGAATGGGTAAAAGAAGACGTTTGCCGTTGGAGTCATACAGACCATCGAGCCTTCTGGTTCTCCCAAGTAATCCTTGTAAAATAGACGCGGGTCCACATTTGCAGGATTGGGGACTTTCATTCCACGAAAGAGGACGGTTCCAGGAGGAAGTGTTATAAGTGGAAGGTCCACTGATTCTGGTGACCCAAAATCATTTAAAAATTCTTCCGTTTGTGGAGTTATTTGATAATGAAAGGCGGCTAAAGCCATCTAATAATAGCGGGATACAATATCTCGTTCATATGATTCATGGAAACTTTCAATGGCATCTCTGAAGTTAACACTATTTTGAAATGCTATAGGTCTTTTGTCTTTTATGAATTCGTATGCTTGATCGGGAGTCATATTTTTCGTGGCGATGAGGAACATCGCTACGCAGGCGGCGGAACGCTGCATTCCCGCGTAACAATGAACGAGCATAGGTTGTCCAGTTTTATACTCCCTTAGCATTTTATAGACGATTTCGTAGGACCATAAATTTAGATTACGAATCTCCTCTGCTTGTAAATTATCATCTACAGGAACTCTATATTGGCGTTGAATTGTCGGGACAAAGGGAATGTCTTTTGTACAATTGAACACACATTTAATTCCCTTTTCGGCCAACCACTTAGCATCAGTGGCAGCCTTGATATTTCCTAGCCATAAATTCGGAAGAATTTCATCTGCCGAATTATTCATTTCTATTTATTATTTGTTTATGTGCTTAGACCCTAGATCCTGTTCGCAGAAAATTTCACATTATCAAGCAATCGTTGTTGTTCCTGGGGAGATCCCATAACATACGCCTTCATTCCGTAAAAAATCGCCTTTTCATCGTGGCCTGTGTAAAAGGCATGTATGCAAAGTTCATCATAGAATTTTGGAGTTATGTGGGGTTCTGTGAAAAGATAATTGACTATGTCGCCCGCCTTGGCCTCTTTGGCCCCTTCTGCCGTTGCAATTGCGAGAGCGTAGGCTTGTTTACTCCATATTCCGCGTTGTCTTAGAGTTTCAAGGACGGAATGAGATGCTTCTAGTCTGGGACTGATTTCTAGGGCAGCCCACGCGTACTTGAATTTATCATCTATAATTGGTGTCAGTCTGATAAGATTTAGATAACTGACATAGGCCTCTTGATTCCATCCCATTAGAGTTGTACGCGTGAGATACCATTCTGTTGCCTTCTGTAAATTTCCGCAATCCCTCCAGCTTTGTGCACAATAAAAGGCCGTTCTGGGATCTGGATTTTTCTTAAATTCTTCCTCTAAGGCGAGAGCATCGTCGCGATACTTATTGGGATTCTGCGAACGAGAGCCTTCCACCCTTGCATCAATGAAAATATTTTCTAGTTGTGAGTGTCTGGCATTCGGCAACTCGGCGTATTCATGTAAGGCCCCTTTGAAGATCCAGGGCTTCTTGTTGAATATGACGGGCCTCTTATAAACCAATGTGCCCCTTCTTAGCTCTACGTGATATGTGTCAAAGGATTCATTAAGGAGGTGTTTGAAGGGAGCTTTTGACTCTACAATATCATCGGCATCGAGCATGAAAAACCACGTATGTGGCTCGGCACGAGCGAGTTCCAGGAGTTCTGTGCGATTGTGGCCGAAATTGACCCAGGGCTTTTGATGGAGTGTTCCTGGCTTTCCGTGTTTTTCTGCGGTGGTTCTGATTTTTTGCATCGTGGTATCTGTTGAACCAGTATCCACGATACACCATGAATCCACGAAGGGTAGGATGGAGTTAAGTGAGCGTTCTATGACGTGTTCCTCGTTTTTCACAATCATGATGAGAGCCAAGGTTGGGGCTTCGGCCATAATATGTATGTATATCTGATTCTCTTTACACCTCTTCACGGTAAATAGCAGCCTTAAATTCGGTGCTTAATGTTAGAAGATTCAGAATGTCAGAATCTGACAGGACAAAAAAGGTCCAATCAAGAGTTATCTACTCTACTTATCTTATTGAGAAGGACTATGTAGAAAAGGGTATCATTGTACCAGGCAAACCTATAACATCCGGTGATTTAACTGAGTATATAGCGACTGGCCCAACATATTTTACTGCCTTGGAATTGAACGCAGATTTAATAAATAATGGTGTTGTGATTCCTACATTGAATAATTCTTCTGTTCCTACTGAACCACGTAGCCTCTCAGGATTGCCTGCGAATAACAGCGTTATACTTAGTTGGCTTGCACCACTTTCTGATGGTAATTTGATTATTATAAAGTATACAGTGTATATATATAATTCACTAAATATTTTAGTATGCGTACATAATGTTTATAACAGTTTAACATACACATTTGGAAATTTAACAAATGGTGTACCATATACATTTACGGTTTTTGCGGTGAATCTATATGGCAACTCGCCCTTTTCTTTACCAATAACAGTGACTCCAAATATAATAGCTCCTTATCCACCAACGAATGTAATAGGTGTTTCAGGGAATGCTGAAGTCACGGTAAGCTGGACGGCACCTTATGACGGTTCTTCACCAATTACAAATTATAGAATCACCTCTAACACGGGGGAGTTTACTGATGTCAGCGGTGATCAAACAACGGGTGTCGTGACTGGGCTAACAAATGGAACTGCCTACACATTCACGGTTGTAGCAACGAATGCGATTGGAGACTCCTTGCCTTCTTCCGCAAGTTCACCTGTTACGCCAGCAACGGTTCCTAGTATGCCAATCGATGTAGTAGGTGTGTCAGGAAATGCTGAAGTCACTGTGTCTTGGACTGCACCTTATGATGGTGGTTTAGAAATTACAAATTATAGAATCACTTCTAGCCCTGGATCATTTATAGAGGATGTCGGCAATGTAACAACGGGCATAGTCACTGGGCTAACGAATGGAACTGCCTACACATTCACGGTTGTAGCCACGAATACACTTGGAGACTCCTCGCCTTCCTTTGCGAGCTCACCTGTTACACCAGAAACCGTTCCAAGTGCTCCAACAAATGTAGTAGGTGTAAGAGGAAATGGCCAAGTGACAGTGTATTGGACGGCACCTAATAATGGTGGATCAGTAATTACAAATTATAGAATCACTTCTAACAGTGGGGAGTTTGCTGATGTGGGTAATGTAACAACAGGTGTAGTCACTGGGCTAACGAATGGAACCGCCTACACATTCACGGTTGTAGCCACAAATAAAAATGGAGATTCGTTGCCTTCTTCACCAAGTGAATCGGTTACGCCGACTGATTCTGTAAGTGTCCCTGATCCACCAACAAGTGTAAGTGGTGTTCCAGGGAATGCTGAAGTCACTGTGTCTTGGACGGCACCTTATGATGGTGGTTTAGAAATTACAAATTATAGAATCACTTCTAGCCCTGGGTCATTTATAGCAGATGTCAGCGGGAATCTAACAACGGGTGTCGTGACTGGGCTAACAAATGGAACTGCCTACACATTCACGGTTGTAGCGACAAATGGCTTTGGAGACTCCTCGCCTTCTTCACCAAGTGAATCAGTTACGCCGACTGAATCAGGTAGTGTCCCTGATCCACCGACGAGTGTAAGTGGTGTTCCAGGGAATGCTGAAGTGACAGTCTCATGGACGGCACCTTCCACAGGTGGCTCACCTATTATAAATTATAAAATCGTTTCTAACAGTATATTCTTTACTGATGTCAGCGGTGATCAAACAACAGGAATAGTCACTGGGCTAACAAATGGAACCGCCTACACATTCACAGTTGTAGCTACGAATGCGATTGGAGACTCCTCACCTTCCTCTGCGAGTTCACCTGTTACACCGGCAACAGTTCCTGATGTTCCAACAGATGTAACTGGTGTTCCAGGGAATGAAGAAGTGACAGTTTCATGGACGGAACCTTATGATGGTGGCTCACCCATTACAAGTTATAGAGTAATTGCTATATATAATGATAGCGTCTTTACATTTATAGACGTGAGTGGTAATCAAACATCAGGTGTAGTCAGTGGGTTAACAAATGGAACTCCCTACACATTTAGTGTATATGCTATAAATGCGATTGGAAACACTTTTAACTCAACTCCAAGTGCTGAGGTTACACCAGGAACCGTTCCTGATGCTCCTACACCAAGTTTAATAACAGCTGGGTATAATTTTATAGAATTTAGTTGGACAGCTCCATACAATGGAGGATATGAAATTACCTCTTATGCGATAAGGGTGTTTACTGCGTCTGATGTTGAACTACCAGAATTCAATAAAGATATTAGTGGAGCATCTACAGGAATATATGGATTAACAAATGGAACAATCTACAGATTTAGTGTAACAGCAGTGAATTCACTTGGATCTTCAGCACAATCTACGAAACTTCAGGCCACCACATCTAGTTCTCCTTCAGCACCTTCTGTTCCTCAGGACGTTTCAGGAACTCCTGGAATAGATCAAGCCACGATTAATTGGTCTACTCCTGTATCTGACGGTAGTTCAGCGATTACTGCTTATAAAGTCACAGAATATGACGCATCAGATAATCAATTACTATTTGTAGACGTAAGTAATAATGTTTTCACAAATACCTTTACGGATTTATCAGGAGGAATACTTTATAAGTTTAGTGTATCAGCTCTTAACGCGATTGGAACAACCACCTCCAATAAAATTTCAGTGATACCTCAAAATGTCCCTGGGCCAGTGAGAGATTTATCAGGAAATCTTGTTGGTCCAATTGTAAGTATAAACTGGTTACCCCCCTCTAACACAGGAGGACTCCCTATTACTAGTTATAAAGTGAATGATACTGAGTATGGTTTAGATCTTTCATATAGTACAAATGTAGGGGGAGGAGCGGGAATATATGATTATATTGTTAAAGCGGTAAATTCTATTGGAGATAGTTCTGGTTCAACAATAACGTTTAATTATATAACTGTACCTGGGCAAGTTCAAACTAGATATAATCCTTTAGCAACAGTTCAAGTAGGAAATACTGAAATATATGTTACATGGTCACCACCCAGTACAGGAGGTTCGCCAATAACTACATATACACTTGAAGTTTCTGATGGTACACCTTTTGATGTAAGTGGAGCAAATACTTCATACCTTATTACAGGGCTGACAAATGGTACCTCGTATACAATACGAATTAGAGCGAATAATATTGTTGGAAGTGGAGTTTATAATAATTTTTATATAGATAATACTACGATTGATATGATACCACTAGGCGTCCCTTTCCCACCAACAGATGTTTCAGGAGTATTAGCAGAAGGCATACAAGTATCTTGGACCGCTCCTACAAATACGGGTGATTCAGCAATTATTGGTTATAGAGCGATTTCTACTCCAGGAGATTTTTTTACAGATGTAAGTGGCACAACGGCATTAGTTACAGTTGCAAAAGGTCAAACATATACATTTAGGGTGCGTGCTACAAATACAGAAGGACCATCGATATATTCATCACCTTCAGCATCTATATTATTTCCTGCAACCGTCCCTGGTCTAATGACTGGTACTAGTTCATATGACGATCCTGACATAAACGTATATTGGAGTCCCCCTGAAGATGACGGTGGAGTAACGATAGACGGCTACAAAATTAAGTCATACAAGGATACCGTATTTGATCGTGAAGAATTATTTGATGGAGAAACATTTACTTGGTTATATGCGTCGCCAACGAGTGGCTCATATACATTTACATTTTCCGCGAGAAATGCGATTGGCTATTCAACTGAATCGGCACCTATAGATCCTGTCGTTGTTCCTTAACGAATTGTGTAAAAGAATATTATCTGAGTGGGATCCACTGAGATTATATTTCATTATATTTGAATGATTAAGAGTTTTAGAATGTATCTATTTGAACTGTTAGGTCATGTGCCTCATTTGCATTTCCTCCAGTATATGTTACTTGAACATGTATTCTATCGCCAGTATTTACTGATAGAGAAGCATCGTAGAAATTTTTAACTAAGTCTGCTGCACCAAAGGTGACTGTAAAAGCAGTATCCGCAATACTTCCTCCATAGGGTGTATGTCTTACAAGAATAGTTAAATCATTTCCAGTTCCTGGTGCTCCACTTAAGCCACAAGACAATCCTGCAATGAGAGCTGGCTGTTGAATGCGGAAATATGCTGGAGGTGTTCCAGTGTCAGGGAAACCGGTGCCCCCTGAGGCGGCAATCATTGTTCCAGGCCACATGTAGCCACCTGATGTTCCATTTTTCAGGTCGCCTCTCAATCCGTAATAGAGTGTTGTTGGATATACCCATAGAGAGAATCCTTTTCCACCTGCCGATTTTGTTACTAGATCAGTGCCAGGGCCGATTTGGATGCCTGGTGATGCTAGATAGGTTGGGTCTGTAATCGTCGTGGGATTCGTTTGAAGAATGTCAGAGGCTGTATATGAATTTCCTGCTGTAGGCCTCACAGTTCCAATGGTTGTGGCACGAAGCTGGATGGATCCTGTATTCGCCACATCAGCTGTTTCAACGCCTACATACGATCCTGTCGCTCCAGTTGCTCCTGTAGCTCCAGGACTTGCTGGTTGTGCGACATAAATATTCATATCACGTGTTGATGATATATTTGTATTATTCACGAGAACACCACGTTTCAACCCAGCACCATTTGAATACACGTTGACAGTGGAACCCTTGAGGGAATTGAATGAGAAAGAGCCAGATGCTAAGTTTCCTGAGCCGTCAAACAAGACACCTGTCACGTCAGATAATCCATCAAAGGCAGCACCTGAATTATCCACGGTGAGGACACATGTTCTCAACTTTGCAGTGACTGAAGTTGTTCCAGGGAAGCGGAGGCCTGTTAACGTGTAATGTCCTGCTGATGTCAGTTTCATTGTGAAATTTTCTAGACGAGTATTTGCTCCCATCGTGATGAGAGTTGTATTGGCTGTTACGGCCAGCATCTGAATCGTCGTTGTCTGTGTAGAAACACCCGTGAGTGAAGTGCCGGCTACCAGAGTGATGCCGGCCGATAGATTGTATGTTCCAGGAAGAACCCAGATTGTATCACCAGATTGAGCAGCAGCGTTGGCTGCTTCAATCGTCAGATATGGTTTTGCTCCTCTCTGTGCCGTGGAATCATTGCCATTGACCGAATCCACTGTCAAGACTCTTCCTAGCCTTGGAATATTTATGCCCATAATGTTGTTCCACTGGGGAGGACCCGTGGGTCCTGATGTGCCGGCGTAGGCATACAAGTTCTGATCCGTTGTATTTATGAAATAATCTCCAAGGGCAGCGGGACCTGTGGGACCTGTTGGGCCAGCCTGGAAATGATTGGAGGTTGTTCCTACGTAGGGGAGAACACGACGAGAAGCAAGACTGTTGGGTACATATATAATTGAATTTAAAGACGTTGAAGAAGTCCATGTAATTCCATCATATGAATATGCAAGTGTATTATCTCCTTCTCCACCAGCCAGCCATAAAGATCCATTCCATGCGACTGTATAACAACCTACTGTAAAAATAGCATTTCCAGAACCAGTCCAATTAATTCCATCAAATGAATATGCGAGTTGATTTGTTCCTGAACCACAAGCAACCCATAAATACCCATTCCATGCCACTTTAGCAATTCCAGTTGTAAAAACTGAACTTCCTGAATTAGTCCAATTAATTCCATCAGATGAATATGCGAGTATAACGAGCCCAATACCAGAACCACCAGCAACCCATAATGAACCATTCCATGCTACTGTAGAAACTGAAGCTCCTGTAAAAAGAGAATTTCCAGATGTTGAAGCATACCATGTAATTCCATCATATGAATACGCAAGTTGATTATCTCCTGAACCACCAGCAACCCATAAGGAGCCATTCCATGCCACTGAAATACATGAATTTGTAAAAAGTGAGGTTCCAGATGCGGAAGCAGTCCAGGTGATTCCATCAGACGAATACGCAAGTCTATTATCTCCACCTCCACCAGCGACCCATAAAGATCCATTCCATCCCAATGACTCACATGCTGATGTAAAAACTGAACTTCCTGAATTAGTCCAATTAATTCCATCAGATGAATATGCGATTTGTCCTCCAGAAGCATCAGTTCCACCAGCCAGCCATAATGAGCCATTCCATGCCATTACATTACATGTTGCCAACGCTACATTTCCATTCGCAGAACCAATCCAGCGAGAACCATCATATGAATATGCGAGTCTATTGGTTCCATTGCCACCAACCACCATGAAATTTTCTGTGACTGTTTGATTGCCCCACGCGAATCCATAATCAGCTCCTGATGTTTTTACTAACATTTGTCCTGTGGCACCTCCTGTAGGAACTCCTTGGCCTGTAGGGCCTGTGGGGCCTTCGGCACCTGTAGGTCCTGTATCTCCTTGGTTGCCTTTCGGACCTAAAAGACCCCAATAAGATGGTGAGTATGATGGGGGATTATCGCCAGCACCAACAGGATTTATACAAACATATGTAGAACCATTATCACCAATAACTACATCATAAAAATTATAAGACGTGCCATATACCCAAGCAGTATTCGTGAAATTAAACATTGGACCAGTTGGGCCAGTAGGCCCTTGGCCACCTGTGGGTCCAACGCCAAACGTCAGAATATTATTCCATCTGGGAGCACCTGTTGGTCCAGTTGAACCGACATATGTGTATAAGCTCTGATTCGTCGTATTTATGAAATAATCTCCAACTGCAGAAGGACCTGTGGGACCTGTTGAGCCTGCTCTCCATATATAGTGAGGTGTGTTAGAGGGTAGTGTGCGACGAGAAGCGACTCCCTTAGAGGATTCTGTAAGAACTGTATTTACTGAAGCAGTCCAGTTAATTCCATCAGATGAATACGCGAGTGTATTTGTTCCTTCCCCACCAGCCACCCATAAAGAACCATTCCATGCCACTGAAAGACATGTTGATGTAAGAACTGAATTTCCAGATGTTGAGGCAGTCCAGGTATCTCCATCATACGAATATGCGAGTTGATTTGTTCCTTGCCCACCAGCCACCCATAAAGACCCATTCCATGCCACCGTGTTACATTGTCCTTCACCAAAAATAGTACTTCCATTTACAGACCCAATCCAGTTAATTCCATCATATGAATACCCAATTCCTGAATTAGCACTCACACTACCACCGCCCACCCACATATAGCCATTCCATGCAAACGTGTAACAATATACTCCCACTGCACTAATTATACTATCATTTACAGCAACCCATGAAATTCCATCGTATGAATATGCTGTCTTGACCACTCCACTATCATTTCTTCCACCAGCTAGCCACATAGACCCATTCCATGCCACCGAAAAGCATCCAACGTTAATAATAGAATTACCTGAAGCTGAGACAATCCAATAAATTCCATCAGATGAATATACAAGTTGATTTGTTCCTTGCCCACCAGCCACCCATATAGAACCATTCCATCCTACCGCGTTACATTGTCCTTCACCAAAAATAGTACTATCTGGAGATGCAATCCAGTTAATTCCATCAGATGAATATGCGAGATTTATATCTCCAGTGCCACCAGCGACCCACATAGAACCATTCCATGCCACTGTAAAAGATCCACCTGTAAAAATAGAAGCTCCATCTGGAGATGCAATCCAGCGAACACCATCATATGAATATACGAGTGCATTTGTTCCTGTTCCACATGCCACCGTGAAATTATCTGTAACTGTTTGATTGCCCCACCCAGATTCATAATCGGCTCCTGATATTTTTACTAACATTTGACCCGTAGCACCGCCTGTTGGAACAGGATCGACCCACGTCGTTTCATAATTATTTCCTGAAACTTTTCCTAAAACCTGTCCTGTTGCTCCAGCTGTTGGAAGATAATTAACCCATCCAGTTTCATAATCAGTTTCTGAAATCTTTATTAAAACCTGCCCTGTCACACCGCCTGTAGGAACTCCTGGCCCTGTGGGGCCTTGGGCCCCTGTTGGCCCTGTAGGGCCTGTAGGCCCTGTAGGGCCTGTGGACCCAGACCCACCACCACCAGTATTAACAATCCATTCTGTATCATAATCAGTGCCAGATACTTTCGCCAAAATATAACCTGTCTCACCACCTGTTGGAACTCCTTGGCCTGTTGGGCCTGTTGCCCCTACCGATCCTGAATTAACAATCCATTGTGTGTCATAATCACTGGAAGATACTTTCGCCAGAATATAACCTGTCTCACCACCTGTTGGAACTCCTGGGCCTGTTGGGCCTTGAGGGCCTGTTGGGCCTGTTACACCATCAGCACCAGTTACACCATCAGCTCCTGTAGGCCCTGTTACACCATCAGCACCAGTTGGTCCAGTTACACCATCAGCACCTGTAGGCCCTGTTGCACCATCAGCACCTGTTACACCATCAGCACCTGTTGGTCCAGTTACACCATCGGCACCAGTTGGTCCTGTAGCTCCATCAGCACCTGTAGGGCCAGTTACACCATCAGCACCTGTTGGTCCAGTTACACCATCAGCACCTGTAGCTCCTGTAGCTCCATCAGCACCTGTAGCTCCTGTAGCTCCATCAGCACCTGTAGCTCCAGTTACACCATCAGCACCAGTAGGTCCAGTTACACCATCAGCACCATCGGCACCTGTTGGTCCAGTTAC
>SXGQ01840864.1_pt1 | contig 42056 bp, 37 predicted proteins | sample 3178371 | NCBI WGS metagenome assembly SXGQ01 (sample SAMN11356859, study PRJNA531348) | freshwater metagenome | isolation source: freshwater sample F1-20 | place: China: Fuxian Lake, Yuxi | collected 2017-12-25
AAACATAGACGGTTACGGCAAAATCCGTATCCCCTTAAAAATCATACAGTTATGAAAAAAGGAATCCACCCCGATAGTTATCGGTTAGTCGTTTTCAAGGACATGAGTAATGGCCATAGTTTTCTGAGCCGCTCCACCGCCGCTTCGAAAGAAACCGTGAAGTGGGAAGATGGTAATGAATACCCGGTCATCAAGCTGGAGATCTCCAGTACTTCACACCCCTTCTTTACCGGAAAGAACATGCTGGTAGATACGGCTGGTCGAATCGACAAGTTCAAAAAGAAGTACGCAAAAAAAGCGTAATCAAATACTCCATGACATTCACAACCTCCCGATACCGGGAGGTTGTTTATTTTTAGGGACTACATGTCGAATCTGACCTTCCTGGATAACGCCGCACATCGGCAAAACCTGTATCCGTTCACGCTGCTGCGGGAAGCAATTGACCTGCCCCTGGGATTGCTAACGCTTCGGGAGAAATGGTCGGCGCTGTTTCCAGCCGCACATCCCAAAAAGAAATTCTCCAGGACTATTGCCACTGCTATTTTGCCGGATTTCGAGCGCTGCCAAGCTATCGGCTCGCTTAAAACCGAGCAATCACTTTTTTCGAAGGAGGGTCAATGGATAGCTTCGGGCGGACAGATCGATCGAATACCCAAAAAAGCAACGGCGACCGATATGATTTTTCCGGGTTCGATCTCTTTGATCAAATACCCTTGGGATTTGTTGGATCAATTGGGCCGGGGAATTCAACTGGATTTTTCCATTCTGACCAAGGGTAGAAAATCTGCGTCGCTTCCCCAATCGGTGGTGGTCAATGGAGAATTTCCAGTCTTCTTGGAAAAAGGTGCTCGGGTCATGCCCTGTTTTTTGAATACAGAAGCCGGACCCATTTACATCGGGAAAGGCGCGGAGGTGCAGGAAGGTGTGATGATTCGCGGGCCTTTTCTGTTGGGCGATCGTTCGGTGGTGAAGATGGGGGCCAAGATCTATGGTCCAACCGCCGCGGGAGAACATTGCTTGCTCGGCGGAGAGATCAAACGCTCTTTGCTGTTTCCCTTCAGCAACAAGGCGCACGAGGGTTATATGGGTGATTCCGTGATCGGTTCTTGGTGCAATTGGGGGGCCGGGACCAGCAATTCCAATTTGAAAAATACGGCGGGGGACATAGAGATCGAAGTGGGCGGGGTGAAACTTGCGGTGGGACAAAAAGCCGGCGTGTACATGGGCGATCATTCCCGCACCGTGATCAATAGCTCCCTCAACAGTGGTACGGTGATCGGCGTGAGTGTGCAGGTAGGCAACGAGGGACTGCCTCCTAAACGAATGCCCAGTTTTCGATGGATAGATGGAAGTCGCTACCGATTCCAAGCGGCCATGAACCATATTAGACAGTGGAAGGTATTGAAAGGACAGGAGCTGACGAGTGAAGAGATCGACCGATTGAAAAAGATTTATAAAACCGATAAATGAATCCCATGCGCAAACAGATCGCTGCGGCCAATTGGAAAATGAACCTCACCCATCCGGAGATGGTGCAACTGATGGATCAATTACTGGACAATGCCCCGTCCTTGAACGCCGAGCAAGAAGTGGTGTTGGCGGTACCTTTCTTATACCTCGAGGCCGTGCGCCAGCGTTTGCAGGGAATGTCGGGTTATCGGGTGGCGGCACAAAATTGTCACCATAAGACCTCCGGAGCTTTTACCGGAGAAGTTTCCGCCCCGATGCTGGCCTCGATGGGAATTCCTGATTGTGTGATCGGACACAGTGAGCGTCGGGAGTATCAGGCGGAGAGTGATGCATTGCTGGCCCAGAAAGTAGATCGTTGTTTGGAGGCGGGTATTCGTCCCATTTTCTGCTGCGGCGAGGCCTTATCCGTACGGGAAACTGGAACGCAAAATGCGTTCGTGGCTGAGCAGATCCGGGCGGGACTATTTCATTTATCCCCCGAAGCTCTTTCCGGTATCGTGATCGCTTACGAACCCATTTGGGCCATTGGTACCGGTAAAACGGCTAGTAGTGCCCAGGCACAAGAGATGCACGAAGCCATTCGGGGTGTATTGGCCGAACAATATGGAGCCCACGTGGCGGGGCAGATTCCCATTCTTTATGGAGGAAGTGTAAAGGGCTCGAACGCTGCTGAGTTGTTTGGAGGGGCGGATGTAGATGGGGGATTGGTAGGTGGTGCTTCGTTGAATGCAACCGAGTTTCGTCAGATTATTGCTGCACTGAAATAAGGCTTCGCATGTCTACCCCGAAAAGACTGCGTGTACTGTGGCTCTGTAGTTGGTATCCGTCGGCGGTGGATCCTTTTTCCGGAGATTTTATTCAGCGACATGCTGAGGCTGTATCCGAGCATGCAGACCTTCATGTATTGCATGCCATTGGAGGTCCGGCCCGCACGGCCTTATCGGTTCAGCGAACCGAACGAAATCCGCATCTCCAAGAGTGGGTAGCCTATTATCCCATCAAACGGATGGATCAACGATGGCTGAGTTCGTTTCAGTGGTTGCGGATGATGTGGCAGATGATCCGCAGGTATCGGGCGACCGTCGGACTACCCGATCTGGTGCATGTACAAATACCTTACAAGTCTGGATTGATCGCCCGTTACTTGCTGTATCGGTATCGTATCCCCTATGTGGTGACGGAGCATTGGGGCATCTATCAAGAACAAACGCCCGATCGGTTTGGTCATCGTTCTTTTTTGTTTCGACTGATCACCCGACTGGGCTATGAAAAAGCGGCCCGGTCGATTTCAGTAAGTGATTATCAGTCGCAACAGCTTCAAACCTATCTGAGTCCGCTTCCGTCCCAGACGATCTACAATGCAGTTGATACTCGGTTTTTTCAGTTGGTGGATCAAGCACCTCGGCCCTTTACTTTTTTGCATGTATCGGATTGGAGTGAGAATAAAAATCCGGCAGGGATCATTCGTGCCTTTTGTCAGATCCGGGTTGAGTTTCCGGATGCTCGGTTGATATTGGTGGGCGGGAAGGGGGTTCGCCGCCATTCGATCTGCCGGCTGGTACAATCGATCGGCGCGTGTATTCAATGTGAAGGGGAGGTCTCTTATGAGTCTGTCGCCAGATTTATGCAACAGGCCGATTGCTTGGTATTGAATAGTTACATGGAGAATTCACCTTGTGTGATCGGGGAGGCGTTGTGTACAGGACTTTCAGTCATCGCTACCAAGGTTGGAGGGGTGGCGGAGTTGGTCGATCCGGTTTGCAGTGAGCTGATCCCGGCTGATAACGAACCGGCGCTCTATCAGGCTATGCAAGACATGATACAAAAGAGTAGGGGAATTAGCAGGGAAGCGGTGGCGCTTCGGGCGCAAGCTCGTTTTTCTTATGCCGTGGTTGGGCGGCAGCTGGACGAGACATATCGATCGGTTCTGGGCCTGGGTATTGTGAATTAGCCTTTCAATTGATAGATCAGGTCGATATACTGCTGCATGGCGGTAGTGGTATCCATTCCCTTTAGATCAGACCAGGCCTGATGTTTGGCTTTGTTGACAAAGTCAAATGGGTTGGCGGGTGGGTCGGTTTGACAATCACCCTCGGTGGCTTGCTTATACAGGCTATATAAACGCAGCAGGGTATCGTTGCTGGGCCGCTCGGTCAGTGTTTTGCTGGTCGCCACGGCCTCCTCGAACTGCGTGCGCAGGTTGTTGTCCATGATTATTATTTTATTACTTCGGCGATGGCTTTGCCCACCGATCCGCTGGGCATCTGTATTCGCAGCAGGCTGGCCAGGGTGGGGGCGATATCGGTCATGTACGTGTCGCGAATGACTCTGCCCGGACGGATGCCCCAGCCATACCACAAAAGCGGAATATGGGAGTCGTATGGATTCCAGAGTCCGTGTGTGGTACCGGTTTTCCCATACGCATCGATGTAATTTGGTTTCAGGATGATCTGCAGGTCGCCGCTGCGGCGAGGGTGATATCCGTTGTTCAGCATAGTACGAACCGTTTCGTTCAGCGGGGTGCTATTTAGTTCTTCCAGCGCAAAAATGCGGTCTACACCGGGCTCCAACCGTATCCATTTCATGATCTTTTCGGAAACGGCGCTGCGGTCGATCTTGGCGGAATCCAGTGCTTTTCGGTTGAGGTGAATTTGATAATTGTCGTCGCTCACGATCAGGTTGGCGATCTGATAATCTTTTTGGAGGGATTGATTTATTTGGTTGATCAATCCCATAAAAAACACCCTTCCGCCCGGCAATCTATTTTCTTGCATGTACTCGGGTACGGGCGCAGCACCATGATCGGCACTTAGAAAGACCGTGTATTGACCGGCGCCTACTTCCTTGTCGAGGAAGCGAAGAAAATCGCCCAGCTCCCGGTCCATTCGAAGGAATCCATCTTCGGATTCGACGGAATTGGGTCCGTAGGAATGTCCAATGTAATCGGGCGAGGAGAAGCTCACCGCCAATAGATCGGTGATCGCATCTTTTCCAAGCGATTCTGCCTGCAGGGCTTTTTGGGCAAACTCGAAGGTGAGGGTATTGCCATGTGGCGTGGTCAGGATCTTGCTGTAATCTTTTCCGATATAAGCGCTGAGATCATAGGGGAGTTTCTTTCCGAATACCGGGTTTTCGAAGGATTGCTCGTCATCGGTGCTGGACAAATAGGAGGAAGCCGGGTAAAGGGTCTTCCAGCCCAGTTGATAAAACGCATCCGGACGTTTTTGAGCATTGTATTGTTTCACCCATTCCGGCAGTTCGGCACGGTAATAGGTGGAGGTTACCCAATTTCCGGTTTTGCTGTCGTACCAATAGGCGGCGTTGGCACTGTGTCCGGCCGGTAAGATGGCACCGCGGTCTTTTAGCGCAATACCGACCACTTTGGATCGGAACTGGGTGGCCATGCGCAATTCATCTCCGATGGTGGTGGTAAGTAGATTGCGCGGACTCATCAGGCCGCTGTTGTTTTCGGCGCCAACGGTTTTGACAGATTTGTCATCGGTGCAGTAAACGGTAGCTTGTTTGTCTTGGTCCCACCACGCATTTCCCGTAATCCCATTGATGGAGGGCACGGAGCCTGTGTAAACGGAGGCATGTCCGCAGGCCGTTACGGTGGGCGTGTAGGGGATGAAGGTGTTTTCGCAGGTGGCACCCTGGTACAATAACCGCTTGAACCCGCCATCGGCTGCGTATCGGTCTTGATAGCGATAGAGGTAATCCCAACGCATTTGATCGAGGATCAGTCCCACGACCAACTTCGGACGTGCCGGGGCATTGGATTGTGCCAAACTGCTGAGGCAGATGAAGCCTGCCAGGAACAGAAAAGAATATTTTTTCATAGTGCTATCTGCTAGGGTTTGATGGGGGTACAATGTTCGGAGAGGATGCGGACTTTTTTTCGGTGCTTGACGATGGTGATGCTGCAGCGTTGGCGGTCGTTGAATTCTTCTCCGTGATAGAATCCTTTGCCGCTCCAGATGGTATTGACCACGGCGGTGTTTCCATCGAGTTGGATGGTTACTTCTTCTCGTTTCATGGTCTGGAGCGTGTAGACTTGAGAACCGGCTGTGGTCACCAGGCTAGCCCGGTCAAAGGTATTTCCGGATTGGGTAAAATAGAGGTAGTGGGGGGAGAGGACGGAGTCGACCAGCGCGGAGTCTTTGTTTTGCCAGCCGGAGTCAAATCGTTCGATCACTTTGAGGACTTCTGCCTTGGTGAGCACGGGTTCGGGATGACAGGCCCATCCGATCAGTCCGATCACGAAAATCCAGTGTCTTGACATCGCTGCAAAGATACTGGCTAGGCGGGGTGATTGACCGTTTGCGGACGTGGAATCAGCGCTTATTTCGGGTGGAGAGGAATTTTTTAAATTCCGTTAACGGAAGGGAGCTGAGGTTTCGATCGGCGGTCAGTCCCCCTTTTTGCGCCACCATCACCCCATAGCGGATGTCGTTGAATCCGTCGAGTTCATGGGCATCCGGATCGATGGAGATCCATCCGCCTTTATCCAATACGTAGGGGATCCATTTCCAGTCGATGTCGAGCCGACGCGGGTGCGCATTGAGTTCAATGACCACGCCGTTGGCCACGCAGGCATCGATGATCTTTTTGTGGTTGATGGGATATCCTTTTCGGCTCAGGAGGAGTCGGCCGGTCGGGTGTCCCAAGATGGTCGTGTATGGATTTTCAATGGCCTTGATCAGGCGGGTCATGGCCTTTTCTTCGGTCATGGTAAGCTGGCTGTGTACGGAGGCAATCACCAGATCGAAGGTTTCTAGGATCTCATCGGGGTAGTCCAGTTCTCCGTCGCCCAAGATATCCGCCTCGATGCTTTTGAATACCTGAAAGGTTCGTTCCGGGTATTCCTTCGCAAGTTGTAGGTTAAGGGAATCGATCTCGGCCTGTTGTTGATGGATCTGTTCGATGGAAAGTCCTTTAGCATAGAAGGCGGATCGGGAGTGATCGGATATGACGAGGTATTCCAGGTTCAGTCGCCTGACTTCCCGGGCCATGGTGGCGATGGAATCTGACCCGTCACTCCAGGTACTGTGGCTGTGAATGATACCTCGGATATCGGACGTTTGGATCAGGTTGGGCACGCCCTTTTTTTGGCTGCGTTCGATCCATCCGGCGTCGGAACGAAGGGCGGGTGGGAGGTAGGGAATGTGGAGCGAGGTGAAAATTTCTTCCTCGGTAGTTGATCGATTCAGGGTGGGTGGATGCGGTATGGCCTGTAGAAATTCTTCTGAGGCGGTGCTGTGGAACAATCGACCGGCGAGGGGTTCGTTGCCGTCCAAGAGTCGAAGGCGTAGTCCGTTGGTGAGCTGATACAGCACGCCCATTTCATTTTCTTCCAGCAGTTCCGGGGGTTGGGCGGTTTGAAAGATGGCTGTGGTTTGTGGGCGGGGGGATTGTACCACGAAGGCCAATTCATCGATGGTGGGGTCTTGCCGGCGGTAGCTACCGGTGACGGCCACTTTATCTTGACCGAAACTTTTTTTCAAGAACCCGTCGATCTGGGGGAACAGGGCTTCTACCTCGGCCCAGAGAAAATGGCCTTGGTGTTGCAGGTAATATTCAATGGCTTCTTGGATGTTCTGTTGTGTTTTGGCACCAAATCCTTTGTAGCGGGTCAGCCGGTTTTCCTGACAGGCGTAGAGCAGTTCGCCGAGCGATTCAACTTCCATTTCTTTCCAGACGATCTGGATCTTTTTCGGACCGAGGCCTTTGATATGTAGCATTTCCAACACGCCATTCGGGGTAACCTTCTCCAAGGCGACGCATTCGGCGAGTTCCTTTTTCTCCAGGATTTCGCGGATCCGCTCGGCCGTTTTGCCCCAGAGTCCGCGGATCTTACCGATCTGATCGGGCGGGTGGGTCGAAAGGGGTTGGTCTAATTTATCGACCGTGAAGGCGGCCGCACCCAGGATCTTGGCTTGGGCGGGGTCGAGGCCGTGGATGTCCATCAGCTTGCCCAGGCGTTCCAGTTGTTCGGCGATCTCGGCGTTGGTCATGCTACAAAGGTAGGCGGGGGGTAAAAAAAGTCCCCCCGCAGGGCGGGGGGACTTACTATTACTTTCGAAAGCGTTTGGAAGATTACTTCTTCTTCTTAGCGGCTTTCTTCTTAGCAGCTTTCTTCTTAGGGGCTGCTTTTTTCTTAGCTACTTTCTTAGCAGCTTTCTTTTTGGGAGCTGCTTTTTTAGCGGCTTTCTTTTTAGTTGCCATTGTTTTGAATTTAATGGTTGGCAAAATGGGTTAACGATAGTAAAAATAACAATAATTTTACTACACCCAAATTATTTTTCCACAAAAGTCAAAAGGGACGATCAAGCTTCGGCAGCGAGTACGGACACAAAAGTTTTGTTGTTGCGTCCTTTTTTGAACTCTACCACACCATCGGTCAGTGCGAACAAGGTGTAATCTTTACCAACACCCACATTCTTTCCGGGATGATAAACGGTGCCGCGTTGGCGAACCAATATGTTCCCGGAGATCGCGGGTTGTCCGCCGAAAATTTTTACACCCAAGCGTTTGCTTTGTGAGTCGCGACCATTCTTAACACTACCTTCTCCTTTCTTATGTGCCATGATGCAATGAGTTTAGTGAGATTGATTCCAATTAAAATTAAGCGATGTCTGTAACCTTGATTTGCGTATAAGCGGTGCGGTGACCTTTCTTTTTGTGAAAGCCTTTGCGACGCTTTTGTTTGTAGGCGATCACGGTGTCTCCTTTGACATGCCCCAGGATCTCGGCTTTTACGGATCCAGGGTTAGTGCCTACGGAAAGTTTTCCGCCGGCGTCTACCAGCAATACTTCCAGGGCTACGGGATCTCCGGCGGCACCGGCCAGTTGGGGTACATAGAGGGTTTGATTCTTCTCTACTTTGAATTGCTGTCCGGCTATTTTTACAACTGCTACCATAACAAAAAATTAGGAACGCAAAGGTAGGCGGAAAATCCGAACCGACCAACAGAAAATCAGCCCGATAGGTCGGTTTCTTGGCTCGGTCCCCTTTACCTTTGGAGGGTCATATCCCCATGAAATTCAAGTCTTTTCTGGCACGTCCCTTTGCGCAATTTGTACACAAGGGCATCCAGCGTACCAAGGCCTCGGCGCTGGCCGACCAGCTTTCGATCCTTTCCATGTTGCTGCAACAGGGGCGCAAGACCAAATATGGCCAGTCGCTTCGTATCGATCAAGTTAATGATTATGAAGGCTTTAAGTCGGCTGTACCCTTGCAAGATTACGAGGGTTTTCGTCCCTGGATCGAGCGGATCAAGTCCGGGGAGTCGGATGTATTGTGGCGGGGGCGTCCCCTTTATTTTGCCAAGACCTCCGGCACTACCAGCGGGGTGAAGTATATCCCCATCACGAAGGATTCCATCCCCAACCATATTCAGACGGCTCGCAATGCGCTCCTATGTTATATGGCCGAGACCGGAAATACGGCCTTTGCCGATGGCAAAATGATCTTTTTGTCCGGTTCCCCCGAGTTGGAACGGGTGGGGGGTATTCCGACCGGCCGGTTAAGCGGCATTGTGAACCACCACATCCCGGCTTATTTGCGATCCAATCAGCTGCCTACCTACGCCACCAATTGCATCGAGGATTGGGAGCAGAAGTTGGCTCGGATCGTGGAGGAGACCTGGGATAAGCCCATGACACTTATTAGTGGTATACCGCCGTGGATGCAGATGTATTTTGATGCATTGCAGCAACGCACCGGGAAAAAGGTGGGGGACTTGTTTCCGCATTTTCGGGTGATGGTGCAGGGGGGCGTCAAATTCGAGCCCTATCGGTCGCGTTTGATGGAAAGCATTGGCAGACCGGTCGATACCATTGAGTTGTTTCCGGCCAGTGAAGGATTTTTTGCTTTTCAGGATACACTGACCGAACCGGGGTTATTATTGAATACCCGGAGCGGCATCTTCTTTGAATTCGTTCCGCTTTCGGAGATCGGAAAGCCCGATGCCCGAAGATTGTCGTTGGCGGAGGTGCGGTTGGGCGAGCAGTATGCGCTGATCATTAATAGTAACGCCGGACTTTGGGGCTATAATATCGGGGATACGGTTCGATTCGTTTCATTGGATCCGTTTCGGTTGGTAGTGACCGGGCGCATCAAACATTTTATTTCAGCATTTGGGGAACATGTGATCGGGGAGGAAGTGGAGTCGGCTTTGCGGCTGACGGCCGATGCGATGGGCGTTGCCATTACCGAGTTTACGGTAGCACCGGTGGTGAGTCAGGGTCAGGGACAGTCGCACCACGAATGGTGGATCGAGTTTCAGCAGGTGCCCGCGGACCTCGCGGTGTTTGCCGAACACCTCGACGCACGGATGCGGGAGAAAAACGTATATTACGATGATCTGATCAAGGGTCATATTCTTTCGCCGTTGCGCATCCAACCGGTACAACCGGGCGGATTCATTGAATACATGCGCTCGATCGGAAAGCTGGGCGGACAAAATAAGGTCCCCCGTCTCAGCAACGACCGAACCTTGGCAGAGGGACTGTATCCCTGGAAGATGAAAACAAACGGATGAGTACGCAGCAAACTTTCCCCAAAAAACGAATGGCCCTGTTCGGTTCTACCGGATCCATCGGTACACAGGCCTTGGATGTGATCCGAGCCAATGCCGACCGGTTCGAAGCGTCCATTTTAACGGCTCAGAACAACGAGGAGTTATTGATCCAGCAGGCGCTCGAGTTTCTGCCCCATACGGTCGTGATCGGAGATCCGGCCCGATATCAAAAAGTAAAGGAGGCCTTGCAGGGTAAGCCCATCACCGTGATGAGCGGCGAGAAAGCCTTGGAGGAAGCGGCGTCTCACGATGACTATGACATGATGTTGGCCGCCATCGTGGGGTATGCCGGTTTGCGGCCCACGCTTTGTGCCATCGAAAAAGGAAAAACGATCGGACTGGCCAACAAGGAAACCCTGGTCGTGGCCGGTGACATCGTGATGCAAAAGGCCGTGCAAAAACGGGTGCCGATCTTGCCGGTCGATTCGGAGCACTCGGCGATCTTTCAGTGTTTGGTGGGGGAAACGCGCAACCCGATCGATAAGGTGATCCTGACGGCCTCGGGGGGGCCATTCCTGGGGAAGAAACCCAATTTTTTGGTCAACGTCAAACGCGAACATGCTTTGCAGCATCCTAATTGGAGCATGGGGGCGAAAATTACCATCGACTCGGCCACGCTGATGAATAAGGGACTCGAAATGATCGAGGCCAAATGGTTGTTCAACCTCCGACCCGATCAGATCCAAGTTGTGGTACACCCGCAAAGCATCATTCACAGCTTGGTTCAGTTTCAGGATGGAAGTCTGAAGGCCCAGATGGGTTTGCCGGACATGAAACTCCCCATCCAATATGCCATGGCCTTTCCGCAGCGCATTCCCAATGACTTTCCCCGATACGATTTCAGAAAAGTGAGTACGCTCACGTTTGAGGAGCCGGACCTGCGCACGTTTCGCAACCTGGCGCTGGCACAGGAGGCCTTGGCCAAGGGAGGCAATCTGCCTTGTGTGCTGAATGCGGCCAACGAGATCGCGGTGTTTGCCTTTTTACGCAACCGGATCAACTTTTTGGACATGACCACGGTCATTGAAAAAACCATGGCACAGGTGCCTTTCATTCAGCATCCCAGTTTGCAGCAGTATTTTGATAGCGACGGGGAAGCGCGTAGCTTTGCAGCTGACTTAATTCATCTATGACGAATCCCGCCCCGGCGGGTCTTTTTATCCACTGACATGATACCGATTGCAATTTCTTGGGGAGAGGTGGGCATCAAAGCCGGTCAACTGATCCTGTCCCTTTCCATTCTGGTGATCTTACATGAGTTTGGTCACTTCATCACGGCCCGTTGGTTCGGCTGTCGGGTGGAGAAATTCTTTTTATTCTTCGATCCCTGGTTTGCCTTGGTCAAGAAAAAAGTCGGCGATACCGTTTACGGAATTGGCTGGTTGCCCCTGGGCGGGTACGTCAAGATCTCCGGCATGATCGATGAGAGCATGGACAAGGAGGCCCTCAAGCAACCCGCACAACCCTGGGAGTTTCGAAGCAAGCCGGCGTGGCAGCGGTTGATCGTGATGTTGGGCGGGGTGATCATGAACATACTGACCGCCTTTGTCATCTATGCGGCGATCCTGATGGTGTGGGGCGATAAAAAAGTTCCCTCCAGCTCCATGAAATACGGTGTGCACGTGGGCGACAGCACCCTGTGGAAGATCGGGTTTCGAAACGGCGATCGTATCGTTGGAGTGGATGGAGAAGAGGTGTACGACCTCACCCGGTTCAAGAAAAAACTGATCACGAGTTCCAAGGTGCAGTTGGAGCGAAACGGACAACAGCTCGAATTGACCATGCCGGAGAATTTTGTCGAGCAATTGGTCGAGAACAAGAACCAACCCCGCAAAGGATTCATTGAACCGCGTATTCCGGCCTGGGTATACCAAGTGTCCGATACTTCGGCGGCCTATCGGGCCGGACTGCGCACGCAGGATCGGATCGTTGGGTTGGATACGATGAAGCTTCAGTTCTTTGATGAATTGGCCGATCAACTTCAAAATAAAAAAGGACAGTCGGCTCTGCTGACGGTGAACCGTAATGGGCAGGATACCAGTTTCACCGTGCAGGTGAATGAGCAGGGACAGATCGGATTCTATACGTACAGTAAATTGAGTCAGCTGGATAGTTTGGGTTGGATCCAACTGGAGGTCACCAAGCAGGGACTCCTGGGCGCCTTACCGGCGGGGATTGAGATGACTTTTACGGAGTTGCGGGATTATATGAATCAGATGGTCACGATCCTGACCCCGGGTACCGGCGGGTACAAGGCGATGGGCGGGTTCAAGTCCATGGGCGCGATCTTTGCGCCGGTGTGGGACTGGGAATCATTCTGGAAGCTGACCGCGATGCTATCCGTGATACTGGCCTTCATGAATATATTGCCCATTCCGGCATTGGACGGAGGACACGTGTTATTTACCTTATATGAAATGATCACTCGTCGCAAACCCTCCGAAAAATTTTTGGAGTATGCACAAATGGCGGGCATGATCATCTTACTCGGACTCATGATCTATGCCAATGCGAACGATTGGCTGGGATGGGGGCGTTAGGTTTTGACAGCATAGCTCTTTGAAAGTATAAGCATGTACTGCGTTGCGTAATTCGCAGTTTAACGTGAATACGAGAACTACAAATGGCAATACTCAGTATGCCATGGCTGCCTAATCAGTGATTAAGTAGTCATTCGGGCCGCCGGGCCGGTCGATCTGTTACCACGCCCCGCCGCCGACTCAAAAACAAAACAGGTTGCGATCGCCTCAGGCTGTGCCGGCGATCTAAGTCCCATCCAGCTAAGGCCGTTATCGGTTGTTTGTTCCCAGTAACTGCCCGACACCCCAAAATAAACTAAACATGTAGAAGGCTTTCATTGACTTTGTTTGGACACCGGTTCGATTCCGGTCGCCTCCACTGACCCTGTACGAATGGCTACGCCTTAGTACAGGGTAGTTTGAATAGTTTGAATCGTTTGGAGAGTTTGAGCAGATTGGAGAGTTATGGAGAAGATCAGCATTTTGTTGGTGGAGGATCATAAGTTGATCCGGGAGACCTGGGCGATGTTGCTACAATCCGATCCGCGTTTCCAAGTGATTGGGGAGACTGACAATGTGGATCAGGCCTTGCAGATCTGTCGGGAGAAACACCCCACGATCGTGCTCATGGATATCAATATGAGTCCCGTCAACGGCTTCGAAGCCACGCAGCTTATTCGTAAGTACGTCCCAGCGACCAAAATCATCGGCGTCTCCATGCACTCCATGCCGGCCTACGCCCAACGCATGCTTCAAAACGGTGCGCACGGATACGTTACCAAAAATTCTTCCAAGGAAGAACTCTTCGAAGCCCTGATCGAAGTACAAAAAGGAAACAAGTACATCTGTCGGGAGGTGAAGGATATCCTGGCTCACCAGAAATTGGAAATGACCGAGGAAGGCACCCCCGACCTCAATAACCTCTCCCGACGCGAATTGGAGGTCATTCAACTGATCAAATCCGGACTCTCCTCCAAGGAGATCGCTCAAAAACTCGACCTTTCCCTCAAAACCGTGGAGGTACACCGATACAACATCCTGAAAAAATTACACCTGAAAAACACCGCCGCCCTGGTCAATTTTATTAACTCACAGGGACTCTGATCAGCGCCCCTCCAACACCTGCCGTAACTCGGCAGGCTCAATGCTGAGATGATTGGCATGATAAAAACAAACCCCCTCCCGGATCAATAACAATTGCGGAGACTCATGCACCAAGCCAAAAGCATCCGTGATGGCTTGCGACAAGGAACGATGCTGCAATAGATCCAATAAATGATAACCGACACCGGCCGAAGGCTGCTCCCGATCGAACCGGCCCAAGGCTACCCGACTGATCGAACAGCGCGTACTATGCTTGAAAATGACCTGCGGAGAGGAATAGGAAGCTAGGCGCAACTCCTCCAACTGTTGCAGATTCGAAAGGGGACTCCACATAAAGATCAGCCCCGGAATTTTCCAGCCCCCGATACATTACCCGGACAACCATATTTCGGTGCCACACAGGAGCCCAAACAAAGGGTGACCGCAAGGACCAGCAGGAAAAAGGATAAAAATCTCGTCATAAAAACAAAGATAATCAGTTTTTTCCCCGACCGGACCAAGCATCAAAATCAATTACCTTTACCCAAACCTGTTTCATTCATGTTGCAACTGACCAAGCCCCTGGCATTCATCGACTTGGAAACCACCGGGGTCAACCTCGGAAACGACCGGATCGTCGAGATCGCCATCGTCAAGATCCTCACCGATGGCACCCGCAGCGTCAAGCGGAAACTCATCAATCCCGAGATGCCCATTCCCGCCGCCTCCAGTGCCGTTCACGGCATCACCGATGAAATGGTCAAAGACGCCCCCACCTTCAAGCAGCTCGCGCAAGAGATCAAACAAATGCTCGATGGCTGCGACCTGGCCGGCTATAATTCCAACCGATTCGACATTCCCCTGCTGATGGAAGAGTTCCTTCGGGCACAGGTAGATTTTGATATGAAAGGTCGGCGGCTGCTCGACGTGCAAGCCATTTTTTATAAAATGGAACCCCGTACCCTTGGCGCTGCCTATAAATTTTATTGCGAAAAGGTGTTGGAAGACGCTCACAGCGCCGAAGCAGATGCTACGGCAACGTACGAGGTCCTGCAGGCACAAGTAGAACGATATCCCCAACTCGGTAATAATGTCGACAGCATCCTCAAGACCATCGGCGAGGAACCCATCGTCGATTTTGCTCGACGCTTCATCTGGGAAAACGGTGTCGAGGTATTCAATTTCGGAAAATACAAAGGCAAACCCGTGGCCGACGTGCTGCGAACCGAACCCCAGTATTACGATTGGATGATGAAAGGCGACTTTCCCCAACACACCAAACAAAAGCTGACCGAGATCTATACCCGAACCCTGCTCAAGAAAACCTAGCCACTTGCCCAGCACCCTGGTCATCATCCCTACCTACAACGAGCGGGAGAATATACCTCCCCTGCTGGAAAAAGTGTTTTCACTGGTCACCGGCTTCCACGTGCTGATCGTTGACGACGGTTCACCCGACGGAACAGCCTCCCTCGTGCAAGAACTCCAACCCCGCTATGCCGACCGATTATTTTTATTGCAACGAAGCGGTAAGTTAGGATTGGGCACCGCATACCTGACCGGATTCCAATGGGGACTGGAACAGGGGTATCAATATCTTTTTGAGATGGATGCCGATTTTTCCCACGATCCCAACGACCTGCCCCGGTTGCTGGAAGCCTGCGAAAAACAAGGCGCCGATCTTTCAGTAGGCTCCCGTTATGTGAAGGGCGGCGGCGTTCAAAATTGGCCCTTCAATCGCATCGCGTTATCAAAAGGCGCATCGCTCTATACCCGGCTCATCACCGGTATGCCGATCAAAGACCCCACGGCCGGATTCATGTGCTACAGCCGAAACGTACTGCAGCAACTGGACCTCCACAAGATCCGATTTGTCGGCTATGCCTTCCAGATCGAAATGAAATACAAAGCCTGGCGCGCCGGATTCAAGATCCAAGAAGTCCCTATTCTTTTCAAGGACCGAACCCATGGCCAATCCAAAATGCATCGAGGCATCATCGAAGAAGGTATCTGGGGCGTTCTCAAGCTTCGTTGGCATGCCTGGTGGGGCAATTGATAACCATTCCTCTTGAAAAAAGCCTACCTACAACTGCACGTGGCCGTACTCTTGGCGGGGTTCACCGGCATTCTGGGTCGGCTGATCGAACTCAACGAAGCCTGGCTGGTCTGGTATCGGGTGGGACTGACCGCCCTTGCGTTCTGGGTGCTTTTGTTATTTCGAAAGGAAAACGTTCGGATCGGATGGAAAACGATTCTTTCCATCATGGCCGTCGGGGTCGTGGCCACCACGCACTGGCTAACCTTCTACGGATCCATCAAATATGCTAACGTATCCATCGCGCTGGTCTGCTTTGCTTCCATCGGATTTTTTACCGCGTTGTTCGAGCCGTTGCTGTTGGGTACCAAATTTCGCTGGGTGGAAGGGGCGTTGGGATTGTTGATCCTCTTAGGGATCTACCTGATCTTTCTTTTCGATTGGCAATACCGAACCGGGATCCTGTTGGGAATGATCTCCGCGGTGTTTGCCTCCCTGTTTCCCATCTGGAACCGATATTTCTTGCGCGAGGTTTCCGCCACCTCCTTGTTAGCTTGGCAACAGACCGGCGGATTTCTTTTTCTGTCGGCGATCCTGCCCATTTATCTTTCGTACTCTACCATCGGCACGCATGTTCCATCACTAAGCGATTGGGCCTGGTTGCTTTTTCTAGTGCTTGGTTGCTCCGTTTGGGCCTTTCAGCTTTCCGCTGCCGCCCTGAAAAAACTTTCCGCTTTTACGGTGAATCTCAGTTTCGGACTGGAACCGATCTACGGAATACTGCTGGCCTTTTGGATCTACCGCGAGGATAAACTGCTCCACCCGGGATTTTACCTGGGGGCCTTCATCATTTTGATGGCCCTACTAGCCCATGCCTGGATTTCCTTTCGAACCCAAAAGAAATAAATAACTTTCCCAAACTTCATTCTTCATCCTTCACCCTTCACCCTTCAACCTCCTCTATGCTTCGAGCTACTTTACTGCTGTTGACAGGATGTGTACTCAGCTTTTCTGCTGCTGCTCAAAAAAAACCGCTGGACCATACCGTGTACGATGGATGGCAACGGGTGGGCGAGAAGCAGGTTAGTTCCAATGGTAACTGGGTAGCCTATACGGTCGATCTCCAGGAAGGAGACGGCAATCTGTTTTGGAAAGGGCTGGGGGAGCGATCCACCGAGCGAAATACCCCCCGCGGGTATAATCTCCAATTCGAACCCAACGGTCAGTTTCTATTTGCCAAAGTAAAACCGCCGTTCGCAGATACCCGAGCGGCCAAGATCAAAAAGAAGAAACCGGAGGAGATGCCGAAGGATTCTTTTCTGATGGTCGACCTGACCCGTGATTCACTCCGAAAGATCGCAAACGTCAAGAGCTATAAATTCCCCGACTCCACCGGCGGTTGGGTGGCCTGGCACCTGGAGAAAATGCCAATGGCCAAACCAAAAAAAGCAGTAGCTCCGCCAGATAACCGTTTGGATAGTTTGGGAAGGGTCATCGACTCCTTGCAAAAACAGATCCAGCTTTTATCCGCTCCCCCTGCCACCAAGAAAAAGAAGCGGGACGAGGAAGACCCGTGGGATGCGGACGAGGAGTCCGGTCCCGGTGCTGCAAACGAGGTTGGATCCGATCTGGTGGTGATGAATCTTCAAACGGGCAAACAACGAACGATCTCTCGGGTACTCGACTACCAGTTCAGCAAAAAAGGAAATCGGTTGGCGATCGAATGTTCCTATGATCCGTCGGATAGTACCAACCAAAACCGGGTGTGGTGTCTTGATCTGACATCCGACTCCTTGTACAACGTGAGCCGCGGTGGCAACGATTTTCGTCAATTCGTATTTAATGAGGACGGATCTCAATTGGTCTTTCTCGCCGAGCGGGATGCCCGCCCCAAAGAGCTGCTGAAATACTACCGACTCTGGCACTACCGACTGGGGATGGACTCCGCCAGGATCTTGGTCGATCGACACAGCGCCGGCATGCCGCTCGGACATGCACCCAGCGAGTATGCTCAACTGAAATTCAGTCCCAGCGGAAAACGCCTATTCCTGGGCACCGCTCCCATCCAGCCCGCCAAAGACACCAGTCGCATCGAGATCGATCAAGTCAAGCTGGATGTCTGGCATTACAATGATGATTATCTGCAAACGCAGCAATTGGCCAACCTCTCCCGCGATCTCCAACGCAATTATTTGGCCTACGTCGATCTGGAGTCCGGAAAACTCATTCAGCTGGCAAATGCCTCCATGACACAAGTCCTCCTCAGCCGGGATGGGGATGGCGATGTTTTCTACGGCCTGGCCGATAGTGGCTACCGATTGGTGAGTCAGTGGACAGGCCGAACCGACCGCGATATCTATACGATTGAAGCAGCTACGGGGGTTCGTAAAATGATCACTCATGATCTTGCTGCCGTGATCGGTGCGGCAAATGTTTCACCGCAGGGGAATGCACTGGTTTGGTACGACCTGCGAAAAAGACAATATCAACTTTGGGATGGGGCGGCCATTCGCACGATCTCCAAAGCCATCCAGTTTCCGCTGTGGGACGAAGACAACGACGTACCCGACGATCCGATGCCCCACGGATTCATCGGCTGGCTGTCCACTGGTTCTGCCTGCTTGGTGTACGATCGATATGATATCTGGCAATTGGATACGGCCCGTCAATCCAAACCCTTACGCTTGACCGATCGGGGAAGAGAGAACAAACGCCGATACCGGGTGCTTCGGTTGCAAACTGAGGAGCGGGCCTGGACGGCGGGACAAACCATCGCCCTACGCGGTTTTCAGGAAGTCGATAAAAAAGAATCATTGATCGAGGCTGTTTGGGATGGCAACAAACTGTTGCTCACCCCCCTCACGAATTTTCAACCCAACCTGATCGGCTCGGTGCAAAAATCCCGACAGGCCGATCGCTGGATCTTCACCTTGGAAAATTATAAGCAATCACCCGATCTCTACACCCGGGTGCGTGCAAACGCCACGGAAGATCCCTTGAAGCTGACAAGTCTGAACCCGCAACAAGAACAATACAATTGGGGAACGGCAGAGCTTTATTCCTGGCGATCGATCGATGGCAAGCCAGCTACCGGCGTATTGTACAAGCCGGAAGATTTCGATCCGAAGAAGAAATATCCCCTGATCCTTTATTTCTATGAAACCCATACGGATGCCTTGCATCAGTATATTCCTCCTACGCCCACCGGTAGTCGCCTGAACATCTCCTTCTTTGTGAGCCGGGGTTATGTGGTTTGCTCACCGGATATCCGATACACGACCGGGCAACCGGCGCAAAGTGCCTATAATTATGTAGTCAGTGCCGCCCGATCCCTGGCGGCCAAGCCATGGATCGATGGGAAGAACATGGGTATACAGGGACAAAGCTGGGGAGGCATACAAGTGGCACAGCTGGTAACCATGACCAATCTTTTCAAAGCAGCCTGGTCGGGTGCACCAGTGGCCAATATGACCAGTGCCTATGGCGGGATCCGATGGGAGAGTGGACTGAATCGTCAGTTCCAATACGAGAAATCACAGAGTCGGATCGGAGCCACGCTTTGGGAGCGACCGGATCTCTATATCAAAAATTCACCGCTGTTTCACGTTCCCAAGATCCAAACTCCGATGGTCATCATGGCCAACGATGCCGATGGAGCCGTTCCCTGGTATCAGGGTATTGAGCTATTCACGGCCATGCGGCGTTTGAATAAACCCGTCTGGATGTTGAATTACAATGGCGAAGCCCACAATTTACGCGAGCGAAAAAATCAAAAAGACATCTCGCAGCGTGAGCAACAATTCTTTGATTGGTTGCTGAAGGGAGAAAAGCCACCCAAATGGATCACAGACGGGATTCCGGCTACCCAAAAAGGAAGAGAATGGGGTCTGGAGCTCGTCGATGAAAAAGAATGAGGAGCTGCTTTAGAAATCTCGAGCCGGATCGAAGTTCTCCAATTCCTTTGCCACGGCGGTGAGGAATGTTGCACCCAAACTTCCATCCACGATGCGGTGGTCGTAGCTCATGCTCAGGTACATCATGTGTCGGATAGCGATGCTGTCGCCAGCCGGAGTTTCGACCACAACCGGACGTTTCTTGATCGCACCCACGGCCAAGATCGCCACTTGGGGCTGATTGATGATGGGCGTGCCCATGAGACTGCCGAAGGTTCCCACATTGGTCAGCGTGAACGTACCGCCGGTGGTATCATCCACTTTTAGTTTTCCGTTGCGGGCGGCATCGGCCAGCTGATTGACTTGTTTGGTGAGTCCGACTAGATTCAACTGGTCGGCATTTTTAATGACGGGCACAATGAGATTCCCGGAAGGCAGGGCCGTGGCCATGCCGATATTGATATCCTTTTTGATCAGGATGTGATGATTGTCGACAGAGCTGTTGATTAGGGGGAATTTTTTGATACACCGGACGATCGCTTCGATGAACAACGGTGTGAAGGTGATCTTGGTGCCTTCTCTCTTTTCAAATTCCTTTTTGCATTTCTCACGCCACATCACCAGGTTGGTGACATCGGCTTCGGTGAAGCTGGTAACGTGCGGACTGGTTTGCTTGCTGCGCACCATGTGGTCGGCGATCAGGCGACGCATGCGGTCCATTTCCACCACCTCTACATTGCCGGACGCCACCGGTGCAGGAAGTGACGTTTCCGGGGCGATCTGTTGGATGGGTACGCGCATCTCTGCGGATGCCACTGGTTGCGGCAGTTTGGTTCCAGTCCCCCGTTGTGCCACATATTGTAAAATATCTTTTTTGGTCACCCGCCCCTCATTGCCCGTTCCGGGCACGGCTTCCAATTCAGCCATCGATACCCCTTCGCTGGCAGCGATATTCAGTACCAGCGGCGAGTAAAAACGATTGGGTTGTGTGTTGGTGATCAAGACAGGTTTGGGCAGCGGCGTGGTGGTAGGTTTGGATTCCAGCACCACCGCTTCCTGGATTGGCGTGGGAGTTGGCGCAGGGGTTGAGACCGGTTCGGCAGCACCGGTTCGGATGCGTGCGATCACGGAGCCGATGGGAACAACATCATTCACTTTCCACAAGATCTCCTCGATCACGCCGGCCGTGGTGCTGGGCACCTCGCTGTCTACTTTATCGGTCGCGATCTCCAGGACGGTCTCGTCGAGCGCCACCGAGTCGCCGGGTTGTTTATGCCACTTCAGAATGGTGGCTTCCATGATGCTTTCGCCCAGCTTGGGCATGACGAGATCGACCAGAGCCATAGTGTTTTTTTGTCGGCGTAAAGGTAGGGAATTCGACCGCTTCGCTAACCCTCGTTCGTCCGAAGTAGTTCCCACAGCATCAATAAGCATTGATGGGTGGTAATGACGGTGTTCCGGGACCGGTCGAACCGTAAGTTCAGTTGGCGGGTGATGATACGTTGGCGAGATCCGGCGGCGATCCAAACGGTACCGACTGGTTTTTCGGGGGTTGCCCCGCCGGGTCCCAGGATGCCGCTGACCGAAACCATGAAATCGGTTCCCAATCGTTTGAGTCCCCCGTGAATCATCTCCGTCACGGCTTTTTCGCTGACCGCTCCCACGGTCACCAGCGTTTCCTGTTGTACATCCAGCAGTTCTACTTTGATGCGGTTGGCATAGCTGACCACACTTCCGATGAAATATTCCGAGGATCCGGGAACGGAGGTGAGGAGCTGAGCGATGCTGCCGCCGGTACAACTTTCTGCCGTCCCCAAAGTTTTTTTATGTTTTCTCAACCAGTTTCCGATCAGTACTTCCAAGTTGATATCCGCATCCGTCACCAGCCAGGTGTTGACCGCTGCCGCCAGCCGTGGAAAGGCCTCTTCGATCAGGGCGTTGCCCTCCGACTCGGAAGCGCCGATATAGGTAAGCCGAAGTTTGACCATGCCAAACTTGGGCAGGTAGGCCAGCTTGATGGAATTGGATAAAGTAGATTCGAACTCGGTCAGGGCTTCTGCTAAGATCGATTCACCGGCACCGGCCGTCAGCAACGTACGGTGCAGGATGCTGGCCATTTTCCATTCTCGGACGACTCGTGGGATCACCTGTTCGGTGATCAGTCGTTTCATCTCGGCGGGAACGCCCGGCAAGGAGATGAAAACTTTTCCATTTTTTCGGAACAGCATGCCCGGGGCAGTTCCAATGGCGTTGGGTAGTACCTCGCAAACGTCGGGCACGTCGGCTTGACGGATGTTTCGGTCCAGCAGGGGGCCGGGACGGCGATAAACTTCTTTGAATAGATACTCGATGTGTCGCAGCACGGATTCATCTTGGATCAATTTTCCGCCGAAGTATTCACAGAGTAGCGGCTTGGTGATATCGTCGGAGGTGGGGCCCAATCCACCCGTGATCAACACAAGGTCGGATGTTTGGGATTCTTGGTCCAGCGCCTGCCAAATATCATCATATCGATCCCCGACGGCCACCCGGCGCCGTACCCACATACCGATTTGATTCAGTTCTTGTGCGATGAAGGCACTGTTGGTATCGATGGTTTGGCCGATCAGCAATTCATCGCCGATGGTGATGATGGACGCGGTAGGCAGGGCGGTTGACATAAGGAGCCTGCAAAAGTAGTTCTTTCCCTTTACCCTAGCCAAATCCAAAGTGGGAAGGCGACGCTTGCTACCCAGAGAAGGAGGATCCCGATCTTGGCTACGACCGAGAGGTCTTGTATCAGGGTTCGATGGAGTTGGGATTCGACGGCTGCTTGGATCTGTGGCTCGGCCGGGGCATATGTTTCCAGGTGTTCTCCGGCCAGTGCCTGAATTGTTTTGTTTTCCTCGATCAAGATCCGTCGGATCCGCCAATAATCGATGTCGGGCAGGGCCTCATAATCAATCTCGGTTTCAATACCGCTGGCGGCCATTCTTTTATCCACTCGCTGGTCGGCTGCACTTTTCCATAACCGAAATAGCAATCCGATCGGAATGATCAACAGCAAATAGAGCTGGTATTGTATGGCCAGATAACTCATGAAGGCGGCGGAGAGCAGTACAAACAGTTTGCTGACCCAACCTTCCTCATCCAAAAAAACACGATTCAATAATTGTCCGCCGTCGAGCGGATAAACCGGCAGCAGGTTCAGTCCGTTCAGTACCACCAAAAACAGCATCAGGTTTTTTAGGTTGATGTCGAACGGGCCCGGGTAGGGGATCAAGCCATTTTTCATCAATAGGTAGAGCATGGCACCCAGCAGCATGCCTGGCAGGGGACCGGCCAGCAGTACGATGGCTGATTCGCGCTGGGTAACGACGCGTTTGGATCCGGAGACATAGGCACCGAGCAGGGGTAGAAAAAAAACGCCCAGGTCGCGGTAGCCCACTTGTCGCATCGCTACAAAGTGGCCGCCCTCGTGTAACAGAAGCACGAACGTGATGAGTAGCAAATTTTCCAGATCTCCCAGCAGCCAATACCCCGCCAACAGATAGAGCAGCAAACTCAACAACGAGCGACCGATGGGAGAGGACTGAGCGGGTGGCGGGGCCGGAAATTTAGGAAGGGGTCCCTGCGCGGAAGAAAATATGTCGGACGGTTCAGTCAACGTAAAAAGGTTTCAGGCGGTGCAGCAGCATTTCAGGCATGGATGTTTTTTGATTGGTTGCCGTTTCCCAGAAATACAATTTGATTGTGGCTTTCATCAGCAGTTCCTCCGGATCGCGGTATACTTCCTGTTGAAAAACGATGCGGTGGTCGGCCGGCAATTGCGGCAAGCTTGTTCGTACCCGAAGGAGGTCATCGTATCGGGCCGGTCGCAGGTATTTCACTTGTACTTCTATCACGGGCATGCTGATGCCCATTTTTTCCATGTCGGCATAAGCGACTCCTAAGGAACGCATGGCTTCCACTCGTCCCGATTCGAGGTAAGGAAAAAAATGTCCGTGATACACGACGCCCATTTGGTCGGTCTCGGCGTAGCGGACTCGGATCAGGGTTTCATGCGTGAACATGCGCTTATTTGCCGATCAGTCGGTCCAGGCTGAATTTCCCGGGTCCGGTAAATAAAATAAAAACGAAGACCGTCAGGAACAGTGCGGCCGATTCTCCGTCCTCAAAGATTCGTCCCCCATGCACCATGAACAAAGCGATGGACATGACCATGACCAGCGGAATGGCGGCCAAGCGAGTCAGTAAGCCGAACACCAGTAGGACGGCACAAAAAAATTCGGCGAAGATCACCAGCGCCAAGGAGAGGGTTGGACCGAGGTGGATCGGATCGGGAAAGTTTTTGACGTTGTCCGTAAAGTGAATGAGTTTATCGAATCCGTGGTAGGTCATCAGTCCGCCGCCCATCACCCGAAGGATGAACAAGGAGAAATCCAGGGCGCCTTGTTTGTATTTTGTGCTGAAAAATTGGCTCATATACGTGGGTTTGTATTCGAAAATAAGCAAAATGGGGCGCTTCAAGGGAATGTTAAATTCATCCAAAAGGAGCTTATCCACAGTTGTTTGAAATCAACTTTGCCGCAATCCCCAATAAAACTGGAAATTGGAACGTTTACAGAACTGTATGCCCGGACGTAGTATCATACTTGCGTTGCTTCTGATCGTTTCCTTGGGGAAGGGATATGCCCAGCGCACGGCGGTGGAAACGGACCTGCGTCGAGCGTGGAACCAAGCCGTGCAATGGTTCTATTCTGGGCAGGAATCGTTGGCCTATCCGTTGTTTCTGCGTTGGCATCAATCCCCTGGCTCGGCTACGCAACCGGCGGTGGAGCCGGGCGAACTCGATTTTTTTCGGTTGGCCTGCGGGGTTCGGTTGGATGAGCCTGCGGCACTCGAGGAAGCCGATCAATACCTGCGGGCCACGCATCCATTGGCTTATCAGCATGCTTTACAACATTACCTGGCCGATCATCATTTCAGGGCACAGCGTTTCGAAGCGGCACAACATTACTTGGATCTGGTCGATGGCCGAAACCTGCGTCAATCCGAGCTGACCCATCAACGGTTCATGCAGGGATATGTAGACTTTATCGCCCAGCGCTTCATACCGGCTCAAGCTTATTTTGATTCGGTGCGTACCCAGGTCGATCATCCCGATCGGTCGGCGGCCAATTATTACTATGGATTTCTCAGCCTTCGCCAACGGCAATACGACGAGGCCCTTTCGAGCCTTCGCTTGGTGGAGGCGCATCCGGAATATCGATCTATCGTACCATATTACATCGGGCAACTCTATTATTTGCAAGGGAAAAAGTCGGAGGCGATCGAGTACGTCGAGCGTAAGTTGGCCGATTCAACCGCGCAGTACTACGAATTGCCACTGAAGCAGCTGTTGGGGCACGCCTATTTTGAGAAGCGCGCATTCGACCGGGCGCTGCCCTTGTTGCAGGAATACGTCGCCCGTTCGGAGAAAGTACGACGGGAGGATGTGTATGAGCTCTCGTATTGCTATCATCAATCGGGTCAGTATGCGGCGTGTATTCCGGGATTTCGCGAGCTGGGCGGCGGACAAGATTCGTTGAGCCAACATGCCATGTATTTGTTGGGCGATGCCTATTTGAAGACCGGCGACCTGAACAGCGCCCGCAGTGCTTTCCAGTTTTGTGCCCGAAACAACAGTTATCTCGATCAGCGGGAGATCTCGTTGTTGCAGTATGCCAAACTTTCCTATGAGTTATCGTATCTCCAGGATGCGCAGACCAGCTTGGCCCAATTCCTGAACGATCATTCCCGGTCGACTTATACTTCCGAAGCACAGGAATTGATGGTGATGGTGCTGTCGGCCACCAATAATTTCCGTCAGGCCTTGCAATGGATCGAGCGGCTGGATCGCCCCTCTGCTAATTTGAAAAAATATTTTCCCCGGATCTGGTTTGGTCGGGCGATGGAGCTCGTGAACGACCAGCAGCTCGTTCAGGCACAGTCCTTATTGGATTTGGTCATACAGGAACCCACCGCCGGCACCTGGAAACAATCGGCTAATTTCTGGTCCGGCGAGATCGCTTATCGCCGTGAGCAGTACCTCGCCACGATCCGTTACCTGAATGATTATTTGACAACAGCTCCTTTTACCAATGGGGATATTAATGCGACCCATGCCCGATACAACCTCGGTTATGCCTATTTGAAGACCGCCAATTATGTGGCTGCTGCGGATCAGTTTCAGCAGATCACCAAAAGTTTACCGGGACTACCTTCCTCCTTGCTGCAAGATGCCTGGTTGCGGGCGGGGGATTGTTTTTATATGCGCCGCGAGTACAACAAGGCCAAGCCCTACTACGAGCGGGCCGTCACGATGCGCTGGCCCGCGGCCGATTACGCCCAGTTCCAGCTGGCGATGATCGCCGGCATCCGAAACCTCGCTGAAAAGATCCGATTGCTGCAAGCGATTCCGGAAACTTATCCGCAGTCTCCTTTGCTGCCGGATACATACCTGGAAATGGCCAATGCTTACATCGCCGATCAGAAATTCAGGGAGGCTATTCCGGCGCTGGAGCGCGTCATGGCCACCGCGGCGCCGGACAGCTGGATCTCCCGCGCTTTGCTGATGCAAGGGATCTGCTGGTATAATTTGGACAGCTACGAGCTATCCCTTCAGCGACTCCAAGAGGTCGTCAAACGTTTTCCCAACAGCGAGGATGCGGCCGATGCGCTGGACAATATTCGCCAGGTTTATCTGGACATGGGTCGATCGGCCGAGTTCATTGCGTACATGGACGGGATCGGCCGGCCGCTGGAATATCCGGTGGCCGATTCGTTGACCTATGCCGCCGCTGAAAAACTTTACGGATCGGATCAAGTTGAGAATGCGCGAGTGGCCCTGATCAAATACCTGGAGTTGTATCCGCAAGGACGCTATCGGTTGAAGGCATTCTATCAAACGGCCGACGTGCACCTGCGACTCAAAGACGGGTTGGTTGCCCGTCGATACATCGATTCGGTTTTGTCGCGAAGACCCAATAAACATGAAGAGTGGGCCTGGCGTGAAGGGGCTCGGTTGGCCTATTTCGAGCAAAAAGATCCTACCGCTGCGTTGCGGTATTATCAGGGCTTATATGAGGTGACCCGTAATCAGGCCTTTCGGCAGGAAGCCTTGCGCGGTTCGGTCCGTTGTTATGTTCAACTCCGCGATTGGTCGGCCGGAACACCATTCGCCCGGCTGTTGCTGCAGGAAAAAGATGCCACGGCCGATGACCGATCGGTTGCTCACCTGTTGATCGCCCACCAGACACTTCTGCTCAAACAATGGAGTGCTTCGATCGAGTCCTTTCAATCGATCTTACCCTTGAACAAAGGGTCCTTGTCCGCCGAGGCTCGATACCAAATTGCCTGGATCTATTTTCAGCAGGGAAAATGGCTCGAGTCGGAAAAAGCCGCGGAGGAGACCATCCGTCGTTCCGGTTCGTTTGAGCCCTGGTCGACCAAATCCTACCTGTTGTTGGGGGATGTTTACGTACAACAAAAGGATTACTTCAATGCCAAGGCAACCTATCAGAGCGTGGTCGATCATGCCACGGATCCGGTCTTGCAGCAAGAGGCGAAGGATAAACTTCAACAGGTAGTGGAAGCCGCGCGTAAATCAACCAAACTCGATTCCTGATGCGACCGATCAAACACCGATGGCTTTCTCTTTTACTGTTCGGATTGCCGATCGCTTCGTATGCCCAGCCGGGAAAACGGGATACCACGGGCAGTATCGATATCATTTCTCCTTTCAAACCTGCCTTACGCGATCTGGTCAAGATGCCATTTGCCGCTACTCCGCCCGCGGTCGATACGCAACGAACCCGATTGACCTATCGAATTCCCAGTCAGGAATTATCCATCGTCTATCAGCCCGGAACCTTGAAGCCGCTGGCCTATCAGGCTGATTCCAACACCGGATTTCAATCGTCCACTTTCATCAAGCTGGGCTACGGAAGCCTCCGTAATCCTTTTGTGTCCGGGGCACTGACACTCGGTACAAAATCGCCCGTACGTATTTATGTCGGGCATCAATCCGCTACCGGACCCTTGCCCTATCAAACGCATTCCGTTACAGAGGGAATGGTTACCTGGCAACTGCCCGACCGAACCAAGGGCGAATGGATGACGGCACTGGCGTTCGATCGTCGGCATTTTAACAAGTATGGTTTTGATAAAAGCTTACCAACGCCCCCGATCGACTCCATCCGACAGGTATTTCAACAATTCGAACTGCAATTGGGCTATCGACGGATCGAGCCGACCGCTACCGGTTTCTATGTAGAGCCTCAGGTGGATATCCAATTCACCACCGATGCCCTGGGTAATCAAGACTTGAACGCCCGACTGTTCATTCCCGTTCGATATCGATTCAATGAACGCCTTGCGCTTCGGGTAGAGGGACTGGCGCATGGGGGACGGATCAAGCCGGCCGGCGGAGCGGGACGGGATCAATCCGTTTACAGCTTGCATCCCACACTTCAGTTGTCTGGCACTGCTTGGTCGGTTCAGGCAGGCATTCGTCCCACTTGGGATGCAGCGGGTACCCGATTGTATCCGGATGTTCGTTTCTCCTGGCACCGTTCCACAAAACCCTGGTCGATCCGGTTACAGTGGACGGGGGAGTTGCAACGAACCGGATATCGTGAACTCTACACCCAAAATCCCTGGCTCTGGATGCCTGCTCAATGGAAAAATCAGGGCAGTATCGATCGCTCGGTTCGCTGGCAGTACAATCGCCGGGCCCACTGGGTCTATGAATTGCAATCAGGCTATCAAACGCTACGCGATGCATTTTTATTCACGAACGATACCACCGCTGCCGGGGATGGAAAATCGTTTCAAGTTGTTTACGCCGACCAGGTCCAAAATCTTTACCTCTTGGGGAAGGTCAGTTATCGCCAGTCCGATCGCTGGCTGATGCGGGCTGAACTTCGGTGGAACAATTACCACGGCCTGCGTGGGGTTGATCGGCCGTGGGGACTACTCCCCGTAGAATGGAATTTCCATGGCTGGCATCGATTTGCCAATCGATGGAAGGTTCAGGCGGATCTTTATTCCTGGTTCGCTCCTTATTATTTGCAGAAAGATGGTCGCCCTGGCCGCACGGAAGGGGCGTTGGACCTGAATCTTGGGGCACAGGTGCCCATCGCCCGATCCATCAGCGGATGGTTGCAATTCAACAATCTCCTCCATCAATCGTACCGTCGTTGGTCGCCTTACCCAACCTATGGCTTTCATATTGTCGGGGGAGTTGTATTTTCACTCGACAAAAGTCTTTTTTGATGTCTTTATTGATGAATAGTTGGTTGGCTTCGTTTCAACCCCTTCCGTTGGAAGGAGTCGGTTTGATCCAGTGGGAGCGTCGTTCGGCCGCCCGTCGGGAACAGACGCCGTTTCTCGAACCACCACAATGGTCGCTGGTCTTTCACCCCGATCCCGCCACCGTCTTACCTGCCGATCTTTTTCAGCGGATCGCCTGTTTTGGAAATGAATCCCCCGAAGTGGCCAGCCTTCAATATCGAACCTGGCTGCAGCCATTTCTAGCGGATTCGTTTCAGGTCGATATCCTGGGGCAGGGTGAATTACGCAAGCTGCCGGCAGGAAGTCCCCAGTGGCATCCACATCCCTCGGTCGCAGCGCCGGAGGCCGACCTAAGATACATTCCTTTCTCTTCCGATTATTTATTTCGCCGTTGGGATCTTTCCAACAAGCTGGTCGTTGTATGCACCATAATGGCCTTGATCGGAACACTCATCTTTTTTGTTCGAGCGAACGGAAGCTCGCAGGCGGTTGGTTCGCGGTTCTCCGTGCCCGCTGCTGCCACCGAGCCAGCCGCTCTTCCTTACCGCGAAATCCGTTGAACCGATATGTCTGCGCCTTTGCATTACGATAGTTGTCCGATTTGTGGACACGCCGATTGTCGGCCCGTGTTCCAGGTGGTCGATCAACTGGTCAGTCAGCAATCCTTTCAGCTGATCGAATGTCCGCATTGTTCCGTGCGGCTCACACAGGATGCTCCCGGTGCGGCCGACTCCGGAGCGTATTATCAATCGGATGAGTATATCTCGCATACCAACACCCGCCAGGGACTGATCAACCAGATCTATCAGTTGGTGCGCCGCCGCACCTTGTCGCAAAAAATAAAATGGGTGGAGCGGGCAACCGGTCTGTCGGGCGGACGGGTATTGGACGTAGGCAGTGGCACCGGTGCGTTTGTTTCTGCACTTCGTCGCTCCGGTTGGCGAGCGGATGGGCTGGAACCCGATGCGGCTGCCCGGCAAGTAGGCCTGCGCGATTATGGGATCACGCTGATGGAATCCGATCAGTTGTACCAGCTTCCATCCGGCGAATTTGATGCTATCACGCTTTGGCATGTTTTGGAGCACGTGCACGATCTGCACGGATACATGAAGGAGTTCCGTCGGGTCTTAAAGTCGGGTGGGCGGTTGTTGTTGGCGTTGCCGAACCATACTTCCTGGGATGCCGATCATTTTCAGCAGTGGTGGGCGGCCTACGACGTGCCCCGCCATTTGTATCATTTTGCGCCCGATTCTATCCGAGCCCTCGCCAAGCGAAACGGATTCGAGTGCCAATCGCTTCGCCCTCTCTGGTACGATGCCTTTTACATCGCACTGCTGAGTCACCAGCATCAATGCGGACAGAATCGGTGGTTGTCGTCGATGTACGTGGGACTACGTTCCAACTGGCGAGCGTATTTCGATCGGGAACGGGGAAGCTCGTTGGTCTATGTGCTCAAGCCGATCTAACGCGAGAATTCGATCTCGTACAATTCTGCCCACCATTTGCCGGTGATGTAGATCTTTTTTGTTGCCTCATCGTACGCAATTCCATTTGGCACATCCGCGCGTGGATTCAATCCCTTGTTCCGATTCCAGGTATCCGTGAGATCGGCTTTGCCGACCACTTCTCCCGTGCGGGGATCGATCTTCAATAAATAAGAGTAGGTGTATTGGTTGGCATAGATAAATCCGTCAATATATTCCAGCTCATTGAGATTGAAACTGGGTGCCCCGGCTTCCGTTACGGTCTGGCTTCGAAGCAATGTGAAATCCTGCGGGCGGTAAAAGAACAATTCGCCACTGCCGTTGCTCACGATCAGGTGATTGCCATCGTGGGTGAGACCCCATCCCTCAAACGGAACATCGAATTCCTTCACCTTTTTCAGGTTCGGCAGGGTATAAACGAATACTTTTTTTTCCTGCCAAGTGAGTTGATATACGGTGTCGCGCAGGATGGTGATCCCTTCTCCAAAAAATTTATCTCCCAGTGAAATGCTCTGCAACGTTTTGCCCGACCGGAGATCGACCCGCTTTAATTTCGATTGACCATAATTGCCGGTGCCCTCGTACAAACCACCTTTATAGATCACCAGTCCCTGCGTATAGGAGCTGGTATCATGCGGATACGCCCGCACGATCGCATAGTTGAGGGTCTGCGGGCCGGGAGGCGTGGGGTTCAACGAGCCGGTTTTTTTCTCCTCGCAACCTCCGAGGATCAATGCTGTGATTATGAGAGCATTGTGATAAAATCGCTGGGGTGATAACATCAACAGCAAGGTACAGTTTTCTCTTTAATACGGGTATTACGTAGAATTACGGTAGGGGAAAACACTCAATTTAAAGTAAATACCCTATATTCGTCGCCCGGCCGAAACGCCAACGATCCAAGATCCCTGCCAAGACCGTCTTCACCCTTCTTCGTTGTAACCCAACGAAATCCGTACCAAACCCTACCCTGGAACTATGAAAATGTTCCGTACACTACTTATTGTATTCATTTGCCTACCCCTGTTGGGAGCTGCTCAAACGCGGTGTGCCAGTGCGGATTATCAGCAGCAGCAGGTTCGGATGCAGCCGGCATTATCGGCTCGTCTCGCCAGTCTGGATAACTGGATCCAGCAAGCGGTCGCTTCACCATCCCTCGAGCGCACCCAAGAGGGCACCCTGGTTATCCCGGTGGTGTTTCATAACCTATATCATCTGCCTGCTGAGAAGATCACCGATCAGCAGGTGCAGGCCCAGTTGAAGACCTTGAATGAATGTTTTCGGATGCGCAACCCGGATACGTCCAATACCCGACCTGTTTTTAAATCATTGGCCGCGGATTGTGAGATCGAGTTTCGGTTGGCGATCTCGGATCCCGCTCGTCGGGCTACTAGCGGAATCATCCATCGATACACGCCTGTCACCTCTTGGAAAATGGGCGATGACATGAAATTCAGTGGCAAGATGGGAGCCGATGGATGGGATTCCAAAGGATACCTCAATATCTGGGTATGCCGGATGGAAAAGTTCGCCGGTTTCTCCAGCGTGCTGGGAGACGATCCGAAATTGGATGGGATCGTGTTGGACCAGGGAGCCCTGGGCGAGGGACATAAAACCTTGGTGCACGAAGTGGGTCATTGGTTGGGGCTCAAACATCTTTGGGGTGATGCGTATTGTGGGGACGATGGCGTGTCCGATACGCCCAAACAAGCCAGTTACACGATGGGATGTCCGAATACCGTTCGGATCACCTGCGGAAATAACCCGACGGGAGATATGTACAATAATTACATGGACTTCACCAGCGATGCCTGTATGACCCTATTCTCAGAGGGACAAAAAAGCCGGATGCGTTCCCTATTGAAAACCGGTGGTCTGCGTGCTTCTTTGTTGCAGTCGGTGGGACTCAAAACTCCCCTGATCGCGGAACTGCCCGTTGCCGACCTCGATCCAACCTGGCTCGAGCCGAAATTATATCCGACAGCCGTTACCCATTCCCTGCAGATCGATCTGTCGTATGACCGGCGCTGGGTAGGACAATCCTATCGGATCATCGACCTGCAAGGACGCGTGCGTCAGCAGGGAAATTTTCAATCTGCCATCCACCGGTTTAGTGCCGAGGGACTTGAAAAAGGATATTACTTGCTGGAAGCTCGTCGTACCGACGGCTTGGTGTACCAATCCAAGTTCCTCAAATTGTGATCGACTTATTTCGGATTGGCCTGCCGATTCGACAATAAAAAAGAGGACGTTTCGTCCTCTTTTTTATTGTCGCAGCTTTATTATTAGAGATGGATCGCTTCTCCGTAAGCCACCTCGATCGCATCTTTGACGCTTTCACTGATGGTGGGGTGGGGATGGATGGCGTTCAGTACTTCGTGATAGGTGGTCTCCAGCTTGCGGGCCGTAACGGTTTGAGCGATCATCTCGGTCACGTTGTATCCGATCATGTGCGTGCCCAACCACTCGCCGTATTTGGCATCGAAGATCACTTTGACGAACCCTTCTGTATGTCCGGCTGCCGAGGCCTTTCCGCTGGCACTCAGCGGGAATTTACCCACCTTGATATCATAGCCGGCATCTTTAGCTTGTTTCTCGGTGTATCCCACGGAAGCGATCTCCGGAATACAATACGTACACCCGGGGATGTTGTTGTAATCGATGGGTTCGGGCTGATGGTGATATTTGCGTTCGTTGTATCCGATCGACTCCACGCAATTGATCGCTTCCTTGCTGGCAACGTGGGCCAGGGCTTGTCCGGGTGAGCAATCCCCAATCGCATAAATACCCGGCACGTTGGTCTGTCCGAATTTATCGACCAGTACTTTTCCTTTCTCAGTCTTGACACCCAATCCCTCTAATCCGATGCCCTCAATGTTGGCCACCACCCCGGCCGCACTCAGTAGTATCTCGGCTTCGAGTGTGATCTCACCGGTGGCGGTCTTGACCTTGGCCTTCACGCCGGCACCAGTGGTGTCTACTGCGGTCACCTCGCTGTTGGTCAGGATCTCGATGCCGTTTTTCTTGTACTGTTTCTCGAGTTCTTTGCTGATGTCTTCGTCCTCCACCGGCACGATCCGGGGCATGTATTCAACGATGGTCACCTTCGTGCCCATACTGTTATAGAAATAAGCGAACTCCACGCCGATGGCACCGCTGCCAACGATGATCATGGAGGCGGGTTTTTGAGGCAGCACCATTGCCTCGCGGTAGCCGATGATCTTTTTACCATCGATGGGCATGGAGGGGAGTTGTCGGCTTCGTCCCCCGGTTGCTATAATAATATGTTTAGCTTCCACGACCTGGGTTTTGCCATCGGACCCGCTCACTTCGAGCTTACCCTTGGCGATCAATTTGCCAAAGCCCATGATCACGTCGATCTTGTTTTTCTTCATCAGGAACTGAACGCCCTTGCTCATTTTGTCGGCCACCCCGCGGCTACGCTTGATCACCGCATCAAATTGAGGCATACCACTGGCCTGGATCCCGAAATCCTGGGCATGCTTGATATACTCATTCACCTGGGCGCTTTTCAGCAGGGCTTTCGTGGGGATACATCCCCAGTTCAGGCAAACACCCCCCAGGCTTTCCTTTTCGATTACCGCAGTTTTGAATCCCAATTGAGCTGCCCGGATGGCGGCTACATATCCGCCGGGGCCACTCCCCAAAACGACCACATCGTATGCCATAAATCGATTGAATTTTAAGGTGATAGAGCCCGATTGGGCCCCGATTGGGGGCGAAGTTACTTTAAGAAGGGGAATTGACAACTGCCAGAGTTGACCGATTTCAGGGCCCCTCGAACAGAAAAAAACCACTTTCTTCGTCTAATTCGCTGATTTCCCTTACCTTTGCCCTCCCAAAATTAGTCGTTATGGCACGCGTATGTCAGGTTACCGGAAAGACCCCAATCGGGGGGCACAAGGTCTCTCACTCCAATATCAAGACCAAGCGTCGTTTCCTGCCCAACCTGCAGACCAAGAAGTTCTTCTTGGCTGAAGAGGACAAGTGGGTGACCCTCAAGGTATCGGCCGATGCCATCCGGACCATCAACAAGAGAGGTTTGTACTCCGTGGTGAAAGAACTGCGGGCCCAAGGCGAAAAAATCTAATTCTAAAAAGCAAGCATCATGGCGAAGAAAGGCAATCGCGTTCAGGTTATTCTGGAGTGCACCGAGCACAAGACCAGCGGAAAGCCCGGTACCAGCCGGTACATAACCGTTAAGAACAAGAAGAACAATCCGGAAAGATTGGAACTTAAAAAGTTCAATCCCATCCTGAAGAAAGTGACCGTACACAAAGAGATCAAGTAATCCCCTTATAACTCAAACCCATGGCAAAAGCAGCAAAAACGGCGATTAAAAAGGACCCCAAACAGGCGGCCGAAGCCAAGAACTATACCAAAGTGATCAAGGCGGTTCGTAGCCCCAAGTCCGGTGCCTACACCTTCAAGGAGCAAATGGTGCACAAGGACAAGGTAAAAGATTTCCTGGCACAGAAATAATCGTCCGCTACCTCAAATTCTTCAAGAGCTGTTCGCATTCGAATGGCTCTTGTTTTTTAAATCCATTTCAATTCATGGGACTCTTCGACCGCTGGTTCGGGAAAAAAGAGAAAGAAGCGCTGGATCAGGGACTTCAAAAAACCAAGCAAGGTTTTTGGGAAAAGCTCAGCCGCGCCTGGTCAGGCAAATCGCGCCTCGACGATGAATTGCTGGAAAACCTGGAAGAAGCCCTGATCACCTCCGATGTCGGAATCTCCACCACCGAAGCGATTATCGCCCGCATCGAGAAAAGAGTCAGCCGCGATAAATACCTCAACCCCGATGAACTCCGCCAGATCCTCCAAACGGAAATGGCTGCCGTACTCCCCGATCCGGTGCACGATTACGGATTCGATTCGCCGCTACCACACAAGCCACACGTGATCCTGGTCGTGGGCGTGAACGGAGTTGGCAAGACCACCACCATCGGAAAACTTGCCTATCGATTCAAACAGGCCGGAAAAGCAGTGTTGCTGGGTGCCGCTGATACCTTTCGCGCCGCTGCCGTGGATCAACTCACCATCTGGAGCGAGCGGATCGGCGTACCCATCGTCAAACAACCCACCGGCAGCGATCCGGCCGCCGTGGCCTTCGATACGGTGCAAAGTGCTTTGGCCCGGGGAAGCGACGTGGTGCTGATCGATACTGCCGGTCGCCTCCACAACAAAGCCCATCTGATGGAGGAACTGACCAAGATCAAACGCGTCATCCAAAAACTCATTCCGGAAGCGCCGCATGAAGTGTTGTTGGTGTTGGATGGCTCTACCGGACAAAACGCCGTGGAACAAGCCCGTCATTTTCAATCCGCCACCAATGTCAATGCCCTCGCCATTACCAAACTGGACGGCACCGCCAAGGGCGGCGTGGTGATGGCCGTCGCTCACGCCTTCAACATCCCCGTCAAATTCATCGGCGTAGGGGAGAAGATGGAAGACCTGTTGGTATTCGAGAAGGAAGCATTTGTCAATAGCCTTTTTTCGCTTGATACAAAATCCCCCGAATGAAAGCCCGCACCCTCAAGAAAGATAAGGTCAATATCATCACGCTGGGTTGCAGCAAGAACCTGGTCGACAGCGAAGTGCTTAGCGGACAACTCCAGGCCAACGACATCGACGTGGTACATGAGAATAAAAAACTGGACCACAACATCGTCGTCGTCAATACCTGCGGCTTCATCGATAAGGCCAAAGAAGAAAGTGTTCAAACTATTCTGGAGCAAGTTGAGCTGAAACGAAAAGGGAAGTTGGACAAAGTGTATGTTACCGGTTGCCTGAGTGAGCGCTATAAGAATAACCTGGAGGCCGAGATTCCCGAGGTCGATGCTTATTTCGGAACGCTGGAACTGCCCAATATCCTCAAACAATTTGAGGTGGACTATAAAGCGGAATTGATCGGAGAAAGATTGCTTTCCACCCCCAGCCACTATGCCTATATGAAGATCTCAGAGGGTTGCAACCGTACCTGCGCCTTCTGTGCCATTCCGCTGATGCGAGGCCAACACGTCAGCAAGCCCATTGAACAACTGGTGGCAGAAGCCAAGCGTTTGGCCAGTGGCGGCGTGAAGGAGATCATGCTGATCGCCCAGGAGCTGACCTACTACGGGCTGGATATTTACAAAAAGCGAAGCTTACCTGAGCTACTGAACCGATTGGCGGATGTAGAGGGATTGGAGTGGATCCGGTTACATTATGCCTATCCTTCCAAATTTCCTCTGGATATTTTGGATGTAATGCGGGATCGTCCCAATATCTGTAACTACCTCGACATGCCCCTGCAGCATGCTTCCGACCAGATGCTAAAAGCCATGCGACGTCAAATAACCCGCTCGGAGATGGATGAGTTGATCCATGCCGTTCGCGAGAAAGTACCCGGGATCTGTTTACGTACCACGCTGATCGCCGGGTTCCCCGGCGAAACACCGGAGGATGTGCAATCCCTGCAGGATTTTTTGATCCAGCACCGCTTCGACCGGGTGGGCATCTTTACGTACTCGCATGAAGAAGGTACTTCGGCACATGACCTGGTCGATGATGTGTCGGCTGAAGAGAAAGAGAGCCGGGCGCAACAAGTGATGGAGACGCAACAGGAGATCTCCTATGAACTCAATCAAGAGAAAGTGGGTCAAGTTTTCAAGACCCTCATCGATAAGAAAGAATCTGGTCGTTATTTAGGTCGTACCGAATTCGACTCGGTGGAGGTGGATAATGAAGTCATTATTCAAACCAATAAAAAGCTGGCTGTTGGATCCTTTGTAAATGTCAAGATCACCAAGGCCTATGATTACGATCTGGAGGGCGAGATTGTTCCATAAAAAAAGCCCCGATCGCTCAGGGCTTTTGTCAATTCAGTATCTGTCGGATCCTATCGGATCAAGACTTTTCCGTTTGCCAATCGTTTGCCAGCCCGGTTCGTGAGAATGAGCTGATAGATTCCACTTGCGTGTTGGCGCATATCAACGGCCATGCGTTGATACGCTCCGGTGATCGGATAGGATTTTCGAAATGCCAGAGCACCTCTTCCATCAAACACCGACAAGGTAAATTGCTCGGCGCCCGCTGCATAATACGCCACTTCGAATTGCCCCTTGCTGGGGTTGGGTAGAATGAACAAACGTGTGGTGGCCGAGTCGCCGATGGTAACCAGATTCGAAAGCGTGGCACAGGGAAGTCCGGTCTGGTTTTGTACCCGAACGGAATATTGTCCCAGCTGTCCCAGTGTGATGTTGGTAAGCGTATTGCCGGTCACCCCGCTGATCGTTGTTCCGTTTCGGAACCAAGTGTACGTGTAGGTTCCGGCTGGTGTAACCTGTGCGGTGAGATTGGTGCTCAATCCGGGGTATAGATTTTGATAGGGTGCCGCGCTCAGGCTCACGACCGGATTCGGACTCACGGCCACCACCGAGGCGGTGGAGGTTGTGGTGCAACCAGCGCTATTGGTTACGGTAACCGTATAAGAGCCACTGGTACCAACCGTAATGGAAGAGGCCGTAGCTCCATTGCTCCAACTGTAGGAATTGCCAAGCGGAGCGGAGAGGGTTACGGTATTGCCGGCACAGAAGGCCAGTGGTCCGCTCGCCGTAACCGCGGCACTCGGATTCGGATTTACGATGACGGCCACCGGCGAGGACGTGCTCACGCAACCGTTGTTGGTAACGGTTACCGTATAACTTCCGGGGGTGTTGACGATGATGGAACTGCTGGTGGCACCATTGCTCCAATTGTAGGAGGATCCGGTATTGGCAACCAAGATGACGGCATTGCCCTGGCAGAAGGTAGTGGGACCGGTAGCCGTGATCGAAGCAGCCGCTACGGAAGTGATGGTCAGCGTTACAGCGGTACGCGTGCCGCTTTCACAGTTCGTAATGTTATTTATACTGGCAGCATAGTACGTGACAGTACCAACTGCACTCAAACTGGGGTTGGTAACTACATTGCCACCGGTGGCTGCGTCGTACCAGCGCAGGGTGTGACCGGTCGTTACGGTAGCCGTGGCCGTAAGGGTGGGGATGGTGGCACCCGGACAAACCGCTTGTGATTGATTTCCTCCGCCCACCGGTGCGGCGATGGAAGTACTGCCCACGGTGATGGCCAAGTTTGACGGCGTAGTGTTGCAGGTTCCGTTGCTGGCACTGACACTGATGTTTCCGCTGCTGGCACCGGATGCAAAATTCACGGAGATGTTAGTAGTGCCTTGTCCCGATACGATCGTGGCACCCGTTGGGGCTATCCAACTATAACTGGTGGCACCCGGTACAGCTGCGATCGAATAGGTGATATTGTTTTGAACCCCGCATATGGTTTGGATACCACTGATGGATCCAACGGCACCGAGTCCGCCGCCACCATTCGAGGCCGTTACACTGATGGCATTGGCCCGCTGTCCGACGGCATTGGTCGTATTGTTTTTGGCCCGGATGGTAAACCAGTATGCGGTGTTGGGAGTGAGTCCGGTAGCTGTGTAGGTGGTAGCCGTAACATTCGGCGCGAGGACATCAAAATCACCGGAGGTCGTATTTAGGATATAAACATCATAGTGAGTAGCATTGGTAACGGCGCTCCAATTGAGCGTCACTTCCCCGGCGTTGCAAGCCGCGCCACTGCCGGTTAAGCCCGTAACTGTCCCCAATATCTTGAAGGTAACGTCACTCGCATCAGTTACTCCGCCGGCTGATATCCGAATTAAGGCTGTTGAGGTGTTGGTAAAGGGAACACTCCAGGAGAGTCGTTGGGTGGAGGCCGGAATTCCGGTTCCGATGGTGGTCCACGTGGTTCCGCCATCCAAAGAATACTCAACCGTTTGGGCTCCGGTTATTCCGGTATTGTCCCACGTGATTACTTCATTGGTTCCGGGATTCAGGGTTTCATTTCCGTTGGGATAGGTCACTTCGATGCCGGGTGATTCGATGGTCCAGGTAAGGGAATAGCTTTGATTCGCTCCGGTCGGAACAGCCGTACCCACAACCCGTAGCGTGTACGCACCGGCGGCCGGATTGTCGATACTAACTTGCTCGATGTTGCTGACATTGTCGACGCCATTGGTCGCCGGGTTCGCCGGATTATTTGGGTCGAGGATCCAGGGTAAGGAGGTATTGGTGCCGTTCACCACTTTCAGGTCCAGGTTATTGACCAGCGCTGGCGTGGCATTGGCAGTTCCGGCCGGATCGTTCCAGGTTAGCATTACTTTCAAGCGTGAGGCACCAGCGGGAACGTTGATCACTTCGTCATTGGTGAATCCGGTTGTAATGGTAGCGATCCGATATCGGTTCTCTTCGAGGATGCGCACCGCTTGCAAGGCATTGATGCGTCCGTAACCAAATCGATAATCCGGCCCAACATTGCCCAAGTCGCGAGCAGTATTCAATATGGTGTTCTTGATCAACGTGGAAGGTGGAAGTTGGTTGCTGTTGAGTTGCTTATATCGTTCCACCAACAAGGCTACCGAACCGGCTACACCGGGGGTTGACATGGATGTACCCGTCATGGAGGTATACGCATTTAGCGGAGTCGTAGTGGAGAAAACACTGGTGCCCATGGCACTGATTTCGGGTTTCACACGACCATCGTGTACCGGACCACAACTGGAACTTGAATTCAACGCTTCCAGTGAAGTGATATTGGCCACCAGGATATTGTTCTTGGCTGTTTTCCCGCTGGAGGTGATGGTAGACCAACCACCCGTACAAGCACTCTGTGAATTACCGGCCGAGTGCACGTGCAGGTGGTGAGGAAAATTATTCAGGTTCTGGTCGGTGGCCACACTGGTGGCTGAATATGCAACACCCGAACCGGTGAGTCCGCAGGTCTGCGTACTTCCATAGGAATGACTGCTCACATTCAATCCAAGGGTAGGGATGGCATTGGCCATTTCAGCCTGGATGTTGCCATTGAAATTGTAAGAATAGATCTTGGCGTTGGGTGCCATACCGCGGGCGATGGGATTGATCAGACCTCTTCCGCAGATGGTTCCGGCACAGTGCGTGGAGTGGTCGGAGGGACTACTCGTTTCCATCAACGTACGTCGACCAGCTGGTGAAAAATCCAAATGCGGACTAACTTCACCGCCATCCCAAATACCAATGTTAATGCCTGTTCCTTTCAGGTTACGAACCCCGTCGTTCAACACATTCACCCGGTGGAGGGAGCGTCCGGGAAGATTTTCCAGTTGATTGGGTGCATCGATGTACTCGAGCCATTGTACGAATGGCATCTCGACTAGGCGTGAGAGATTCGCGATCGGAGCCCGCAACGTGAATTGTTTGAACATCGGATATTCACCAATGATTTGGACGCCCAGGGTTGTCAGTAAACCTTGCACATCCGCTCGGTTGAGCTTTTCGTAGGACAGCATCGTCAGGTCCACCCAGCCGGGTTGGGAAATGGCGTGAGCGGGGGCTATGCCTTGAAGCAGGGCTGGAACGGTTTTATTTTCGGGCTTTAAGTAGGTAATGCTACGAACACCGGCACGAATCAGATCGGCCGATTGGATCGATTGCTTTACGCGAGCGGTGTAAGCACGTTGCGGGATATAGTCCAATAGCTCGATGCCCTGTGCGGCAAGCAATTGTCTTTCTTCGTAGGTGGGGAGTTCCTGGAACTGCAGGACCACATATTGATGCATGCCAAAAGTCGTACGGCTGCTAAAGTCGCCATTGGCTACATACCGCGCCGCATTGGCCTCCGGGATATATTCACCGCCGTGGACTTTCAAGGTGTAATCTTGTGCCTGGCTCTGGAAGAAGACCATTGCCAGCAGTGCGGTTAGGCTACGAAAGGAAAGATTCATGTGAACGAGATTTAAGGTAGGCAAAATACTGAAAAATAGGCATGATCGTGACCTCTGTTGCGGCCGGGTTTAAGCTTGTTGATGGATTAGGGAAAATGCTATCTTTCGTCCTCCACAAATCAACGATCATGGTCTCCCAATGGATGGGTGTTTATCCCGCGCTGCTTTCCCCGTTTCGGGCAGATGATTCCCTCGACCTTCCCTTATTCGAAAAGAATTTGCAGGCTCAGCTGGAGGCCGGCGTACAGGGGGTGATCATCGGAGGCTCGCTGGGAGAGGCCAGCACCTTGCGAACCGAGGAGAAAAAAGAATTGGTGGCGGCAGCAAAAAGTTTGGCAGGGAAGACGGTGCCGGTCATTCTCAACATTGCAGAATCGGCCACCCAACAAGCCATCGAGCAAGTGACGTTGGCAGAAAAATGGGGGGTAGACGGACTCATGCTCCTGCCCCCCATGCGATACAAATCCGACGACCGGGAAACCACGCAGTTTTTCAGATCCGTCGCCATGGCAACGTCGTTGCCGATTATGATCTATAACAATCCGGTCGACTACAAAATCGATTTTCATCCCGCTTTATTCGATTCCTTACTGGATCTTCCCAACGTACAAGCGCTAAAAGAAAGTTCTCGTGATGTCACCAACCTTACGCGCATGATCAACCGATTCGGCGATCGGTTCAAGGTTCTTTGTGGTGTGGATACCCTGGCCATGGAAGAGTTATGCCTCGGGGCGCATGGTTGGGTAGCGGGACTGGTCGATGCTTTTCCTCGGGAGACTGTGCAACTCTACCGCTGGATACAAGCCGGCGAACTCGAAAAAGCTCGTCAGCTGTATCGCTGCTTCATG
>SXGQ01059217.1_pt1 | contig 42039 bp, 56 predicted proteins | sample 3178371 | NCBI WGS metagenome assembly SXGQ01 (sample SAMN11356859, study PRJNA531348) | freshwater metagenome | isolation source: freshwater sample F1-20 | place: China: Fuxian Lake, Yuxi | collected 2017-12-25
ACCCACTTCACGTTGAAATTCAATTTGAGTCATTGATGTTGATATTTTTTTATATATAGCATCAAACTCTTTTTTTGCTTCATCTAAATTTAATTTACCTGCAGCAGCTCGTTTATAATAAGGAAGTTTAACTTTGAAATGGTGCCAAGTTAAAAGAGCTAGTCCGCCTTTCTTATGAGCTGTCGTTGCAATTTTTTCTGCACCAGCTTCGCGGGTATCTGCAAATGATTTAAAAGTGTTTAAGTTATCTTTTAATTCGAAAATTAAATTTGATAGTTTCATATTAATAAATATCAATCATTTCAAAGTTAATTATTTGTATATCCAATGTTTGTTATCTTTTTCCCACCAAAATGTTAAATCTTGAGTTTCATTATCATAATACTCACCAACAAAGTTAGACTTAAATATTGAACTTCGATTTTCAAACAAAGATAAATAAAATACATTATCTTTTATGTCTAAACATTCTTCTAAAAAATTTGATAAAAAAGTGTAGTTACCACCTCGTATAACGCCAGCTTCTACAAATAGTATTTTCTTTCCCTTAAATTTATATAAATAAAGTTTAAATAGTTCTTTTAACTCAAAAATATATTTTTCGTCCCAAATTTCATCAGGATATGGAACATCTACGCCAAAACCATCACAAATTTCCATATCATAACTAAGTGCGTGACGCAATAATTGACCAACATTAGAAGAATAATCTGTAGATACTGTTATAATAACAGTATTGCTTGCGTTAAAATTTTCTGATAATAAGTCTTCTGCTAAAACTAAAGACAAGTCCGTTTCTTTTTTTTGAGAGATATAATAAGGAAGTCTTGTCATCTAAATTTTGATGTTTTTAGTTTTATTTACGATGTTTTGCAATTTCAATTGCTGCCAATTGTTTAAGAGCAGATTTTCGTGTTTTATGTGTTCCTAAACGTTTTCCGCCTTTTGATGGATATACTGCATATCCACCTTCTATTTTTTGAATTTTTTCGTTCATTGCACGTTTAAGATGATTTTTAAATCCTGCAGGAACAAACTGTGGTTGTTGTGAATTATATGAATTGCTGTCGCCATGGCCAAATTTGTTAGTAATAAAATGATATACTTCTTCTACATCATCTGCAGACGTTGTTATATGATCTACAGCCCATGCATGTCCATTAGTAAGTAATTTGTCAATTTTTTTAGGATCCATATCCAATAATTCGCTAATTGCATGGTGTATTGTGTTTAGATTTTGAAAAAACATGTAGTTAGCAAATTCGGGTTCATGACTAGTCATATCCGAATTATTGCATTCACATGAACCGTTGCAATTACACATTGTAAATTACTTGTTTTTGTTGATAATAGACCAGATAGCACCTGTTAATGTTAAAACTCCACCAATGCATTCTGTTACAAGTGTTTCGTCAACAAGGCCTCGTGCTATAACTATACCACCAATAAATGTTAAGGCATGTCTTACAATACCTAAAACTTGTTCTTTTGTCAATTTCATTTTTATTCCTTTAATATAAATATGTTTGTTATTTGTTTTTATTTTTATACATTGGCCAATCTTTTGACCAAGCATCTAATTTTTCTGCACGGCCGTCGCATCCGCAATCTTCGTTTAAAAGTTTTGCAATAGTTTTTGCTAGTTTATCTAGACCTGTTGCTGCTGTGATTTTCTTGATGTCAGTGCCCAATCCTTTAGTTTCCATATTTTGATCCATTTTGTATTGCGTTACGTAGTTGCATTATTATAGTTTTCCATTGTGGTGTTACTGGTATTTCAAAAACTTTACTGCCTGGATATGTATATGTTTGTTCTGGTTTCATTAGTTTCATTGTTCCTAAATCATCAATTCCTAAAACATGATGTGGTACCATTTTCATTGTAATTTGATTGCCTGGTATCATTGTGCATTTGCCCGGATGTTTCCATTGCCCCGCAGGATCTTCAACTCCTTGCGTATGTTTTATAACATGATTCCATCCTGCATCATCCAATGTTTGTTTGTTTGTAACATGCATTATTAATGATTCAGTAACTTCTTTTTCTGTTTTAAATGATGATGGTAACATATATTTATCTACCTTAAGTGCTCGAGCTAATAATGCTACTAAAGTTCCTCCGGGAGCAATAGCAACTGTTGTTAAACCTATCATCTTAACAACATCTTTCATTTGCATTTTAATAAATTTCCAATCAGCATCATCTAATTTTTTACCTGAAACATGTTGCATTAATAGTTTAAATGCTTGTTTTGTTTCAACTCCTTCATTTTTCATTGCTAACATGAACTTTTTGATTTGAGTCTTGCCTGTATCTACTAGTCTATTTTTTGCAGATTTTTGTAAATTATTATTTTCATTTATTGGTACCTCGATAGATAATCGTCCCATTGTGCTATTCTGTAGCAATTTCTTCAATCGTTCTATATATCCTGTGTTTCGGAGATGTTTATATGCTAAATTTTCTAGTGAATATTCACCCTCAGCTTCTAATCCAGATCTTCGTAAATTGTGTAACCGAAGCAATATGTCTTTAATTTTAAATTCTAATTTTGTATCTTTTTCTGATAATGCATCTATTTCATATTCATATGATTTTGTTTTTTGCGTAATTATATCATCATCAATTGATATAATTTTTGAATTTGGTTTTTGAATCCATTTGTCATTAAGTATTGAATATATACCAACACTTGCATGTAAATTATCGTTTGAGTCTTGTGCATATAATTCTATATTCATTCCTTTAAACGTTAATGGATGATTTGAATTCCATACACTTTTTTTTGCATGCAAATAATTTTGTACAAGGTGTAAATTGTCGCCTATCTCTAAATAGTTAACTATAATATGAATATCAATATCACTGTATTTAGTCCAATTATAATTGGCATTACTGCCGATTAATATAATATCTTGGATCGGTACACTTATTTCTAAAAATTCATAGAAGTTGCGTGCAATCTTTAGAAATCCTTTACGTAAATCATTACGTAATTTATCATCTACCCAAATCTTTGGATTAAGATTGCCATGAGTTTCATATTCAGTTATCATTATAAATAAATATCATGATTTCTAAAATAATCATATTATAATAAAGTATATACTACATTAAAGACTAAGACTGGTTATCTATTGCCTTTATGTTTATCAATTTTATCTAATATGCGATTTAAATTTTCTTTTTTTATAACACCGGCCATACTAGCATTTTTTAGCGCACTAATTAATTGGAATACAATAAATGGTATTAATATTGTTTCACTCAACCAAGATGTACCTTTAAAGCCTTGTTCTACCATTAATAATACTGTTAAAAATAAACACCACGCAAACATGGTTTTTAATATGCTTAGCGCTTTAAACGTTTTAAACCCTTCCCTTTTTATTCCTGCCATAATTCCAAACAGCCCATCTAACGATACTACAGCAACTAATGCTAAATATTGTTCGTAATAAGTCATTGTTAAATTAAAAAAATATGTGCAGATAAAAGACATGACTGTTGATAATGTAATTGCTAATGCTGATGTTTTCATTTAATGTCCGTTGACTCAATTAATGTGTATGTAAAATGATTACCATGGATTTTAGCAGCTTTTTTACAAATACTTATAAACTCGTTAAAATCTTTAACGCGTTTAAATACTTGACATCCCTCTGACCAATTTTCTACCCACGTGGAATCTGTTCCTGCTTTATGTATATTGATACCAAACATTCCTGTATCTTGTTTAACTTCATCAAATGTCAAATCTTTGTTTGCATCTCTCCAAACAGTCACATCTGCTAATCTCTGGCAAACTGCTTCATATTTTCCTTGATGCAAAGATAATGCATAAGCTCCTCTGTATTGTCCAGGTACTAATCGTGCAACGCCACCTTTATTGTGAAACTGTTGAACACCCTTTTTTCCTGGATCACAAGTTGCTTTCCAACAATAAAATTGTTCTACTGACTGAGCATCTTTAAAAGACACGGTTAAACAATCATCAAATACATTGGTTACTTTTTTGTATATGTTCGACGCATTATTTCTTACACCTACTATATTCACATCGTAAGTTTTATTTGATATGTCGTCAAACCATTTATATCCTTTAACTTGTACTGCTGATTTAATTTGTTCTTTTGTATAACACATGATTTATTCTTTCTTTGTTTGATTTTTATGTTTAGTGTATTTATCTAGACTAGTTAACCCTAAACATCCAAATGCTAGCATTCCAATTGTTTGAATCAATATATCTGATGGAGTTATGTTACCGTGTGTTAATGCGTCGGTTAACAATGTTATATTAAGAAAAATAATACAAATTAATCCAGCAACGCGTTTTGATGAAGTTGATCCTGACTCGTCATTTAATAAATTTTTCATATCATCCTTTAAGATAAATATGACACAAAATTAAATAACAGAGACTATAATTTTATTGGAATGTATTTGGATTAAATTCCTCGATTACATACAATTAATTCAGATTCCCGGGCAATTAAACTAACAATGTTTATTTGACAATTTCCTAATCGAAATGTTCCTGGTTGCCCGGAATCTTGCAATATTTCTGCTAGTTGTTGTATGTATTGAAAATCTGTTTGCGTAAAGATTTTTCCATCGATTGCCACAACTATATCATTTTCTCCTGCAGGATCGTTATATCCAATACAAAATACACGTTTAGTTAAATCAAATTTGGTATTTGGTTGTTCTTGTTCAATATAATGAGATGTAATTATCTGCATAGCATCTTCAATGTAGATTCTATCACACCATGGCTCTAATGCTTCTAATACGGGCAATGTGCAATTTCGAACTACAAATGCTATGTTGTATTTAGGTGCATTGCCTCTACTACCCCATTTCCTAATGTAATTTCTATTAGATGCTAATTCAATAGCTTGAGTTCTTTTTTCATATTCTTCTGAAAAACGAGATGTTTTGCTAACAAAATGATAACACATTGCATCTAATGAAGTGAAGCATTCCATTCCGTACATATTCCATCTTCGTATCAAATCATCATCTTCGCAAAACATTGGATTGTATAATGGATCTAAACCGCCGATATCAAGCAATGCTTTTCTAGGCATACACATAAAAAATGTAATACCAGGCTCCGTTTGATCTTTATAACGATTTTGTTCAAGTTCACAATATTCGCGGAACTCATCTTTAGAGAACGTTTCCAATGACTGTCCAAAATCAAATATCAATTTACCAGGCCTGGTATGATCTCCGAATATAGGTGGTTCTATTGTAGTATATGACACTACTCTATTAGCTGTAACATGTTTTTCTAAATTTTCTATAAATCCAGGAGCTAACACGATATCATTATGCAAATATGCTACATAATCTTTGGTTGCTAACGTTGCTGCCGTATTAAATGTATCAGAAAACGTTTTTGACTCAGTTGAATATTGAAACTGAACGTTTTTATCTTTTAATGATTCTAGCCATTCATGAGTTCCATCTGTTGAACCATAACTTACAAAACATATTTCTACTTCTGGATAAAGTTCTCGAGTTATTTCATAAAAATGTTTGTTGTAGTCTAAATTATTCTTAAGTCCTACTAAAAGTGAAATATTATTTTTCATATATACGTTTTATATAATTGTACGTGCTGTTCTGCAACGTATTTACTATCACAATGTTGCTTAATATAATCAGGTGCCGATGTTTCAATTGATTGAATATTGCCATGGATATCAATAATGTACATGTATCCAGGTACGCCGCAGCACCAACCTTCTAATGTAGTTCTACCTAACAATATGCCGGCGGTAAAATTCATCATTTGAACTATGTTTTCAGTATCCCATCGTTTATCTACATATTTGATATTAGGGTGTGCAAAATCATATCGACTTTCACTCATTATGTATAAGTCCCAATCATTTTCTATACATTGTTGAACTATATGTTGAACTGCTTTAAATCTTATTGAGTCTAATACTTCCCCAACAAATATTCCAGAATAACGTTCTAACTTTTCTGATTGATCTTCATTAAAACGGCTTCGATCAATCGGATTATAAATCAAAGAAACTTTATGCTTTGGAATTTTGTAATCATTAATCAACATATCCGCAATTGGTTTTCGTATTGCAATGTAATGTGATATTCTAGGGTCTAACACGGGATCTTCTGATCTAGTTTCCGAATGTATAATACTAACAATTGGTGTTTCTTTAAAGTGTTCTAATACAAACAAATTGACTTCTGGTTGGCTTGCTACTATTATATCAAATTTTTCTAAAATATCTAAATTCGTTGTATCTAATTGCCTTACATGTTGCAACTTCAATCTAACTTGATCTATCCAATCGATTTGACGTATTGTGAATAATGTTATATCATGACCAGCTGCATCTAATTCTCGAGCTAACTCATAATGATAAAGTTCGCTTCCGCCTAATCCATTTGCATTCAAACAGCCTAAAAGTATTTTCATGGTTTGTATTTTAAATAATTATTGAATATTGCATCATTATAGTCTCTATAACCATCTTGCAAATCTGAATACGATGGCAATTGATAGGCAATCATTGGATCGCACATGTATATGTTATGACTTGACATTAAATTGTGATAATGTACATCCATTTCGCAAGTATGCGGTAAATTTATAATAGTATCATAAAATTGTTCATGAACAACGTATGCGTGTGCTGCATATGCTCCTGATAATTGCAATATCGAATTTGAAACACGTATTGCTGGTGATTGTAAATTTGCTCCCAAAAAAAACATATCCCACGTCAGTGAATTAATTTCATTAAATGTTTTTTGAAAAATATCAATAGCATCGTCTGTGAATATGGCATCATCTTCTAGTACTAAAACATATGGAAGATTATTTTCTTTTGCTAATTGTATACATTTCTTTTGAGATCGAAAACATGTTTTTGTTTCATCTACAATTCCGTCAACAAACTCATATGAAACAGGAAACTTTTTCATTTCATTTATCATATGGTCTCGCCTATCTATTCGATGTTTTAGATTGATTATGTATGCAGATAACTCTATCATCATTCTTTATAAAAAAGTTTATCGTTTGAATATGTTTCTACCTCATTAAATCCAGCAGTTGATAAAATTTCAGTTATTGTATCTAAATTATTGCCAGCTGCATTTGTATGTTTTGAATCCCATTCTAGAAAAATATTAACACCATGGCATGAATTTAAAAAATTTTTCATACCCATTAATACATTTTGTTCAAAACCTTGTACATCTATTTTTATGAATCCAATATCACACTTATTTTCCGAAAACCAAGAATCAAATGTAATACAATTAACTTGTTCTTCTACGTAATCTTTAGATATCATATTGCTAACGGCAACATCTTTGTTAAATGATGTATTATCAGAACAATACGGAACATAAATTGTTTGTTTACATATAGAATCCATTAAAGCTACGTGTACAATTGTTAGCGTATCACAATTATTCTCCAATTTACTTTGTTCTAACAATCGAACATTCAATGATAAGGGTTCAAAAGCATAAACGGTATATCCATCCAACGTGCATGGAATTGAAAGAAGACCGCAGTTTGCTCCAATATCAATAACTACTTTATTTTTATCTAAGTTAGATATGATTGATCGAATTTTAGAATATTCCGGTAATTCTGCCGAATCATTGGCTATTCGATAATCAGTAGTGAAATAATCATAGTTGTATATGATGTATTTTGAATTATTGTTTGAAAATATATATTGTGCTATAGTATCTGAAATTTTCATTATTTACTTAGTTATTATTAATAATATTAAAATAAGCATCATAATCAAAATTTTCTAACTGATTAATAAAAAAATGCTTACCGACTACATGTTCAAATATAGATTGATCTCTATTCCCATTAGTAGTATCACTAAAACTAGGAATTTGTGTTGCAATACCAGGTGTGAATGAATATGCTTTAATGAATGGCTGAATTAAAATATATAAATGATCAATTGCGTATGAACGATGCATATGTTCATTCATTAGTTTTAAAATTTTTTTAATTGATTTTGGATTTACTAAATATGAATGTGCGCAAAAAGATCCATATACTCGATGAATATATTTAGTATCAGTTAATTCATAATCTCCGGTTTCATTCCATCGTTGCGGATCATCGTTTAAATGATAAAATGAAGATAAGAAAAACATATCCCAATCTAAATTAAAATTATTTTCGATATATTCCATTCTTTTTGCAAAATCATCACATAATTGTACATCATCTTCAAAAATCCCTAAAATGCGAGTATCTTTATATGTAGATAATAATTCATAATGCGATAACATACATCCTAAATGTCCAGGAATATATTGAGTTATTTGATCTTCGTTAAATCTAGTATTATCATTTCCAGTTTTTGCTTGAAAATATTCAAAATCAATTCCATGGTGTGAAAGATGAGAATCTACCCACATTCGTTTATCAGATCTATGATCAAGATTAATACATTTAAACTGTATATTTTTTTGTAAAATTTTCATATTCATTGATTAATTTTATACCAATTGTCTGGCAATAAATCAGATTTAATAAAATGATCATATCCAGGGCCAAACCAATCCGATGGATTTGGACAACATATAATTTTTTTTGAATTATTGTTTAAATATGCAGACCACCAAGAAAATGTACTATTTGGGATAATTGCATGATCGCATAAACTTTGTGCTACAAAATCATATATGAATTCATCATTAAAATCCATGTATACCGTATCAATGCCATATTCATTGAATTGATTTTCAATAAACTGTTTAGTTTCTGGATGATCGGTAAAAATTACGAATTCATCAATTGATACGTTTGATAAAATATATTCTATTGCGTTTTTATAAAACTGTAATGACATCACCGGATGATAATGTTCATTGCCTTTATGTCCTCCATTTCTAGCACGATCGAAAAAATCTCCATGGCGTACATGAATACACAATCTTGTTTTAGACTCGTAAAAATGAGTTTTTCTTACCGAATTTATTATATCAGAATTGAATGTCAAAAAAGATCGTACGTCGGATTCTGCGCCGATAAAATATTTATTTGATTGATAATAACCTCGTATTTCTATGATTCCATTGTTTATTAACGGAATTGAATTATAATGAAATCCAGGTTCGTTATACACTTGTCCTATGTTAATACTAATATCATTAACATTATGATAATGATAATCATTCTGTAAATATGCTCGATATCTCCATTCAGCTGGTATGTAATATTCTAAATTATGTTCTTTAGCATATCCAATCATTGTAGCAATTCTAAATAGTTGATTGCCCCATCTGCCGGCATTATCATCTAATATTTGCAAATTTGTTATTCCATTCATATTATATATTTTTATTAATCCACGATTCCCAAATAAATTCATAATTCCATTTCAATTCCAAAATTAGATTCAAATTTTGCTTGTTCTATTGGATCAAATAACACGTTGTTGCTTTTTTTAAAAACAGGTATGGGATTCATTTTATGTTGATTTTGTTTATTGAATTTATTATAAATATTAAAAACTTCTAACTCTCTATCGTTTAATAAACTAACATCATCATTGAATTGCATTGCACGTTCTAATTCTTCATATGTTGCACCTAATTGATCTTCATCTGTACGATCGTCTTCCCATAAACCATCTGTCGGTGCAGCATTTATGATATCTTCTAATATATTTAATTTTTTAGATAACGTACGTACTTCAGATTTTGTTAAATCAGCAATTGGACTAACATCAACTCCACCATCTCCATATTTTGTAAAAAACCCAACTCCGAAATCTTCAATTTTATTTCCAGTACCTACAACAAGACCTTTATGACTTCCAGCGACTTGATACAATGTAACCATTCGTAATCTAGATCTAGAATTTGCTAATACTAATGGATCGTGTAATTCAAACAAATTCTTAAATGTTTCAAATGTATTTGTTAGATCATATTCATATGATTCTACATTATTATAATGAGTTTTCAGCCAATTGATATGATTATGTGCTCTGATTAATTGATTTGATTTTTGGTGAATTGGCATACTTAAAACGATTGTCTTCTTACCTGTCATCGCACAAAGTGTTGACGTCACAGCAGAATCAATTCCTCCGGAAATCCCAACAACGAAACAGTTCATATTGTTATTTTCTAAGTAATCATTTAGCCAAATTGAAATTTTATGTTCTAACATTATATTATATCTTTTAATTGAGTTAATACTTCTGGCCTTGAATCTAAAATTTCTATTTTATATCCTAGTTCTTTTAATTTTAAAGCAAATTTTAGTTGTTGAGATTCTTCAATTAACGTACTTTCTGGTTTATATGTAACAGAATCGATTTGTATAGTAACATCTTTATCGTGAGTTTTAATAAAATCTTCAATTTGGTATTGAAGATGTTTTTCATTCATTAAGTCCGTTGCTTTTGATATTATGGCATCGATTCCAACTTCTTCGCCACATTTAGCTAATGCTCGATTATCTCTAGGAAAGCATGGTCCACCAAAACCAAATCCGGGCTTAATATATTTAGAACCTATTCTAGAATCAGAACCTACCGCAGATAATATTATATTTGCATCGCATCCTAATCTATTTGCAATGTCACCAACCATATTTGCATAACTAATTTTTGTAGTTAAAAAACAATTAACAGCTAATTTAGTTATTTCTGCTTCAGTTCGAGATATTCTATTATAAATCGGGTTACTATCTACCAATTGTTCATAAATAGATTGAATTTTATCTCCAGCTGCAGTATCTGATTCTCCGATTAATACAGAATCACAGTTAAGTTGATCGCGAATAATTGTTCCTTGTGCTATAAATTCCGGATTATATGATACATGATAGTTATATTCTTTAAGTTTTTCATGTAACGTATCACAATAACCTGGAAAGGTTGTGCAATTAATGATTAGATCTTTTCGTGTTGATTGCGGTCCATTCTCTATTAAAAAATTAGCTATTGATTCAATATCACTATGATCGTATTTCCATTCTGCAGTTGATGGTGTTCGTACTACTATGAATATTATATCATTTTGTAAAGCTAACTTTAAATTAGTAGAAAACTGAATATTTTTTGAATCTTGTAAATATTCAGTTACTAATGGTTCAGAAGTTGTAAAAGTTTTATCATTCAATAATTTAACATAGTCTTCTGAAACATCAATTCCGATAACATTAAAACCTTTTCTTTCTAAATTTAATGCTAAACATAAACCTAATTTACCAACACCGATGATTGAAATTTTATTATTCATTGATTTGTTCCTTTATCCAAATATATGTTTTTTGTATACCGTTGTATAATGGTTGAGATGGTACCCAGCCCATTTTTTCTTTAAATAATTTATTATTAGAATTTCTTCCTCTAACACCTACCGGGCCATTGATGTTCTTTATTGCAATATTTTTTTCAGAAATATCAATTACCATTGTTGCTAAATCATTGATTGTAATCATTTCTTCAGATCCAATGTTTACAGGTCCATTAAATGAATCTTGTCGCATAAATCGTAATATTGCTTCAACACATTCATCAATATATAAAAATGATCTAGTTTGTTTACCATCGCCCCATACCTCAATTGTGCCTAAATTAATTGTTTCTGCTACTTTTCTACATAATGCTGCCGGTGCTTTTTCTTTTCCGCCTTTCCATGTTCCCATAGGGCCGAATATGTTATGAAACCTAGCAACGCGGACATCTAATTTATAGTTGCGATTAAATGATAAAAATAATCGTTCACTGAATAACTTTTCCCAACCATATTCACTATCTGGATTAGCTGGATATGCAGAATCTTCTGAACATTCAGGATTATCTGGATCTAATTGGTTGTGTTCTGGATACATACAAGCTGATGAACTATAAAATATTCGTTTTATTGATTTTTTGGCAGCCTCATGTACTACGTTTAAATTAATAAGAGCTGAATTGTGCATTACATTTGCATCATTTTCGCCAGTAAATATGTAGCCAGCACCACCCATATCTGCTGCTAATTGATATACTTCATCAAATGAACGTGAATTATCCGGTTCTGAATTTTGAATAGGAGAAAACATTACTAAAGAAACTAATTTAGGATCTTTCAAATCTCCGCAAACATATTCATGACAAATATCATCATGATTCCAATATTCATGTTTTTCTTTAATATCAACAATCCGAACCCAAAATCCTTCATCTTTTAAACGTTTAGCTAAATGTCCGCCGATAAATCCGCCGCCTCCAAGTACTAACGCAGTCTTAGTAATGTCTTGTTTTCTCATAATGTATTGTAATATGTGTTTTGTTTTACTTGTCGTTCAATTGTTTTTTCGTGAATCAAACACCATTCTGAATCTAACGGAAGATGCGATATGGTTTCATATCCTGTTAACACTTCATGCACTTTGTTTTGCCATGTAATATGAGGTGCATTTCGATAAATTCGCCATTGATAATCTGGAAAATTAATCCACCCATGTTCGTTTACTGCCCAACCCCATTGTTGCATATGATCTTGAGTCATACCTTCTACCGTATTAATTCTAGGTACCATCATTACATCAACGTTAGGATTAGCTTCTATTACTTGTGGTAACAATCTACAAACATATTCTGTAATCATTTCGTCGGCATCAATTTGAAAAATATAGTCACCATCACATAATGATGTTAACTGATTTTTCCAATCTGCAAAATGACCTTGAAATTCTGATTTATGCCACGCTAATGATTTATTAATCGATGTAGCTCGTAAATATGCTTCAATTTCCGGATCACCATTTTTTGAATCATATAAAACTACAACGTTGTCTTGAATTCTTTTATTTGCTAATAAAAAATTTAAAAGGCGTTGAATTTCTATAAATTCATTACAAACAGTAATTGCATATGTTAATTTCATATTAAATCTTTTGCAGTTTTGGTAATTTTAGTTCGATTGCTTTTGGTAATGTATTAACTCCAGCATCAATGATTTCTAATACACGTTCATATGTTGAAGCAACAGCTGTTTTAGTAAATGTTGAATTAACAAAGTATCTTTGACGTTTTGCTAACTCTTTCCATTTTTTATATTTTTTTTGCATATCAATCATCATTTTACTAGCATAGCCGTAATCTACAGAAAACCATTTTGCGTCAGCAATTAGCCAATCATTTTGTGCAGATGTGTGAATTGGAGTTAATCCGCCTGGTAATTCACAAATAAATTCTTTTTTTAAAAAATCAACTGGACCTGAATAATGTGGTGTAATAATTGGCTTACCGGTAGTTGCAAATTCTAATAGCGGCCGTCCAAATCCTTCAGCTTTAGTAAATGATACCATAGCTTTTATTTTTGTATGATTATATAGTGCATTCATTTCTTGATCAGTCAATTCGCCATGTATTAGATATACGTTTGGAAGTTTTGATGTTTTAAAAATATCTCGTATTTGATTTAATTTTGTTTCAATTTCCATTCTATCTGTTATACTATATGTAGCGCCACTAGTTTTTAGTATCAAAGCAGGTTGATCTTTTTTGTCTTTAAATGTATTAAAAAAACAATGTACTAATCCTGTTAAATTTTTTCTATCTTCGCCTATTTGGCCTTGCAACCAATGACCTACCGATAAAAATGCCCAATCTTCATGTATAGCACCTAGATGTTCAAAGTGAGTATCAATTGAATTTGAATATATTGATTCATCAAAATATTCAGGAATAACATGAATTTGCGTTGTTATTTGTTTGCCATGTTTTTTTGCTGTTTCTTCAAATACGGTTTTTGTAAATTGACTAGGAACAATAACTAGTTGCATTGTATTTATGTTATCGATCCATGCTTCAGGACATATATCTCCTTCAGACCCAGCTGTTACTCCAATATTGTATTTGCCAACGGCTTGTAATTCATTTGGAACGGATATTTGTATCCAGATATCTGGCTGTTCTGTTATAGGTAATGGTATTATTCGCAATTGCCAATCTATTGGTATAGGATATGTCATTGGAGTAGCGCCCCATGGTAATGATATTAATTTAATATCCCATTCTTCTTTTTTTTGTTCTATAATATTGGTAATAATTTCTCGCGAGTGATGACCATATCCGCTTTGTGTAGTTACTGGTGATGCTATATATACTTTTCTCATTGTGTTACGATTCCTGTTTGTGTATATGTTGTAGGTTTTAATTTTGTTACAGTAAATAACGGTCTAGATTCTCGTTTAGTGGTAAATAAACAATCAATCATTTCAATCATTTTACGTCCCATTTGTTCTGCCGTTAATCCGTTTTTTAATGCCCATTCTCTACCAGCCTCTGCTAGCTCACTACGCAAAGAATTTGGCGTTTCGTACCAATACATGATAGCATCTGCTACATCTTCAAATCGTACTCTATCATCAAAAATATATGGAGTCTGTGGAGATCCTTGTAGACTTCTGTTACTAGGAAACACTGGCTTAGCCCATACTCCATGCAACTTATATTTTCCTGTATGATTGGTTGCAAATTCGCCGTCAAATCGAATCCATTCTTCATTTTCGTCGACGAACCCACATTGATCTTGCAAACCACCCGTTACATTGTTAATGATAGGAGTGCATGCCAATATTGCTTCCGTAGAACTTAGTCCCCATCCTTCATTGGATCCAATGTTTATAACTACATCAGCTACATTATATATAGCATTAAGCTCCGCTGTATTTAGTTTTTGATCAGAAAATAAAATCTTATAATTAGGACAAAGTGCGGTCCATATTGCTCGTAAATCTGTTCCATCATTATCTACAACTTGTGTATGCATTAGTAACGCAACAGACTGTCTAGCAGACTCTGGGAGTCTATCTACAAATGTTTTAAAGGCTAATATAACATCTCCAGGTTGTTTTCTTCGTATATTTCTATTATTCCAAAATACAACAAAGTCAACATTATTTTTTACTTTAATTAAATCATGCATTTGTTTGTAATTATTATCTGATAGTAAAAGTGGCTTGAATACATTATGATTTAATCCATGCGGAACAAAACCTGTAATTACATCATTCCACTTTATTTCTTTTATATTATCAATAGCATCATATTCAACAACTCCGAAACCATTTTGTTTAAGAACTTCTCTATGTATATTATCGGATTGTTTGCTAATACCCATAATCAAATCACATGAACCGTAATATGGAGCGTTCCACATTGGATATGGTAAGTCGTCCCATATTGAATAGTATATTAATGGAATATTAAATGTAGTTTTAATTTCATGTTCTAATGCATATAGCCACGTCCAATATCTAGGATCTGTAAAATGGAAAATTGCGTCGGGTTGTTCATGATTAATTATTGAGTATAATATGTTACGATCTCCATAACCGTTCCATGGAATTAATTTAACATTTGCATCTACAATCCCTGATTCTTTAGCAACATCTGCAGATACATCAAATGCATTGCCTGCGTCTGGATGTTGCAATGCGGCGCCTAATTGCACCCAATCATAATGTTTTACGGTATGTAAAATTATTTCTTTGCATATTGTTCCGATCCCAGATGGTAAACGAAAATCATCACCTAATAATAAAATTTTCTTTTTTTTGGGTTTGTTTGGATCGAACTTTTGTAATTTTGGTAATTCCATTTGTAACTATTCCTTTTTTATTATAACTTTTATATAAATATATTAACCTAATATAACAACTGGTTTTTTTAGTTTATTTATGTTGTTAAATGCTGTTTTTAATACTGGATCTAATGTATCTTCATTTGTTAGTATCAACATGTGATCACATTGCTCTGCAATAAGTTTCATGCGATGATGTAACTGAGAAAAATGATATGGCTTACCGTAATATGAATTAGGCATCGCTGAATACATGTTATGACCTGAAAATGATGGATTATATTCTTTATATTGAATTCCAAATTCTAGTGAATATTTTCTAACCATACTATTTGCTCCTTCCATACCGCCAGCACCTACAACAACTAAATCGTCTTTGAATCGAGCTTTTAATTCTTGAAGTGTTTGTTGTATCTTGCGTTTATTCTGCCAATTTGAGTTTCCAATTACTGCAATTTGTTTCATTATTTTTCATATATAAATTTAACATGCTTTGGCATAAATCCGTAAATTGTACGTAACATATGTTCTAACAATGTTTTATTTTCTTTATGATTTGGATTAGTTGTGTTTGTACACAACGAATAATTCATGTTACATGTAGTTTTACCTGGCCAGCTACTATGATTGTTCATTTCAAATTGATAAACATAAACATGTCGATGTTTGTACATAACTTATTATAATGAATTTTGTTCTCGAATCCTAGAATCTTTGGGACAATGTTCATAATCTGTTTTAAATGGACAATATTTACAATTTTTATCACCTTTTCCAGAAATTGCTGCATATGGTCTAGTTTCGTTTCGATTACCATTTTGGTCAAAACATGATTCGACGAATGCATCAATTTGTTTTTGTACTTTGCGTTGTGTTACAGAACCAGATGATGGCTTAAAATTTTGTATTCGTTTTTGCGGAAACATTGATGCTTCTATTAGTTTCCTTTTAACAATAAAAAATTCTACATCGATATTTTCTCGTGCAACTCCAAATTGTTGAGCAAAATAATTTTTATATGCAATTAATTGTGCTGCTTTTAAATTGTCTGCTTTTTGATATTTATTCCATCCTTGCCTAGACGTTTTTATATCATATATTTCAATTTTACCGCTAGGAACATGCCGTAACACAACATCAATAAATCCATACCAAAATACAGATGCATTTGTTGGTGATGCGGGCGTACATAGTTCCATTTCAATTGCTACTAATTCGTAATTCTTGCTAGAAAAATATTGAGACCGTTTTTTTGCAAACCAATCAAAAATAGCAACGCCATCTTCTAAATATTCTGCCATTTGCGTTGCATTCGAAAAATGAACTCCATTTGAGGCTTCAACACATCGTGCATATTCTTCGCGAAGTTTGTTTGTTAAGACTTCTCGAAAATTTATTAACTCTGCTTTCTTTACAGACTCAGTATACATTACAGTTAAGAAGTGTTGAAATGTTTCGTGGAATGCTGTTCCAAAGCACGTGTCAATTGATGATTGAAATGGTGCTAGACCGTCAATATATGCAAGTTTCCAAGACAATGGACATCGTTCATACATGGACCATTGTGAATATGATATCTTTCTTGGAACTGTTTCTGCATCACGTATCGATAAACGATATATAGGAGCTAAATAATTTCCGGATTTCATGGGGCTGTAATAATATGATTAATACATGTATCTAACAATTCTTGCTTTTTGCTAATTATTTCGTCAAAGAAATCATCAGTAAAACAATCATCTGCATCTTTATAGTCAGTGGCTTCAAAAAATTCTGCATCCGGATTAAAATATTCAATATTGCGTGATTGTTGATTTGATGCACATGCACCTACAAAGTTAAAGCCTTCATCTTCAAATGTTCCTTGTATTTTTGCACCTGGGTATTCGATACGAAGAAAATCAGATAATTTCCAAAATAGTTTATCCGGGAAGTCCCATGCAGTTGTCCATGAAATATGCATAGTAGTTTCAGACTGATCTACATCGTCAAAATAAATCCATTTAGCACCTAAATTTTCAATGTAGTATTCATATGTATCTTCTTTGTCTGGATATAAATTATCTAACATGATGTTGCGACATGTTTCAATTCGCTCGCCAAACGTTGTATTTTCAACAGGTGGAGTATGTCCAAGCCATTCCGAAAATTTTTCTGTATCTTGCTGATTTATAAATTCAATTTCTAGTTGAGTATAAACATGGTTTGCCATAACTTTTTTATATAATATATAAAATTTTATTGCGTATCCAAACCTATAACGGCATTACGTCTATAGAAATAAATGGATCATTTGGTGTTAGCTCGGTGTATTTATGTTGTTGCTCTTGAATATAAATATCAATTAGATCTTGAGTCTTTGTTAAATCTTTCGTAAAGGTTCCTTTGTGCCGGCATCTAACAACACGTTTAATAATATCAAATTCATAGGCATTCAAGTCCCAATCTTCTGCAAATTTATAAAGGCTATCTTTACCTCTGTAATGTGGTTGGGTATGTACACTCATTTTATTCCTTTTAATAGTTTCTTTTTGTCGCCATCACCGTACCCATACATTGATAAAATTCTTTCGCATTGCATTTTATCCATCAAATCAATATAATCAGAAGCTTCATACAAACTAATTTGATAATGTTTTGCAATTTGTGCAACTAATACTTTATCAAATTTATCCTCAGATTTACCTTTTATGTATTTTGCATACGATTTATTGTTTGGCAATAATTCAAAATATAATCGATATGTTTCTTGTGGACGCAATAATCCGATTGTATACGTTTGCAACTCATTAACTAGTTCTGTTAGTTCCATACGCATTGATAAGAATCGATTTGTCATGAATGGACTAAAGGCTTTTTGATCCATATCAGTCCAAGCAGACCATTCTTTCTTTTTGTGAGTAACGCCATCAATAAAATCAAACAATGTTGCCACTTTAATAGTATTAGCTGATTTAGTAACTTGTTGTTTTGCCATTATAATTTATATCGTTTTCTGTATTGATATTCTAGTTCTTTGCCGATTCCTAATTCCAAAATAATTGACGTCTCTGGAATTCCTATTATTCGTTTAGCCGATAAAATATCATCAATTGATTTGTTGCGAAACGTTTTTATTTTTGTTTTAGCATTAGCTCTATTAGATGTTTTAAATATAACAGTTATCATGCTTTTGTGATACGATATCGACATTATTTTAAATTTCTCCTAATAAATTGACAAACATTGCCATTATATTGATTTCTTTATCAACTACACTAGCATCTTTAAATTGAGACTCTGCTATAATCAAAATACAAGGTGCAATGTGCCCATGGGCAAATTCATCCAAGTTATCATATAAAAACGTGTATAATGGAGTAAAATCTCTAACTCGGCTATCTGCAATACATTGTCGAATTTGTGTAAACGCTGCTTTTTTATCTTTTGCAGTTTTTAGCATTTCAAGAATCTCAGTCATATAATTTGCTTGTATTGCGCTAGCTTTATCTAGTTGCAATACATCGTTAACTACTGATGCTTGGGTTGCATTAATTGCACGTCGTATGTCTGGATATGATGCATTAATAATTGCTGCAATATCTTTAATGTCGTATGATATGTTTTTTTTGTCTAGCAATGTAACTAATCGCTGTGCAACTTCTTTTTTATTAGGTGGTGCTATTGCAAATGTTTGACAACGTGATTGAATTGGATCAATTATTTTTTCAACATAATTGCATGTTAAAATAAATCTTGTTGTTTTACTATAAGTTTCCATTAAATTGCGAAGAGCGGCTTGTGCGTTTGGCGTCATGAAATCAAACTCATCTAGAATAATAATTTTCCATCGTTTAAATCCGACGGATGATGCAAATCTAGATATTTTGTCGCGAACTACATCTACAGAATTTTCGTCGGATGCATTAATATACATGGTTTGACTGTCTACTGTATTGGCTAATATTTTAGCCAATGTAGTTTTGCCTGTTCCTGCAGTACCATAAAACAACAAGTGTGGCAACTCTCCAGTTTGAATCCAAATATTTGCTTTTCCAATTAATGCTTCATTTCCTATATAATCATCTAATATTGTTGGCCTAAAAGATTCGACCCATAAATCATGTTCTTTTTCCATTATTTTAGTATTATTCATAATTTCCTATATATTATTTTCCAGTTGACCCAAATGCACCGGTACCTCGTTCAGATTCAGATAATTCAGCCACATCTATTAATTCAATTATAGGATACGGAAGTATCATAAGTTGTCCGATTCTATCTCCCACTGCATAAACTTTTGCATTAAGTAATCCTTTAATTGGACGAAATTTAAACATAATTTCTCCACGATACCCGGTATCGATAACACCTACGTGATTTGTTAAATATAAATCTGTTTTGCTATTTGATGATCTTGGAAAAATTAATCCTACATGTCCTGCAGGTATTTCAATTGCAAGTCCAGTTCCATAAACTGCATTACCATATTCATCTTTTGATACAGAAACTGCAGTTAAATCTAATCCAGCGTCACCCGGCTTTCCATACGTCGGAATAATTGCATCTTTATGTAATCGTTTTATTTTTATTTGCATGCAATTATTTTTAATTTTGTAACATTACTAGCCAATAACTTGATTCAAAGTCATTTCCAACAAAATCAATTCTAGATAATCCATCAGGTGATATATGTAATTGTCCTACATCTCCACGATTTGCAACCAACACTTCTTTTAATTTATCTGCAGAAAAACAAACAGGATCCATATCACTACTAGTTGTATTACCAACTTCAAATGTAATGTTGTCTGCATTAATTGTTGTATAATTAATAATAAATTTAATTACACCGTTTTTTACTTGTACAGCAAAATTTTTGGCGTCTGGTAGTGCATTTTTAGCTTTAATAAATTTATTGATAAATTCTTCATTTACTGCTACATGCACATTGTATTCAGGCTCTGCATTAATGGTTGGGACTGCAGGAATAACCGTAGTGTCTGCTAACATGAATGTGGCTTTTGTGTTGCCTTCATTAATGTGCATAGCATAATTTTTTCCATCTGCGTTTTTAACTTGAATATCAATATTATCACCTAATGCACTTAACATTTTAATTAATGCACCTGTATGATTGATCCCTAATATTCCGGTCATGAATGGTACCGTGTTCCATTGAATTTTACCCACAACGGTTTGGTCTATATCGATTAATTCGCAACTAACTCCTTTTTCGTTTTCTTTAAGTGTGACTGCTTCGCAGTTGCCAGCTAAGTAATAACGATTAATAAATGATTGTAATTTGTTTTTTTCCATTGATTTCTTTTTTAAAATGTAAAGTATTTGTTAAAATTATTAGCATCGGTGGTAGATATGCTACTGCCACCGAATTTTTTATATGTTTTGATATATTTTTCATATGTTTGTAAAGCTTGATCTGGATTGTCAAACATTTCATGTAATGATAAAATTACATCATACAAATTACGAGGAACAACTGTTTCTAATAATTCAACATGATTATCTACCATTTCATTAATTTCATTTGCACATTGAACATATAAATGCACATTATGAACAACCATTCTAGGTATTGCTTCTTGTGAGTATCGGTCTAATCCTTCTGCTGTTTTGCCGGTCGTATATTCATATGTAAAATCTGCACAACCTGGGCAATTCATAATACAAGGCACATGTTGGTTTAAATCTATAGAAACTTCTCCTGATTTTCCTTGTTTAATATGTGTTTGCCGTCTATATTCTGCATTTTTAGGAAAGTATAATTCAGAAAAGGTTTGTGTTTTATAGTTTGCAGAATGCAAATATGTACCATATACTGGATATTGTCCCGGAGATGATGAATCTGTCGTAACATATATTCTGTTTCCGAAATTTTTATTCATTAGTTTTTGCAAAGTAGCTAATATAAAAAAATCAGAAATTTTGCTGATACCTAATAAGTGTAAATATTCTAATCTAGGATTTTCAAATGTACGTTCTTTTAACATTAATGCTATAGCAAACATGAAATCTACTAATTTTTGCGGTCCGCCAATGGCCCATCCTTGAAAATCAAAATGTTTAAATTTATGATACCACCAAGTATATTCGTCAGTATTTGAACCTTGTAGCATGTTTAGAAACTTAGTTTTACCGCTTTGATGTTTTTCAAAATAAGCAAAATTATCATAACTAATATCTGCACATTCTGCAAATTTGTTTCGATATACTGTCTTTGGCGGAATATCCAAGTTTGCTGCAACATCAGAATTAGCTTCTAACCATTTAAATATTTTTTCTCGCAGTTCATTGCTGTACGGCAATGCACCGGTTGCAATTTGATATCCGCCCGAATCTCCAAATACTAGTACATCTTTTTCTAGACCCATTTGGTCTCTAAAATCCATTTTTTTATAGTGATGTCCAGCTGTAATTAAAAAGTATGGATGTCTCCATTGTTCAGGATATGATGAATCAAAAAATTTGCAAGTTGTGCCTGTACTAAATTTTTTGTCTTTTTTAAATGCGGATACCATGCCGCCTGCAGATAAAGAAGGAAAGTATATAAATCGTTTATTTTGTTGTGTCATAAGAGTTTAAGATATCAATTAAGTGAGTTGCAGAAAAATAATTTTTATGTAATTTAGTTACTAGATCTAATATATCACTAGTTATATTTGTATGTTCGTATTTCAATATTAATTTGGTAACATTATCAATACATTTCAAATCGTTTTGATTATCATATCTAAATGTAATAGGGTACATTTCTGTATAAGATAAATCATCTGGAACAATTGGGCATGCGCCGGCGCATGCCGACTCATACATTGAAATTCCCAATGTTTCTTGTTCAGCAAATGAAACTGAAAATCGTGCGCGTTGCAACAGTTTATGGTATTGTTGTTTTGTTAAATTCATATCCATTGCTACAATAAATTGATAATGTGATAATTCTGGTTTTTTTGCTAATTCGTTGAATAGATCTAGTCGTTTTTCTGGCGCAATTCGATGTGGAAATACAATAATATTTTCTTTTTTTGTAAATTCACAAGTTTTAATAATGTTACGAGTGTATTCCATCGGCCAACCCGTACGATCCCATGATCTATCATGTTTTATATTATAAGTCTGTTGAATTAATTTATGGTGTGCAATAGATGCAATCCAGTTATGATCATATGACGCTATAAAGGATTGTTCTGCATGCCTTATCCATGGCTTATCTCCTATTAGTCGACCTAAAAAATCATTTGGATCATATGAGCCCGCGTGCCAAAGTCCATGCGTTATAACCGGTATATTTAAAAGCTCACTCATGTATTTTACATTGATAATACCTGGGTGCCATGCATCTGTAAATATAATATGATCTCCTGCCTTTATTTCACCTCTCGTAAACAATTCTGCTAAACGATGTGTTTGTGTAGCTTTGTACATGTTAGTACCGCCGAAATTTAAAAATGCACCTGGGGTAACAGCTGTTGGAATATCTAAATCGCCTTCAATAACTTCTACATCAAATTCATTGTCTCGAAGCAATGCTGGCACGTGCCATTTCCATTCACAAGTATAACGTGTCGGAACTGATTCTAAATCTACTAAAAATATTTTCATAACTTATTATATAAAATTATTATGTTATATCCGAATAATGTTGAATATGTTCAAAATCTTCGCTAATCTCGCTCAACAACACAACCATTTTCCCAATCTTCCCAAACTTCTACTTTATATAACGTCGGAAATGACTCTAACAACCATTCGCCAATCATCTCGCAAGACATTGACCCAAATTCTAATACATTTGTTTCAGATCCAGAAAATCCAATTCGTAAACCTTTTTGTATTTTTCTGTTTAGCAATATAAATTCTTCATCTCGATCTGTGTGTGTTACGTTTGCATAACAACGGAATCCAAACATGTGTCTATGTCTATCCGATAAGAATGCTACTTGTGGAAATATGTCTTTAGCATCAGGCCAATTATGAAACCCTTCAATGTTAAATGTTACTACTACGCTATATTTCATTTTAATGAATCTGCTATCAATTGTTTGTACATTGTTGTTGACCATCCATGGTCTCTGTTTAAGTATCGAATTGGAAGATCTAAATCATCGCCGGTAAATGACTTATCAACATAATCATCTCCTAAATAACGAATATACTCAGCCGATGTGTTATCAGCAAATTGCTTTAATTTATAATGCAATTCTGATTCTAATGTATATGGAATAACATGATTAACGTGTCGCAATGCAATCAACATCTCCGTTCTATCTTTAACTGAAAGAATGGGTTTCATTTTTTCAGGCCGTTCAACGGTTGGATCGGTTTGAAGCAATACCCAAATTTGATTACATTCGTCTTCCATTTGTTCAAACATTTTAATATAACCCGGATGCAATACATCAAAGCTACCAGCAATCAATCCTATCTTCATTGTCTATCAAATTTATACATATCTGGAGTAACATGCTGCATATTGTGTACGGTTGTACAATACAAAGAATAATCTGCATATACAACCTTAATGCTATCTGTTTTCTTTAACAATGCAGCATCTGCATAATTTAACATTAATAAAATATGTGCTTTAATTCGAATCATTGGAGGTATTTTTTCTAACATACCAGGAGTAACTTCAATTGAAATAAATGTTGTGTCCGACATTATTTGAAAAATATTATTCCACGATTTATTTTTAATTAATTGCTCTGTTGCAGGTGAACATAAATATATGTGTGCAACTTTGGCGAATTTAACTTGATTAAATGCGGTTGTATCTGCAATGAATAATGTTTCAATATCGCTATATCGACCTTCAACTTCTTTACCAAACCAATAAGTTCTATAACCAATCATACTATATTATAATAAATTTATCTATATTATCCAAATGAAAAGAACTTCTTTGCATTATTATTTTCTGGTAATGCACCCCAACTCATTGCTGCATAGAAATCATTGAACTTGTTGCTTAGATCTGCCGTAAACATTTTATTGTGATCAATATATTGTTCTGCAAATGCAACTATTTCGGGCGGATCCAAATAACCTCGTAATGCAATAGTTTCAAAACCATATGGATTACCTACTAGATAGCCCCACTTTACCTTTTCTCCGTCGGATATAGGTAAAATATTTGTAGATAATGTACTTAATAGATCATTAAAATTAATAGCAGCTTTTACGTGTGCTGTAGATCCTTTTATATACCCTGTAAATGGTTTACGTTTTTTAATGTATTTAGATAATTCTTTAACACTTGAATTCTTCATTACATTCAATACTTTGGAACTTTTAATGTTATTTTTAAAGTTATGTATTAATGTTGAAGTATCTTGCTTGTCTCTTCCCTTAAGGATATACCACAATGTTTCTTTCATTATCTTTTTGAAATCTTCCGGAAAACTAGATCTAACTACATCCAATCCTTTTACATCCAATTTATCCGTAGATTTACCTTCTTTGAATATAACCCATTGAGCATATCTTTTCTTGGCAATCCATAAACCGGATTTTGCAATATATTCTTGTTTAATTTGAAATCGATGTGCAACTGTATTATGAAATATTTTTGCATATTGATTATACATTGTATTAACCGTTGTTTGAATTTCAGATGCAATTGCATTGGTTTGTTCAATCATAAATTGTTCATCTTCAACGTCGCATCCAGGAAATCGGTGTTGAATTAGCGGCAAACTGCTACAAAACGTTGAATCTGTATCAGTGTAAAATGCAAATTCTGCTTTATCTCCGGAGATATTAATAAAGTGATTAATTCCTAATTCTTTTTGATAATGATTGTTAATAACCTTAGCCGAAAATTTAATTACGCTTTGGCCTGTTGATGTAATTGCTCCCGCATTATCTAAATCATAAAAACGAAACGTTTTAAGTCCTAATACTCCATAAAATGAATTAAGTAATACTTTTTGTGTTAATTGCAATGCATCATAAAATTTATATTCATCTGTACCAACTTTATATGTATCTCGTTTATCTTTAAAGATAACACGTTCATTAAACCATTTTTCTAGAATAGTTGGAAGAAACCCTCGTTGTTCATTATCATATGTAGCGCCGTTGCTAGCAATACTATAATTGTGTTGTGTCAACCATGTTTTAACATCATCAACGCGTTGTGTTTTACCAGACGCCAATGTTATTGTGGCAGGCATTGAATCTGATTTTAACATGCATTCTTGGTTCCAATTTTCTACAACTCCTACTTTAGTTTCTGGAGAGATATTTACTGTCATAATGATGCTTGGATACAATGAAGTTAAATCTAAATCATATATCCATTTATACAAGCCGGGAACAGGCGCCATTACATATGCTCCTGCTAATGCATCTGCCATTGTTTCGTCTTCAATGAATCGGAATTGCTTGTTCGGTGCAATAAATCCATTGCGTTTTAAATCAACAATAGCAGCGCCATCCAAATATTTAGATGCATAATACACATCTTCATATGGAACATGTCCTTTGTGACAAATCGATCTTGCTAAATTTAAAAGTTGAAGCTTTTCATCCATTTCATAAACAAGATCAACATCCGTCATATTATAATATGCAAATTTATGAATATCTTGGGTAAACAATGTATCCAAGTCTCCATCATATTCAACTTTACCTCGATCCAATTCTTTTTTAGCAACCGTGTCTAATCGATAATTAGGTAGTTCGGTATATGTAAAGTTTTTATACAATTTAATGTAATCTAAACTAGAAACTCCAAGTATCTTCCATTTACCGGTTCTTCCTTGTTGTACAATGCCTGCTGGAGAGAATTTTTTGATTGCTTGTGCACCTAATACTTTTTTGCATCGGCCTAACAAATATGGAATATCATATCCATCTATATTCCATCCTGTTATAACGGTTGGTTGTATTTCTGCAAATGCATTAATGAATCTAGTTAATAAGTCTCGTTCATCACGAAATATTTCTAATGTATAGTCAAGGCCTCGTAGTTCACGTTCTTTGATGCGACCTTGTTCATCTAGGATTAATACTCGTCGATCTTTTCCTGCTTTATCATAATATGCAATCGAAGTAATTGCAGTACGAACATCATGAATTGTGCTAAATCCATTTTCATCTTTTGCAGTTTCAATATCAAAAAAGAAATCTTTATGGCCTTTAGATGGTTCGTCTGATTCATAATATAAATCAATCAATGTTCTAACTTCTTCATTCAAGTCAGACTCATATGATTTAGGATTATCTCGATGATTACCGTTAACGCGATCTAGTCTAGTTCCATCTAATGATTGATATTGACCTTGTGGATTTGGCAAATAGCCATATGCTTGAAATGGAAATTTTTGATGGCCTAATTCATCATCCCAAACGTGCATGATGCCCGCTTTTTTATCATATCCTATTGATTGATACATTAATTTAATTTATATATGTGTGATAATTCTCGTTGTATTCCATTGTTATCAAGTCCATATCCTATAACCCATTCATCATCAATAGTAAATCCGCAAAAATTAGTCATATTTACACCATTTTTTCTTTTTAATAAAGTAACAACTTTTATTTCTTGCGCTAGTTTACTATTACACATAATCAATGCTTCCAATATTGTGCTGCCTGTATCACAAATATCATCAACAATGTAAGCACGTTTTCCTTTAAGTTCTATTTCTAATTCTTTAAGACATTGTATACCTTGTGAGTTATCTTGTCCGTTATATGATTTTAAACGAATAAAATCAATTTCACAATTAATTTTCATTGCCCTAGTTAGGTCTGAAAAAAAATGTATTGATCCATTTAATATGCAAATCATTACCGGTGGCAATGTATTTCCACTTTGTATATGATCTTGTGAAATTTCTTTTGCTAACCGTTTTACTTGCCGTGCTATTTTTTCTCGATCAATGAGTTTTTCCATAATCTATAAATTCCGTAAACATTAATTGCAATAATAACTAAACTTAACATGAGATGACTAAAATTATCAATAAAAAAATCATAAATAATCCAACCAATATCTCCAATAATCCAAGTAATCATTGCTAATTTAAGCCATCCTTTAGCATTTGATACATATCCAAATAAAACCAAGCTTGTACTAATCCAACCTAGGATTTCAATCATGGTTTTGTGTTTATCATGGCAATTTCATGTTCTCGAACTAAAATATAATCGGAATTTTTTAGTTGTATTTTTTTTTGTGAACCTAAATTACCTGAATAAATTTTTACTCGATCTCCGGTGTTTACAGACATTGGTATTTTTACACCTGTTTGTGCGAATAAACCGTCACCTACTGCTATTACATCACATTCAATATAATCATCCAATGAATTCATGATAATAATACCGCTTTTTGTTTTGTCTTGTTTTTCTAGTTGTTTTAGGAGTACTTGATCTCCAATTGGTTTCCAATTCATAACTTGTTCTTTTTTATTTATTATTTATTATACAAATTTATTACTGATTGTTTTGTAATACTTGATCCAACTAATCTTCCATTTTCGTGACCGTTTAAATCAATTAATATAACACATGGTATATTCTTAACATTATAACGTTCTGCAGTTGTTGTGTTTGTATCTACATTGATAAATGTTATTGATATTTGATTAGAAGCTTCTACAAGTTGTGGTTTAATTATTTTGCATGGTCCACACCAATCTGCCGTAAAATATAATATCTTTTTCATTTTGTTATAATATATGTAATTTTTATGTTATTCCCAAATGTTGTTGTTACTGTATAGTTCATTATACTCCTCGTTTAGTGTCAAATGCAATTATATGATCTCTACCTGTCATGTTATATCCTTTTTCGGCACACATTTCAAATACGATAGGATACATTTTGATTAATTCTTTGCGATTATCGCCGGCGGGCATAATATATGTTTTGTCTTTTGGAATATCAAGCTCAACACGAAACTTTTCTATTTCCATTAAATTTTCTGAAGTACCGTCCCATACTGGCTTGTAATGATAATCTGTATGGTACTCCATCATTTGTTTGATATTATCTTTTTTTAATCGAAACTTGTTGTGTTGATCTATCATTTTTTGATCCGCAATTGCTCCCAAAGGCGTAGTAACACCGAGTACGGGTACAGAATTACTAAATTTCGGACTGAGAGATATGAGGCCCAAAGGATAATCGGTAGCCAGGAAATGACTTCCTTCAGTTTCAATAGTAATGAGTATATTTCTTTCATTTGCAAAATGTGTTAATTCGTTGACTAGTGCTGAGTGCATTGTTGGCGAGCCTCCAGTTAACATCATTTCTTTAATATGCGGATTTGCATCATATATGGCAATGATATCATTGAAAGTAAATGTACCTTTTTCTGGGTGAATGCTTGTATACCAACTATCACACCACCCGCCTTCACCAAAATAACATCGATGAGTGCATCCAGTTGTTCGTACTGCAATAGTGGGTTTGCCAAACCGAGAACCTTCTGACTGCACACATCTATATAATTCTGTTACAGGCAATGTTTTGCTGTAATCTTCTATTCTTTTAGAAAGGGAGTTCGTCATTGGCATCTTCTAATTTAGGTGATACATCTATTTTTTTAATTATAGCGTCAAATTTAACTTCAAGTTCATGGAATCGTTGTTGCAATTTAATCAAGTCAGAACGACGTACTAATGGTGTTCGATCTAGTTCAACGTTGGTGATATTTGAAAAATATGAATCTAAAAATGTTATTGGGTAAAGCTGTACTTGAGTATATTCTGGTCGTTGTATTTCTTTAGGTAGCATCCTCCATTTAATATCGACGTTTTGTTTAAAAGCTTCAGCTGTAACTTCTCGTCCGATATTTGTGCCTCCTGAGCCTTTTCCTAGATACTCGTAAAGTGATACATATGTTTCATTATTTTCCATAACTTGCTGAATTTTTTTCATGTTCATATACTTCGACTTTTGTAGCTTGAACTCTACCTTTGGTTTCTTGTTTTAAAAAATCATTGATAACATCATATAAATGTTCCGCAAACTTTTCGCATCCAGTTGCCGGCAGTATTCTTAATTGAATTATATCATATGAGTCCAGCTCCGTGAACATTTCTAAATAAGGGTCATCTTCTGCTACAACTACGGTATGATCAAGCAGATAATTAAAATATTGCGTTGGCGTTTTGCCGTTAATCATAGTTTTAGATCGTTTCATTCCGCCAAAGTCCCATACCCAATTTCGATGATCTAATTCTCCTTCGAACCATACTCGAAATGATACTGCATACCCATGTAAGTATTTGCAATGTGTATCTTCTGCTCGCCATTGTCGAAAACAAGTTGAATAACCATCAAATAGTTTTGTAGATGAAAATCGTGACATTTTATTTTAATATATTAAATTGTTTATAAACTTCCAAATTTATTTTCATATAAAAATACTATTGATATTAGTGACTTAATAATTATGTTTGCAACTTGTAGCAAATTCCATATTTTTATAGAATTCAGCTCTAGCAGCTGCATCTTCTAAAAATGCACCTGATAACTTTGCTGTTTGCATTGATGCACCACGATGTTTAACTCCTCGACATTGAACACAATTATGTGTCGCATTAATCATTACTGCTACTCCTAAATTACCTTCGCAAATTTGATTTACAGCATTATGAATGGCAACAGTTAATTGTTCTTGAATAGAACCACGTCTGCCAAAATGTTCTACAATTCTATTTAATTTACTAAGGCCTACTACTTTACCATCTTTTGCTGGAATATACGCGATACTAACATTACCCATAATTGTTTCATGATGATGACTACACATTGATGTAACTGGTATGTTACTTTCTTGTACAATACCATCATATCCATCACTAGGAAATGCTGTAATTCCTGACATTGGATTGTATCGACCAGCCCATAAGTCATTAACATATGCCTTTGCTACTCGATTAGGCGTGTTATCTGAATTAGGATCTTGTTCCCAAGCTACACCTAATGCACGAAGAAATTCTCCATAATAAAATGCAGCATCATCAATAATTGCTTGTTTTTCTTTGCGAGTTAATTCAGCATCTGGTCCGAATATTGCTTGTTTAGATGCCAATTGTGTTGAAATACCATTAGCAAAACCGGCGTTGACTAGTTCTAAATTTTTGCGTTGATTTTGAGTCATAACTTTGTTTCTTATTTGTAATATAATGAAACTTATTCAGATTTCAAAGTCGTACTGCCATTTTGATGTGCAGGTTCATACGGACAATGTCTACATTCGTTTCCACAACAGCTTCCTCGTCTTTTATGATATGATTCGGTCATTACTCGATAACTATTCTCATAATAAAAGTCCGTAGGAAGCATCTTGTTTCCAAACTCCCTCACAAAGGCTTGTTGTATCCAATCTTTTGATGCTGATTGTATCATGATTTTACATTGTTGGATCATTCGGTGTATCTATACCAGATGCATCGTATTTAGATGTAGCTTGTAATGCCGGTTGTTGCGGTTGTATGTTATAACTTTGATAGATAGAATCATCTGTAATTTTTATTCCATCATTAGTGTCATCATAATTATTAGTACCATATCCATATTTTTCATAAACTGATTTCCATTGTGTTTTAAGAGTAATTTTATATTTTTCATTACGTCCCGTAAACTGGCCTATAGTATAATCAATAATATATCCATTATATACCGGAACAATATGTGCCTCTCCATCGGAATCATATGAATTTGATAATACGCCGTATTGTTTTAATTTAGCAACTAATTCTGGTTTTGGTTCTACAAAATACATTATTTCTAAATTAGAATATCCTTTATTTTTAGCCCAATTATAAAATTCTTTAGTAACCCAGGCACAATTCAAATGATTTATTCCGATAGAAATAAACTTAAATTTTTTTGTATATTCATTATAAAATTCAATTGCAACAGATTCGACAGTACTGTCAGATTCTAATATTAAATTTTTTAATCGTATCACATTAATAAATATATTTAATCATTATTTTATCTCACACGCCCCGCCTGCACAAGCTAATTCACCTGATAGGTCGGTATTATCATCTAATTCAACAACTTGACTCAAATCAATATTTGTTAATAATTTAAGCATCATTTCATACGTTTCTTGAGTAATGTCTTCAAATGGCGCTTGAATATATGTTCCCCCATCGTATGGTAATACAGATAATCCATTGTAATGTTGACGTTCATTCCACATCCATTCTCCTGCTAATTCCCATTCATCGGCTTTCAATGAAACTGTTGCAGAAACATTGTGAGTGTTGTTTCCGGATCTATGTCCTGGTTTAACCCATTCTAAATGCACTTTTTTGATACGATCTAACAATGCAAATGGAGATTCCGTTCTAAGTATAGCTCCGTCTGGCGCTTTTTGTGGAATAGAAATAACTGCAGTATCGTGTGGACGGAAATATTCATCTTCAACTAACTCTGGATGGTTATTTATCAAATATGAATAAATTGCTTCGTTTTTTCCAACTCGGATTCTTCTTACATAATAATCATTATGCCATGCATGAATACCCGATGAAGTTCCTAATGCTAATGATGTAGTGCCTGCAGGTTTAACCGTTGTAGTGCGAGCTGAACGATTAATTCCAATCATTTCTGCTACACGCGTATTTTCTTGTTTAACTGCATTTGCAGCTGCTTTCATATCATAGCCTAATACTGTGCCGGATCCGATACCTGTCATTGATACTCCAATGAGTGCATCTTTTTCAGTTGTGCGTTTCCAAACTGGTCGTAGGTAATGAAAATCAGTGTAACCTGCTTGAATCGTTCCAATAAATGCAGCTGCCTTAACACGTGCTTCTAAATCTTGTTGAGATTCAATATCTGACGCGTTTACTTCACATAAATTACAGAATTGAAACGGACGTAATGCAATTTCGCAACATGGATTAGTTCCCCAATCTTTATCATTTGTTAAATAAATTCCAGGTTCGCCTGCACCAGATAATTCAATACGCTTCCATAGATCCATAAAAAATCTTTTTGTTAATTTATGACGCATTAATGTTGCTGAATTATTAGCTCGGCCACGTTGTGGATTAGATTCCCACCAATTACCTGATTTACAGGCAATCATTTCTTCATCATTAGCGCTAAACAGACTAATAAGAGCTGCTCTGCGTATACCGCCTGCCAATACAGCATCTGCAATATGGCAGACCATGTCATGTACTTCAATTGGCGTAAGTTTATCTCCATTATTTTTTGCATCTAAAATTCCTTGCAATTTAATTAAACATTCTTTTAAAGGTTGTGGTCCTGGTGCTTTGCCTCCGGAAGTAACTAATCGAGCACCTTTAGGTCGAATATCACTAAAATCAAATACAAATGAAGAACCTCCTTCAAAATAAGATTTAGCTAGTGCTTTTACTGCATCAGCCCAACCTTCAATTGAATCTGCAATAAGAAATCTACGTGTTTTTTTAGGATTTGGTTTACGTATTTCTGGTAATTGTTCTACGTGATGTGTTTGAACTGAATATCCAACACCAGTGCCGCCAAGCAATAAAAACATTGTTTCACCAAATGCTCTATAATCATCAATCGGCAAGTATGCACAATTGTAAATACGATTTGGAGAAATTTCAATAGGTTTTCCTCCAAATTGCAAACTACGCATCGATGGTAATACTTGTTTGTTATAAACATATTGATATGCAGTTTCAATTTCTTGACTAAGTTTAGGATATTTTTTTTGGTGCATTTGTTTGTTTCTTGTAACTAGTTCTTCCCAAGATTCTCTTCTGTTGAGTTCCGGAAGATATTTTGCATACTTCATGTATACCGTAATTTCACTTAAAATTTTGTTTGAAATATCCATTGTTTGTGATCTCCTTGTTTATATATGTAAATGATTTTAGATAAAAAAAAGGGCGGAAATCACTTTCCTAACCCATTTTATATAAATATGTTTTTAACCTAAAGTTCCGCCTAAATCTTTAAACTTTTGAGCTAAATTTTTCTTGACCATGTTTTCTCCCGATTTCATGATTTGAGTAGTTTGTTTACCTTGTTGAGTTTGTGGCTCAAAAAATTGAAATTGACCATTATTTGTATTAATTTTGCATGGTAATGTTATGCCATCTGGGCCAAATCTATTTTTAATAACATGGCCTCTTCCTGTTCCTGACATTTTATCTTCTACTTTCCTGGAAAGTGACATTAAAAAATCAGCAACCATTACTTTTCCATATGATGATGCAATTTTATCTGCTTCAATAATATCAGACTCAAGCGCACTTCTTCCTGCTTGTGATGCAGTCCATACTGGAATTTTGTACTCACCTGCCATACCACGTAACTCTTCATACAAATCTTCTAAAGCTTCGTGTTTGTCTTTTTTTGTATTAACTTTAAGCAAATCTCCATAATCTACAATTATTAAATTTGGAGTTTTACCAAGCATTATTGTTTTTTCTATATGAGCTTTTAAGCCCATTACTCCTACTGATTTAGTAGGAAAATATTTTACAATTAAATCACCTTTAAGTGTTAGCATTTTTGATTCAATATCCTCTCGATAATTTTTTAAATTTTGAGCTGATATGCCCGTAAACACTGAATCATATCGTTGTCCTACATAATTTTCATTGAGCTCTAATGTATAATGTATAACTGTTTTTCCGTCTTTTACTGCATTTGCTCCAATATTAATAAGCAGCCAGGATTTGCCAATTCCGGCCGGAGCCATTACAACTCCTAATTCTCCTGGAGCTAGGCCGCCATCCATTAAATCATCAATTACATCCCATCCGGTTGTTATTGTATGTCGTGCGGATTCATTGTATCTAGACGCAACATCGTATACATATTCTAATCCAATATTGGTATCAACGCCAGCTTTCATTGCCTTATCAATTTTAATTTTTATTTCATCGTAGTTACCCATTTTAAGTAAACTAACTGAATCCATAATTGCATGTTTAATTTCTTGATTCTTACAAAAACGAAGAATTTCATTTTTTACAAAAGATAAATCGTCAGATTCCATGTATCGAAAAACTTCTTTAAGTTGTTCAAGTACTGCAGTTTTTAATATATCATTTTCAATTTCTGTAATTTTTACTTTAAGCACATCTTTTGATGGTGGTGTTTTATATTCTCGAAAATGTTGCAATGTAACTTCTAACAACCAACAATTTGCATCTGATTCAAAATATTCAGATCGTATTATATCTGCAATCTGTTGCAAAAATAATCTATCCGTAAATAATGCTGCTATTGTTTTTATTTGAAATCCGTATCCGTATTCTGATAATTTATTTGTCATATAAATATTATAATAAAAACACTATTAAAATCAAATTACTTTTGGGTTTGTTTTGCAAACGCATTTAAAGATAGCCAAGTATTATTTAGCCATTCAGGTAAATTTTTCATGGTTGCCCACATTTTATCTTCATAAAATAAACGTTGGAATTCTGCACGATTTAACTGAGGAATTGGCATTTCCATTATACCTCTAATTTTTGTTGTTGTTTGAGCAGGTATATCTAATAATTTAATATTCATTAACTCGCAATTTTGTTTTAACGTGTCAATATTTTCTACAATTTTAGCATATGTTTTGTAGTTTGTCGATTTAGCAAGTATTGCAGAATTAGATAGTTCAATTAAATTATCTAATGTAAATATTGTAGATTCTTTTATTTGTGGAATTGTTTTTAAAATAGTTTTTGGTCCAATTCCATTAACGCCAGGTATATTATCAGATGTATCACCTGTAAATGATCTGTATATTACCATATTATTTGGATGTACCCCGAATTCTTCAATTACGGTATCAATTCCATACATTTTCTTTTTGATTGGAGACCATACCTGTATTTTGTCATCAACTAGTTGATAAAAATCTCTATCTGTAGATACAATCGTAATTTTTTTGCATGTTTCTATATACATTTGTGAAATATATGCAATTGTATCGTCAGCTTCAATGCCATCCATTGATATAAAAGTTATAGGCAAATAATCTAGGTATGAAATTAATCTACTAAACTGCCATCTCATTGATTCTTGTTCTTGTTCTAATGTAGAATCATAATGATCATGTCTTCGCAATTTGGTTTTATTTGCTCTATTTGCTTTATAATCTTTGTATATGCGTTTTCTTTTTGCATTACCACCCCGACCATCAAACACAATAACACAGCGTGTAGGACGAAAATCTCGAATCGTTTTGCCAATTGAATATAAAAATCCAGTAATGCCCCCAATATGATCACCATCTTCATTGTATGATGGCGATGCTCCAAAACTTCGAATAAATGTGTTTAGTCCATCAAACACCATAATATGATCATCAACGTTTGATGGACCTAAACTTTTTGCATGTTGTAACTCGTTATATAATTTTTGATATTTATTCATTATTCTTCATCGATAACCGAATCAACTACAATAACATCATCAATACCGCCATCAATACCTGCCTGGTATTTGAATATGTATGCATCACAAATTCTTTTGTATAACCTGTCTTTTATTTCTGGGTTGCTAATTACTTTTTCAATAAAATCTTTGCTTTGAAATTTAATTTCTCCAAAAGTTTCGCCAGTTTCATGATCAACATCATGCATAGTATACCATGCACCTGACTGACCTACTAAATCAAACGTTTTCATTACAGATAGCCAGCCACCCCAATTGTCAATTCCGCTATCATAATAAATTTCATAATCTATTTTACGATGTGGTGGCCCCATTCGGTTTTTAACTACTTGAACATTTGTTTTGCTTCCAACTATTTGTTCAGCTCCATTAATTTTTGCTTTGATTTGACCTGTATTTTTAAGGCGTAATCTAACAGATGCATGGAACGGAATTGCCTTCCCGCCAGATGTTGTCCATGAGTCTCCAAATGAAACTCCCATTTTTACACGTAATTGATTGGTAAATATCAAACAAATTCTTTCTCGTGCAATCCAATTGGTAACTTTACGCATTGCTTTTGATAATATGATAGATTTGCTTGTTGCATACCCGTCTTTATCATATTCAGCTGACATTTCAATTTTTGTAGATGCCCCCATAATTGAGTCGACTACAATTGTAACTAATCTGTCTTTATCTGACTTGCGAACTCCTTCAACAATTGTTTCAATAGTTTCGAATATTTCTTCAATAGTTTCTAATGGGACATACAACATGGTTTTTAAATCAACACCAATAGCTGATAAAAATTCTGAGCTTGTTGCAGATTCAGTATCAATATATACGGCTAATCCACCTTTTTTTTGTGTTTCTGCTAAAGTGTGTGCTGCTAATAATGATTTTCCTGAAGCTTCTAATCCGGTTATTTCAGTTATTCTACCAACCGGAAATCCACCATCAGGCCGATTTGAAATTGCTAAATCTAACATTGAACACCCAGAAGAAATCCATTCTTTTACATTGCTAGGAGAGTCAGCATCTCCATCTAAAAAAAATGCTGTTTTTAATGCTTGTCCTTTAAACTGTTTGTTAATGCTTTCTGCGAGTGTGTTTGCTAAACTATCTTCCAGTTCTAATTTGCTTTTGCTCTTTGCCATTTGCTACTCCTTAATTAAATAGATCGTTAAATGCTGCAGCAACATCATCTACTTTACCAGCAATAGGTTTTGCGGTTTTAGCTGGAGCTGTATCTGCTTCTTCAGAATCAATATCTGCGTCTGCATTTTCAGGGTCCATCCATTCTTTAAGAGCTGATTCTAGTTCTTCATAAGTTGGTTCAGGAAATAGATCTGTAATTTCTGGTTGCAACATTATTTTTTGTGCAATTTCTTTGTCGTCCGTAGCTGCACTAGTTGCGGGCTTAACACGAATTGTTGTTTTTGGATAATTTGCGCCTTCTGCTGGAGTAAATTCAACGTCAATATCACGGCCATTCATTAAATCGGTAATGTCACCATAGTCTGGATCCGACACAATGCTTAATAATTCTGTATATATTGTTTTTCCAAAACCCCAAAATTTAACGCCTTCTGATTCTTTACCACGAATAATTACAGGTACATATGTACGCATTTTAGGTTCAATTTTGCGGCCCATTAGCCATTCATCTTTATCTCCAGTTTTTTTAAGTTTATCTGAAAATTCTACAATTGGGTCTGCATTGCCAAATGTAATTGGTGATAACATGGCCCGTTTGCCAATATCATAATGGAAATACAATTCTATAAACGGATTGTCTTTGCGGTGTATATAAGGAACTATCCTAATACGAGTTTTGCCTGATTCAGGTTTCCACAAATTTTGTTTTTTGTCATCCTGCTTATTCAGCTGGTTGAGCTTCGCTTTGATAGCGTCTAAATTTAAAGCCATTTTTTGCCTTTGTTAAGTTGTTAATAATATATTTGTTTATTTATTAAATTATAATTAATAAATGGGTTAATTCAAAGTTAATTGTTAAGTTTTTTAAGTTAAATAATCAAGTAATACTTGATCATTTATTCCGTGTTCTCTTGCAACAGTGTCATCTTGTATGTCTACATTTTGAATGTCGCTATTTTCGTCAAAGGTAACAGTAAAATCAATAGTATCAGATCCTATTTTTAATTCACAATCAAATTTAATATCAGATACTAAACGTGTTTGATCGTAACTGCCATCTGGGTCATTTTCATCTTTAATTTCTTCTATAATCTCATTTATCTTATCTTGAAAATCATTTTTATCAGATGCATGTTCATCTTGATATGTCACATATTCCATTCCGCCGATATTTTTATCATATTCAGCACTATTAATAAAAATTTGTAGGTTTTTAAAATCTATTAGTAAATTACCTGTTTTAGGGTCTCGATTTGCACCCGAATCAAATCCCAGTTTGTTTTCTAAATCTTGTAAATTTGTTTCAGATAAATTCTTAGTTCCGAATCGGCGCATACTTTCTGCTAAAATGTTTTTTAGTTTTATCATACTATTCTTTATATATAAATATCAATATCAATTAATAAATGGGTTAATTCAAAGTTAATTGTTAAATTTTTTAGTTTTTAATTATGATAGAACCACCATAATTGCCTAAACCTCTATCTGCACGTTCTAATTCTTTGCTAATTTTATCTGCTATTTCATTTGATATAGCTACTTTAAATTCTACAATTCCATCATTTGGATCATATGAACGTTCAATTGAAGTTTTATCAAAACCATATTTCCTAAATACATTAATAGCAATTCTATCCATGAAGTTATTAGTGCCGGAAAATAAAATTATTAGACTATCACTTGGCCCTTCAGTTTCATCTGGATATCCATTATTATTAGAATCAGTATCTATTAAATTACCTGTTTTAGGGTCTCGATTTGCACCCGTTTCTAAACCTTGTAAATTTGTTTCAGATAAATTCTTAGTTCCGAATCGGCGCATATTTTCTGCTAAAATGTTTTTTAGTTTTATCATACTATTCTTTATATAAATATCAATTCCAAACGATTTTCTTGAAAAATACCAAATCAATTATTCGATATCCTGATTCGTCTGTAAGAATAAACGAATTTTGATAAATGCTCCAATCTAATTGAAATGCCTTGTCTAATACGCCATTATTAACTGACTTTATAATTTGATTAAGTGCATTAACTGTATATAATGTATTAGTTTCTTTTTTGCGATGTATACTTATTGTATTTTGGCCCCGCTGTGTTCCCACATCTGCATTATATGTGCAATATAAATTATTTAAATGTTCTGCATTAGCAAATACAAAAATTCTATGTTCTGGTATCGTATAGCTTTGTTGTATGTATTCCGTTACAATGTTTAAGTCTGATCGATGTGCAAATGTGCAAAGCAATTGTGTTTTCATGCATATCCTTAAGATTGATCTTGTAAATAATCAATACCGCGGGCTGCAGATGCATCTTTATATACAAATCTATAACGACCTTGACTTAATGAATCGATTGCAAAATTTTCCGGCAACCCTATATGTGGAATTGCTGGGTTTTCAGTTGCATACCATATTAATCCGGCTTCATCAAAAAAAGATCTTTTGATTATGTTTAATTGAGTTATAAATTGATTTGGGTTTTTTACAAATATATTGCGTTCTATTTGTTTAAACCAAATCACAATATTTTTATTGGTAGAATTTACATTGGTACCAATCATTATACTAGTTGGATTTGACTCTCCAGCTCCTAGTTCTATTTTTTCTGCATCATCATCAGATACCCAATATGATGACGTTTCTGTATCTTTGTTGATTGTTAATCTTGTATCTCGTACACTTGTATCTAGTTTTGTTTTATAAAATATTTCGTGCAATTGTTTGAATCCGCTATACCAATTTACCCATGCTGATTTTTTCCATTCATATGTTAAAAATTTATCAGAATCGATTGAGTCTTCAAAATTATGTTCAATTATATGAACTAGTTTTTTTAATGGATCTAACGCAACTGGATCAACTAAATCTTTCAATACATCATATGGATCTCCTAATTCTGCCATTGGATATACAATTGTATCATAAAAATTTTGCAACAATTTAGTTAATTCGAACTTGACCGCTATTCCGGCTTTAGCTGGATCAAATTTGCCGCCTTTTGTTTCTTTAAGTTCCCATTCAATTCCAGGCAAAATAATATCATGTCTTTCTGTACCTCCGGGTGTTGCATCTTTTAATGCTAACAATGTTTGAACTTCACCCCTACCCATTCCGCCACGAGCTTTTTGTTCTAACACAACCGGAAAAAATTTAATAAATGGTATGTATCCGCCGGCTACATATGATTCAACAGTATGCGTACGAAAGTTTTTGTCAAATTGCTGTTTTTCAGACTCCGATAATGCATTATAAATTGTTAAACATACTTTGTTAAGCTGATCAGGTAATCCAATTTCTTTTATTCGATCTTGGATAGATCCTACATTTGTAGGATCTTGAGATTGTTGTATGATTGTATCAGCAACTTGCGGGTCAGCTCCGGCTTCTAATAATATGTTTCGTAATATTTGATAGTCTTGTTTTTTTGTTGGATACCCATTAGGTAATCGATAACACCATTCTGTTAAAATTGAATCTATATTCATAACATATATTTTTTATAATAAATATAACAGTTTAACGTTATAATTACATATTTAAAACATTTAATTTATTATAAATATTTCCACACTTTACTTTCGTAGGAAAATTACCTTGTTCTAACATGTATTTGATTTGAGGTAGTAATGCTGCGGCTTCAGTTACTGGAACATCAAACAAAATACTGTCATACGTATATAAAATTATAACCGTTTCATAGGTCTTTAATAATTCTTGTACTTGTTGTATTTTTTGAACTGATACTTCTGTTTCAACGGCTTGCAAATAGTAATTAAACAATTTGTTTGCAGTCATATTTTTTATCATATCTTTGGTAATAGGTCGTTTTAATATGGGAGTTTCAATGCGTCCTTTTTCTTTCCATTTAGCCCAAAGATCATATACAAATGCATTTACCTTTGCAAAAAATGGAATTGATAAAAATTCTGAATCAATACCTCCATACAACAATCGAAATGTTATTTGTTTGCTTTCCGCACGTTGTTCTTCAGTTAGTTCCGTTGCACCAAAATAAAATCGACCTAAATAATCATGTATTGATGATGTCGGCAAATCATATCCAATCAATCGAGCAATCAATCTAACATGATATGAATCAAAATCCATTTCAACTAATGCTCCATTTTCAAACCTACTACAAAATGCTGTTCTTGTACCATCTTCTTTGTTCATTGCAGCAAAGTTAAATCCTCGATATGCATTGCTAGGCCGGCCTGTCATTGTATAATAATTGTATTGCGAATAAACCAGATTATCGGTAACTAGTTCAGGCATTCTAAACGTATTATTAACTTGTAGGCCTGCACTTTCTATTTTTGCAAACGTTTCTGGATATATTGAATTAAATTGTAAATATGATTGTGTTTGTTCTGCATTTATACACATTGGCCAAGCATAGTGTCGTATTTTTTGACACATTTCTAAATGTTTTTGCAATGGCACAATTTCATTAACATGATTTAAATTTTGATGTCGCCTCCAATAAAATTGATGCGTTGCTGTTGGATAATGGCCTTCATCATATGCTTCATTATATGTATACCACCATAATGCTTTTACATCTAATACAGCCCGGTTACCTCCTATTTGAAGCCATTGTTTTTTATCATGAACAAATATATTCTCTAATTTTAAAAAAGCACTTACATGTTCGGGAAAGCCGCTTATCTGCTCAGTATGTCGAATCGGAATCAATCTTTCTACATCATCTTCTGTATAAATGTATATTGCACAAAGTGAATTGATTGATGCATGAAGTGTTGGACTAGAAAATATTGGCACTAACAAGGCTTTGCGACTTTGCAAATATTTAAGTGTTACTGCAATATCTTCTATACTATCCACTATCATTATGGATATAATAAGAAAAATTTGTTAGGAATCCAACCT
>SXGQ01099742.1_pt1 | contig 42025 bp, 36 predicted proteins | sample 3178371 | NCBI WGS metagenome assembly SXGQ01 (sample SAMN11356859, study PRJNA531348) | freshwater metagenome | isolation source: freshwater sample F1-20 | place: China: Fuxian Lake, Yuxi | collected 2017-12-25
GATTCCAACGACGGGTTTGATGTCCAAAATGGACTCCGCTGTCGAGGAGTTCTCTCATGGTGACAACCGACATGGTTGCGCACTCCTTTCGCACAACTCAAAGTTGTGCTCTCGGTTTACGGTAAGTGGCAATTTGCCGGACTTACCCCTGGTGGCTGGTCATCTGCTGCACTCAACTCACTGCTTTTGGCGGTGGGATTTAATGCAGACCGAGTAGATGAAGTTCAACCACGCGAAGTCACTTAATTGCTTAAGTGCTGAACCGAATCCTACCTGACCCACAGGACCCTAATTTCCCCACGTTTTCCCTGTTCAGCGTCTTAATCTGGGGCTTTTTGGCAGAGTCTCCCCATATGAAAAATACGAAGCCGGTGAGAATCTGTCTCGCGCTACTGCTTGCCTTACTTCCGACTACTTCCGCAGAGGCCACTCCAAATAACGAACGGTGGGTTGGTCCACTCGCTGGCAAATTGATTGTGGTGCGCACCTTTGATGGAGCCGCCTATCGTGCAAATCATTACGGTCGCGCTCATCGTGGAGTTGATCTCTTATCTGAAGTCGGTGCACCAGTATTCGCGCCGACAGATGGCGTTGTGGCATATGTCGGCGTGATTAATTTAATTCCGATAGTTGTGATTGCGCATGCAAATCATGGGACTACTGAAAAAGGATTAAGAACAACTTATCTCCCAGTTGAAAGCGAACTAATGATTGGCGAACTTGTCCGCAAGGCGGATCCAATTGGCAATATTGCATCCCAATCACATCTTTTGGGCAAAACCGTTTTACATTGGGGTGAACGGTTAAATGGTGAATATAAAAATCCTTTGCGCCGGTTAGGCGCCCCTGTAATTTTGCCGCGTTTGTCTTAAACTAAGTAAATGGCTTCTCCATTAATTTCACTAACTTCACTTGAAGAAGTTGTCTCTCGTGCAAAATCATTAATGGATGCAGAGCGCAAAATTGTTGGATTGATTGGAAAACCTGGCGCTGGGAAATCAACTTTGTCGGCACAGTTAATTCAGCAGCTCGGTGATCAAGCCGCAATCTTAAATATGGATGGGTACCACTTAAGCAATTTAGCTCTGCACGAATTGGGTCGCGCAGATCGAAAAGGTGCACCCGATACCTTTGACGCACTTGGGTTTACTGAAATTTTAAAAAGAGTAAAGAATGAAGTTGATAAGAATATTTACTTTCCAGTTTTTGATCGGGCGATTGAAGAATCTATAGCAGCTCAAGGTGTGATTGTGCCTTCAGTTAAATTAGTGATAACTGAAGGAAATTATTTACTGCATAATGGCGATAATTGGAGTGGAGTCAAGAATTTACTTGATGAGAGTTGGTTCATCGAAGTTGATGACAGCCTTCGAATTGAAAGATTAGTTAGTCGCCACCATAAATTTGGTAAAAGTAGAGCGGATGCACTCTCTTGGGCAACAGGCAGTGATGAAAATAATGCAAAAATCGTCGCTCAAACCCGCGCATCCGCAGATCTAATAATTAATTTAAGTTAAGCACGAGGATGTGCTTGTTGGTAAGCGCTTCGCAATCGATCCTCTGAAACGTGTGTGTAAATCTGTGTAGTTGCTAATGAGGCATGACCTAGCAACTCTTGTACTGCGCGTAAATCTGCACCGCGCTCAAGTAGATGAGTAGCAGCGCTATGACGCAAACCGTGCGGACCCATCTTCGGAGATCCGGGTAATGCTTCCAACGCTTTGTAAACAACTTCTCGCACTGTTCGTGGATCAATTCTTTTACCACGTGAACCTAAGAAGAGCGCAGATCCTGAAGTGCTCCCAGTTAAAGCAGGACGAGCTTCCTTAATCCACCTATCAATTGCTAACAACGCAGGTGCGCCAATCGGACAGGTCCGCTCTTTTCTGCCTTTTCCAAAAACTCGCACCGTATTTCGATTTCGATCTATATCTGCCAGATCCATGCCGCATGCTTCAGATACTCGAATGCCTGTTGCATAAAGCAATTCAACTAATGCAATATTTCGAAGTGCCAGTGGGGTTTGTTCTTCTCCGGCAGCCATTTCGAGTGAATCAAAAACTTCCGTGGCTTCGGCAATAGTTAAAACGTGAGGAAGAGTGCGATGGCCTCTTGGAGTAGCTAAGCGATCCCCCACATCGATTTTCAAAATCCCTTTACGTGCGGCCCATGCAGTGAATGTTCTTACTGAAACTGCGCGACGTGAAATTGTGGTTCGAGCCCCACCTTTACTTTGTTGATTTGCTAGCCATGAACGAATTATCGCTAACGTTAAAGCACTTGGTTCGGTAACTTTCATACGCTCTGCATGTTCAGCAAGTGAAGTTAAGTCACCGATGTAAGCCCGAATGGTGTGCTCTGAAAGATTTCGTTGAGAACGCAAATGTTCTTCATACTGCGCAAATAGGCCAGCAAACGCTTCGCTCGCCACATCTGACATATGTAAAGGTTACTCGGGTTTAATCCCTTGTCGTAGTAAGCCATAAGTAACTGCATCTTCTAACGCCATTTCAGAGGCTGCAATAACATTTTCATGAACTCCCAAGGTTGTCCATTCCGCTTTGCCATCACTTGTTTGTACGAGGACTCGGGTTACTGCCCCAGTACCTAGGCGACCTTCCAAAATACGGACTTTGTAATCAGTTAATTCAAGAACGGCAAGTTCTGGGTAAATACTCTCAAGGCCGGTGCGAAGTGCGCGATCGATGGCGTTAACCGGTCCATTACCAGTGCCAGTTGCCTCATAACTTTTACCTCGTGCAGTTATCTTGACTGATGCCCGACTAGTAACAACACCATTTGCGCTTTTATCTACAGTAGTTGACCACTCATCAACTGTGAAGAAATGCAACTTTGCACCAGAAATTTCTGCGCGCAATAAGAGTTCAAATGAAGCATCTGCTGCCTCGAAGGTATAACCCCGTGACTCTAAATCTTTTACGCGATCAACAACGCGACCCAAAACTTCACGGTCTGGACCAACATCTATTCCAAGTTCTTGGCTCTTTAATTCAATTGATGCACGGCCAGCCATGTCAGAAACCAGCATCCGCATATCATTTCCAACTTCTGCTGGATCTGTGTGCTGGTAAAGAGCAGGATCTACTTTAATTGCACTGGCATGCAAGCCAGCCTTGTGTGCAAATGCTGATAGACCAACATATGGCTGACGGGTACTAGGTGCGATATTTGTTACTTCAGCGACCGCGTGTGAAATTCTAAATGCTTCCTTAAGTGAACCTACAGGCAATACTTTTTTGCCAAGCTTTAACTCAAGATTTGCAATTATTGTTACTAAATCTGCATTTCCGGTTCGCTCACCATATCCATTTAAAGTTCCTTGCACGTGGGTTGCACCGGCATTTACTGCTGCAAGAGAGTTTGCAACTGCGCATCCAGCATCGTTGTGGCAATGAATACCAATTCGTGCTGAAGTAACACCGATAATCTCGTTAACTATTTCACTGATCTCATCAGGAAGTGCTCCACCATTTGTGTCGCAAAGAGCCACGACTTCTGCTCCTGCGGCCATCGAAGTTTGGACAACTTCTAATGCGTAAGCCTTATTTGATCGATAACCATCGAAGAAATGTTCTGCGTCTAGAAATACGCGTCTTCCATGATTTTTTAAATGTGCAATTGTGTCGCGAATCATCGCTAAGTTTTCTTGAAGATCTGTTTTTAGAGCCAGGTCTACATGGACATCATGAGATTTTGCAACAAGAGTGACAATCGGTGCTTGCGAATCTAGCAGTGCAGTAACTTGAGCATCATCTCCGGCTTTTACAAGTGGCCGACGAGTGGCGCCAAAAGCTACAAATTGAGCATTTTTAAATTTGATCTCTTTGGCAACACGAACAAAAAATTCAGTATCTTTTGGATTCGCTCCAGGCCAACCACCTTCGATAAATCCGACTCCCAAATCATCAAGGTGCTTAGCAATCGTTAACTTGTCTTGGACAGAAAGATTCAAACCTTCTTGTTGCGCGCCATCGCGCAAAGTTGTGTCATAAAGATGAAAAGCGTTTGAGGTCGGGCTCATTTGATTACTTGGCTCATCCAACCGTGGGTATCGGCTTCCGAACCATGTTGGATTCCTAATAAGCGCTCACGCAATGCCAAAGTTATTGGACCAGGTTGGCCATCGCCGATCTGCCAATTTCCATTTGCACTTTTTGCTTCACCAATTCCAGTTATAACGGCTGCAGTTCCACAAGCAAAAGTTTCAGATATCTCACCACTTGCAGCACCAGATCGCCAATCCTCAACACTGATCATCGCTTCTTCTACTTTATAGCCAAGGTCATCTGCAACAGTTAACAAGGAGTCGCGAGTAATTCCAGGAAGCAACGTGCCAGTAAGTGATGGCGTAACTATGCGGGCATCTTTACCTTTTCCTTTAACAAAGAAAAGGTTCATTCCGCCCATCTCTTCAATCCATTTGCGCTCTACGGCATCAAGCCAAACAACTTGATCACAACCCTCTTTTGCGGCTGCACGTTGAGCTAATAATGAGGCAGCGTAATTTCCTCCGCACTTTGCTTCGCCAGTTCCACCTTTTGATGCACGGACATATTCATTTGAGATCCATACCGAAACTGGCTTTGCTGCATTGAAATACGCAGCTGCTGGTGTGGCAATAATCAAAAAAGTCGCTTTGCTTGATGGACGAACGCCTAAACCAACTTCACTTGCAATCATAAATGGGCGAATGTAGAGCGACTCCCCTGGATTATTAGGAACCCATCCAGCATCAACTTTTACTAACGCTTCAACAGCAGCGACAAAATCTTTAACTGGAAGCTCAGGCAGCGCAATGCGTGCGGCACTGCGCGCAAATCGCTCTGCATTTGCTTCTGGGCGAAATAAAGAGATCGCACCATCTGGTTGGCGATATGCCTTCATGCCTTCAAATATCTCTTGACCGTAATGAAAAACCATTGTTGCTGGATCTAAAGTAAGTGGCGCATAGGCTGTTAAACGTGCGTCATGCCAACCTTTTTCTTCACTCCATTCTGCAATAAACATATTGTCTGTGAAGAACTTTCCAAATCCAGGTTGAGCCACTCGCGCAACACGTTCTGCATCGGTCACCGGATTAGGGTTTGGATTTATCGTGATTTGCATGAGCTCTCCTTTTTTTATCACTATCAGGCAAGTGCTGCAGTGATTGCATCACCAATCTGTGAAGTAGATCGATCCGAGCTTCGAGATTTCAAATCTGCTGCTACGGCTGCTTCTACTTTTGCCCCTGCTTCCGCGTATCCAAGATGATTTAATAACATTGCAACTGAGAGAATCGTCGCTGTTGGATCTGCAATTCCTTTACCTGCAATATCCGGAGCAGTTCCATGAACTGGCTCAAACATTGAAGGAAATGCACCAGTTGGATTGATATTTCCACTTGCTGCTAATCCAATTCCGCCACAGACGGCAGCTGCAATATCAGTCAAGATATCGCCAAATAAGTTGTCAGTGACTACAACATCAAATCTGCCTGGGTTCGAAACAAAAAACATTGAAGCGGCATCAACATGGATGTAATCAGTTGAAATGCCGGGATATTCTTTCGCTACTTCGTTAAATGTCCGAGTCCATAATGAACCAGCACGAACTAAAACGTTATTTTTGTGAACCAAAGTTAATTTCTTGCGATTTCGAGTTCCAGCTAATTCAAACGCATAACGAATGGTGCGCTCTACACCATGGCGAGTATTAAGACTCTCTTCAGTAGCAATTTCCTGAGCAGTACCTTCTGCTAAAACTCCACCTGCTCCTACATAAGGTCCTTGAGTTCCTTCACGCACGACCACAAAGTCAATCTCATCTTTAGTTGAAAGAGGTGATTGAACATTTGGGTATAGGCGAGCAGGACGCAAGTTGATGTAATGATCAAATGCAAACCGAATTTTTAACAAAATTCCACGTTCAAGAATTCCACTAGGCACAGATGGATCTCCAATTGCGCCTAATAAAATCACATCGCATTTCGCAAGATCTGACATCACGCTTTCTGGCAAAACTTCACCAGTGCGATGCCACAATCCTGCTCCAAGATCAAAATTATGACGTTTAAATGAAACGCCAATTTGGGTTCCGATTTTATCTAGGACTTTTAATCCCTCAGCAACAACCTCAGGACCAATCCCGTCGCCACCTATTACACCTAATTTGATCTGTTTCATAGCAACTACACCAACGTCACAAATCTAGCTTTGGCATCAGTTTCTTTTGCAACTTTTGCCAACAAATCTGCAGGAATTGCTGAATCAACTGTGAGCACCATCAACGCTTCGCCACCGCGTTCATCACGAGCAACTTGCATTCCAGCAATGTTGATTTTCAAAGCGCCAAGTGCGTTACCGACTGCACCAACTACGCCTGGTCGGTCGGTGTAGCGCAAGAACAACAAGTTTTCAGCGGTTGCAAGATCAAGATCGTAATTGTCAATCTTGATAATCTTTTCAACACGGCGAATGCCCATCAAAGTACCGCTAATAGAAACTCTGCTTCCATCTGCTAGCGCACCACAAACCTCAACCATGTTGCGATGGTCTGGGCTATCTGTATTTGTTGTGACAGTGGCTGTTAATCCGCGATCACTGGCAAGTCCAGGCGCATTTACATAAGTAACATCATTAACGCCGGTTCCACTTAGGACACCGCGTAAGGCACTGGTTGATAAGACTGAGCAATCCTCTGCTGCAATTTCACCAAAGACGCAAACTTCTACAGATACTGGAGTTTCGCCGGAGATTCCAACTAGAACTTGTGCCAATTTTTCAACTAAAGGAAGAGCAGGTCTTAGTACTTCAGCAATTGCGCCACCTTTTACATTTACAGCGTCAGGAACTAACTCTCCTGCAAGTGCTTTACGAACTGAGACTGCGACTGCAATTCCAGCGCGCTCTTGGGCTTCATCAGTTGACGCACCTAAATGCGGAGTGGCGACAACTTGATCCAATTGAAACAACGGTGAATCAACACATGGTTCAGTAGAAAATACATCTAACCCAGCACCAGCTACACGACCTGATTTAATTGCCTCATAAAGTGCTTCCTCATCAAGTACTCCGCCACGTGCAGCATTGATAATGCGCACAGTTGGTTTAACTTTCTTTAGAGCTTCAACACCGATCAAGTTTGCAGTCTCTTTGGTCTTTGGAAGGTGAATGGTTATGAAATCAGCCTCTGCGAGCAAAGTATCAAGATCAACTAAGCGAACATCCAATTGAGCAGCACGTGCAGGTTGAAGATAAGGATCATAAGCAATCACATTCATCCCAAAAGCTTGCATGCGATGTGCAACTAATTGACCGATTCTTCCAAAACCAACAATGCCCAATGTCTTTTCAAATAATTCAGCTCCGGTGTACTTCGACCGCGCCCATTTACCAACACGAAGTGCGGCATGTGCTGGCGAGATGTGGCGAGCCGAAGCAAGCAAAAGTGCAATTGCAAGTTCTGCTGCTGAGACGATATTTGAAGTTGGTGCATTTACCACCATTACGCCAGCAGCAGTTGAAGCGGGAACATCAACGTTGTCTAATCCCACTCCAGCGCGAGCAATAACTTTTAGGCCTTTTGCAGCGGCGATCGCTTCAGCATCCATTTTTGTCGCTGAGCGAATCAACACTGCATCTACTCCAGCAGCCAGCGCTGGCAACAGCTCTGCACGATTTGCACCGTCACAATTTCGAATCTCGAAATCAGGACCGAGTGCATCAAGAGTTGCCGGACTTAGCTCTTCTGCAATTAATACAACAGGTTTAGCCACGCGCAGCCGAACCTTCACGGTAATCATCAGAGGATTTAACCCATGACATCATCGCGCGAAGTGAACGTCCAACTGCTTCGATTGGATGAACTTCACCCTTAGCGCGAAGAGCCTTGAATTCAGGTGCGCCCGCATCTTGATCTGCGATAAATCTTGCGGCGAATGAACCATTTTGGACATCTTTCAAAACTGCCTTCATATTTTCTTTGACATGTGGGTCAAGTACGCGTGGTCCTGAAACGTAGTCGCCGTATTCAGCGGTGTCAGATACTGACCAACGCTGTTTAGCAATTCCGCCTTCGTACATAAGATCAACAATTAACTTCAACTCGTGTAGACATTCGAAGTATGCAACTTCTGGTTGGTATCCGGCCTCAATCAAAACTTCAAAACCGTATTGAACTAATTGAGAAGCTCCCCCACAAAGTACTGCTTGCTCGCCAAATAAATCAGTTTCACATTCTTCGGTGAAGGTAGTAAGAATTCCACCAGCACGAAGTCCACCAATTGCTTTTCCATATGAAAGTGTTAGTGGCCAAGCATTTCCAGTTGCATCTTGTTCGACGGCAACAATTACTGGAACTCCGCGACCAGCTGAGTATTCACGGCGAACTAAATGTCCTGGACCCTTTGGTGCAACCATGCAAACATCAATATCAGCACCAGGTTTAATGTAACCAAAGCGAATATTAAATCCATGACCAAAGAACAGTGCAGATCCTGGTTTTAGATTTGGTGCAATTGAATCGTTGTAGATGTGGCGCTGCACATGATCTGGTGCAAGCAACATAATTACATCTGCTTCTTTAACCGCATCTGCGACAGTAACAACGCGCAATCCTTCTGCTTCTGCCTTCGCGCGAGATTTTGATCCCTCGGCTAGACCAACTCGCACATCTACGCCACTGTCGCGCAAGCTAAGTGCATGGGCATGGCCCTGTGAGCCGTAACCAATTACCGCAACCTTTCGTCCTTGAATGATGGATAGGTCGGCATCGTCATCGTGATACATAGTTGCCACAGGAGCACTCTCTTTCTAGTTGGATCTGGACTGGGTTTTCCTATATGAATTGGGCTATATCGTACGCCTCATCGCGACTAGCCCGGACTGCGTTAATTCGAGGATTCCGAACGGGTTTAGGTCACTTATGAGGGCTTCGATCTTGGCTGAAGTATCAGTAAGCGAGACGATTGCTGAAGTGGGGGCCATCTCAGCCACTTTTGCTCCATGTTGGGCAACTAGCGCTCGCAACTGTTCTTGATTGCCGGCAGTTACTGAGACTCGCACCAACAAGAGTTCAATCTGTACTGATGAACTTTCATGCATCTCTTCAATTGTAATTACGTTGACTAATTTATCTAATTGCTGAATAACTTGGTCAAGTGCATGACCTTCAACGCTTACTACGATTGTAATGCGCGAAATTTCTGGATCTTGGGTTGGTCCAACACACAAACCTTCAATGTTGTAACCGCGGCGTGAGAAGAGGGCTGAAACGCGAGCCAAAACACCAGAACGGTTTTCAACTAAAACAGAAATTGTGTGTGAAGTGCGTCCGAGTTTCATCAGAGTTCCTGCGAATCCCAGTCGGGCGCAAGTTCGCGCGCAACCATAATTTCGTCATTTGATGTTCCTGCGGCAACCATCGGCCAAACCATTGCATCTCTGAAAACTCCGAAATCAACTACAACTGGTTGATCATTAATTGACATCGCTTTTTCGATTGTCTGATCAACATCTTCAGGACGTTCACAACGTAACCCGATACAACCCATAGCATCTGCCAATTTTGTGAAATCTGGAATCCGCTTTGAATACAGATCAGTATTTGAATAACGTTCGTTATAGAACAGCGTCTGCCATTGGCGAACCATTCCAAGACTTTCATTATTTATAACCGCAACTTTTATTGGAATGTTATTTAGTGCGCAAGTAACTAACTCTTGATTAGTCATTTGGAAACAACCATCGCCATCAATTGCCCACACAGTGGTATCTGGTGCACCAACTTTTGCACCCATCGCTGCTGGGACTGCATAACCCATAGTTCCTAAACCACCTGAATTTAACCAAGTACGTGGTTTCTCATAGGAAATAAATTGTGAAGCCCACATCTGGTGCTGACCTACGCCTGCAGTAAAGATCGTATCTGGACCAGAGATTTTTCCTAATCTTTCAATTACATATTGTGGTGAAAGAGCGCCATCTTTAGGAATGTCGTATCCAAGTGGGAAAGTAGAACGCCATGAATTAACTTGCTTGATCCAAGCAGTGAAATCTGGTCGGGCTTTTGCATATTGAGCCTTTAGTGCAGGCAACAATAAGTTAATGGTTGGTTTCAAGTCGCCAACAATTGCCACATCCGCTTTGCGATTTTTTCCGATTTCAGCTGGGTCAATATCGGCGTGAATAACTTTTGCACCAGGGGCAAATGTTGAAAGCTTTCCAGTAACGCGATCATCAAAACGTGCGCCCAAAGTTATTAATAAATCTGATTTTTGAAGCGCGGTAACTGCAGCAACGGTGCCGTGCATACCCGGCATACCCAAATGCAGTGGATGACTGTCAGGGAAAGCACCACGCGCCATCAAAGTTGTGACAACTGGAATTCCACTGGCTTCGGCGAGTGCAAGTAATTCACGGTTCGCATTTGCCTTTATCACTCCTCCACCAACGTATAAAACTGGTCGAGTGGATTGTGCAATTAAAGCTGCTGCATCATCAACATCACTTTGTTTTGGTTGCGAATGGTCGCGATACCCGGGAAGTGAAATAGAGGTTGGCCATTTAAAAGTAGTTTCGGAAGTTAGTGCATCCTTTGCAATATCTACAAGGACAACTCCAGGGCGACCAGTCGCGGCGATATGAAATGCTTCTGCTATCGCTTGCGGAATATCTGCTGGATTTGTTACTAAGTAATTATGTTTTGTAATTGGCATCGATATTCCGCGAATATCTGCTTCTTGGAATGCATCGGTACCAATTGCACCTGATGGAACTTGGCCAGTAATTGCAACCATCGGAACTGAATCCATCTGTGCATCTGCAATTGGAGTAACTAAATTTGTCGCACCAGGACCTGAGGTCGCTATACAAACCCCGACTCGCCCAGTTGCTTGCGCATAACCGGTTGCCGCATGTCCAGCTCCTTGTTCGTGACGAACCAGAATATGGCGAATACTGCTGTCAAATAGCGGATCGTAAGCTGGCAAAATTGCACCGCCTGGAATGCCAAACATCACATCAACGCCAGCATGCTCCAATGAACGCACGAGGCTAGTTGCCCCATTCATCTTCTTATCGCTCATCGTTCACGCTCCTTTTCTTCACTAACGGCGGTTAGTTCAAAAACTCCCATTTAATGCGAAAACCCTCAGTGTCTGCACTGAGGGGTGGCACACGATCCAAATGATGCTAGATCGCGCGCTGTCCTACCACGAGAATTTTTGACATGGCTTTATTCTCCTCTCTTACCCATATTTTGGTCAACCCCAATTCATGTGGGCTACCTCATTAAAGTGAAAAACTCACCAAACTATTAATCGCAGACCGCACCCTTTGAGGCGCTCCCAACCAATTTTGCGTATTTGGCCAAAACTCCACGTGTGTACCGAATCGGAAGTGGCTTAAATGATTTGGCCCGTTCGGCCAACTCAGCCGGATCGACTAGCAAATCCAGGGTTCGCGCAATGATGTCAATCTTGATGCGATCCCCATCTCTGACCAGTGCAATTGGTCCCCCATCAACCGCTTCTGGGGCAACGTGGCCAACACATAATCCAGTGGTTCCTCCGGAGAAGCGCCCGTCAGTAAGTAAGAGAACGGATTTTCCAAGCCCGGCACCTTTGATTGCGCCAGTAATCATCAACATCTCACGCATTCCAGGTCCACCTTTGGGACCTTCGTAACGGATCACAACTACATCACCGGCTTGAATGGTTCCATCTTCAAGCGCGGTCATCGCGTTTTGTTCGCGATCAAAAACACGTGCTGGGCCTTCAAATACATCAACGCCAATTCCAGCAACTTTTGTTACCGCCCCTTGTGGCGCTAACGAACCGCCAAGAATTGTGATTCCACCGCTTGGCGAAAATGGAGCCTTGGTTGCGTAAAGAACTTCGCCGTCAGCACTTGGTGGTGCAAGATTTTCTAAATTCTCAGCCATTGTTTTACCAGTGACAGTTAAGCAATCACCATGTAGAAGTTTTGCATCAAGAAGTGCACGCAATACGACTGGAATTCCACCAACTTTATCTACATCGCTCATTACAAATTTACCGAATGGTTTTAGATCTCCCAGCAACGGAACTTTAGATCCGACACGATGAAAATCATGGAGTTCCAATTCCACATCTGATTCATGTGCCATCGCTAAAAGATGTAACACTGCATTTGTTGAACCACCCAATGCCATAAGAATCGTTATTGCATTTTCAAAAGATCTCTTGGTCATAATGTCGCGAGCTGTTATTCCTTGACGAATTAATTCAACAACTGCTTCACCAGATTTATGAGAAAAGTTTTCGCGTCGACGATCTACCGCTGGGGGTGCAGCCGATCCTGGTAATGACATTCCAATGGCTTCAGCAATTGATGCCATTGTGTTAGCGGTGTACATACCGCCGCATGCACCTTCACCTGGACAGATAGCCCGCTCAATCCGATCCACTTCATCACGGGTAATTAATCCACGAGCGCACGCACCTACTGCCTCAAATGCGTCGATTAGCGTGACATCTTTTCCGTCAACACTTCCTGGCAAAGTTGTACCTGCGTAAATAAAAACACTTGCCACATCTATACGCGCTGCCGCCATCATCATGCCCGGAAGTGATTTATCACAACCTGCTAATAAAACCATTCCATCAAGTCGCTCTGCTTGCATAACTGTTTCAACGGAGTCGGCAATAACTTCACGGGAAACTAAAGAGAAGTGCATTCCTTCATGACCCATCGAAATTCCATCAGAAACTGAAATGGTTCCAAATTGCATTGGAAAACCACCAGCAGCATGCACACCTTCTTTTGAAGCGGATGCAAGTCGATTTAGCGAAAGATTGCACGGAGTGATTTCATTCCAGGAAGATGCAATTCCAATTTGTGGCTTAACCCAATCATCATCACCCATTCCAACCGCACGTAACATTCCGCGCGCAGGGGCCCGTTCAACTCCGTCGGTCACCATTCCTGATCGTGGCTTCATAGGATTGGCAGGATTATTTGTCGTGTGATCGCTCATGTCGGCAATATTAGAGGCATTGAGCGGGCTACGGCTAACTTCGGCTGATAATATTGGTAGAAGTTTGCATATTCGAGATTAAATTCCGAAAAATCTAACCCACTAAGAGACCCAGAGAGTAGTTAATTTCATGTCATTTACAGAACACCAAAATCAGATTCCAGATCCAACCAGATGGCGCGCCCTTTTTGTCATTGCGATAGCTCAATTGATGGTGGTCCTCGATTCATCCATTGTGAATATTGCCATTCCAAGCGCAAAAATTGATCTAGGAATCACCGATGCAAACCAAAGTTGGGTGGTCACTTCTTACACACTTGCGTTTGGTTCGCTGCTACTCCTTGGTGGACGTATCGCTGATTTTATTGGTCGCAAGAAAAGTTTCATTATTGGGTTACTAGGCTTCGCAGGGGCTTCCGCACTTGGCGGGATTGCGCAATCACAAGAAATTTTGTTTGCATCTCGCGCACTGCAAGGTGCTTTTGGAGCGCTACTAACTCCTTCAGCACTTTCATTGATCAACGTGACATTTACGATTCCGAAAGAACGCGCGCGCGCATTCGGAGTTTATGGAGCAATTTCTGGAGGTGGGGCAGCCATTGGCTTAATTCTTGGAGGTGCTCTAACTGAATTTGCTTCTTGGCGTTGGTGTTTATGGGTAAATGTTCCGATTGCCATTATCGCCGTTTTATTAGCGTTTCCATTTGTTCATGAATCAAAAGCTGGTGGAAAACACTCCTACGACTTACCGGGAACCCTTACCGCAACTCTCGGATTGCTGAGTTTAGTTTACGGATTTACCAAAGCAGCACAAGATGGTTGGGCAACTACATCGACTCTCTACTTCTTTGGAATAGCAATAATTCTCTTAGTTGCATTCTTCTTAATTCAGAAAAATGTCAAGAATCCGCTATTGCCGCTGCGAATTATCACTGAACGAAACCGTGGAGGTTCATACCTTGGCTCGATGATGGTTGGTGCTGGATTATTCTCAATGTTTTTATTCCTCGGACTCTACCTACAAGTAATTTTGGGATATTCCCCATTAAGAACTGGATTTGCATTCCTACCATTCTCAATCGGAATAATTCTTTTCGCTGGCGTCGCAAGTCAATTACTTCCAAGAGTTGGTCCAAAACCATTAATTATTTGGGGGCTGATTCAAGCAACAGTTGGCTTATACCTCTTAACATTTATAACTCCTGAGACAGCCTATACAACTCATGTTCTGCCGTCATTGTTAATCATGAGTACTGGAATGGCTTTAGTCTTTATTCCTATTTCAACCACCGCACTTCATGGAATTGGTGGACGCGATTCAGGAGTAGCAAGTGCGGCACTAAATACCAGTCAGCAAGTTGGTGGATCACTTGGCACTGCTTTGTTAAATACGATCGCTGCAACATCCGCTGCAAATTACTTGATCAATAATCCGGGACTTGGCGATAAAGCCCAAGTTTTCGCTTTGACCCATGGTTACACCGCATCATTTAGAGCAGGTGCTGCGATGTTGATTGTTGCAGCTATTGTGATGATGGTATTCATCAAGATTGGTAAGGAATCACTAGTAGAAAAAGATTAACTCTGCCTTAAGCTAAAAGGCCAAGCAGAAGTTCGCGAACACGGGCTGCATCTGCTTGGCCTTTTGTGTCTTTCATAACTGCGCCAATTAACGCACCTGCCGCTGGAATATTTCCGTCTCTAACTTTTTGAGCTGTTTCAGGTTGGGCTGCGATTGCTCTTTCAATCGCTGCAACCAACTCCCCTTCATCCGATACAACTTTGATTCCTCGCGCTGCAATAACTTCTTTAGGTTTTCCCTCTCCAGCAATAACACCTTCAACTACTTGTCTGGCTAATTTATCTGTTAATTCTCCGGCTGCTACTAACGCAATAATCTCAGCCACATCTTTTGGTGTGATCGGCATTTCAGCAACTTCAACTTCGCTCTCATTTGCAAGTCTGGAAATTTCACCAAGCCACCAAGTTCGCGCTTTAGTCGGATCTGCCCCTTCAGCAACAGTTTCTTCAACAATTCCGACTACTCCCGCGTTGATCATTGCGGCCATCTCTTTATCTGGAACTTGCCAAAGTTGTTGCAATCGAGCGCGGTGAGCGGAAGGTCGTTCCGGAAGTTTGGCTCTTAATTCTTCGATCCACTCTGTCGAAGGTGCAACAGGTAACAAATCTGGTTCAGGAAAGTAGCGATAATCCTCAGCTTGTTCCTTTGATCGACCCGAACGGGTAGTTCCAGAATCTTCCTGAAAATGTCGAGTCTCTTGTACAACGCGCTCACCTGCTTCAAGTCTTTGCGCATGACGGTGCATCTCGCTGGTGATAGCACGTTCAACAGATCGAAGTGAGTTCACATTTTTAGTTTCACTGCGAGTGCCAAGTTTTCCACTTCCACGAGGTGACAAAGAAATATTTGCATCACAACGAAGAGAGCCTTGTTCCATCTTTACATCACTAACGCCAAGAGCCCGTAAAATATCTCGCAACTCTTTTACATAAGCTTTTGCAATTTGAGGTGCATACCGTTCTGTCCCTAAAACTGTTTTAGTAACGATTTCCACTAGTGGAATTCCTGCGCGGTTGTAATCCAAGAGCGAGTATTCAGCACCGTGGATTCGACCTGTCGCTCCGCCAACATGCAGAGATTTTCCAGTATCTTCTTCCATGTGTACTCGTTCAATTTCAATACGGAAAGTTTTTATTCCCTCTGAAGTTTCGTACTCCACATCCAAGTATCCATCAGTGCAAATCGGTTCGTCATACTGAGAAATTTGAAAATTCTTTGGCATATCTGGATAGAAATAATTTTTACGCGCAAAACGTGACATGGGTGCGATAGAACAGTTAAGTGCTAACCCAATTAAAATTGTGCTCTCAATTGCTCGTTCATTAATAAATGGCAAAGCTCCAGGCATTCCTAGGCAGACTGGGCAAACCTGAGTATTTGGCTCAGCCCCAAATTCGGTTGGACAACCACAAAACATTTTTGTTTTTGTTCCAAGTTCGACGTGAACTTCAAGCCCTAAGGCAGGTTCATACTTTTCAATTATCTCGTCGTAAGTCAACATCTCTATGCGCCTGCCGATGAATTCAATTTAGGTGCTTTAGTAGTAAGCACTCCACCCCATTTGGCTGCTAACTCGCGTTCCAGCGCACCGCCAACTTGATACAGACGATCATCTTTCGTAGCCGGTGCAATGATTTGAAAACCTACGGGTAATCCTTCAGATAATCCGGCAGGAAGTGACATTGCCGCAACACCAGCAAGATTTACCGGGATCGTTGCGACATCACTTAAATACATGGCAACTGGGTCATTACTTTTCGCACCGATTGGAAAGGCCACTGTTGGGGTTGTTGGTGAAACCAATACATCTACTGATGAAAATGCTTTAGCAAAATCTTGCGTGATTAATGTCCGAACTTTTTGAGCACTTCCATAATAAGCATCGTAATAACCAGCAGAAAGCGCATAAGTTCCTAAAACAATTCTGCGTTTTACTTCTCGTCCAAATCCAGCCGCACGAGTCATACTCATAACCTCTTCGGCGCTGCGTGAACCATCATCGCCAACGCGCAAGCCATATCTCATCGCGTCAAAACGCGCTAAGTTCGAAGAAGCTTCACTTGGCGCGATCAAATAATAAGCAGCTAATCCATAATCGAAATTTGGACATGAAACCATTTCAATTGTTGCACCTTGGCTACGTAAGATTTCAAGTGATTCTTCAAATCTTTCACTAACTCCGCTTTCATAACCATCGCCAGATAATTCCTTGATCACGCCAATTTTCATCCCTTTTACATCTGCACGTTTTGCGGCAGCAACTACGGGTGGCGTTGGGGCATTAATACTTGTTGCATCGTAATCATCATGACCAGCAATAACTTCATGTAGTAATGCTGTATCCAATACTGTACGCGCGCACGGACCAACTTGATCTAACGAAGAAGAGTAAGCAATTACTCCATATCGAGATACACCACCATAGGTTGGTTTCACTCCGACAGTTCCAGTTACTGCCGCAGGTTGTCTGATCGATCCACCTGTATCGCTACCAATTGCAAGAGGTGCTTCAAATGCTGCCAGTGCTGCTGCGGAACCTCCACCAGAACCACCCGGAATTCGAGTTAAATCCCAAGGGTTTTGAGTTGTACCAAATGCAGAGTTCTCGGTTGATGAACCCATTGCAAACTCATCCATATTTGTTTTGCCAAGAATTACTACACCCGCTGCACGTAATTTTTTTACAACTGTTGCGCTGTATGGCGGCCGCCATCCTTCTAATATTTTTGAACCACAAGTTGTAGGTATTCCCTCTTGTGCCAAAATATCTTTTAGAGCGAGTGGAACACCAGCAAGTGGACCGAGAGTCTCACCTTTTGCGCGGGCCGCATCAACTTGGTCGGCTTGAGCCAATGCACCTTTTGTATCTACAAATAAAAATGCATGCACCGCTTTATCAACTTTTGTAATTTGATCTAGGTGTGCTTGCGTGACCTCGCGCGCAGAAACTTCTTTTTTGGCCAGACTTTCCGATAATTGGGCGGCACTTTTATAAATTAATTCACTCATGCTTCTTCACCTAAAATTTGTGGAACTCTAAATCGATCTTCTTCACTTGCTGGCGCTCCAGATAAAGCACTCTCTGGAGTCAGACTTGGGCGAACTACATCTGGACGGGTCACGTTCACTAATGCAAGTGGGTGTGAAGTTGGTACAACATCGCTTTTTGCTGCCTCTTGGACTCTGGCTACGGCACCTAAAATTGCTTCCATCTCGCCCGCTAATTCAGCGATCTCATTAGCGCTCAATTCAAGACGAGCTAAAAGCGCGATGCGCGCGACTTCCTCATTTGAAATCCGGGACATATTCCCAATCCTACCTGCGTCTTACTCGCGGATTTGACCGCTTCCAGTCACGATCCATGTTGTAGTAGTCATCTCTTCAAGGCCCATTGGCCCACGTGCATGCAGCTTCTGATTCGAGATTCCGATTTCAGCGCCAAATCCCATCTGCTCCCCATCGGTGAATCTCGTAGAAGCATTAACCATAATCGCTGCGGCATCGGCGTTTGCAATGAATGCAGCTGCAGTGCTTTGTGATTCGGTGACAATGGATTCAGTATGTTGAGTGCCATATTTATTTATGTGGTCATTCGCACTTTGCCTGTCGGCTACTACACCAACATTCATTTCTAATATTCCATACTCTGTTGACCAATCTTCTTCGGTAGCCAATACCATCTCAACACCACAACTTTTGGCGATCTGAATTGCTTGAGTGTCACCATGTAGGCGAACGCCTTGGTCTTTTAAAGCTTTTAGCGCCATTGGCAAAAACTCTGCAGCAACCTCTTGATGAACCAACAAAGTTTCTGCAGCATTACAAACACTTGGTCTGTGGCATTTTGAATTGATGATAATTGGAATCGCTTTTTTGAAATCAGCATCTTTATCTATGTAAACATGACAAACACCAGCACCAGTTTCAATCGTAGGAACTGATGATTCATCTACCACTGTTCTAATTAGTGCTGCACTTCCCCGTGGAATTACCAAATCTACTAAGCCGCGTGCGTTCAACAATTCACGCACAGTTGATCGATCATGTGATGAAACCAATTGCACAATATCTGCAGGAAGTCCTACTGAGGTAATCGCACTTCTCATCACATTGACTAATACTTCGTTACTTTTTGCAGCCGTAGATGATCCGCGCAACAACGCCGCGCTTCCGGCTTTGATCAAAATCACTGCTGCATCAACAGTCACGTTGGGTCTTGCTTCATAAACCATGCCAACAACACCAAATGGCACCGCAACTTGTTTTAAATGCAAACCATTTTCAAGGGTACGTTCTCTAATTACTCGACCAACTGGATCAGGAAGCGCAGCAATTTGTCTGGCGCCATTTGCAATTTCAGCAATTCGCTTTGGATTTAATCTCAGTCGATCTGTTAAGGATTCAGTAATCCCCTCGGCTTGGGACCTAAGTACATCTTCATTGTTGGCCGCCAAAATTTCACTCTCATGAGCAAGAAGATGATCTGCTATCGCATTCAATGCCCGATCTTTGTCCGCGCGACTGGCACCAGCTAATACTCGAGCAGCTAATCTTGCCGCGATAGCCAAGGTTTCAATGTGCGTGGTCATATAGATAGCCTAACCAAGAGATAAGATCGCATGTATGAAGGTACTTTTGCGTTGGAGTCGAATTCTTGCAATTTCCCTAATTGGAATCTTTTTATTGACCTATATCGGACTGCGGGTTGTCCATTACCCAAACCCAATAGCCACAGCCCGTCTCGGACTTGCCGCTCCATCGGCCACTCCAAAGTTGCTTCCGGCCCATCAAGTCGCTCCTGCGGCGACTCCCACGCAACTTCAAGTCGTGCCGGAAGAGCTGCCATATGGAGTGCTATTCAACGGCCGTCAAATTAAATTTGGAAAATTTCTAAAGGATACAAAAACTAATGCTTTTCTAGTAATGCGAAATGGCACCATCACTTACGAGTGGTACAACAAGAAATTTTCTCCCGAATATAAATTTCCTTCTTACTCAGTTGCAAAAACATTAACCTCTTTGATGATTGGAAAATTAGTCTCTGAGGGCAAAATAAGTGAGAGCGATACTTTCATTAAGTTCTTCCCAGATTTATCTAATGGAAGTTCATTTGACAAAGTAACAATCGGGCAACTCCTTGATATGCGAAGTGGTGTCGGCGTTAGTGACAACTACCCTTCAGGTCCATCGGGCTGGGGTGTAGCGATTGCCCAGATGTACGCCTCTACAGATATTCCGTGGTTTATGGGAAACAACCGCAAGATGATGTTTGAGCCAGGTACTAAAGCCGAATATCGAAGTGTCGACACGCAAATGCTCGGCATGATCATTAAGAAAGTCACCGGAGAAAAAGTTTCTGATTACTTCTCCACAAATTTTTGGCAACCAATCGGTGCTCAATATCCTGCAACGTGGAATGTTGATCACATCGGCGGACAAGAAAAAACTTTCTGTTGCTTTAATGCTACCGCTCGGGATTACGCGCGAATTGGAAATCTTTTAGCTATGGATGGATTTGTTGGCGACAAACAACTTGTTAGCGCTTCATGGATTACCCGTTTATCAAATCCGGTTGAAACTCTTGATCATAACTGGGGATACGGTGCGCAAATTTGGCACCCAAGTCCAGGCTCTCTCATGATGCTTGGATTACATAGTCAATTTGTATATGTAGTTCCAAAAACTAGAACAGTTATCGTTAAATTGAGCGACAGTTTGGTTGATGCTGATGAAGAACCAACTGCTGCAATTTTGCAAGCACTAGCAACAAAAATTGGTTGATGCTAATTAAATTAGCGACAAGTCGTCGCGATGCACTAATTCGCGCTCGTACTCTGCACCTAATGAGGCACCTAACTCTTTAGTAGATTTGCCCAATAATTGTGGGATTTCTTCAGCATCAAATGCCACTAAGCCACGAGCAATCACTTCACCATCTGGTGAGAGTAAATCAACCGGATCTCCAGCCGAGAAATCTCCTTCGACTTTAGTCACACCTGCAGGTAACAACGATGTACCGCGATCGCGGATTGCAGCAGTGGCGCCAGCATCAAGATGCAACTTACCTTTTGGTAAAGAAGCGTGGGCTAGCCAAAGTGCACGGGATGATGTTCGTGCACCGTTAGCGTGAAATAAAGTTCCAATCTCAGCACCGCTCACAGCTGATGAAACGTTCGCAAGAGATGTGAGAACTACAGGGATTCCAGCACCTGTTGCGATGCGGGCTGCTTCAACTTTGGTAACCATTCCCCCACTGCCAACTCCGGCGTTTCCAGCGCCACCGATTTGGGCCTCATCGAGAAGCGCGAAATCTCTGACATCAGTTATTTGTTTTGCATTCGCAGAAGTTGGTGGAGCATCATAAAGAGCATCTATATCTGAGAGCAAAATTAATAAATCAGCATGGACCAAGTGAGATACCAAAGCAGCCAGACGATCATTGTCGCCGAATCTAATCTCTTGAGTTCCCACTGTGTCATTTTCATTAATAACTGGAACTACTCCAAGAGCTAAAAGTCGATCAAAAGTTCGTTGGGCATTCCGATAATGACTTCGTCTAATCACATCATCACTTGTGATCAAAACCTGTGATGCAGTAATTCCATGTCTGGCAAAAGATTCGGTGTATCTGTAAATCAAAAGCCCTTGCCCAACAGATGCCGCTGCTTGTTGTGTTGCTAGATCTTTAGGACGAGCAGTTAACCCAAGTGGAGAAAGACCTGCAGCAATTGCGCCAGATGAAACTACTAAAACTTCTACTCCACGTTTTTTAAGTATCGCAACCGCATCAACCAATTTATCTACTGCAGTTGTATCTAGACCTGCTCCAGCACTTCCAGTTAATGAAGAAGAACCGACTTTAAGCACAACACGTTTTGCTTTTATTACTTCTTCTCTTGCAATCTCTAAATTATTGGAGGTCATCTTCACCATCACCTAGTAGTAATGCACCAACTTCTTCCCATTCTCCGCCCTCACCAGCACTTCCAGTGCTTCCAGATAAGGCGTGGCGCATATCTAAACGCAAATCTTGTCCACGTGGTCCAAGCAAAATCTCAGCACCCGCTTCAAGAGTTGGTTCCCAATCAAAACTGACTGCATCTTCCCCGAGTCCGATTTGGACTTCACTTCCACCGCGTGCTCCGAGTTTGAATAATTCTTTTTCAACTCCAAGCCGTGCCAAACGATCGGCTAGGTATCCAATAGCTTCAGCATTGCTGAAATTTGTTTGTCTTACCCAACGTTCAGGTTTGATTCCTTGGACTATATAAATCCCGGCATCATTTTTAAAGGTAGTGAAATCTGATTCATCAACTGCGCGTGGACGCAAAATAATTCGAACTGGATCTGTACTCTCTTTTGGAGTGCGTTTAATTAACCGTGTCATTGCGTAAAGCAAATCATTTAAACCTTCATGGGTTGCAGCAGAAACTTGGTAAACCTCAAGTCCGCGCTCACGCAAAGTTGCCTCAACCATGTCGGCGATTGCACGTCCATCAGGCAGATCCACTTTGTTTAGCGCCACAATTCTTGGGCGATCTTCAAGACCACCATAAAGTGCGAGCTCGGCTTCGATTACATCAAAATCGTGAATTGGATCTCGATCAGATTCAAGTGTTCCGCAATCCAAAACTTGTACTAGCGCAGCACAACGTTCTACGTGGCGCAAAAACTCAAGGCCTAATCCTTTTCCTTGGCTGGCCCCTGGAATTAATCCTGGAACATCAGCAACCGTAAATCGATGCTCTCCAATTTCAACTACTCCTAAATTAGGAACCAAAGTTGTAAATGGATACTCTGCAATTTTTGGGCGTGCAGCAGAGATGGCAGCAATCAATGATGATTTTCCGGCACTTGGATATCCGACCAACGCAATATCTGCAACACTTTTTAATTCAAGTGAGAGGTGGGCATTTTCGCCTGGCTCACCAAGTAGTGCAAAACCTGGTGCTCTTCTTTTTGAAGAAGAGAGTGCAGCATTTCCTAATCCACCCGCACCACCGCGCGCAGCGATAAATTTTGTTCCATTGCCCAATAAATCTGCAATCAGTTCTCCGTTTGGACCACGGACAACTGTGCCTTCTGGAACTGGAACAATTAAATCTTCTCCATCTGGACCATCTTTGTGTCCACCTTTGCCTAATCGGCCAGATGTTGCACGGCGATGTGGGCTGTAATGGAAATCAAGCAGAGTTGTAACGCTCTGGTCCACAACAAGAATTACATCTCCTCCACGGCCGCCTGTTCCACCGTCAGGACCGCCAAGAGGTTTGAACTTTTCACGGTGAACCGATGAACATCCATCGCCGCCATTTCCAGCAGTTGCAATTAAAAGCGCGCGATCAATAAAAGTGGTCATTTCGATCGCTCCTTCTCATGAAAATAAAAAAGCGGGTCCGTAATCGGACCCGCTTTTTGAATACGGGTAAATTTACTGCGGAACAACTTTTACAACGCGACGGCCGCGGGCTTGTCCAAACTCAACAATTCCGGCAGCAAGTGCGAAAAGTGTGTCATCTTTGCCGCGACCAACATTTAATCCTGGGTGAAAATGAGTTCCACGTTGACGGATAAGGATTTCGCCGGTTTTAACAATTTGTCCGCCATAGCGTTTTACGCCGAGGTACTGCGCGTTTGAATCGCGACCGTTACGTGTTGACGAGACTCCCTTTTTACTTGCCATTTGAAGGTTCCTCCAATTCCTATTTCACACCATTGATGGATGTGACTTTAACGCGAGTCAATTTTGCACGAAAGCCTTGGCGACGGCGATAGCCGGTCTTGCTCTTGTAACGAAGGATGTCAATCTTTGGACCTTTGATCTCTTCAAGAACTTCGACGCTGACATTAATGCCGGCAGTATCTGTCGTAACTTTTGCACCATCGACGAGCAAGAGAGCTTGCAACGTAATTGTCGCGCCGGTAGCAGCAGCTACACGATCCACGAGCAGGGTGTCGCCGACCGCTACTTTTTCCTGGCGGCCGCCAGCTTTAACAATTGCATACACGATGGGAACTCCTCTAATTGAAGTGCTAAGGGTACGGATTTACGCACCATTGGGTCAAACTGAGAACTATTTACCCACCAGGCTCATTCTTGGGCTCCAGGAGTGATGATTCCCCCGCTGGTAACCCGACGGCGGCCTCTTCTGGTTGGAGCAACTGGCGCAGCCGCAAGCTCAGGTTGATCGGCAAGATCAGCCCTCTCGGCAGCAGCAACCACTAAAACATCCTCATCCCCGGCAATCTCGGCTCGATCTTCATCATCTTCATCTCGGGCACCAGGAGTCGCGGCGACTTCATCTCGACGCAAATTCTCTGGTGATACCGGAATTGGATCAACGTGGATATGAATTCCGCGGCCATTGCAACTTTCACAAGTGGTTGAGAAAGCTTCAATCAATCCTTGTCCAACTCGCTTACGGGTCATCTGCACCAAACCTAGTGAAGTCACTTCGGCAACTTGATGCTTTGTTCGATCGCGACCTAAACATTCAGTCAATCGACGCAAAACTAGATCACGATTTGATTCGAGAATCATGTCGATGAAGTCAACAACAATAATTCCACCTAAATCACGTAGGCGAAGTTGACGTGCAATCTCTTCGGCTGCTTCTAAGTTGTTCTTAGTAACAGTCTCTTCAAGATTTCCACCTTTGCCGATAAATTTACCGGTATTCACATCAACTACAACCATGGCTTCGGTGCGATCAATTACAAGTGATCCACCTGAAGGTAAATACACTTTTCGATCGAGACCTTTTGCTAGTTGTTCGTCGATGCGGTATTCCGCAAATATGTCTGCGTTTTTGTGCCATTTCTCTAGTCGAGTTAGCAAATCAGGGGCAACAAAACCTAGGTAATTATTAATTTCATCCCATGCTTCTGCACCTTCAACAATCAACTTATTGAAATCTTCATTGAAAATATCGCGGACGACGCGAATATTTAAATCAGGCTCTCCGTATAGAAGTGATGGCGCAGTTGCATTTGGGTCATTTGTTTTCTTTTGAATATCTTCCCACTGCGCTTGCAGACGAGTGACATCACGAGTTAACTCTTCTTCAGTTGCACCTTCAGCTGCAGTTCGAACAATTACTCCAGCCTCTTCTGGAACTAAGTTTTTCAAAATCGCTTTCAGACGTGAGCGCTCTTGGTCAGGTAAACGTCGGCTAATACCGCTCATTCCGCCACCAGGAACGTAGACCAAATAACGACCGGGAAGACTTACCTGACTTGTTAAGCGAGCACCTTTTTGACCAATTGGATCTTTAGTTACTTGTACAAGTACTGGTTGTCCGCTTTTTAATGCAGTTTCAATTTTGCGTGGAGTTCCATCTGCCAAACCAGCAGAATCCCAATTTACTTCGCCCGCATATAAAACTGCGTTACGGCCTTTTCCAATATCTACGAATGCTGCTTCCATGCTTGGAAGTACATTCTGAACGCGACCTAAGTAAACATTTCCTACATAAGAAGCATTGGTGTTTCTATTCACATAATGCTCAACCAAAACATTGTCTTCAAGAACTGCAATCTGAGTTCTATCTCCACTTTGACGAACCAGCATCACGCGATCAACTGATTCACGGCGAGCTAAGAATTCTGCTTCAGTAATTACTGGTGTGCGTCGACGATCATGACGTTCGTGACGATCATTTCTGTCGTTACGGTCATTGCGGTCACGCGTACCGCGATTATTGCGACCTCTGCTGTCTCTACCGTCCCTAGAATCTCGGTCTCGCTTTGCATCAACTCTTGTCGTTGATACTTTGCGTTCCCGCGGTTCACGAACACGAATCGTTGTTACAACGCCATCTTCATCAACAGTTTGTCCAGCAGCGACTTCTACATCTGCACCAACTACTCGGCGACGTCGGCGACGATGAACCCCACCTTCTGAATTTTCCTCATCAGTGTCTGCGCTTGTTGACTCACTCTCAATTTGATTTTCTTCATTTCGTCCACGACCACGTCCACGACCGCCGCGACTTCCGCGCGTACGACCACTTCGTGTGCGCTCGGTAGCACCTTCAACTTTTTTAACTGGCTCACTTTTAGCACTGGCATCACTGCTGTCTTTGGTAGCAACTGCGCTAACTTTTTTAGGCGCACTCTTTGCTTTGGGTGGTGCTTGAAAGAGTGGAACCGGAACTGCCGCACTGGCTTTCTTCGCCTTTACTGGCGCTACTGCACTGCTTGTTCCAACCGGAGTGACCGCTTTCTTAATTGCACTCTTTGTAGCGGGGGCAGCTTTCTCAGCCTTATCAACCTTGTCAGCTTTCGCAGCCTTTTCGGCTTTACCGGTTGGTTTCAGGGTGGACGGGGTGATCTTCTTAGACGCGCCTTTACGTGGCGTTGCAGCCATGACATCAACTCTCACGTGCTCCAAATAATTGAAACACTTTTCTAATGTTCTGAATTAACAGAACGAAGCCTGTGGTCCGGAAGTTTCCGGGGGTCGCGCGCCAGCAGATTGATTTAGGGCCAATCCCGGCCGCGCAGGTACCAGTATGGCAGAGGTTTACCGTCTTGAGTGAACGTTTAGAAGCAATCCAACTCCGATGAGGGTGGCAAACATGCTCGATCCGCCGTATGAGAGGAAGGGCAGCGGTACTCCGGTCATGGGGGCTAGGCCTACGGACATCCCAATATTTTCAAAGATTTGGAAGCCAAACCATGCCATCACGCCGATACAGACCAAACGTCCGAAGATGTCATTTGATCGTCTGGCAATGACAAGTGCTCTCCATAAAACAATTGAGTAGAGCACAAGGATGAACATGCAACCGAGAAAACCTAACTCTTCACCGGCAACAGTGAAAATAAAATCTGTGTGTTGTTCAGGCACAAAGCGACCATTTGTTTGCGGTCCGTTAAACAAACCTTTTCCAAAAAATCCACCAGACCCAATTGTGATGCGTGCTTGTCGTAATTGATATCCAGAACTTTGTGGATCTGCAGTTGGGTCAACAAATGATTGCAATCTCTTTAATTGGTACTCATCTAGAACGCCAATTTTAATCGCAGCGTATGCACCAATTGCACTTAAAGAAAGTAACCCAATAGGCCAACGGCTTTGAGCACCAGAGGCGGCGATAATCGTTACAACGGCAGCACTAATAATTACCGTAGTACCAAGGTCTGGTTGCGCAATTATTAAAAGTAATGGAATTGCAGCAACAGCTAGCGATTGCAAAACATCAAGTGAGGTTGGATCTTGTGATCCTTCGCGCTTTTCAGCCAAAATCATGGACATCCCCACAATGATTGCAATCTTCGCGAACTCTGCTGGCTGAATTTGCAATCCACCAGGAAGTGCAATCCACGCACGTGCACCATTTACTGAGTCTCCGATAGCTGGAATCAAAACTGCAACTAATCCAAGAACTGATAACCCCCACAAAATAGGGGTGTAAGCGCGTAATAAACGGTAATCAATGGACATTGCTCCAGCGGCAAGAAGTAATCCAATTAATATGTTTAAAATCTGGCGTTTCAAGTAAAACTCTGGATCTTCTCCAGCTGCGGCGTACCAGTCTCGTGTTGCCGCATAAACCAGCAAAACACCGATTCCCAGCAAAAGTGATGTTGCGATCAGCAGCGGCAAATCAAATCTATCTCGTAGTAATCGAATATTTCTCATTTAGAGCTCACGCTCGCTTTTATTTTCAATGGAAGAATCTTTGGAGGCCCGGATGGAAAAATTGATTTAGTGTCGTTAATTTCTGATCCTTTAATGCCAAAAATTGCTTCATAAATTTTCCGGACCGATGGTCCAGATGTTCCCGAGCCAGTTCCACCTTGGCTGACCATCATCACCACAGCGTATTTTGGTTTTTCAGTTGGGCCGTAGGAAGCAAGCCACGAAGTTGTATCTTTTGCTGAGCCATCTAGATTTTTGCCGTAAACCTCACCTGTTCCAGTTTTGGCACTGATGGCAACCGGCAATCCATCGAAACGCCATTTTGCAGTCCCATCGGTAATTACTGATCGCAAAGCCTTATTTAAGAATTTTAAAGATTTTTTAGAGATTGGTAATTCTCCAATTTTTTCTGGAGTTATCTCTCTAACTTTTTTTCCTGTAGGTGTTACTACGCCCCAAGCGACCGTTGGTTTCCAGAGCGTTCCGCCATTAGCAAGAGCTGCATATATCTGCACCATTTGCAAAGGTGTCATTGTTGTGTCACCTTGCCCAATTGAAAAGTTAACAGCATCGCCCGCGCGTACTTTATCGCCATCTATACAATTCTCTTTTGCTATAGCAATTAAGTATGGAGTTAATTGCGCTTTGGTGGCTCGCTTTTCGTAATTACAGAAGTAGTTTTTATTTCTTTCATACCAAGCCGCCCTCCATTCACGATCTGCTAAACGTCCACTAGATTCTGAAGGCAAATCAATCCCAGTTTTCTCACCAATTCTGAAATCCTTGGCCGCCTTGTAGAAATAATCGTTGGCCTCTTTCTTTGGTTTTAATCCACCATCCTTTAGCCACTCATCAAAAGCAATTTTGTACCAGAGCGTGTCACATGAGATAGCAATACCTTGTTCTAAGTTAATTACTCCAGCGCCTTTGCTTTCATAATTTTTGAATATTCGATTTCCTACCTTGAATTGGGCAGGACAGTTGTAATTACCATTCAGGTCATACCCTGCTCTCTCTGCGGCAACCACAGAAACAACTTTGAATGTCGATGCGGGTGCAAAAGCGCCCTGCAAAGCCCTTGAAAGTGCCGGAACAGATTTTGCATCACTATATAAATCACTGGCTTGCTGTTGTGAGATTCCATTTTCCCAAATATTTGGATCGTAAGTTGGGTACGAGGCCATCGCTAATATGCGGCCTGTTTTAACATCCATGACTATCGCGGCACCAGAGTCAGCTTTGCGCGCTCCCTTTTTATCAACTGTGCCACTTCGAGCGCGGTTAATCGCATCGACAAGTTGTTCTTCCACAACAGATTGAAGTTTTGCATTAATGCTTGTCACCAAATGGTCACCAGAAATTGGTGGGGTTTCTTTGAGAGTACTAGTTACAGCTTCACGCCTATCAACCACGATTGTTTTTACTCCCGGAGTTCCACGAAGTAAATCATCGTATTGATACTCAAGTCCGGCTTTTCCTAAAACTTCGTTTACATATAGCGGACGATCTCTCTCTTTCAATAAATCATTTTCACTAACAGGGCCAACATACCCAAGTACATGCGCTGAATTTGAACCCTCTGGAGCAGGATAAAAACGAAATCCTTGCGGGCTAGCTTCCACGCCAAAATAGATTTCACTGTGTTCAGCAATTTGCAAAGCTATATCTTCGGTTGCACTTAATGTAACTGGAATTGGTTGATACCTAGAGCCATTCCAACATCTGGCTTTACCCGTCAATTCTGGTGCAATTTTTTCACCACAAAGCCGGGTTTTTCCATACAGACTTGGGTAATCAACTTTCAAAGTTTTGGCTAGTTTGCGAAGAACAGACTCACCTCTGTCTTCTAAACCATCGATTTTTGAACGATCTACTGTGATTACTAACCCAACTTGATTTACCGCAAGCGGATTACCGCTGCTATCAAGAATCATTCCTCGAATTGCCGGAGTAACAATATTGCGACTCTGAATTTCAAGTGCTGCGGTTTTGTACTTTGGTGCCGCAGCAACTTGCAAATAGAAAAGTCTTCCAGCAAGTGCAATCAACAATGAAAAAAGAAATATTTGAATCACTATTATTGAAAGACGGGAACGCTCACTCAACGGTTTTACCTACTCCATCTACAGTCCTTTTAACCATGATTATCACAGGTGAAATTAAAGGCGTAAATACAAGAGACCAAAAGACAACCCCTGGAATGGTCTGCATGAAACCATAACCTTGATTCGAATTAATCAAGGCGCCAGATATAACAAAAAAGATTAAGGTAAAGAAGATTCCGGAAGTGACTACCGCTGTCAAAGTTAAAGGGGACCTTCTGCTCGCCCGCAGTTGGACTCCTAATTCCGAAACGCCATAACAAACTGCAGCAAGGACAAAAGCCCAGTGACCAATTACTCCAACCGATAGCGGTGAAATATCTAAAATTATCCCAGCAAGAAAGCCCTGCATTGCTGCAAGCCACTGCTTTTCAAGAAATGCCCACGATAATACAAATATTAAGAAAATTGATGGATTGGCAAATGGGAAAGCGATACGAGATATCACTACCTCTTGAAAAGTTAGAATTAAACTTGCTGATAAAACAAACAATAAACTATTTTTCATCTACTGCTTCGAATCTGAAACACTCGGAGTTGGAGACGGATTTGGCGTGGGAGTTACAAAAACGGTAACAGTTGGAGTCGGCTTGGGAGGTGACGGAAGTAGTGCATCTCGCGGATCGGTCTTACTTTTACTGACGATTACGGCAACAACTGAAATCCGATTCAGATCAACAAAAGGTTTAACAACTGCACTCTTAGTGAGTGAACCTGTGCTTTGATTTACCTCGGTGACAACTCCTACAGGGACTCCAGGTAGAAATGGTTGGCTGTTTGAGCTTCCGCGAGAAACAACTCGCTGACCCACACGCATATCAGATGTTGAGTCCAACAAGATTAATTCGAGCACGCTGCCACCAGTTCCACTTACAACACCTAAAGTTCCTGAACTTTCCAGCCTTACTCCGACCTTAAAAGTTTCATCATCCATAAGTAGCGCTATGGATGAACTTTTCGATACTGAAAGGATTCGAGCAACCAATCCTCCACCTGCAATAATCGACATATCTTTTTTAATTCCATCTGCGCTGCCAACATCCAATTGAATTGTTCGTGAAAAAGTTCCCGCGGAACCGACCGCAATAATTCTTGCTGGAACAATTTTGTATCGACCCGCCCCGGCTAAATCAAGTACAGATTTTAACTCCTTAACTTCATTTTTTATCGCGTTTGTCCGGCTTAGTTCCTCTTTAAGTGCTGCGTTCTCTTTTTGCAGATTTAAAATTTTGCTACGAGTGCGCCCAAGACTAAATACATCTCCTGTGAATGTACTTACTGGGCGATAAATTGAATTAAAAAAATTCTGGAAAGGCGCACCAACTGTTGCTGAAACTTTCCGTAATCCCTCACTTGGCAAATTCCCGCGTAAATCCAGAGTTATTAACAGAAGAGAGGTAATCAGAAGCGCGCTTAAGAAAAAGCGTGAACGGGCTTTATCATTGCCCATGTTCTCACCTCACTAAATTTTGCCAACTTTTTAAACCACACAATTATTCAGCTTTTATCGGCGAGGTTCGGAGATAAGCACTTTCTCGAGAGCTTCAAACTCTTCGATACATCTTCCAGTACCCATTACAACTGCATGTAATGGATTTTCTGCGATGTTGACAGCGATTCCAGTCTCATGACGCAGGCGCTCATCTAATCCATGAAGCAAGGCTCCACCACCAGTGAGGACAATGCCGCGATCCATGATGTCTCCCGATAACTCTGGAGGACAGGTATCAAGTGTGCTTTTCACTGCTTCGATAATTCGAGAAACTGGTTCTTCAATTGCTTTGCGAATTTCTTCTGCAGTAACCAAAATTGTTTTTGGTAGTCCAGAAACCAAATCGCGACCGCGAATTTCAGCGTCAGGTTCTCCCGCGCTTGGGAATGCAGATCCGATTGACATCTTGATTTGCTCTGCAGTGCTCTCACCCAAAAGTAATGAATATTCACGTTTTATCCATGCAATAATTGCCTGGTCTAACTCATCGCCACCAACACGGATTGATTGCACGGCAACAATTCCACCGAGTGAGATAACTGCAATTTCAGTGGTACCTCCACCAATATCTACAACCATATTTCCGGTTGGTTCGTGGATAGGAAGTCCGGCACCAATTGCAGCTGCCATTGGTTCCTCAATTATGTAAACCTTACGGGCTCCTGCAGCATATCCAGCATCTTTTACTGCTCTTTGCTCAACTCCGGTGATTCCAGATGGCACGCAAACAACTAAGCGAGGCTTGGCAAAGTGGCGACGTTTGTGCACTTTTTGAATGAAGTAACGCAACATCCGCTCGGTCGTATCAAAGTCAGAGATAACACCATCTTTTAAAGGACGGATAGCCACAATATTTCCTGGGGTACGGCCAATCATTCTCTTTGCTTCGATTCCGACAGCAAGAATTCCACCAGTGGTTTGATTAATTGCAACAACACTTGGCTCATTCAAAACAATTCCGCGCCCACGTACATAAACCAAAGTATTTGCAGTTCCTAAATCGATCGCCATATCGCGACCAATGAAAGATAAGTTAGCCGCCATAATTATTTTCCTCCAAAGAAAATTGATATTTCTCTATTTGCTGATTCTGGCGAATCAGAGCCGTGCACTAAATTTTGGACAACTTTTGTTCCTTGATCGCGAGCTAAATCACCGCGGATGGTTCCTGGTGCTGCAACGGTTGGATCAGTGACTCCAGCTAGTGAGCGGAATCCTTCAATCACACGTTGTCCTTCTGCGACCATCGCAACTATTGGACCTGAAAGCATGAATTCAACTAAAGGATGAAAAAATGGTTTGCCTTTATGTTCTGCATAATGCTCTTCAAGTAAGGCACGAGTTGGATTCATTAACTTCAAATCGGTGATCTGGTATCCCTTGGATTCGATGCGGGAAATTACTTCGCCGACTAAGCCCCGACGAACTCCATCAGGCTTAACGAGAATTAAGGTGCGTTCCATAGCGGTCATGGGCGCAAGCGTATCGGCTCACCTTCCAGTCAGACGAGCCCGAGCGGCCTCTCCCTTTCGCCCGACCACAATCGCAGCGATCCAGAGTGCGGTGTAGAGCGCCCCCATTGAGAACATGGCGGTGACCACAAAGCCGTAAGCGATCACTCCTACCTGCAGGATCGATCCAATAATCCAGCCACTTCTTCGCTTCAAAAGGCCGGCCGTCAAAATTAAAAGCAGTGCTAAAGCTCCACCGGCCCATAGCCAGATTCCGTCCACTGATGACACCGAAGACATGGCAAGAAGTAATCCAAAAGAAAGCGTCAATGCTTCCATCACCAAAACTGTGGCTCCTAAAATTCGCAAGATAACTCCTTATCGATCTCTTTTAAGTAATGCCCTGGCAGCCCCGGCTGTCACAACCGAACCGGTTACGAGTACTCCGATAGAAACATTTGGTTGGCTCGCTTTTTCAACCGCTTCTTGGATCGCGGCTGCAATAGAGGGCGCCGCAGACACGGCCCCTTCTTCAAATATATCAACGGCTAATCGTTTTAAATCTTCGATCGGCATCGCGCGAGGAGATGAATTACGTGTAACAATAATTTCATCTACAACCTTTGAGAGTTCATTCAAAAATCTGACTACATCTTTGTCGCTGAGAATCGCTACAACTGCAATTACCCGATCAAAAGTAAACTCTTCAGCTAACGCTTGAGATAACGCAATCGCACCGTGAGCATTATGTGCAGCATCAATCATGACTGTTGGATTTCTGCGCATAACTTCAAGACGACCCGGAGAAGATGTATTTGCAAAACCTTCACGAATTACATCGCTATCAAGCGCATTTGATCCACCGCCAAGAAAAGCTTCAAGCGTAATTAAAGCAACTGCTGCGTTTGAACCTTGGTGCCGGCCGTGCAATGGCAAGAATATGTCTTCGTAGGTTCCGCCGATTCCCTGAATGGTTAGCAATTGCCCGCCAACTGCAAGGGAACGTTTCTCAATTCCAAAATCAAGACCTTCACGCAATGGAATGGCCTCCATTTCCGCGGCTTTACGCATTAGAACTTGAGCGGCTTCCATCTCTTGATGTGCCATTACTACCGGTTTACCACTTTCAAATATTCCGGCTTTTGTTTCAGCAATTTCCGCGATGGTTTCACCTAAATACTCTTGATGGTCTAAGCCAATTGGCATCATTACAGCCACATCTGATGAGACAACATTTGTAGCATCCCACTCCCCACCCATGCCTGCTTCCAAAACCGCAACATCAATTGGCGCATCCGCAAAAGCCGCAAAGGCAATTGCGGTCATTACCTCAAAGTAAGAAAGTGGTACACCATTACTTTCACTACGTTCGTCAATCAAATCAATGTATGGCGCAATATCGTTATATGTGTAATTGAAAAATGTTGGCGTAATTGGAGTTCCGTTTAATGATATTCGCTCAAGTGGACTCTCAAGATGCGGGCTAGTAAATCTGCCAGTCCGCAGTTCAAACGCTTGTAATAGTGAATCAATCATTCTTGATGTACTGGTTTTTCCGTTTGTGCCGGCGATATGAATGGAACGGAACGTATCTTGCGGAGATCCCAGAATGTCTACCAATGCTTTAATGCGATCAAGCGATGGTTCAATTTTGCTTTCTGGCCATTTTGCATCAAGAACTTTCAAGATCTGAATTAATTTTTCATCTTCTTTTGCGTCCGAACTTTTAGCCATTCTTTATGAACCTGCTAAAGCACTAAGTCGTTCGTTAATGCGCGAAATCTCAGCATCGCAAGTTGCTAGTCGATCTTTAATTGTGGCGACAACCTTGTCAGGAGCCTTGGCCATGAAATCTACACTTTCCAATTTCGAGATTGCCGTCTCACGATCTTTGCTAGCGGTAGCTAAATCTTTACTTAATCTCGCACGTTCAGCATCTACATCTACAGTTCCAGACAAATCAAGATCTATTCTTACTGCTCCGACCGCAAGTGATGCAGATGGCGCAAAAACACTCTCAGGTGCTGATAATTTCAAAACGCTTCGGAGCGCTGTTTCAAATTTATCAATGCCGTCATTTCCAAGATTTGCGAAACTTCCAGGTATAAATTGAGTTGGCTTTAAACCTTGGTCGCTTCTAAAACGGCGTACTTCTGTAATTACGGCCTTGACTTTGTCCATGGCGACAGTAGACCTTGAATCAACATATGAATTATCCGCTTTTGGCCATTTCGTAATTACAAGTGATTCGCCACCTGTTAAGCGGACCCATAAAGTTTCAGTAATAAATGGCATTACTGGATGTAACAACCGCAGCAAAATATCTAATACATGGCCAATAACTGCTTGTGCTTGGCTGGCTGAATCACTTCCTTGGTTGGCTCCACTTATTGCTGATTTAGCTAATTCCAAATACCAATCGCAAAAATCATCCCAGGCAAAGTGATACAAAGTTTCACACGCTTTGCTGAATTCAAATTTTTCTAATAATTGATCTACTTCAGCCACAGTTTCATTGCAGCGACTTAAGATCCAAGAATCAATCGCACTCAACTCGCTTGGCTTAGGCAGCGGGCGATCAACAGTGGCGCCGTTCATGAGTGCAAATCTGGTCGCATTCCAAAGTTTTGTGGCAAAATTTCTAGAACCGCCAACCCACTCTTCTGCAAGTGCTTGGTCTGTCCCAGGGTTTGCACCTCTTGCAAGAGTAAATCTCAAAGCATCTGCACCGTAACGATCCATAAACTCAATTGGATCTATGGTGTTTCCGCGACTCTTGCTCATCTTCTTACCATTTTTATCGCGAACTAATCCATGCAGTGCAATTACATCAAAGGGTTGTTCTCCATCCATGGCAAACAAACTGAAGATCATCATTCTTGCTACCCAGAAAAATAAAATGTCATACCCGGTTACCAAAACACTTGTTGGATAAAACTTTTTTAAGTCAGCACTTTCTTGTGGCCAACCTAATGTTGAAAATGGCCATAGCGCTGATGAAAACCAGGTATCCAATACATCCGGATCTTGTTCCCAACCGGCTGGTGCCTCTTCTCCCGGTCCAACAACAGCCACTTCACCATTTGGTCCGTACCAAACTGGAATTCGATGTCCCCACCAAAGTTGGCGCGAGATACACCAGTCATGCATGTTGTCGACCCAATCAAAATATCTAGGTGCTAATTCAGGTGGTTCAATTTTTACTTGACCACTTCTTACGGCGTCTCCCGCCGCTTTTGCAAGTGGTGCAACTTTCACAAACCATTGCTTTGAAAGTCTTGGCTCCACTGTTGTCTCACAACGTGAACAGTGTCCAACCGCATGAATATATGGCCGTTTTTCAGAAACAACTCGACCCATCTCTTTTAACTTTGCAACTACGGCAACCCGAGCATCAAAACGATCCATGCCATCAAATTCAGTGCCAGTGCCATCCATAATTCCGTGTTCATTCATGATTACTACGAAAGGAACATTATGACGCATCGCCATTTCAAAATCGTTAGGGTCGTGTGCAGCGGTAACTTTTACTGCTCCGGTTCCGAAATCTGGATCCACTAATTCATCAGCGATGATCGGAATCATTCGGTTAACAAGCGGCAATAAAATTTTAGTACCAATCATCGACTTGTAACGTGGGTCGTCAGGGTGCACCGCTACTGCACCATCTCCAAGCATTGTTTCCGGTCTTGTGGTAGCGACAGTTATTGTTGCGTCACCTTCTCCATATTTAATAGATACAAATTCACCCGCATCATCTTGATGCTCTACTTCAATATCTGACAAAGCGGTCAAACAACGAGGACACCAATTAATAATTCGCTCAGCGCGATAAATTAACTCCTGGTCATATAACTTTTTAAATATTGTGAGCACGGCTTCAGACAGGCCCGGATCCATTGTGAATCGTTCGCGACTCCAATCAACGCTATCGCCCAAGCGACGCATTTGACCAAGGATTGTTCCACCAGATTCAGCTTTCCAATTCCAAACTTTTTCAAGGAATTTTTCGCGTCCTAAATCATGACGCGATAAGCCATCTGCGGCTAATTTTTTTTCAACAACATTCTGCGTTGCAATTCCAGCGTGATCCATTCCAGGTAACCACAGAACTTCGTAACCTTGCATCCGGCGACGTCTAATTAAGACATCCTGCAATGTGTGATCCAGTGCGTGCCCAATATGCAAACTGCCAGTCACGTTTGGTGGTGGGATAACTATGCAAAAAGGTGGCTTGTTAGAGTTAGCATCAGCTTTGAAATAACCACGTTCAACCCAAGATGCGTATAAAGGGGCTTCGATTTCCGCAGGGTCGAAATGTGCTGCTAGCTCATTGCCCGGTGCGCTCATGGGGCAATCTTAGGGCTTAAGCGCTTTTCTCCTGCGCATCACCTGAACGAGGAATCAAGGTGGGGGCTGCGTGATCGATCACAACTTCTTGAGTAACGATTACTTTTGAAATGTTTTTAGCACTTGGCGCATCAAACATCACTGGCAATAAAACCTCTTCAAGAATTGCACGCAATCCTCGAGCACCAGTTCCACGCTTGATCGCCAAATCTGCAATTGCAGTCAGTGCTTTAGCTTCAAAAGCAAGTTCGATCTCATCAAGTTCAAAAAGTCGGGCATATTGTTTGATCAAGGCATTTTTTGGTTCCGTCAAAATCTGCATCAGAGCCTCATGGTCAAGGCTGTCAACATTTGTGATCACCGGTAAGCGCCCAATAAATTCTGGGATCAATCCAAACTTTAACAAATCTTCAGGCATTACATTGCTAAAGATATCTACCGCTTTACGTTCTTCGGCACTTTGCAACGTTGCGTTAAAGCCAAGACCTTTCGCACCCATTCGCGATTCAATAATTTTTTCTAATCCAGAAAATGCTCCACCAACAATAAACAAAACATTTGTAGTATCTATTTGAATAAACTCTTGATGAGGATGTTTGCGTCCACCTTGTGGAGGAACTGAAGCTGTTGTTCCTTCGATAATTTTTAATAGAGCCTGCTGAACACCTTCACCGGAAACATCTCGGGTAATGGAAGGGTTCTCACTCTTTCGTGCAACTTTATCAATTTCATCAATGTAAATGATTCCGCGCTCTGCACGCTTCACATCAAAATCGGCTGCTTGAATCAATTTAAGCAAAATATTTTCGACATCTTCGCCAACATATCCTGCTTCAGTTAAGGCAGTTGCATCCGCAATAGCAAAAGGAACATTTAACATACGCGCTAAAGTTTGGGCTAATAGAGTTTTGCCACATCCGGTTGGACCCAACAATAAAATATTGCTCTTCGCAATTTCAATCGAATCATCTTTTTTACTATCCCCTGCTTGGATTCGCTTGTAGTGATTGTAAACAGCGACCGATAGTGACTTCTTTGCAAGATCTTGGCCGATTACATATTGATTTAGAAATTCAAAAATCTCATGTGGTTTTGGTAGATCAGTTAAAGTGAAATTTGAATTCTCACTCAGCTCTTCAATAATGATCTCGTTGCAAAGTTCAATACATTCATCACAGATGTAGACGCCAGGCCCAGCGATTAGCTTTTTAACCTGTTTTTGAGATTTGCCACAGAAGGAACATTTGAGCAGTTCGCTGCTTTCACCGATGCGAGTCATGGATAAATAGTAAATCAAAGACAACTGTTAAGCGCTGGCTTTTACCGCAAATCCTGTTCGCTCTGAGAGGACTTAGAAGGATTTTTTAGCTCCCATACGCCTGGAATAGAAAGGGTTATTACGATGCACACTAAATGAACTACTGCTGCAAAAAGAAAGTACTCAGTTTCTCCAACAATAGAAGCAACGGGTGCGGCCATGGCCATCCCGATTGGAATCAACCCAAGTGATACTAAGTAATCAACGCTAAATACCCGCCCTTGAAATTCACGCGGCACTTCGCGTTGAATCGCACTGGGCCAATGGATTCCATATGGTTCGGTGGCCGCTCCTGCGATGAAGAAGCAGAAAATTACAAACCATGGTGCAAATGGGAATGCCAACGAGATTGGTATTGCTATAAAAAACATCCATGAGATATTAGAAACCAAGCCAGGGCGATTAGTTTTGTATTTTGAACCAATAAGTGCGGTGATCGTCGCACCGACGGCGAAAGCAATTAGTGAGAACGCAAATACTCGATCGCTCCCAAATTCGCGGCGGCTAATGATTGGCAAGAAGACACTTTCAATTCCAATAATTAACATCAGCGGCACAGAAACCCCAAGCAAGCAGGCTGCTATCCACGGAATTGACTTAACTAATCTGATTCCTTCTCGGATTTCATGAATCATGGAACCGCTGTTATGAGGAGTTTCCCTTTCGCGATTCTCCTTAATTGGTAAAATTAAAATAGAACCTACAAAGTAAAGTATTCCTAAAACTAAAAATGTTACTTTGCTTCCGGCTAGTGCAATCAGAGCGCCACCAACACCAGGTCCGACTACTGCAGTTAAGCGAATAGAGATACTTCGAAACGCATTTCCCATCGGCAATTTATCCTCAGGCAAAATGCTCGGAAGGATTGCGCTAGAGGCCGGAAAAATAAATGCCTCACCTGCGCCCATAACAAAAAGAATTACTCCAAAAAACCAAAGTGGGGCATCAGTTGAAAAAACAATTACCATCGAGAGAATTCCACGCAAAAAATCTGCCCAGAACATAACTTTTTTGCGGGATAAGCGATCAGTTAAAACTCCAGCAAGCAAAGAAAAGGAAACAGATGAAGCAAGTCTGGCTGCCAGAATTAGACCCAATGTTCCGGCTTTTCCACCAGCATCTAAAACCGCGATTGCCAAGGCGACTGGGAATGCGGCTGCAGCAAGATTTACAAATAAACCAGAGAACCAGAGAGTGCGAAAATCCGGGTAAGAAAAGAGCGATAGACTTCCAGAACTTTCCTGACTCTTTTCACTACTCATATTTATTTCGGGGCGCCAGCTTTACGAGATGCAAGAACTTGATCGATTAGACCCCATTCAACTGCTTCAGCCGCGGTAAGAATCTTGTCGCGATCAATATCTTTCGCAACTTGTTCAACAGAGCGAGATGAATGTTTTGCCAACATGGTCTCGAGCAATCCACGCATTCTCATAATTTCAGCTGCTTGGATTTCAATATCGGAGCCTTGTCCGCCCCCTTCACTTGAAGGTTGATGTAGCAAGATCCGAGAATTTTCTAGCGCATAACGCTTACCCTTTGTTCCGCCAGTAAGAATGATTGCTGCTGCAGATGCTGCTTGTCCAAGACAGATTGTCATGATGTCAGGGCGTACGAATTGCATCGTGTCGTAGATCGCGGTTAATGCCGTAAAAGATCCGCCAGGTGAATTTATGTAAAGCATGATGTCACGATCTGGATCCATTGATTCAAGAGTTAGCAATTGCGCCATAACATCGTTGGCAACTGTGTCATCAATAGGTGTTCCGATAAAAATGATCCGCTCTTCAAATAACTTTGTGTATGGATCCATGCGCTTATATCCATATGAAGTTTTTTCTTCAATTACTGGAAGCACATAACGACTGGTCATCTGGCCGATGTTATCTTGCATCTGATTGCTTCCCTTCGAGTCAAAATTGCTATTCATCAGGCGGTTCCACCATTTCCAGAAACTTGATTAGCAGAGCGAACCACGTGATCTACAAAGCCATACTCTTTGGCTGCTTCTGCGGTGAACCAACGGTCGCGATCAGAATCAGCTTGAATAGTTTCAGCCGTTTGCCCGGTGTGTTCAGCGATTAAATCCGCCAAAGTTTTTTTGGTGTAAGCCATTTGTTCTGCTTGAATTTTGATATCACTTGCAGTTCCACCAATGCCACCAGAAGGTTGGTGCATCATGATTCGTGCATGCGGAAGCGCATAACGTTTTCCAGGTGCACCTGCACAAAGTAGGAATTGACCCATCGATGCAGCAAGTCCCATCGCAACTGTTGCAACATCATTTTTGATGTATTGCATGGTGTCGTAAATTGCCATACCTGCCGTCACTGAACCACCAGGTGAGTTGATGTAAAGATAAATATCTTTTTCGGAATCTTCAGCTGAGAGCAACAACATCTGTGCTGCGATCGCATTGGCCATCGAATCTTCGACTACCGAACCAAGGAAGATGATTCGCTCACGAAGTAAGCGTTGATAGACCTCGTCATCTAGTCCGCCACCACTTGCACGGTTCGCGTTTGAGATCTGGCTATCGGGAGTAATAATTCCCACAAAATCCTCCTGCAGTTATTGAGTACCTGAACGTTATATCTACCTTAACAATCGGCGCAGGGTTTTACTTCCGCACCCAAGGTTAGTGAACTCAAAATCAGCCAAAAATGAGCCGATATCGAGGGATGTTCGCTCTGAGCGCAAGCAACAATTAATCCTGGGCAGGTGCACTTTCAATGGCTGCTGGCGGACGAAGGGCTTCAAGATCTACCGCTTTGCCTTTGCTATCAACCACTTTGCACTGCTCAAGAATTACTGCCAACGCTTTGGTGCGCGCTACATCAGCCACGAGAGATGAGATCTGGCCGGCTTGGGCAACTTCTTGCGCAAACTGCTCAGGTGGCATTCCGTAACGCATTGCTGAGCGAATGATGAATTCAGTTAACTCTGCTTCTGAAACATCGACTTTTTCAGCATCAACAATTGAATCAAGTAAGAAATTATTTGTTAGAGATTTGCGCACATCTGTTTCAACTTCAACACGGTGTGCTGCATCCTCTAAACGTCCTTCTGGCTCTAAGTGAGCTTGCACTTCGGCTTCGATGTATTTTTCTGGCAGAGGAACATTTGTATTTTCTAATAAGTACTCAAGTAACTTGTCACGGGCTTGTGTTCCTTGCTCAAGAGATTTCAATCGCTCTAAACGAGATTTAACATCGTCGCGAAGTTGAGCAAGTGTGTCGAACTCACTTGCGAGTTCGGCAAAAGAATCATCAAGAGGTGGAAGTTCGCGGTGCTTAACTGCATTTAATTTGACTTCTACATCAGCCAATTGACCAACTTCAGTTCCGTAAAGTTCTGATTTAAAAATCTTGCTCTCTGTTGCATTTAATCCAACAAGAGCCGCATCAAGGCCGGGAATCATTCGATCTGTTCCGACTTCGTAAGAAAGATTATTTGCACTGCCGCCATCTACTTCTTTTCCATCAATGCGGGCAATTAAATCGATTGAAACAAAATCACCGCTCTCAACTGTTTTTTCTACAGTTGTAAGAGTACCGAAACGGATACGAAGAGCTTCTACTTGCTCATCAATGTCTTTTTCAAAAACTTCAACCGGATCAACTGTTAATTTAATTCCTTCAAGTGAAGGTAAATCTAATTTAGGACGAACATCAACCTCAATAGTGAATGCTAATTTGTCGTTATCAACTAATTCAGTGATATCTACTTCTGGTCGACCAATAACCCGCACTTCATGCTCGCGCGCTGCTTCCATGTAAAGAGCTGGAATTGCAATATTGATTGCTTCGTCTAGAACTGCGGCACGACCAACACGTTGATCAATTAAATGTGATGGGACTTTGCCTTTACGAAAACCAGGGATAGTTACTTTGCCGGAAATCTCTTTGTATGCCTTTGCGAAATGATCAGTTAAATCACCAAACGGTGCTTCAATCGTCAGCTTTACGCGTGTAGGTGAGAGGGTTTCGAGCGCGCTTTTCACAGATCTCCTTGTGGTCTAAAATATTCTGGTCGGGGCGAGAGGATTCGAACCTCCGGTCTCCTGC